>Ga0265798_10004970_pt1 | contig 18132 bp, 16 predicted proteins | sample P3T30metagenome_FD_192430 | JGI IMG/M metagenome (GOLD analysis project Ga0265798, IMG submission 192430) | Plant litter microbial communities from East Loma Ridge, Irvine, California - P3 T30 | ecosystem: Environmental > Terrestrial > Plant litter > Unclassified | place: USA: California... | reverse complement strand
TGCTTTTCAGGGCAAAAAAGGGGCCTTGGCAAGCTTAGCTGACCCTGGCAAAAGCTTCGCGCACCAGGGGGGCGAAAATAAAAAACTATATACTTGAAATTAATAAAATAAGGCCTCACTTTTAAAGTGAGCAACCCGGCAGCTAAAGTGAGCGACCCAGCAGCGCCGTAAAATACCGGTTGTCGGCAAGAACTGGCAAGGCTGCACGGGGGTAGCCACCGTTGACCAGCAATGGCAAGCGATTTAGGTAACCGTAACCGTATCCTTCCCCACTAGCTCTGGGCCTTTGCACCTACTTGCTCACCCTTACCTCAAATCCGACTTAGCGTGCCTTGCACCGCGACGAGGTAACTAGCCGCGGCTAGCCCACGCTTTGACGATGATGGCGTGGTAGCACCACCTGAAAGCAGCACCAATCAACAGAACATAGCTGGTGAGCAAGCCGTTCTGTGCCTTAATCCGCGTACCAACTGAGCGAGGGCAATCAGAAATCAACTGGAGTGGCCGCCGTAGCAAGGTTGCACGGGCAAGCCCCTCTTCCACTCACAACGGCCGGTATTTAAGCTGGCGTGGGCTAAGTATAGCTAGCCTGAATAGCATAGTGCGGCTGTGCCTGCGGGCGTCTTACAGGGCCCACTCGCTATGCGCTTTTTGCATACCTATGCGGGGCCGTCAATGCCAAGACCGTCTTTGAAAGGGGGTTCTTTATTGCTTATTCAAGGTGTCTAGTGGCCAAGCTTGCAGGAAAAGCCAGCCAATAACCGGCGTACCCACCGATTTTGCTTATCTTTGCAACGTCGGTGCAACTATCGGCCAAGCCGTGCGTTTTTAACGCTCATTCTACGTTACTGTGTTGCGTCTCCCGCTCCGCTCTTATCTCGCTCTCTTTTTGCTGCTCTGCCTCACGCGGACGCTGCTGCCGGAGGCGTGGGTACTAGCGCTGCACAGCCACGAGCATACCACCGAAGAGCCAGCTTTCAAAGCTAGCCAAGCGCGGCCAGTGACGGGTAAGTCACTGCTGACACCCAAGCATACCCACTGCCAAACTGAGCAGTTTTACAACGTGCCTTTTCAGGGGGCTGCCCCGGTGGCATTGCCCCTGCCGCGCCTTCAGCTGAGCTACCGGCCGCTGGCGGTGCCGACTACGCTAGCCAGCTCGGCGGCCATGCTGCGGCGCACGGCGCTACGTGGCCCACCGGTGGGCTAAGTCTGTTGGCTTGACTTCACTCGTGGCCGCTTTAGTGGGCCGGCAGCGCCGTGGGCGCGCCGGACGCGGCCCTCCTGGCTACCTGCGAGTAGCACAATCCCTTCTTTTTCTTGAAAGTACGTATTTCACAAAGCAGCCTGGCTGCTTTGCGGATGCTGCTGGTTGCCCTGCTATTAAGCGGGAGCACGCCCGGGCAGGGTGTGGCCCAGGTAGCCCCCGTCGGGGCCGCCTGCACGCTGTCGCTGGCCGGGCGTGTCATCGACCAGCGCACCGGCGAGCCACTGCCGGGCGCCGTGCTGCGCCTAGCCGAAACCGGCACCACCGAACCCGCCGACCCCGATGGGCACTACCATTTTCACCAGCTTTGCGCGGGGCAATATCACGTGCGCATCAGCTTTGTGGGTTACGCCGAGCAGGTGGTGGCGGTGGCGGTGCGCGGCTCCGTTGTGCGCGATATTCGGCTGAAAGCCGATGCCCGGCAGCTCGGCGAAGTGCGCGTAGCCGGTGAGCGCGCTACCGGGCCACTCGTCAGCCAGAGCCAAACCACGCTCACCGGCCAGGCCCTGCAACAAACCCGGGGCCTGAACCTGGCCGAGTCGCTAAAGGGCATTACGGGTGTATACAGCATCCAGACTGGCCCCACCATTGCCAAGCCCGTCATCCACGGCCTGTATGGTAATCGGGTGCTGATTCTCAACAACGGCGTGCGCCAGGAAGGCCAGCAGTGGGCCCTCGACCACGCCCCCGAAATCGACCCCTTCACGGCTACTCGGCTGAGCGTTGTCAAGGGCGCGGCCAGCATCCGCTACGGCGCCGACGCCATCGGCGGCGTGGTGCTGGTGGAGCCCGCCGCCCTGCCCGATACGGCCGGTGTAGGCGGCGAAGTAAACCTGGTGGGCATGACTAATGGCCGCCTGGGCGCGGCCTCGGCCTTCGTGCAGGGCGCCCTTGCGGCCGATACGGCGCGGGGCAGCGGGCGCGGGCCAGGCTTGCTGCATGGGCTCAGCTACCGGGTGCAGGGCACGCTGCGGCGAGCCGGTAACTCGCGCTCGGCCAACTACTACCTCGCCAACACCGGGCTAGAGGAGCGCAACTATTCGCTGGCCCTGGGCTACCACCGGGGCATTGTCAATACCGAACTCTTTTTTAGCCGGTTCGATACCAAGCTGGGCATTTTTGCGGGTTCGGAAACGGGCTCGGTAAATGACCTGCTGGCGGCCATCGGCCGCGACCGGCCCCTCACGCCCAGCCAGTTTGGCTACGCCATCGGCCGGCCCTACCAGGCTGTGGTGCACCAGCTTTTTAAGGCCAAGGCGACGGTGGCGCTGCCCAGCGGCGACCGGCTAGAGGCCATTGTTGCCCGCCAAACCGATGCCCGCTCGGAGTACGGCAGCCAGCTGCCCTACAACCCGGCGCTGGGCGACGTGCCCGACCTGTTTCTCAGCCTGACCTCGCACACTCTGGATGTGGCCTACGTCACGGCGGCCGCCCGGCCGTGGTCGGCCACGGCGGGCTTCAGCGGCAGCACCCAGGCCAATATTCGGGAGTACCAGTACCTGATTCCCAACTTCCGCAACTACGGCGCGGGGGCTTACGTGCTGGGCAAGCACCGCGGCGAGCGCCTCACCCTGGAAGGCGGCCTGCGCTACGACTACCGCTGGCTACGTGCCTTTCTGACCGACGTAACCACGGGCCGCCTCATTCAGCCTACCACCGCGTACCAGGCCCTGACGGGCACCCTGGGCGGGGCGCTGGCCCTGGGCCACGGCCTCACGCTGACCGCCAACCTGGCCACCGCCTGGCGCCCGCCCACCGTGAACGAGCTGTACGCGGCCGGCGTGCACCAGAGCGCTGCCTCCTACGAGCTTGGCAAGGCCAGCCTCACCAAGGAGCAGGCCTACAACGCCAGCGCCAGCCTGCTCTACAGTGGTGAGCAGCTGGAGGGCGAGGTCGGCGGCTACGTCAATTACATCCGCAACTACCTGTACCTGGCCCCGGCGCAGCGCTACATCCGCACGGCACGCGGGGCCTACCCGGTCTTCGACTACACCCAGGCCAACGCGCTGTTCAGGGGCCTGGATGCGCGCCTGAGCTACCGGCCGGTGCGCCGCCTCACCCTCACCTCGGCCCTGTCGCTGCTGTGGGCTGACAACCTGACGGCCAACGATTACCTCATCTACGCCCCGCCCAACCGCTGGCAGAATAACCTGCGCCTGAACCTGGGCGAGGCTAGCGGCCCCGGCCGCCTGCGCGCCAGCTACGTGGGCATCAGCAACCTGCTGGTGGCGCGCCAAAGCCGCACGCCGGCCAGCGGCGACTATGCCGCCGCGCCGGCCGCCTACAGCCTCTGGGGGGCCGAGGCGGGCACCATCCTGCACGCCGGCCACCAGGTGTTCGACGTGAGCCTGACGGCTAGCAATCTCTTCAACCGCGAGTACCGCGACTACCTCAACCGCTTCCGCTACTACACCGCCGATGTGGGCCAGAATATCCAGCTGCGCCTGCGCGTGCCTTTCTGATAAGCTGCTGACTACCAGTTGGCCACTCCACTCTTTACCCTTTCCACTTTTCACTTTCCCCAACCAACTCTATGTTTTCTACCCCGAAACTCACCCCCAACGCCCGCTTCTGGGCTGGCGCGCTGCTCCTGACTGGCCTGGCCGGCTGCAACAAGGACGAAGAAGTAGTGGCGCCCTCCGTCGAGAACGAAGCCGTGACCACCATGACCCTGACGGTGACCAACGCCGCCCTAGCCACCGATACCCAAACCGCCACCTGGGAGCAACTGCTTGACAGCCAGGGTAACCCCGTGGCTAGCGGCCCCGATGTAAGCAAGGCCATCCTCAACCTGAAGCCCAACGCCACCTACAACGTAACCTTGGGCCTGCTCGACAAAACCCAGACGCCGGCCTTCGACGTGGCGGCCGAGATTAAGGACCGGGCCAACATCCACAGCTTCTTCTTTCAGCCGCTGCCCACTACCCAGGCGCTCGTAATCCCGGCCCCGACTGGTGCCGATACCTACCCGCTGCCCATCCCCACGCCGCTGCCTACCGGTGCCCCGCTCAACCTGACCGTGACGCGCACCGACCGCGACACCAACACCACGCCCCTGCCCCTGGGCATCACCAATACGTTTGCGACCGGCGCAGCTAGCACCGGCTACCTGCAAGTGGTGCTGCGCCACCAGCCCAACCTGAAAGACGGCACCTACGCCCCCGGCTCAACAGATTTCGACGCCGGCTTCCGCGTTGCGATTCAGTAGGCTAGCCGCATTTTTCCCGCTGTAATAACATGAGATTCAATTTAGTGCTGCTGAGCGCCGGGCTGGCGCTGCCCCTAGCTGGGCTAGCCCAGTCGGTGCCCAATAAGTCGTACTTCGGCCTCCACGCCGGTGCTTCGTTTGCCACCGGCAACTTCCGCCGCACCGACGCCGAAAACCCCGAGTCGGGCTTTGCCAAAACGGGCCTTACCGTGGCCCTCGACGGTACGCATTTCTTCCACGGCGGCCTTGTGGGCCTGGCCGGGCAAGTAGCGTTTTCCGACAATGGCCGCCTGCTGGCCAATGACTTAGCCAAGCTTGGCGACGCGTATACGGAAGCCTTCGATGTGGACGCCACCACCCTGCGCGCCAGCGGCCGCTACCGCCGCCTCACGGCGCTGGTAGGCCCCACGTTTATGTTTGGCGGCGACAAATTGAAAGTAGAAGTGCGCGGCCTGGCCGGCATCAACCAGATGCTGGGCACGCCCGAGCTGACGGTGCAGCTGGAAGACGACCCTGCCAACAGCTTTATCCAGAAAAGCTCGCGCAGCCTCACCTTCGGCTACTCGGCCGGCCTAGGCTTGCACTATGCCCTGGGCGAGCGCCTGGGCCTGGTGGCGCGCACCGATTTTATGGGCAGCTCGCCCATCACGATTAAAAACGAGAACCGTAACAATACCACGGGGCGCTTTGCTGATAAGCAGCCCGTTACGGCGTTCAATACCACGCTGGGCCTGGCGTTTACGCTGGGCAACTAGCCGGCGGCTGGCCGCCATCGCTTAGCCGGGGCAACTGCCGCAGTTGCCCCGTACCCTGGCTCTTTCTCTGGTTTGGTTTAGAGAAAATGTGAACAAGCCCTGGCCCGTGGCCAGGGTTTGTTTGGCTAGGGCCGGCTGGGCACGTTGGCTGAATCGGCACATTTTTCAGTAAATACTTGATTTTCAACTTATATTATACCTACCATGCACTTTTTGAAAGCCGCTAGCGCTGCTGGCCTCCTAAGTTTTGCCCTGCTAGCCACTAGCTGTCAGCCCGGCTCCGACAAGGCCACCGACACTACTGCGGCCACTGCCCCAGCTACCGGCGCCGTAACGCACGCCGAGCTGGTAGCCGACCACCAAAAAATGGAAGCCGACCACCGCATCATGCAAACCGCCGACTCGGTGATGGAAGCCGACCACCAGCAGGCGCTGGCCGCTGCCAAGCCGGCCGGCATCGACAAAACCGCTCCCTTTCAGGCGCTGGAAAAGCGCCACGAAGCCCTCATCACCGAGCACCAGCAGGTAATTGCCCGCCACGATGCCGTGCTGAAACGCCACGCTGAGCTAGAAGCCAACCACACCAGCGGTAAGGTGGCCGATGCCCAAATGGCCCAGGACCACGCCCAGATGAAAACCGAGGACCAGCAGATTCAGCAGGAGCATAAGAAGCTCGTCGAGGACCACTCCAACATGATGGCCGAGCACAAAAACCTGCTCGACGGCGCCAAAAAGTAGCCCGTGGCCTAGCTGGCTACCCCGGCCGCGTCGGCTACTTGGCCCGAAGCGGGGCCTGCTTATTTGCAACATTGTTGCAAATAAGCAGGCCCCGCTTTATCTTTACCTAGCCAAGCACGTCGTCCGCTTGGCTCTTTCCCAGCTCGTCAGTTATGGCTTTTTCTCCCGTCAGCGCGCCGCGCCAGCTCCCCGTCACCGTGCTCAGCGGCTTTTTGGGCGCGGGCAAAACCACCTTGCTCAACCACGTACTGCACAACCGGGAGGGCCTGAAAGTGGCCGTCATCGTCAACGATATGAGCGAGGTCAACATTGATGCGCAGCAGGTAGCCCGCGCGGGCGGCCTCTCGCGCACCGAGGAGCGGCTGGTGGAGATGAGCAACGGCTGCATCTGCTGCACCCTGCGCGAAGACCTGATGCTGGAAGTAACCAAGCTGGCCCGCGAGCGCCGCTTCGACTACCTGCTCATCGAGAGCACGGGCATTTCGGAGCCGCTGCCGGTGGCCCAAACCTTCAGCTTCGTGAGCGAAGACGGGGCCATCGACCTGAGCCGCCACGCCCGCCTCGACACGCTGGTGACGGTGGTCGATGCCTGCAACTTTGCCAAGGACTTCGGTAGCCTCGACCGGCTGCCCGACCGCCAGCTCAACGAGGCCGACCCCGCCGACGTGCGCACCATCGTGAACCTGCTCACCGAACAAGTCGAATTTGCCAACGTCATCGTCCTCAATAAGGCCGACCTGGTGAGTGCCCACCACTTAGGCGAGCTGCGCGCCATTCTGCGCAAGCTCAACCCCGCCGCCCGCGTGGTGGAGGCCACGTTTGGCAAAACGCCGCTGCGCAACATCCTGCACACCGGCCTCTTCAACTTTGAAGAAGCCGCCCAGAGCCGGGGCTGGCAGGAGGAGCTAGCCAAAGGCCACCACCTGCCCGAAACCGAGGAGTACGGCATCGGCAGCTTTGTTTTTCGCGATAGCCGGCCCTTTCATCCGCAACGCTTCTGGGACTACATCGCCGATGGCTGGGCCGGCGAGGTTATCCGCAGCAAGGGCTTGTTCTGGCTAGCCTCGCGCCCCGCCGACGCCCTCAACTGGAGCCAGGCCGGCGGCTCGCTGCGCACCGAGAGCGCCGGCGCGTGGTGGGCCAGCATCGAGCGCCCCGAGCTACACCCCGCCTTTCAGGAAAACCGCGCCACCATCCTGGCCCGCTGGGACCAGCGCTTTCAAGACCGGCAAAACGAGCTGGTGTTCATCGGCCAGGATGTGCCCGAGGCCCGCGTGCGCCAGGAACTCACCGCCTGCCTCTGCACCGAAGCCGAAATCGCCCACTGGCAGCGCGGCGGCGCATTCTCCGACCCCTGGCCCCAATTTTAACTGCACATGCGCGTCCTTTCTTTGCGCGGAGCCGCCGACTGTGGGGGCATCCTCAACGCCACGCTTTGCGCCATCCATTGCGCCGCTGGCCCTGCCCTGCTGGCCTGGTGGGGCACCCGCAGCCCGGGCGCCGTGGCCGAGCGCTGGGAGCTGGTATTCCTGGGCCTGAGTGGCGTGCTGGTAGCCCTGGCCAGCCGGCGGGCCGCCACCCCCGGCCTGCGGCGGGCCCTGTGGGGCTGCTTCGGCGTGTTGGCGGTGGCCGGCTTGCTGGCCGAACAGTGGCCCGGGCTGCAAGCGGTGCAGTATGCGGCTTCCGCCGGACTCATCATCGCGCACTTACTCAATCGACGGCGCGCCCGCTGTATTGGGGGTGCGCCTGGGCTAATAAGTTGATAACTAATAAAGTGCACCCGATAGTGCCCCAGCTGCGGCGTTCCTGCCAGCTAGGTAGCGCTTGGCTAGGTTTCGGATGCTGGGCGCGGCGCGGGGCAAGTAGGCCACGGGCACGGAGCAGGCAGGGCCTCCTTCAGCAGGCGAAAGCTTGGGTGAGAAAGCCATTCAAATCTTATTTGCCGGCGCCCCACAAGCGCCGGGCAAACTGCAGCAAGGGTGGCCGGCCAGCCCAGCGCCCACCAGGCGCCGTAGCCGGCCACCCTTGCTGCGGGCAAGAGTAAAGAATTAGGGGCGCTTCGCCTTCGTGCTTGACAGCACCACAACCCCATTGGCTCCCCGCGTGCCATACATGGCACCTGCGGCATCGTGCAGAATGGTTACCTGCCTGATGGGTCGGCTCCGTATGGTGCGTTGCAACTGCCTGATAGTAAGCGCATCATTGTTGTAAAAAGCGTATCCATTTACTACGTACACCAGGGGGAAGCCCCGGGGCTTAGCAGGAGCTGGCGCCACCGCCGGTGCTACGCCACGCGCGGCCGTGGCGGCACCCAGCCCGCACAGCGGTGATTGGTAAGGGGCCAGTAAGGTATCGCGCCAGGCCCGCTGCTGCACGGCCAGTACTTGCTGCGGCAGCGCGAGGTGCTGCACACTATCCAGCCAGGCCGCGTTGGGGGTGGCGGGCGGCGCAAGGGTAGCTTGTGCGCGGGCAGGCAAGGTGCCTGGCAGCAGCGAGGCTAGGAAGAAAAGCAGTACGTAACGCATAGGTAACAGATGCTCAGGCGGCCGCTTTTGCATACGGCCGCTGGCAACAAGTAATCGGCAGCCAGCCACCAGCCCCAGCTAAGGGATGCCGGCATTGATGGCGCTGCTGCCTATGCACAACGAGTTAAAAATCTGACAGTCATCGCTAAGAGATAGTTGATTACTGCCGTTAGGCCCGCTGTTTATGCAGTTGAGGGTGCTCGCTAGCCTTGCGTAGGATTAACTGGGGGCAGGGCGCGATTAAGAGCCAGTAGGTCGGGGCGCGACTGCGAGCGCTGACTGCGTGGGTTGGGGCGGGCGGGCGCAACGCCGCCGGAATGGGCACGTCCTGCGGCAGTTCCGCCACCACAATAGCAGGTGGCCCAGGCACTGCCAGCGCGCCGCTGGGTCGCCCAGCTCACCGAGGGCAGTGCGGGGCTTCAGGGCTTCCTGCTCCGACGAAGCAATGGACACGCTCACGCCGTTGAATGCGGCGAACCCGTCGGGGTTGCGTCCCCTGCTTGATGCCGGCCGCTAGCTGCTACCAGAAGGCCCCGGTATAGGCCAGTGTGGGCGGGTTGCTGTACAGGTATTGGCCCGGGTGGTCGCAACTTCAAAGCCGTATTCGCCCTGCTGACCATGTACCGGCGGCTGGCCCTGGGGCGAAGGCCGCAGGATTATCGGCCCCCGGGTTGTCACGTAGCGACCCTATAAGTTGATGGGCTGAACGAGCGAAGTATCGGCAAATACGCCCGTTTCCACGTCCAGCTTCAGGGCTTGCGCCGGCCAGCTGCCCCTTTTAAAGATTGGTGGTCAACGCGTTATAGTCCAGTCAGCCTTTACTCACCAGGCCCAGCGAGCGCAGCATATGGGCAATGGTGTAGGCTCGTTTAGAGATGTCAATAGCGTAGGAATCAGGCCTAGCCGCTCGGTATCTTACGCTGGGGCGGGTCGGTGTGGGGGGCAGGGTGGCTGTTGCTGGGCCGGTTGCGCAGCAATGGCCACGTCAACAAGGCCACCATCCCCGGAAACACCAGCGCCGACAACCAGAACCCGTGAAACATGCCTGTCTGCCGGGCTTGGCTGGCTTGCAGGCGGGCCAGCTCGGTAGCGACGGCCGCGGCACTACGGCCCGCCGCCACGAGCTCCGTCTGCTTCAGCGCCAGCACGGCCGAAAACCAGGTGGGGTTGATAACCGTGTGATACAGATGTAAATACGGCCGGTAGAGCGTTTCGGCCAGGGCCATTACCCCGATGGCTAGGGCCACGCGCCCTAGCCCACTGAGGTGCCCTTGGCGGCGCTGCCGGTGAATAGCAGCGGCGATGCCGCCAATGGGCAGCAGGCTAATGGCCATGTCCAGGTATTGCCCAGCGGCGAGGTACGTGGTATCGAGGCGGGTGAGCCACATGGCGGTGGTGTAGAGGCCCAGCAGAAGCCCCAGTAGCAAGCCGTAGGTGAGGAGGGTGCGCAGAAAAGACATGGGTGTGGGGAAAGGAGCCGGATGAGCACTGCCAGCGGACTTGCCGGGGGCGGCGGGCTGCAAAGAAAAGCGGCCTGCCGCTGCCGTAAGAGCCGTTTTCGGCAGTTGCCGGTCGTTGTTCGACCCGCCCGCTTGGCGGGGTAAAATGACCAGCAACCGGCAACTGCCGATAAAAGAGCCGCAGGCGTCGAATAGCACCCGCGCGGCCGTCGGCCCCGCAGCGGTAAGCGGTATACTTGCGCTTCGTTTGCCGGCTGCCCATGCATTTGTTTCTTTATCGGTATCGGGTGCTGTTGCTGCATCTCTCGTTCTGGAGCGTCTATTTCTCCTTCTACTTCTACCAAATCCAGCAGGAATATGGCTGGCGGCAGGCCGTGCCCTGGGCCTTGGTGCCCCTGCTCTGCAATGGGCTGGTGGCCTACCTGAACTACGCCTATCTGCTGCCCCGGTGGCTGGCCCAGCACCGCACCGGGCGCTACCTGCTCGAATTTGCCGGGGCGCTGGTGCTGGGGGTGGCGCTCAAGGTGAAAGCGATGCAATATTTCGCGCCCGCAGGCCTGCGCTCCGCCCTGCCGCCCGCCTACCTGCACTCGCTCAACTTTGTGGTGGCCACGGTAGTCGGTACCCTGACCGTGGTTTTGTTTATCGCTATGCTGCGCTTCTCTGTGGATTGGTTTGCGCTGGAAGCCAGAACCAAGGAGCTGGAAAACGCGCAGTTGCTCACCGAGTTAAAATTTCTCAAGGCGCAGATAAACCCGCATTTCCTGTTCAACACGCTCAACAACCTGTACTACCTGGCCTACACCCAATCGCCCAAAACGCCGGAGGTCGTGGCCCAGCTCGCGCAAATGATGCGCTACCTGCTCGAAGAGTCCAACCAGCCCACCGTGCCGCTCGGCCAGGAAATCGAGTTTATGCGCAGCTACCTCAGCCTGGAGCAGCTTCGGCTGAATAGTCCCGTGGCCGTTGGCTTCGCCGTGGAGGGCGAGCCCGCTGGGGTGGCGGTGGCCCCGCTGCTGCTCATGACGTTTCTGGAAAACGCCTTCAAGCACGGCGTGCGCGCCGAAGACCCGGCCGCCTGGGTGCGGGTGCACCTGCGCGTGACGCCCACCACCTGCGAGTACACCGTGGCCAATGGCCGCCTGCCCGCCCGCCGCCCGCTGGGCAGCCCCGAGCCGGGAACGGGGCTGCTCAACGTGCGGCGGCGGCTGGCCCTGGCTTATCCGGGCCGGCACGAATTGCGCCTACACGATGCCCCCGACCACTTTCACGTGCACCTTACCCTGCACCTGCCATGAGCCTGCGCTGCTTGATTGTGGACGACGAGCCGCTGGCCCGCCACCTGCTCACCGAGTACGTGGGCAAGGTTTCGTTTCTGGAACTGCACGCTGCCTGCGCCAGCCCGCTAGCCGCCCTAGACATCCTGCGCACCACGGCCATCGACCTGCTGCTGCTGGATGTGCATATGCCCGAGCTCAGCGGCCTGGAATTGCTCCGCACCTTGCCCCGCCCGCCCCTGGTCATCCTCACCACGGCGCATTCGCAGTACGCCTTGCACGGCTACGAGGTAGATGCGGTCGATTACCTGCTCAAGCCCATTACGTTCGACCGATTTCTGCGGGCCGCGCACAAGGCCTACGACCGGCGGCCCGCCCCGGCCGTACCGCCTGCGCCGCTCCCGCCCGCTGCCGAGCCCGCCTTCTTATTTATCAAGGATGGGGCGCGCCAGCATAAGGTAGCCTGGGATGACCTGCTGTTTGTGGAGGGCCTGCGCGACTACGTGGCCCTGCACACCCGCTCGCAGAAGATTGTCAGCTTGCTGCGCCTCAAGGCCTTAGTGGAGCAGCTGCCCGCCGACCGCTTCGTGCGAATCCATCACTCCTACATCGTGGCCCTGGCGGGCATCACGGCCATTGACAAAGACAAAGTGCAGGTGGGCAGCCGCTGGCTGCCCATCAGCGAGTCGTATCGCCGGGCATTTCGGGCCTTTGTAGACCGCTACCGGTGCACGCCCTGAGTGCCTCTGGCCCGGCCGCAGCCTAGCGGCGGGCAAACCGCGAAGGGTCATTAAAATATTATACTACAAGTACTTACATGAATCGTCGTCAGGCCTTGCAGGCGGGCGTGTCCTTGCTCATCGCCCCGGCGGTGTGGGGCCGTCGGCCAAGCGCCCAGCTCTGGGAGTCAGAATTTGCCGCGTTTGTGCGCGCTGGGCTAGCCCAAACGCACACGCCCGGCCTCAGCGTGGCCATTGTGCGGGCCGGGCACACGGTGTTTGCGGCTGGCTACGGGCTGGCCGACGTGGCCGCCGCCCGCCCGGTAACGCCGGATACCGCCTTTCATATCGCCTCGGTGAGCAAGGTGGTCACGGGCACTGCCATGCTGCTACTGCTGCAACAGCAGCGCTACCAGCTCGATGAGCCCATTGGCCCTTACCTAGATTTTCCGGTGCGGCACCCTGGGTTTCCCGACATGCCAATCACGTTCCGGCACTTGTTCACGCACACCTCCGGTATTTCGGACGTGCGCTATGGCCAAACGGCGGCCTTTAGCGTGGTGGGCGACCCTACCCTAGCGCTGCGCGACTTTTTGGCGGGCTACCTCACGCCGGGCGGGGCCTGGTACGCGGCCGCCGACTGCTTTACGGCCGCGCAGCCGGGCCAGCAGTGGCAATACAGCAACGTGGCCATTGCCCTGCTCGGCTACCTGGCCGGCCGGGTAGGGCCGGCGCCCCTGGAGGCACTCACGCAGCAGCAGTTGTTTCGGCCGCTGGGTACCCGGCACACGGCCTGGAAGGTCACCGACATTCCGCCCCAGCACCTGGCCAAGCCTTATCAATGGGCGGAGGGGCAGCTGCTTGAGCTGCCGCCCACCGGCTACCCCGACTGGCCAGCCGGCTCCCTCCGGACATCGGCGCGCGACTTTGCCCGCCTCCTGGAGGTATTCACCTACCAGGGGACGAGCCGGCACCAGCAGTACTTAGCGCCCGCTACGCTGCACACTTTTCTGGCCCCGCAGCCGGCTATTGAAGTTGTGCCCGGCACTAGCACCATTCAGCAGGCGCTCATTTGGCTGCGCCGCGAAGTAAACGGTGCCCCGCTTGCGAGCCACAGTGGCGGCGACCCGGGGGCCGATGCGGTGGCCTGCCTAGACCTGGCTCACCACACGGGCGTCCTCGTCTTCGCCAATGCCACGGGTACTCCCGCCTTTCGAGCCTTCCAGAAAGAAGTTGTGTTGCGCTTGCTTGACCAGGCCACACGGGCTTGATAAGTAGCTTATTGGGCTAGCCGGGCCAGCCCAAGAGGCGGTCAGGCTAGGGCTTGTCTATGCGATACAGCCGGCCTTGGTCGGTGATGGCGTACAAGGCCCCATCCGTGCCCTGCGTAATATCGCGGAAGCGCTGGCCTTCGCTGGCCAGCAATCTTTCTTCCCCTACCACCTTGTTGTTGTTGATTACCAGGCGCACGATGTGCTGCCCGCTGAGCGCGCCGAGGAAAAGGTTATTTTGCCATTCGGCAATGCGATTGCCCGCATAAAACGTCATGCCGCTGGGCGAAACAACGGGGTCCCAGTAATACACCGGCTGCTCCAGGCCACTGCTTTGCTGCATGCTGTTGCCAATGGGCTGGCCGCTGTATTCGATACCGTAGGTGATGGTGGGCCAGCCGTAGTTGGCCCCCGCCCGCAGGCGATTGAGCTCGTCGCCGCCGCGGGGGCCGTGCTCACTTTGCCACACCTCACCCGTGACGGGGTGAATGGCTAGCCCCTGCGGGTTGCGATGGCCAATGGAGTATAGCTCGGGCAGGGCGCCCGCCTGCCCAAACGTGGGGTTGCCGGCGGCGGGCTGGCCCGTTTTGGTGAGGCGGATAACCTTGCCCAGCCCCGACGCAACGGCTTGCGCCTGCGGCCGGGTGACCAGGTCCGACCGTTCGCCGGTGCTGATAACCAGGCTGCCCGTGCGGTCAAATACCACCCGGCCCCCGTAGTGAAGCGTACCGGCGTAGGCCGGCTCGGCGCGGTAGATAACGGTGGCGCCCTCAATCGTGCGCTCGTCGGTGGCTAGCCGGCCCTTGCCGATGGCCGTGAGGTTGCCCGTTGGGCGGGCCTCGGCAAATGACCAGTACACCAGCCGGTTGGTGGCAAAGTCAGGGTCGATGCACACGCCCAGCAGCCCGCCTTGCCCGGCCGCGTTGACGGCGGGCAGGCCCGTGATGGGCGCGCTCAGGGTGCCGGCAGCCGTCACAATCCGCAGCTGGCCAGCCTTTTCGGTTACCAGCAGGCGGCCATCGGGCAGGCTAGTGATACCCCACGGGCTGGTGAGCGCCGCCGTAACGACCGTGGCCCGGTAGCTGCTGGCCGCCGTAGCGACCCCGCCTATCCGGGTTTGGCCGGCAAAGGCGGGGCTGTAGGCGGTATTGGGGGCAACGGTTTCGACGGGGGCCGTCGTGGCAATGTCCGGGGTAGCTTCCTCGTCGCGGGAGCAAGCCCCCAGGGTGAGCGAAAAGCCGAGGAGGTAGAGGAAGGGGCGTTGCATAAGGTACTAGCTAGCGCGTAAATGGATGAATAAACTCCGCTTCATACGACTAACGGGTATCTTTGGATAAGTTTTCTTCACCTAAAATTCATTATTTTCTACCCCTAAAAACCCTAGCCCTCTTGTAAGTAGCGCAATTGTAATGGGTAGTAGCGGTGGCAGCGCGGCGCCGGCTGGGTCAGGGCGGGGCTTTGCCAGCTGCCAGCCTCTGCGCCCGTGCTTATTTTACTTCGGGCGGGGCCAGTCAGCATCGCCGGTTGCATATTCGGCCTAGGGCCAGCTTCACGTTGGGCCGCCCCCGGGTGGCGCGGCCTTCGGCAGGCTTTCTTGCCTACCTGGCGGCTGGTTGTTGAGACAAGGCAGGCGCTGCTGGAGAAATAAACAAGCAAGTTTACTCACGGGTTATAGCCTTGAAAATAAGTTTACTAATCTCATTATTTAGCCTGCTGGCTGCCTGCCAGCCCTCGGTTCCCAGCTCCGCACCCTGGCGCCTGGTGGTGCGGCCGGCCGACGAGGCCTGCGCCTACGTAGCGGCCAGCGGCGACACGGTTATTCCCTTCGGCCGCTACTCCAGGTGCGCTACTGAGCGCTTCGACCGGCTAGCCCTGGTGGTAAAGCCCGGTGTGGGCTGGGTGGGCATCAATCGGCAGGAACAGGTGCTGTTTAAGGCCTTTATCTTCGACAGCGGCCCCGATTATCCCGCCGAGGGCGTGATGCGCATAGTAGGCCCTACGGGGCTGCTGGGCTACGCCGACACTGCCACGGGGCGCGTGGTACTGCCCCCACGCTACGGGGCCGCCTTGCCCTTTGCCAATGGCCGGGCGCAGGTGGGCCGCCGCTGCCGCTCCCAAACTGACGGCGAGCATTCGTGGTGGAATTGCGCCGAGTGGACGTACATCAACCACCAGGGCCAGCCTGTGCCCGCCGCCAGCCAGTAGGGGCGTCGCGGCTGCCGGGCAGGGCTGCGTTACGGGCGGGGCGCGGCCCCAAGCAGGTGCTGAAATGCCCGCCACGCAGCGGTTCATTAGGTTGTTATTTTGCTGATTATAAGTAGTTTATTTGCCTAAAGCTTTTTCGGGCCGATTAGCCCCTGCTGCTGGCGCGAGTTGCCCGGCTTCGAGAAGCTCCGCTGCGGCGCCTTACCAGCCGTAGCAGCAGGGAGTTATCTATTTCGCGGAGCCGCGTGGCGGTCTTGCTCATTCATTTAGCTTGTGAAGCGTTACCTACTCTTGCTCGCGCTGCCTGCGGCCGCTTGCCACCCCGACCAGCCCGTTGCCGCCGACTCACCAGCTACGCCGGCCGCGCCGGCTAGCCAGGCGTTTGCGCCGCCCACCGGCCGCCTGCGCTCGGGCGATAGCGTGCCCGCCACCGACCACGACACACTGCGCGTACCGGGCGGCGTGCTCTACCTAAAGCCCAGTACGGCCGCAGCCTTCGAGCGGGCGCCCACCGAGCTTGACTGGGAGGCCGACAAGCGCCTGCCCGCCACCGGCCGGGTGCGCCGCGTGGGCAATGACCTGCTGCTTCAGCCCGAGCGGGGCCCGTAGTGACGTTTACCACCCGCCGCCCCCGCGAAACCGACGCCAATGCGGAAATTGCCCGGCAAGCCGAAGCGCACTACCTGGGCCAGCTAGCGCAGGCGCACCTATGGGTGGTGCAGACGGACTCGGCTACGAAGCACGTTACCACGCTGGTGGACCAGCGCACCGGCCGCCGCACCATCGTGACGGGCCTGCCGGCCGTGTCGCCCGATGGCCAGTACCTGCTCAGTACCCGCAGCGACCAAGGCAATGATGGCAGTGACGAGAGCGCCGTGGGCACGCAGCTCTACCAGCTCACCCCGGCCGGGCCGCGCCTGCGCTGGACGCGCCTCACCCAGCACTGGGGCAGCAGCGAGGCGCGCTGGCTGGGGCCGCGCACCGTGCTGCTCAAGCAGGACTACGAGGCTGCCGACCAAGAGGCGGAGGCGCCCCCAGAAACCTACGTGCAGGTGGAGCTGCCCCGCTAAGCAAGCCCGCTGCTGGGCGGCTCGCCACGGCTGCCGCGCCGCTGGCGTTTAAGTCAGCGCGTCAGTTTCTTAGCCTAAGTGGATGGGTTTGCCTACGCTGTATTCACCCCCTAGGCGGCTGGTTGCCGCTGGTAATTGCCCATTTATTCTCGAATCTAATTCTGCTAGTTTGTAGCTCGTTGCCATGGCCATTTTCTGCTTGGTGCCGCTGCTGGCAATCTTGGTGGCGCCGCCCGCTTACAAAACTTACCACAACGTCCGCTTTAGCTACCGCATCGACTACCCGGCCGATTTTCGGCCGCCGCCCGAGGCGGCCAACGGCGACGGCCGCCGCTTCGTGTCGCCCGATGGGCAGGCCGTGCTCACCGCCTACGCCAGCTACCAGGTGCTCGGTGAGGGCCTGGCCGCTTACCGCTACATGGCCCGCGCGCCCTGGCTGGCGCACCATGCTACCCTCGTGCTCGACCAGCAAACCAGCACCGGCTTCGTGCTGTCGGGCACGGTAAAAGGGCGCATCTTCTACGAGAAAACGGTGCTGCAAAACCGCACGCTCACCATGTTTGCCTGGCAGTACCCCGCCGCCCGCAAGGCTGCCCTGGCCCCCATTATCCGGCGCACCGCCCAGACGCTGCAACCCAGCGTGGCCGGCGCCGGCTAGCCCGCCCGTAGCGAGGGCGGGCCGCCAGAAGCCAGCGCCCCCTACGCCGGGCCGGAATTTATAATGACCTTTGCGGCCCACTATCCAAGCCCCCGGGATGAACGCCACGGAGCAAGCAGAACGAGAATACCTGGAAGAAATCAAGGAGAAGCTGGCGCTGGCCATCCGGCGCGGCGATGAGGCCGTCAGGCAGTTCTCCGACGAGCTGCGGCAGAAAAAGCAGTACATCCACGAGCACCAGTCCAGCATGGACGAGGCCGATATGGTGGCCGCCGACCAGTCCATCAACCGCATGGCTTTCACCGGCGAGGCGGCCGTGGCCCGCAAGCGCCGGCTCCTCAAGCTGAGCCAGTCGCCTTACTTTGGCCGCCTCGATTTTACGCCGCTCGGCAAGGCCAAGTCGGCGGTGTACATTGGGGTGTATTCCTTCCTGGATGAGCAGCAGCGCCAAAACCTGATTTACGACTGGCGGGCACCCATCTCCTCGCTGTTTTACGATTTTGAGCTGGGCGAGGCCTCGTACGCCACCCCGGCCGGCACGGTGCAAGGCACCATCGACCTCAAGCGCCAGTACAAGATTCGCGATGGCCGGCTGGAGTTTATGCTCGAAAACGACGTGAATATTCACGACGACGTGCTGCAACGCGAGCTAGCCAAGTCTTCCGACGACAAGCTAAAAAACATCGTCGCCACCATTCAGCGCGACCAGAACGCGGCCATTCGCAACGAAACGGCCTCCGTAATGGTCATCCAGGGCGTGGCGGGCTCGGGCAAAACCTCGATTGCGCTGCACCGGATTGCCTTCCTGCTCTACCGCTACCGCGACACGATTGCGGCCAGCAGCGTACTCATTATCTCCCCCAATAAGGTCTTCGCCGATTACATCTCCAACGTCTTGCCCGAGCTGGGCGAAGAGCACATTCCCGAGCTGGGCATGGAGGAGCTGGCCGCCGACCTGCTCGACCACAAGTACCCGTTCCAG
>Ga0265798_10004969_pt1 | contig 18132 bp, 4 predicted proteins | sample P3T30metagenome_FD_192430 | JGI IMG/M metagenome (GOLD analysis project Ga0265798, IMG submission 192430) | Plant litter microbial communities from East Loma Ridge, Irvine, California - P3 T30 | ecosystem: Environmental > Terrestrial > Plant litter > Unclassified | place: USA: California... | reverse complement strand
AAGACCGGTACCGCGATGACAAAGGAAGTCGGGGTGATCGGACGCGAAGTGCATCAGCAGACTCCAAGTATCGCAACAGCCGCCGTGAGAAGGAGAAGCATCGTTCATCACGCTCCCACCGCGACCGAAGTAAAGAGTACCGCCGCCGTCACCGGTCTCGGTCGCCTCGTGGAGATGAAAAGTACGATGACGATGAAGCATATGCCAACGGCGAGAAAGACTCCGATGGCAGCTCTCGACGCAAGCACAGGAGCGACGATAAGGATCGACGCGACCGCTCACGTGACAGGGATCGTGAACGGGATCGTAAAGACAGGAAAGAGCGTGAACGCGACTATGATTACGAGCGGGAGAAGGACCGCTCTCGTGACAAAGACAAGGATCGTAAGAGGCGCCGAGATCGCGAGGCCGAAGACGACGAGCGTGACTACGATGCTGACAAACACCGCTCTTCACGCCGCAGCCGCAAGGATAGAGACCGTGAGCGACGGGACTACGATGACCATGAACGACGCGAGTACGACGAACGCGAGCGAACTGACAAGCCCGCGCAACCCGACAAAGAAGAGGATGTCGTTGGCCAGATGATGAAGAAGCGCGCCGTCTCACCACCACTCAATGCACCAACCGGCCCCTCCGCAAACGGCTTCAGCATCAAAGGTCGCTCCAAGAATATTGCCATGCCGCCGCCTGCTCAGCCCCCTACTGGTCCTCGCGTCTTCCAACCACCCAAGGGCCCGGCCGCTGACCGCAACAAAGACCGTGCCAGCGACGGCCGAGACCACCGCCTCAAGAGTAGCACAAGCTCCGTATCCGCCACTCCCACCGGTCCTGCCCCGAAGGAAAAAGACAGTGTACAAGACCACTACGCAGCGGAACGTGAACGCAACGCCCGCGAGCGCGACAGCCGCGAACGCGTCGATAAGCCGTCCTCAAAGTCATTGCACTCACGCATCTCTTCGTCTTCCCGGCCTTCAGTCTCGAGCAAGCGCTCCCGCGACGACATGGAAGATGAGGTTCCTGTCCCCAAGGGCCCGAAGGCAGATACTAAACCACCCACTGGACCTGCTAGCCATCGTGAGAAACGCAGAAAGTCTGGTGCTACCGGCGACGACAACATTGCCAATCTATTCACTGCGGGACTGAGGAAGAATGCAAAGGCTAGACGGGGTGGTGTTAGAACTGAAGGGGATGTCGAGCGTGAGATGGTAGAAAGAGAGAGGGAGAGGAGGTAGTATTTTTTTTCCTTCAAAGGAGAGGACGGTGTTTTGTGGGTGGTAATGAGGGCGTCTTGACGAGGTACGATGGGTGGTACGTGTGCATTTACCTGGACTAGACATGATGGTTTGGAGTGCTGAGATGAAACATGTGGGTTTGGGCTTCTCTACTTTGCTGTATTATACCCCTGGCGGCAGTTAGGCTGGATAAATGTCGACTTGCTAGGTGCGCTCACCACATATGGGCAGCATTTGGGCAGAGGAGAAAATAAAATAATTGTCGGAACATGACGCTAGCCGTGTTGGTGAAGTGAGCTTGAAGTTTGTACTTTATCATAGTCGTGGTATCATTTCCTTATTCTACTTTGCCTTTCAAAGCACCGAGTCGGTCGTGCCTACGGTATCTATCGCCTGTGGTTTACAAACTCCTTCTTCTCACCCCCCAGTCTCGACGCAACAACAGTAGCTTCCCTAATCGCCTTTGCTACAGCTCCTCTGACACCATCTTCCTCCAACGACATGAGTCCGCCGATGGTACAACCACCAGGCGTCGACACCTTGTCCTTCAACACAGCCGGATGCTCACCATTCAACACCAAGCCCGTTGTTCCCCTCATCGTCTGCGCCGCCATCATCTGGGCCTCCGCCCTCGGCAACCCCATAGCCACAGCACCGTCCGCCGCAGCCTCCAATATCAGGGCGAAGAAGGCCGGACCGGATCCGCACAACGCAGTCGCAACATCCATGTTCGCAGGCGGCAGCGTTGTAACGCGGCCAATGGAGCTAAACACAAACTCGACCAGCTTATACTGCTCCTCGCTAAGCGGCGGATCCGATGTCTGAATCACAGACATGGATTCACCGACAAAGCTTGCCGTATTGGGCATCACCCTCACAACCCTGCACGCACCCTCGACTTTATCCGCTCCCTCAGGGTACAAGAAGGCCTCAATCTGCTCCCTAGTAACACCGGCTAAGATACTGACCAGCACTTTCCCCTTGAGCGCCTCTTTCATGCCGTCCTCGCCCAAAATGGTTTTGAAGCCGTGCGGTTTGCAGCTCAAGAGGACAATGTCTGCTTGTTGCACGCCCTTGAGGTTCTGGTTCGTGAGGGTTTGCAGCGGGAAGTTATAGTGCGAAAGGGCTTTGCGGACATTTTCTTCGGCGGGCGCCCATTGGTCGCAGGCGATGAAGTTGGAGAGGTTGGGTGTGTTTTTGGGGGGAGATGAAGGCGAGAGGGCGGCGGTGGTTTTGGCTGAGGCGAGGGAGGACATTACGCCACCCATTATTGCTATTCCCATTGTTCCTAAAGTGGGGTTGGGTTGTTGGTATGTTTATTCGGTAGAGCATGGCTGTATGTGGGGTATAGTATGGGGTAAGGTGGGTGAAGAGATGTACGATCTTACCTGAACCGAGGACAGTCAATGTCAAGGGTTTGGACTCTTGGGTGTTGGACATGGTGATTATGATTTACTTTTTGGTTATCTGTTTGGGTGGTGTGAAGGAGGAAGAGTTGGGAGGTGAGTTGTGCTGGGGGAACTTGAGCGCGGCTGGCTTCCCCACGTCGAATAAATTCCAAGCTATGACCACACCGAGCCGACGATATGCGCACGCTGAGCTGTAGAGCTCCCTGACCTCCACATGCAACAATCGTATATCCAAGCTATATCGCCATACCCACCATCCTAGAATAACAACACTCCGCCACAGGTCTCCCAGTCGTATCCCGCCAACCAAACCCATCATGGCCGACCCGTTTGAAGTACGCCAACGCTTCACCACGCTCCTCGCCCATCTCAACGCCTCGCACAACTCGCTCCACAAAGCCGCGCTGTACGCGCTGAAAAACCGCGAAATGGACGAAGACCTGCACTCGTGCATCCTAGAGCAGCTCGAGCGCACAAACATGAACACTCGAGCAAATATCATGTTCTTCATCGAATGTCTCTGCGAATACGCCGTCAAGGACAACACAAACGGTGATGCCAGCGCAATGGGCTACGTGCGTATGCTGCAGCGCGACATCCTCGCCGTCGTGGAATGTGTGGTCGGCTCCGAGGGCGCAAACGTACGTGTAGTGCGCAAAGTGCTACGGACGTTAGAGAATCTAAATATCCTAATGAAGGAAACGGTGCAGGAGTTGGAGGCCGTGCTCAAGTCGAGGGAGGTGGCGCATCCATTTATGGCAACGGGGGACGTTGGTAGCAAGGAGAGCCCTGGGAAAGCAGGAAAAGGCGGTGGTGGTGGACAGCGCATGGGCAAGAGGGAGATTGAGCAGAGGATTGAGGAAGATAGGGAGAGACACAAGAGGTTGAGGGAGAGTATCTGGGCGGTGAATGGAGAGGGGTATGAGGAGTTGGAACGGCTGTGGGAGGAAGCGAGTGATGTTGGCGAGGACGACTATGTTACTGCGAGGGAGGATGCTGAAGAGCGGAGGAGGGTTATTGCGTTTGGGTAAGGTCTGAGGGTTTGGATGGGTTCTCGTGAAGGGGTCGATCGCATATGGTGATGTTGTTGTCACTGAGGATGACCGCGCAAAAAAAAAACGGTTCTGGTGCCTCTGAACCAGCATATGGGCATTTACTGGAGTTCTCGGGTTGGATTGGAAGTCATTGTAGCATGGGCTTGGCGTTACGGAGGAGAGATACCACGGGCATGTCTTGCGACACCCTATTGTCATTGTAGTTGTAACATGTATTGAGTAGATGTATCATCATCATTCCAAAGATACTGTACATGCTCCATGCGTAATGCTATGATACAGTGTCTGTCTTTTCTTCAACCAAACCTCCCCAATCATATCCTCTACTCCATGACGACCGTCGCGCCCAGCGCCTTGAGCGTCTCGACAATCTTCTCTGCCTCCTCCTTGGGCACACCCTCCTTCATTGTCTTGGGCGCGCTCTCCACAAACTTCTTGCTGTCTACCAAACTCAAGCCTAGCATGGCCTTGATTTCCTTGATGACCTTTGGTTTCGCGCCGGCGTCGAACTTCTCGAGCTTGAGATTGAAGAGCGTCTTTTCTGCCGCTGCGGGCGCGGCTTCCTCTTCTTCAACGGGCGCGGCTGCTGCAGCGGGTCCAGCACCTGGTCCAGCGGCGAAGCCACCCATGGGCATGTCGGGGATGTTTAGGCGAGTCTGAGGGGGAGTGTTAGTGAGGCGTTTTGGAGGGGCGTTTTAGAGGGGGCCGGAAAGAACAATCGTGGAATTTGACATGTTTCCACAAGCAGGACCATTCAGGCCATCGACTGGAAGACATAAAAATCGCTTTCATGTATTGGCAGCCCGCGCTTAACACTCGTTGACATTTTTTTTGTCTGCAATATGCCGCGTTTTGGGGGCATTCTCAGATAAGTCATATCCCTACGCCCTCTGATCCTCCCATATACGAGATTTCCCTACCTTTAGTGTCGAAACCAAGTCTGCCGTCTCCAACAGCGTCAATTGGCTAATCTGGTCCACGATTGTCGCAATCTTGGGGTTCGTGGGAGCTGCCGCATCTGATTGCCATCTCCGCTGTATCCTCTGCTGTGTGGCGCCAATCGTCGGTCGTGCGTATGCCGTCTGCTTCGCAGTGCAGATGCAGCGCCTGAGGACGCGAGAAGCCGGTGCTGCCATTGTGCTGAGGGAAGATTCGAGGGTCGGTGGTGAGTCTCCGCCGTGTGGTTGTGGCTGCCATCTTGAGATTTTGCGGAGCGGATTACGACTAATCCGGTTACCGCCTTGGCACCTACAGAGACCCGCAAAAAAGTTTAGAGAACTTCGAAGAGACGCAGACATCCAACGCCACAACGCCAACTGCCAGATATATTGAAGCGTCGAAACTATGGGAAGGCGCCCCAACACGCAAACAAAAAACAGTCCTTGCAGAAATGGAGGGAATCAACAATCACGACGCCGGTAAAACGGTCAATATCAACGCGCTTGCCACGGAAGCGCTGAAGCCTACAACTACCGACGATATTTTTCTTCATCATGGCGCACTTTTCACAGAGTTGTGCGCGCGGTGGATACAATCTGGCGCAGAGACTGAAGCCAAAGTCGCGGCTTTTGGCCGACTACTCCCGCTTGCGCCTCACCTGGCTGAGCACGTGGAACGATTTTTGGCGCACCATTCAAATTCGCCAATACTAGGATCAGATCGCTTGTCAGCCTCAAGAGACGCGACCGCTATTCGGGATTCGGATTTGATTGAAGTTTTGCTGGGGACATTCCGACTCCTTAGCTACGACTGCAAAAACTTTGCGAATTACGTACGACCGCGTACTCTAGAAAGCTTATTCCAGCACCCGAGCCGGTTTGTACGATATGTCGCGGTGCGGGCTTTCTGTCTCTATGTTCATGTAGCGGATCATGCTACCCAAGAGTTCATCAAGAGATACGTTGGAGAAGGCGAGATCGAAGGACCATGGGAAGGACAGCAAATTGACTACCGCTTTTTGTCGTTGTGGGAAGAGAAGAGGTGGAAAGATATGCAGTCCAAGGTGCGCCTGGAAGAGTCGAGCGACAGTATGTATGCTATGTCCGTGTATCAACAACTATCGCCATACACTGTCAACGTCAACGGCGTTCTTTTGCCCCGATTGGATGGAACGCCATCGCAAGAGAAGCCAACAGAGCTTGTGTCCACGGAGACGACAGAAGCCAACTTGAAGAACATCGCCCATGGGCTTCTAGATTCCAGCCCAATCTTGCTCACTGGCCTGGCAGGCTCAGGAAAGACGCTACTCACTCGTCACTTTGCGTGGCAGCTCAATAAGCTCGACAAGATGGTCACGCTGCACTTGAACGAGCAGAGCGACGCGAAGCTACTGATCGGAATGTACACTACCGGAGCGAAACCGGGAACCTTCAGCTGGCGAGCAGGTGTCCTTACCACAGCTGTGCGAGAGGGAAGGTGGATTTTTATCGAAGATCTGGATCGAGCACCGAACGAAGTCATCAGCACCCTTCTCCCACTCATTGAGCGCGGCGAACTGCTTATCCCCAGTCGAGGAGAGACTATTCGGGCGGCCCGAGGCTTTCGCATCATTGCAACCATGCGAAGTACACTCAATCCGCGTGGGCAAGAGACTGTACCCCGCCAGAACATGATCGGTCATCGATTCTGGAATTCAATCACAGTACAGATGCCACAACTGGACGAGTTCCGGCAGGTGATTCACGCCAAATATTCCCCTTTGCAGAAACATCTTCCTGGGATCATGCAAGTCTATTCGAGACTACTAGAACTGTATTCAGACGCCAAGTTCTCATCTGAGAACGGGACGTCTCTTCGAGCTATGACACCACGAGACTTGTTAAAGTGGTGTGATCGAATGGCTGTGCTACTTGCACAAGCTGCCACCTATAGCCCAGCACAAAAAGACGATATCTTTATGGAGGCATTTGATTGCTTTGCAGGTAGCCTTCGCAGCGAGACGGCGCGCTGGATGGTCATGGCATGTGTAGCGGAAGAGCTGCATATCGATTCTCAGCGACGCGATCATTTGCTAAAGAATCGCGAGGTGAAGCTTCAAATGCCCGTGAAGAACACGACTTCTGGTACTCTTCAGATCGGACGCGCAAGGTTATCAAGGCATAAATCTTCAAAGAGGAGTTTTTCTGCGCGGCCATTTTCTACCAATGACTATACTCTACGCCTCTTAGAGAAGATTGCCGTAGCAGTGGATCGACGAGAGCCGCTTCTATTAGTAGGAGAGACGGGTACTGGAAAAACAACCTGCATCCAATACCTGGCTGAACAGCTTGGCCGGAAACTAGTAGCTTTTAACTTGTCCCAGCAAAGCGAAAGTGGAGATCTGCTGGGTGGCTTCAAACCTGTCAACGTCCGCAGCCTGGTCATCCCACTCAAAGATGAGTTCGAGGAGATATTCGATACAACATTCTCGAGAAAGAAAAACTTACGCTTCCTCGAAATGCTCGGTAAACGCGTGGCCAAAGGTGACTGGAAGCGTGTATGCTCACTCTGGCGCGAGGCTTTGAAGATGGTGGATGCAGCCCGAAAGTCGCATGAATCGCGGACTTCATCTCCGGACCCGGATGGTGGCCAGCCCAAGAAGAAGCGCAAGATGGACTCATTGCCCACCAACTTTCCAACGGCACGATGGGAGAAGTTTGCGGCAGATATCCATGACCTCGAAGCCCAGCTGGCCAGTGGTTCTGAAGCCTTTGCCTTCTCCTTTCTGGAAGGCAATGTTGTCAAAGCAGTCAGAAATGGAGACTGGGTGCTTCTTGATGAGATCAATTTGGCTTCTTCTGATACACTGGAGGCTCTTACTGACCTACTGGGCGGTGGACCAGACGGTAACCCATCCATTCTACTTACAGAGACCGGCAATGTCGAACGAGTGGTAGCGCATCCCAACTTCAGGGTGTTTGCGGCCATGAATCCTGCAACGGATGTAGGCAAAAAGGACCTGCCGCCAGGCATTCGGTCGAGGTTCACTGAGCTCTATGTGGAGAGTCCAGATGGCGATGAGAAAAGCCTGCGCAACATTGTTGAGAAGTACTTGAGTAGCGACGGTACAGATCCGGCGATTTTGCGGGTATCACGAGACGTCACGAATCTTTACCTTGAGATTCAAAGGCTGACGAAAGCGAACATGCTTGTGGATGGCGCGGATCAGAAAGCCCACTTCAGTCTACGAACCTTGACACGAACCTTGTCGTACGCAAGAGATATCGCGCCACTGTGCACTCTTCGCCGAGCACTGTATGAAGGCTTCCACATGAGCTTTTTGACATTTCTCGGTAAAGCTTCTGAAGATCTTGTTGCTCCTCTCATCATCAAGCATCTATTTCCACAGAAGGCTTCAATGAAGGCAGAACTTGGGAAGCCACTTCAACAGCCATCTGATGGCCGAGGCTATGTCAGACAAGGCCATTATTGGCTCCGACAGGGTGCGTTTGAGGTTGAAGATCAGTCGCATTACATCATCACGCCCTTTGTTCAGCGAAATATGAATAACCTAATTCGAGCTGCCTCTACACGAAAGTACCCTGTCTTGATTCAGGGACCTACGTCGTCAGGTAAAACAAGTATGATCGAGTATCTGGCGAAATGCTCCGGCAACAAGTTCGTCCGCATCAACAACCATGAACATACCGACCTGCAAGAGTATCTCGGCTCATACATCTCTGGCGCCGACGGTAAACTTACGTTCCAAGAGGGAATCCTGGTGAGGGCACTAAGAGAAGGGCACTGGATAGTACTGGACGAGCTCAATCTAGCACCCACGGACGTCCTCGAAGCACTCAATCGTCTGCTTGACGACAACCGTGAACTTCTTATACCTGAGACGCAAGAGGTCGTCCGACCCCACGAAGACTTCATGCTTTTTGCCACCCAAAATCCGGCAGGCCTGTACGGTGGACGAAAGGTCTTGTCACGCGCCTTTCGCAATCGTTTTCTTGAGCTTCACTTTGACGACATACCTGTAGAAGAACTCACAGAAATCCTACATCGCCGCACTATGATTCCGGAAACGTGGTGTAAACGTATCGTGAAAGTGTACCGCGAGCTGTCCACCCTTCGACAAGAAAACCGCATATTCGAACAGAAGAGTTTCGCTACGCTGCGAGATTTATTCAGATGGGCGCAGCGGAAAGCGGATACAATCCAGGACCTCGCGAACAACGGATACATGCTTCTTGCGGAGCGTGTGCGTAAGGAGGAAGAACGAGTCGCTGTCAAGAAGATTATGGAGACTGTGATGAGTGAAAAGGGACCCAAAGTCACGATTGATGAGGAGCAGTTGTTCAGTCCGGACAGCTTGTCGAATATCGAAGGGCTCAGTAAAGGTGCAGCAATAACCAATACTGATGTAGTTTGGACAAGAGCCATGCGCCGACTATCTGTTCTCGTTGCACACGCGCTTCACAACAACGAGCCAGTTCTACTCATCGGAGAGACCGGCTGCGGTAAGACGACCGTCTGCCAATTGCTTGCCGACCAATTCAATAACCAACTACACATCGTCAACGCTCACCAGAACACTGAGACTGGCGACTTGATTGGTGCGCAACGTCCTATCAGGAACCGAGCCGCCATTGAAGAATTTGTTAGGGAGCAGGTGGTCGAAGTTCTTTCTAGCATCCCGAATGGCATCATCCAAGAAGATCCGACTCAACTAGGATATGAAGAGCTCTTGGCCCTCTATGATAGGATTGCTAAGGATGCTCCTGATTCACTTTCACAGGAGGCTCGTAAGGCCATACTCATCAACCGGGTCAAGGCTGGTGCATTGTTTGAATGGGCAGATGGTAGCCTAGTCCATGCAATGAAGCAAGGCCACTACTTCCTTCTTGATGAGATCTCGCTAGCTGATGACTCTGTGCTCGAACGCTTGAACAGCGTTCTTGAACCATCTCGTACCCTTCTACTTGCCGAAAAGGGACCTACAGATTCTTCAATCACAGCTAGCGATGGCTTTCAGTTCCTCGCGACCATGAATCCTGGTGGAGATTACGGCAAAAAAGAGCTGTCGCCCGCGCTTCGTAATCGGTTTACGGAGATATGGGTTCCCGCAATGTCTGATCTTGACGACATCCTGGAGATCGTGCAATCTAAGCTGAAGCCAGGCTTGGTGCAACATGCCGGGGTCATTGTGTCATTCTCACAATGGTTCAACGACAAGTACAACAACTCAGTCTCATCTTCGATATCTATTCGCGATACCCTGGCTTGGGTTTCCTTCGTCAACAACTCTGCTCATGCAGATCCACTCTTCAGCATTGTGCATGGTGCTGCAATGGTCTTCATAGACACGCTTGGTGCTAACCCAGCAGGGTTACTGGCAATTTCTGCCACGTCGATTCAGGACGAGAAGAAGACATGTCTTCATCATCTGAGCAAGCTTCTTGGGCAAGATGTCTCCCCGGCGTATTTCGGTGCCGTTGATATCATCAGCACGGAACAAACCTTCCAATTGGGATCTTTTTCTATCCCAAAGTTCTCTTCAGCTGCATCACAATCATCCAGCTTCGCACTCGAGGCTCCAACAACACGCTCCAACGCCATGCGAGTGGTTCGTGCACTGCAGCTTGCCAAGCCTATTCTGCTAGAGGGTAATCCTGGTGTAGGTAAGACTACACTCGTTACCGCTCTTGCTAGAGCCATTGGAAAACCGCTCACCCGACTCAACTTATCCGAGCAGACGGATCTCATGGACCTTTTTGGCTCAGACGTGCCTGTAGAAGGAGGCGCAGCAGGCACCTTTGCATGGCGAGACGCACCATTCCTCAAAGCGATGAAGAATGGTGACTGGGTTCTTCTTGATGAGATGAATCTTGCATCACAATCGGTACTTGAAGGTCTCAATGCGGTACTCGATCATCGTGGTGAGGTATACATTTCCGAACTGGATCAGACTTTCCACAAGCATCAGGATTTCAGGGTCTTCGCAGCGCAAAATCCACATCACCAGGGCGGTGGCCGCAAAGGTCTCCCCGCTTCATTTGTCAATCGATTTACGGTTGTTTATGCCGATGTGTTCAGCCCGGAGGATTTGACACTTATTTGCAGGAAGGTATTTCCTAGTATTGAAGAAGAAGAGGTTACTAAGCTCATTCGCTTTGTCGCCGAACTCGACGAACAAGTAGTCACCCGTCGCGCATTTGGCAATCTTGGCGCACCATGGGAGTTCAATTTACGAGATACGTTACGCTGGCTCCAGCTCCTCGCCTCGACAGAGTTTCCTGGCTCAGCGAGCGATTTCCTGGACACAGTCTTCGTACAACGCTTCCGCGCCGAGAGTGATCGCAACCGACTGCGTAAACTGTTTGAGAGTCAATATGGTGCCCACGAGCCTCGCATGAACCTACTCCACAATCTAAGCACCGATGCTGTACAGGTTGGTCTTGGTTTGCTACGTCGAGACACCACAGTTACGCGCCCAGATGCTGTGTCAACCCTCAGAGTCTCACATTTAGGTCCTATGGAAGCTCTCCTCATCAGTGTCAAACAAAACTGGCCCGTTATTGTTGTCGGGCCGTCTGGCTCGGGAAAGACAGCCATGATCAGTCAGCTGGCTAGTTTTGTAGGTGCAGATCTAGTTACCTTCTCTATGAACGCGGATGTGGATGCTATGGACCTTGTGGGTGGATACGAGCAGATTGACCCGGCGCGAGAGGTACATCAATATCTGCAGAAGATCGAAGAGATGATCAGAAACCGCATCGCAATCTCCGGAAATCCTTTGCTAGCTCACATCGAGCTGCTCGAGCTCCTTCAAGCTGCCACTACTAAACCCAGTGACGATATCATGGGTCGACTTCTTGGATTGCTCGCTGGGCTTGATATTGGAGCGACGAGCCTAGCCCAAGGCTTGCAAACGTCTCTCTATGCCTCAAATCAACAGATTGATGGCGCCCGATTCCAGTGGGTAGATGGCATTCTTATCCGTGCGTTGGAACAGGGTAAGTGGATGATCCTTGACAACGCCAATCTTTGCTCGAGCGCTGTTCTCGATCGACTAAACTCCCTCCTCGAGCCTAATGGCTATCTGTCCATTAATGAGCATGCTACAGCTGACGGCGAAGCGCGCGTTGTACGACCGCATCCAAACTTCCGGATCTTTATGACAATGGATGCAAGATATGGGGAGTTGTCGCGAGCCATGAGGAATAGGGCTATTGAGATATGCTTGCTGGAGTCTGACCATGCGACCATGCGAACAGTCAAGCCCACCATACAGTATCCGCTTGACTCGACCGTTTATCGATACCGCCAGTTTCGAGAACGAGAGGAGCATATGTCGACAACATTAGAGCAACGCTTCGAGTATCTAGGACTTCAAGATACTGAGCTATTAACGAGCTTCACGAAGCAGGCACTTCAAGGCCTTGTGGCCATATCGCCCAAAGACTGGAAGGGATTTGACGGCCTTGACAAGAGGTACTTGATATCTACAACCACAACAGCGGGACTTACAGAGGAAATGTTGCACTTCGCTCGCTTCCTGGAGAAAACATGGTCATCGCATGCACGATCGATTACACGGCAGCTCGGAGCTGATGACATGGTAAGGCTCGTGTCATTCCATCCTCTCAATAATGAACTCGTTCTCCACCACACAGGAGTTTCAAAAGCTCTTAGCATCTGGGGAACATCGATGTACGAGGTCATGCTTGATTTGTACCGTATGCAAACAGCAATCCAAGATCTTCCATCTGCCCGGTTCGAGCGACGGAAAGAGAAGCAGAAGTTGCCAGCCTTCCTGCATGCATACTGGCAAGGTCTTGTCAAGGTTGTCGATGGCTTTTGGAAGGCGTTTCAGCAGAGCCAGCACTACGATATCGCGTTCCTGAAGCCTCTGCGAACATTATTTTGGGCATTCCACGCCCTTACTATTGCCGATACATTTGATCGCGCAACATTCCAGACCTATTTGAAGATGCTCGCTTCTGCCGTTCCTACCGCATCTGGAGAGGCAGCCCCGCTCATCCAGTCAATTTCCAGGACGTTCTCCAAGCAGATTGCAGTTTTCGGATCTGACGTTCAACTGACCACTGGTCTGGGCATGGAACGTATCTGGCGTGTCTTCAAACCATCAACGCCCAAGACCCAGAGTCAGCTGAAGGCTATCCTTGAGCTTGAGACTCTGGCTGACAGGCTTGATGCCATGATGTGGCAGTCAAACCTACGTGTCGATGAGATGGTACAAATGCGCGAGCGCATAACCAGCTCTTTAGATCTTGTCCGAGGGGATCAAGTCGATGCACGAGAGCTTATCATCGCACTCAGTGCAGCTGTAAATGAGCTTGAACAGGGAATTGGCGAAGACAACATGGTAATCACTCCGTACTTTGAGCAAGAATTCGAAGGTCTCTGCCAATTCTTGGATATCGCATTTAACGACAAGTCGATTGAGCGATACACGTCACCTACACCTGTGGTTGTAGCCACACGAGCAAAGTCGAGCTTGTTTGCTCGACGGCCCACGAAACTTGCGAATGTCGTGATCGGGAGATCTAGCCATGCATCAGAGCACTTTGCGAAAACCTACCGCTACCTAGGTCTCACACGCCAGACAAACAATCCCATGGTACTACAAGGCCGTTTTCATATCTCGGTTTTAGGGAAATTGTACGGAGCCGACGAAGTGCAGCTCGCGCAGCTCGATCGTTTCGAGGCTGAGCTGCAGGTGCTTTCACAGCATCTTTCACTCGATGCCAGTCGCATTACTTATGATCAGTCGACAGCCTTGGAAAGACTCTACGGAGATATTTACAACCAACTCATTGCGTCTCATCCTACAGAAATTGTTCATGATGGAGACCAGAGCACAGTCATAGTCTCTCCAGATGCGGATATTACCGACCTATACCGTTCAGTTTTACAAGACGGCATTGCGAAGTGCTTTAAGCCACCCGGGTCTGTTGTTGATGCTGCAGCTTGGATTCAACTAGGATTATTTGGTCTACGTCTATACGTACCCAACTATCCACACGATCCTGCGCTCAGGCCTATGATTGAACGCGACATGTTCAATACAGAGAAGAATTCTCTCGTGCAGGTGCTCAACGCTTTGAGACAATTCCAACTCGATACCACAGGCCAAGAAACAAATTTCCGCATCCGGAAAGTCGAGGAAGTGTTTGATAACATGGGCCAAGAGCCACCTGTACCAGCTATCGTTCGCCCAAAGATATCTTCTCTTGATGATCTCCAAGGCGAGTTCATGAATCTGCTAAGTACCATCCAACCACTTCTCAATGGATTAATGTCAGCCAAGGAAGCAGCTAGTGATGTCACACTGCAGCAAAATGTCCTTCGCATTATCCAGCGTGTCAGAGAAGGATATCGGGCGTATGATGATATCACGGATACTGCAGTGGGTTTCCTTGTATGCTTACAAATTGGTCTCATCATGGGTCAAAGGGAAGAAGAAAAGAAATCACAAAGTCCCGTTAGCAATAGCCTGGCGTACATGTCCTCAAACTCGCCTTTCTTTGGACAATCAGAGCCATTGGAGAATCCAGAGTCTCTACTACGGTCAATGGAAAGGGCTTTAGGGCAGCACAATCAGGCAATCGATCTCAGGTGGCACACATTGCACTCAATGCTGCTCCTTAAGAGTACCAATCCTGTAGCTATGACGACACACACGGCGAGAAACTTGCTGCATGATCTATTCTCCAGTCTATACGGCGACTGGAAGACCAAGCTTCTCCAGGATCAGGAGAAGGAGGCACAGAATTCAAGTTTGTACACGTACCGAGGAATGGACGACGACGACGATAACGAAGACTCTTCTCTTTTCCCTGATTACGATGCCGACCAAGGGGAACAAGATAACCCGCCTAGGCTACTATTCAGCTCGCGGGATCATGCCATTCGGCTTGCCAGCATCCATTCTGAGCTCTTCCTGGATGGGCGAGATGCCTCTGATTCAGTCAAATTCTTGATAGAATGGTGCGCGGAAGAGCTCAGCCGGATCTCGGATGGCCCAGCACACAGCAGTAAACACGAACATGCGTTACCAGTCATTTATCTCGCTTTAGAAAAGAAGGTCAACGCCCTATCGCATATGGGCACAGCAAGGACATACAACTTTTATTTCGACCCTAATCTTGCCGAAGCAAAGCGACTCATTGCACTAGTCCAGCGCATCCAGATCCGGTACCGCCAGATACGCAACGTTTGGCCTGAACATGCCACCCTGTCTGACGTCGTACGCACATGCGACGAAGCTCTGGAGTTCCGACATGTCGATCCCGTGGCGAAATTCATCACAAAGGCCGAAAAGCTGTACGCCTATATGCACGAATGGCAAAAAGTTGCAAGCAAAGAGTATAGTACTGCTAATCTTTATGATGATCTCACAAAGCTTCTAGTCAGCTGGAGAGAACTTGAGCTTACAACTTGGGCTCGATTGTTCGACATGGAGGAAGAAAAGTATCGTGACGATGCAAAGAGCTGGTTCTTCGTTGCATATGAGACAATCATCGCTGCATCGGAGAGTGTTGAGGATGAGAAGGCCTTGAAGACCCATGCCAAGGATCTCCTCAAGTCACTGGAGGCATTCTTTGAGACGACAACATTAGGACAATTTCAGCAACGCATCAAGCTCCTGCAACAACTTTGCCAGCACGCTGCCATGCGGATGCAAGATTTTGATACTTTCAAGATCCTACATTTAGCGCTCGACAACTTCATTACCTACTACTCCCGCCTCGAGAAGCCGGTCCATGATACGCTCGCCAAGGGCCGACAAGTTCTGGAGAAGCAAATCGCGGACGTCATCAAACTCGCAAGCTGGAAAGACACGAATATTGAAGTCCTGAAGCAAAGCGCAAAAACGAACCATCGGAAACTGACCAAGCTGGTTAGGAAGTTCCGAGCCTTGCTCAATCGACCGATCTCCAGCATTATGACAACCGGCTTTCCAGATGAGAGCCATTTGCTACAAGACATCACCCTTGAGACGGTTGGTACGGCCGTCAACCCTGAGGCCATAGAAATTTGCACACGCAGTATTCGAAGTTGGTCAGAGCGACCCACGCGTTTCAAGAACCTTGGAGTTACAGTGTCCATGATGCATGCACTTGCGACCCCCAAGACCGACAGTGTTGACGGCGCGTCGCACATCAGTGACTTCATCGCGGAACTTTCAAGCTCGATTGTTGAGCTCCAGAAGGCCACCCCTACCACATTGACTGAGGAAAACAAAGCATCTGTGCAGCATCTGAAGACTCAAAAGCGCAAACTCTATGCCGACACGATGAAGGAGCTGCGTCAGATGGGTATCAACTCCAACCTTAGTGTTGACACTCTTGCCAAGCAAGACGAACTTTCAACGATTCTGTCCACGATACCACTGGTTAAAGGCAGAGAAGATACTGGGCGTGCAGCAGAATACCATTTGCACAAGGCACTCAACATCATGCCCCAAGTGCGCGCCGTAACGAGAGAGCACTCCGGCGATCTTACACCCAACGATGTTGCCAGAAGTATTGGATATCTCGAGGGCTTGCTGTATGCCTCTATCCGGCAGCGAGAAGTGTTAAGCAAGGCTGCAAAAAGTCATGAACTAGCGATGGCACCAGTTTCGCTTGTTGAAAGCCTGTGTCAGAAAGATCATGGCAATATTACTTGGATGTTTGAGGAACAACCTGGCGTCACTACCTGCTTACAGCCTCAACTCAGATGGCTTGCTGCTATGCTCCAAACGGGTACTGACATTGTGAATTCTCAAGCCAAGTTAGGCAGGACGAACGAGCTAGATGCATTGATTCGACATATGCGAGAATGGACTGTCAAGATCAAAGAGCTTGCCGATGCGTACGATAAAATGCCAAAGTTACCGCTCAACGTTCAGTCGGATGCTCATCGAGCGCTGAGCCAGTCGGTCGAAGCCCACCTGAGAGACCTCCAAATCAAGTTCGAAGAGTGGTTCGATAGTAACGATATGGCTAGGACTGTGCTGCAACATATCAAACCATTTCTCTTTCACTATGCCGCATCCGGATCCATTGGCTTTTCGGAGAACTCGCGCATCAACGTGGAGTCCCATGCAAAGGATATCTTTGCCTCTCTAGATCTTGTCCTTGGATCTATGCAAGATGTCGAAGTAGCGATGAAGAGTATACCTAATTCAACTGATGATGCGTCATGGCTTGTTAAGGAAGAGCAGGCGCTTTCAGCTGCGCTCAGTGCCTTACATGTTCCTCAGATCAGCACTGCTCTGCAATTTCTGCTAGACGGTATGCAGTACCTCTACGAAGATATCAACTTGCAAATTATTGTAGCATTATTTGCTTGCGTCAAGCCTATTCTGGATCAATATGTGGCAACCCACAAGTACCTTGTCAAACGCTTCGACGCATTGCATGCATCAACTGCAAACCTTCTCCATCGCTTGTCGAAATCTTTTATTCAGATCGGCACACAAGGATTCTGTCAGCCACCTGAGAAATCCAACGATCCTCAAAAGGGCAAAGATGAGAAGCTGGAAGCTGGTACCGGTCTTGGCGAAGGTGAAGGTGCAGAAGATATCTCCAAAGACATCGAGGACGATGAAGACCTGGAAGATCTGGCACAGGAGCAGAAGGGCGAGCGTGAAGGCAGTATCGAAGATGAAGAAGATGCAGTCGATATGGGTGAGCAAGAAATGGAGGGTGAGACTGAAGAAGTAGGCGAAAAGGAAGATAAAGGCGATGAATCTGCCGAGGAAGGAGACGATGATGCGCAGAGCGAAGTTGGTAGCGTCGATGATCTTGGTCCTAGTGCTGTTGACGAGAAGATGTGGGATGACGGTGGTAAGGAAGACGATGCCAAGGACAAAGAGGGCAAGCAAGATGTGGGTACTGAAGACCTCGATGAACAAGTCGCCTCGGAGCAAAAGGAGAAGGAGAAGAGTGGCGAGGATGGAGAAGAAGATGATAAGGAAGAAAAGAAGGAAGGCCAAGAAGATGAAGAGCTGGAAATGGAAGGTGAAGACCAGGAGGAGAATGTTGGTGTTGGCGAGAAGGAACAGATGGATCCGCATGCTATGGAAGAAGAGACGCTTGATTTGCCTGAGGATCTGAACATGGATGGCCAAGATGATGAGGGCAAGGAGGATAACGACTTTGGGGATATGGATATGGGAGACGATCTACCGGAAGACGAGATGGAACCCGATGTCGACCAAGGGCAGCCTGATACTATTGATGAAGACGTTGGTCCTGAGCAAGAAGGTGACGAGGAAAACGACACCGCCGGCCATATCGAAGACGAAGAGCAGTCTGAGGGGGAAAAGGAGGACGAAGGAGATGAACCCATGGATGACGATGCTATACCTCTTCCGGACGAGAACATGCCAGATGATGAGACTCGCGACACTAAAGATACCGATCAGGCCAATCCTAACGCCGAGGCAGGTGCAGGCACAGACGCAAACGAGGAAGCTCACAAGAACAAGAAAGAGCA
>Ga0265798_10004968_pt1 | contig 18132 bp, 15 predicted proteins | sample P3T30metagenome_FD_192430 | JGI IMG/M metagenome (GOLD analysis project Ga0265798, IMG submission 192430) | Plant litter microbial communities from East Loma Ridge, Irvine, California - P3 T30 | ecosystem: Environmental > Terrestrial > Plant litter > Unclassified | place: USA: California... | reverse complement strand
CGAAGTCCCCGAGGCGCACGACAAATGCAAGCCAGAGCGCTGCCCAAACCAGCACCACGTCCACAGCCACTTGAATTAGCCGCTTCTGACGACGCTGCAAACTCACCAGACGAGTTCGAAACAGCTCGGCAAATCTCAACACAACGACACCTCATCTCCCTGCTCATAAAAATGAGGCCTTCATTGCGGCCTCGGTGCATCACGTGGCGCAATGTCAGTCAATACGCAGCGAAGCTGAGCGCATTACCTGCTCGAGCACCTCGCAGGTTTTGGTTATCTCATCCTTGGTCAAAGTCGGATGAACTAGAAACATTAGGCTGGTTTCGCCAAGCTCTCGTGCTATCGGCAAGCGATTTTCAGGCCTCCAGCCAGTCTCGTCGAAGGCCTTTTCCAAATAAACCTCCGAGCAGGATCCCGAGAAACAAGGAACACCCTTTGCATTGATTTCACCAAGAATTCGATCGCGATCCCAGCCAGAATTCAATTCGTCGGGGTTCACGAACACGTAACATTTGTAGCCAGCATGGCCAATATCCGCCGGGAGCTGAGGTGTTCTCAAGCCTCGCTGTAAGGCAGCAACACTCCAAATACGTTTGGAGTTGGATAGCCTGACATCCGTCCAGTCAGCCATACGCGCCAACTGTATGCGCCCAATCACGCCTTGAACTTCCATCATCCGCCAATTGGTGCCAAAACTTTCGTGCAGCCAGCGGAAGCCCGGTGCGTGCTGACGCTCGTAAACGGCATTCCAAGACTTGCCATGGTCTTTGAACGCCCACATTTTTGACCACAGTTCACGGTCACTGGTCGTTACCATGCCACCCTCACCGCCGGTGGACATGATCTTGTCCTGACAGAACGACCATGCACCCACATGCCCGATTGAGCCTACTGAGCGGCCTTTGTAGATGCCGCCGTGGGCTTGTGCACAGTCCTCTATCACCTTCAAGCCGTGTTCTTCGGCCAAGGCCATAATCGGATCCATGTCGCAAGGCCAACCCGCGAGGTGGACACAAATGACGGCACGGGTCCGAGGTGTAAGTACCGCTCGGATTGTGGCAGCAGTAATGTTCTGGCTATCGTGATCGACGTCGGCAAAAACCGGAACAGCCCCTGCATTCACGATGCTGGAAACGGATGCAAGAAAGGTTCTTGGTGTAACGATTACCTCATCACCATTACCTATCTCAAGGGCTTTAAGCGCGAGATCAAGGGCTACGGTTCCATTCGCCAACGCAATTGCGTGCTCGACCCCTGCCCAAGACGCAAACTCCTTTTCGAATTCACGGCATTCCTGCCCAGTCCAATAGTTGACCTTATTCGACAGCACTACAGCGCGAACGGCATCTGCCTCTTGCTCAGTGAAACTGGGCCAGGGGGAAAAAGGCGTATTCAGCATTGAAACCTCTGCTCTACTTGATTCTTTTTGCAGGAACACCGGCAACCACGAAACCATCGGGCACATCATTGATAACTGCCGCACCGGCACCTACCACAACGTTCTCACCGATAGACACGAGTTGCCGGACGCTTGCCCCGATACCGATCCAGCTACAGCTACCGACCTTCACACCGCCAGCCAAGTGAGCCCCTGGGCTAATATGAACCCCGCTAGCTAAAACACAGTCGTGGTCGACTGAGCAGCCAGTATTCAGGATGCTTCCCGCCCCAATCTCGGCGCAGGCACCAACCACCGCCCCGGCGAACAGCACCGCCCCGTCGCCGACTCGCGCGTGGCGGCTGACCGTGGCGCTGGGATGCACCAACGTAACGAGCTCCGCTCCCGCGCTACGCAGCTCTGAAAGCTTGAGTAATCTTGTTCGATTGTTGCCTATGGCAACAGCGACCGCGGAATAATCGGTAATCCGCTTCAGTAGGTCAGCCGTAGCACCGATTACAGCCCAAGGGCCGTTACTGGTGACGGCTGGCCAAGCGTCATCAAAAAAATCGATGTGCTGCCAACCACAGCATTCAGCGGTGTCGGCAGCTACCTTACCGTGCCCACTGGCGCCGAGAATGGCCAGGCGCTTCACGGCTTGCGCCCTGTGAACTTGGACATGGTCACTTCGCCTTCGCCACTGATGCCATCACGCAACAGCACTTTTTTCACAGTCAAAAACAGGATCTTCATGTCAAGCCAGAACGATCGATTATCAACGTACCAGACATCAAGCTCGAATTTTTCATCCCATCCCACGGCATTACGCCCATTGATTTGAGCCCACCCAGTGACCCCAGGGCGTAGTTCATGACGGCGATACTGGATTGGATCATAAAGTGGTAGGTACTCCATCAGCAGCGGCCGAGGCCCCACTAGGCTCATATCGCCCTTCAACACATTCCATAGCTCGGGCAATTCGTCGAGGCTGCTTGAACGTAAAAAGCTACCAAACGGAGTCATACGCTCCGAATCGGGCAATGGGTTACCAGAAGAATCTACAGCATCGCGCATCGTGCGAAACTTGATCATTTTGAACGGTTTGCCATCCAGTCCCGGACGGACTTGAGAAAATATAATCGGCGCGCCAAGCTTGACGCGAACACCGATTGAAACAAGTAAGATAACAGGAGAAAGTACGATCAACCCGAGCAGTGCAAAAATAATGTCCACGACACGTTTCATTCACTTTTATCCGGAAACAATATTGCGAGATAGTCGCTAGCAAGCCTTGAATAATTTCGATTGTGCAGCAGCCATTCGCGGCCATAGCCACCGATGAGACGGCGTTCCTCCTCGCTTTTCGACTTCATGTCAAGAATCGCGGCGACCACTGCTCCCACATCGTTTGCGGGAACGAAAACCCCACAGCCGGATTCATTGATCATTGAGGGAAAGCCATTATAGGAGGCTACAACTGGCTTTGCCGCCAACATGTAATCAATGACCTTATTGAGCGACTGCCCATAATTCCAGACCTTTGAATCATGAACAGAGAAGTACAGAAGGTCGCCTTCGGCAAGCACAGTCTGCACCATGTTTCGAGAAACTTTTGGTGCCAATAGCAGATTGGGAAGTTCACCATATTGCTTCTCGTAGCTCGCTTTCAATGCACCGTCGCCAACAATAATAAATTCTATGTCGGCGTGCTCACGCATTGCCTCGGCAGCCTTGAAGAACACATCCAGCGCGTTGGTAATACCAATAGTGCCGGCGTGGATCACCTTGAACTTTTCGCTTGACAAGTAGCGCTCCGCATAACCGTGCGGAAGCTCAGCTACATCGCTTAAATGCTCATGGCTCACACCCATCGGTATGCAATGCACGGGACGGTCATAACCCAACTCGGCGCGTACATGCGCTGCCAGATTCGGCATCGTCCCGACAATCGCGTCGGACTTTCTATAGGCGAGGCGCTCCAGCCAAGACAACCCCCTAACGAAAAGATTGCTGTTGCTGAACCCCCCCTCTTCAACAATAGTTAATGGCCAGATGTCACGAACTTCAAATACGAGACGGCAGCTGTACTTTCGCCGCAATAAAAGCCCGTTGACGATGGTCAATAATGAGAGGCTTGAGATAATCACTGCATCCGGCCGCGTCAATTGGCTTTTGTCAAGCCAGAACAGATTCCACTCGAAGTGGAACCAGCTCAGAATCCTACGCAAGGATTTGGCGACCGAGTATTTCATCGTTTTCAGCCAAACGATCTTTACGCCGTCGGTCACCTCCAGCGTCGCTGGCTCCTTCAACACCGGTAAGTCCACCAGATTGTTGGAGTCAGAACTGATCACGGTAACCTGATAGTCGGCACGCCGCATCTCATCGACCAAAAACCAGCCTCGTCCTCCGGGGCTGGTGGCGGTTTTGGGTGAGAAATACTTGGTTACGTACCAAATAGTCTTATTCATATAGCAACTGTCCCGTCAGTCTTTATAAAGACGCGGAATAGCATTCACGACGTTGATCACTTCGGTAAAATCCATGCCAAGTGCGTCGAGGTACCAACGAATATTTTGATAACGCGGACGGTTCTCTTCACGCGCTAGCTCCAACGCACGTTCTCTGGTAATTTCACCTTCGCGCACTTGGTTGCTGCGAAACGTATCATGCTCAGAAAACCCGGCAACTAAATAGTAGATGTAATTATAGAGGCCGGCAGTGCCGTCACCGATCCGCCAAGTGGTGCTAGTATCAGGCGCCAGTTCCCAGCCGTAATCATTAATCAGCGTGTCATCAATAGCCTTCTCGTCCCACCGCCAATAATCGAAGATGTGGTAATAATCTTTTTTCTCCGTAAAGCTGCGATAGTATTCACCTGACAGGGTATCCCACAGAGAACTATTGAAGTAGCCTGGACTTTTGAGCATGGCTTTAAATCGCAAGCTTTGATATTCCATTTGCTTACGCCAGCCATGCATATATACGCGCTTTTCTTCGAATGCAGGCGGTACACCAAGGAAACCAGCTTTGAAGTGAGTGACCTCAAGAGGGTTTACACCCCACAGGTTCAGGCTCACGCCAGTCTGCTGCTTTACAGTTTCGATGTGCCGGAAGAAGTGTTTATCACCTGCGGTGAGGATACTGATCATTCCCAAATGCGGCGCTCTGAGCCAGGCGCGGAGGTTGACCTCAATATTCTTGCGTTTTTTTGCAATATCATCAGCAACAATGATGTTTTCTACGCCCAGTTCAGCGCTCATTCGGCTGATGTTACGCCGCCCAAGATCCGTCACCATTCCCCAATCATAGGTATAGGTGATGGGGTTCATCTTCAGCTCTTTGACGATCAGGTGCAGCCCATAGCAACTGTCGCGTCCGCCGGAGAATGGCACAATGCAGTCGGTCACACCCGCGCGACGATAAGACTCCACAAGGTTGAACAGTTCTTCCTTGGGTTTTGGAACATTACGCGGTGTGTAGTTGTGGCAGTAATTACAGACACCGTCGGCGTCAAAGTCGATAAAGGGCATGGTCTCTGGAAGAATGCAGCGAGTACAGCGACGTAGGTTTGGCTGCGGGTTGAGAAGTAGCTTTTCTTCAGCCGGCACAAATTGGAACGGAGGGATGAGGTTATGGGTTCGCTGGTTATTATCGGAGACGGTAATTTCCGACGCGACAGGCAAGTCCAGTACGGTTGCGCTTTCCCTGACTTGCTGAATTTCGGTACAGCCAATCTGACTAAGCGGGAACATCTCTGAGGAAAAGCATACGTCGCCGCCGGCTGAGCCCACATAGAGGCTGCCGTTATTGGAAAACAGAATCGCTTTACCCATGCGAGGCACTACGATTGCACAGGCTATAACCCCCACGCATAATTCAAGAATTTTTTCGGCCAATCCGTCAAAATCGTCTTGCGACTCCTCAAGATGTTGTTCGGCTATAGCGGCGATCACTTCGCTGTCAATTTCTAACTGGCGTGTCGGCTTGATATGAGTCCACACCTCTGCATCATTCACGATTATCCCATTATGGATAACGCAGATACCGTTACGAACAACCGGCTGATTATCGGAAAGCCCATTGGTGATGAGCCGGCTGTGACCAAAGACAAAAGCAGAATCGAATGGTTTGACCTCCGAAATCAACTTCTTAACATCGTAATCAGCGCGCTTGACTTGATAGCCCGATCTGCCTGCATAGATCAGACCGCTCGAGTCTCGACCTCGTTGCCTGGCATGCAAAGCCAGCGCCATCAGACTCTCTTTATTAACCTTTTCCCTGGCGATAAAACCAAAAATTCCACACATAGCACAATCCGTATCAATTAGTTATTCCACTGCATAAAACAGTGAGAGGTAGTCTGAGCGTGGCACGTCATGCTGAAGCTGGCTTTACGCCGGGAGCTCCTCTGCCTGAGCGCTGGCTCTGTAGGCGTCGGCGCAAAGTTGCTTAACCTTCCGTGCCACGACGAATTTCAGTGAGAGGCCTTCGACAGGCACTGCTGGTAAAGGGCCACCAATTTTTTCTCCTGAGCCTGCCAGCTCAATGGAGCCAAATTGGCAAACTGGAATGTAGACTGCGAACGCTCTAGCCTCAGAATTGCGTCCCGAATTTCATCACGCTGCAGTTTACAGCTTTCACCTATTCCGTACTCCGAAAGCACAGCGCGAATGTCAGGAAAATCTGACGCAAGAACCGGAACACCAGCGAAGCAGTACTCGAACAATTTGTTCGGCAGGCAGTAGTAGTCGCTAAGCGAGACATCCTGCACTAGGCACAGCCCGAAGTCCGCGGACTGAGCAATGGGCACCACCTGGGAGTGGGGCACGGCGTCGTGCACGTGGACGTTGGGGTGCTCTGCGGCTAGGCGCTTGAGTTCTTCGCTCAACTCGCCGTAGCCAAGGAACACCACGTGCGAGGAAACCTGCGGATCCTTGAAGGCCTCGGAGAGCAGGTCGATGCCGCGACCATGGCCGAGGATACCAACATAGATGAACACCTTGCTCTCGGCCGGGATGGCGAGCTTGTTTCGCAGGTAATCCTTGTCCTGATGCTGCCCTTCGTGGAACAGAGGCGAATTGAGGATGACCGTGGACGGCTTTGACCCGATGTTCTCACGGTACCAACGCTCGATGGACGGGCTGACCACGATCAGCGCATCGACGAAGCGCCACAGGAGCTTTTCCACCCGCAGCGTCAACGCGCCCTGAAGGCGGGTCAGGCCATTACGGTCAGACTCCAGTTCATGGGCGTCGTAGACCAGCTTGGCGCCGGTCAGCCACTTGACGATGCAACCCAGCGGCAGTACCAGGGTGTCATGGCAGTGGATGACATCCGGGCGCTCGCGAACAGCGCGCGGGAGCATCTTGCCGACCAGTTCGAAGAGTGTCACAACATGCCGCAGGGTGCGGGGCAGGAGGGTCAGCTTGCGCGAACGCAGGTTGAGCGCCTTTATGTCAGCCTTAAACGAGATGGCAGTTTTTTGCGCCCCTTCGTCAAGCACTACACCAATGCCACTGACCGTATACCCTGCCGCGACCAATGCGCCCATTTCCTTAAGAATTCGAGAGTCAAACTCAATATCCGTATGGGTCAAATGCAAGACTTTATTTATCTGCGAGCGGTTCTTCATGAATTTCTCTTGAGCAATAGCGCGTGGATCATTAGCACGAGTATTCCTGCGGCTCCACCATGGGAAATAAGTACAGTTATAAAATCAGAGGTCATGAAGTTCATGGACATGATCATGATGCAACCGACCAGAATGGGCGCCAGCGAAGGTCCAACAAAGCGCGCAAAGTTCGCCAGGAATAGGTCAAGCGCAATGACGAGAGCCAAGGCAAGTAAAAAACCACCCACGCCCAGATAGGCGGGATAGGCGATGAAAAAGCTTGTAGGAGCGGTACTGGTACTGGTCTTATCGCCGCCTGAGTAGACGGAACCATACTTCTGATAGACCAATTCCGGCATGTTCAGCGACTCACCCAGCAAGCGCCTGGCGAAGGGCAGCGTTTTAAGGCCGTCGACCTGTTCCGTCTCGGCATACATGACGTTCCATACCGATACTTGGAAAGGTATCACCAACATGCGATTGAACACTGCGGAGATGAACGTCAAGGATCGCTCATGCGTATCAACCCGCTTCCAGCTATCAGTGGACGCGCTACTTAACGCAGCTGAAGGGCAGCTGGCGTCGTCCCCACCATTGCACAAGCAATCCAGCCGAGCCTGCTGCGGCTTGACGAATATACCCGGCAAACCGAGCGAGTAATCCCGTGCAGTCATCGACTCCAGCAGTTCGCGACTTTTTTCACAGGTACCCGCCTCGACTGAACACGCTGCGAAATCATAAGCGCCGCCCACGACGGAGCTGCGTTCTTTCAGCAGCTCGAAAGAGACCACCGTAGACACGACAAAAATCACTGCGAAGGCGATCGTGACAACCCGTGAAGGCCAGGTTCTGCACCAAAAGTAACAACCTGCCACCAGCATAAGCATCGAGGGCATCAACAGCCCTTTGGTGCCACTTACAAGCACTGAGGTTATAGCGAAAATTCCACCCAATAGACCAACAACACCACTGACCACACGACGGCGAAGCAGCGAATCCCTGATCAACCAAACCGAAAGCAATACCAGGATAGGTACAACTGCATTGGCGTATGCACCCAGCGAGTAAGTTGACAAGCTCGAACCAATTAGTTTGATACCAAACTCACGCGCCAGTAGCGTCAGCCAGGGATCGTAGATCAAGGCAAATAACCCCGTGCAATCCCATGGCACGCCTGAAAGATAAGTGGCCAGAAGTGCTATACCAAGCAAAAGAGTGAAAAAATAAACTTTCAGCGGCCGCCCTGGATATGAAGCCTCGCCCGGATTGACATCCAAGCGACGAGTCGTAATACCCCACAGCACTAAAAGTAAAGCACCCAAGTTTACAATCAAGGCATAAGGCCATGGCCGCTGTAGCGAGACTTCGACCTGCGAGGAAAACAGCACCAGAGGAACCTGATAAAACACACAGATAAAAGCCGCAAAACAGAAAGACAGTCGTGCAAAAACATAGTCAGACTTCAGAAATCTGACCAAACAAGTTACCGCCACCAGCAGCGCACAAATCATATTAAACAGGAAGAATACCGAGAGCGCGGGAGCCTCGACCACCAGCTCCCTCAGCATCACGGAATTTATAATATTATTTTCCATCAGCAACTTAATCGCTCGTCATTTGCCTGCCAAGTTAGAAAGCGCCCATACTTGGGACTGAATCTGCCAAGCCTGAACGCTTCTCGAATAGCGTTTAGCCACAAGCTTATCAAGCGGCGCTACTGATTTTTCTTGATACAAAACTTCATTTACCGACGGAAGGAGCATCCCGGTTGAAATCAACCTTTTGAAGTGTTCGATCTGGCTGACACTGGCTACGTCCGGACGCTTTTGAAATAGCTTCAGCAGTGCTGTCGCATCCATGCTGCGATAGGAGATATGGGCAACATCCATACCCGCGTGATTGCCCGCCCATTCAGTAGTATTCATAGACTTGCTGGTCGAATACTCCCAACCGGCCTGCCCATCAAACGCCCAATAACGCCAGTTTTTCGGAAAGTCAGAGAACTTTTCTTCAACCTGCAGTGGCGCCATGAGACGAACGGCATAATCAGAACTCACTTGAGCATCAGTAACAGCCAGCAAGCCACCAACATAACCCGACACGTAGTTGTAGGGGACATTCACACCATCAGCCCAAAAAGGGTATCCCTGCCGATATTCAAGTGTCTGACAGTTGACCACTGATGCCAACTTACACGCCATAGGGTGCTCGACTGTATGATCGAACGACAGCAACTCCCTCTTGAGTGCCGTCAGCGCACCGTCAACAGCTGGACCGCCCAAGCCCGCAAGCTTGGCTCGCGCGAGCAAATCAGCAACACGGCCAAGGTGCAAAGCGAACAGCAGCGGCTCCCTATCCAACGAATATCGCTTTACCCGATAGCCAGGGTAATCGCCTTCAGCCAGCCGAGCGATCAGATCGACCTCTGCACGAACCCGCTGACGGGCATAACCCACCAATTCCGGAGAGGAGATACTCAGCCCAGCTTGAGCTACCGAAATCAGGCCATTGAGGTAGTACACCTGATTCCAGGCAACGCGCCCTTCGAGGTTATTGTCACCAAAGCTGATCAAGCCACCGTTGTGCATCCGCGATAGCTCATACTGCAGCAGGTCGCCCAAACCCTTCGCTGAACTAGCCACCGTCCACGAAGGCTTGCCTCCATCAACAACCAGTGCGTACGGAATGCCATCGGAGGATATAGGTTCAAGGGTGACATTAGAGGAAGACAACTTGGCCAGGAATAACTTGGCACGATCAGTGGTAAGCTCGCCATCGACTCGATCATCCCAATGCTTGCGCACCAACGCATACGCCGAGTCAGTACCAAACGCGACTTCGATGAACTCGTAATCAATCAGCGCATCCAGTGACCACTGCTTGACCTTACCGTTGGTTTTGATGTCTGCACACTTATTTTCCGCGCAGAGCGTCATGGTCTTGCCTAACACACGCCCATAGACGATGGAATCAAGCCCCCCTCCAAGATCGAGCCCCGCGGCCACTACACTAGGCTCACCCTCCATGCCTGGGGTGAGTTCGTAGACATCGAAACCCGGTTGGGTGACGGTCAGACTGCGCCCAGACGGCACATTGCGCACAACGTCATAGCCAACAAAGAACAAACGCCCCCGCACCGACATTATCAACATGGGGTAGGAGTCTCGACGCCACCCTGCTGCGAGATTCAAACGCTCGACACGACCGTCTGCATGCTTGAAGAAAACATCCATTTGCCCACTCGGGTATGCCCGGTAAACCTGCCAGTTGTTTTCATCGTAGATCTTGACCCCTACTCGATTCCCACCTGAGTTGGGTAGCGGAACCAAAAGATTGGAGAAGTCAGTAGCCACTGCAGGGATGGCTTTTTTTAGCCATACCGTACCTGGTGCTTCAGGTTGCAGATCAAAGTCAACCGTTTTCGCTATGAAAGCCAGCGCCCCAACACAAGCGACAATCGCCACGTAAAGTCGCCATCCCAATCGAACTCGCATGATCATCCTTAAAGATTTTATCTAAAACCGCCTTTCGCCGCCTTGTACTGGAAATAGGAGTGCAGGACATACAGGCATGAAAATGCGCATACGTGCGCAATAATCGCGACTGTGTAGCCGACTCCCAAATGGCCGCAGATATAAAAGACCAGCCCCACCGCACATAACCGAGCAAACTGCCAGAACGAGTCCAGGTGCAACCAACCCGGCAGCAGCACCGTACTGCTCAACGGCGAGGACAGCGTCTGGAAGAACACCAGCACAGACAGCAACGATGCGATCTCACCAGCCGCGCGCCAGGCGTCGCCGAATATCAGGGCAAAGAGCCAAGGACCGAACAGCAACACCGGCAAAATGGGCAGGAAGGCGAACATGACCAGACGCTTGAAAGAGCCCAGGAAAATGTCCAAGCACTCACCCTTAATGGCATATTCACCCGCTGCTCGCTGGCGGTACACATCCCCGATCGCGCTGGCTACCAAACTCAAGGGCGCCGCCATGACCCGCTGCGCTAGCGAATAGAAGCCGGCAACGCCGGCACCGAAGAACACGGTAAGCAGCAGCAGCGGCATCTCGGTAGCTCCAACGCTCATCGCCTGACCAGGCACCATGAACTTGGGGTAGCCAATGTGCCTGCGCGCGGCGCACTTCATGCGTTTGAGACTGATACGCCGGAACAGGCCACGCTCATCGCCCGGCAACGACTTCGCCAGGTACAAGGTAGACAACAACTGGCCAAGCAATTGCCCCAGAATCAAACCCAGTAGACCGACCTTGGATACCCCCGCAGCCAGCTGCATGGCACTACTGGCACCGCTCTGCACCACCCGGCTGATCGCCATGTGTTTGTAACGCGAACGACGATTGGCCCAGAAATTCAGGGCGTAGTAGCAACCGACAATCAAGGTGGTGAAAGGGACGAGGTAGAGCCAGCTCTGCACTTCGGGGTGCCCGAACAGCCTGACGATAGGCGCATCCCAGATAAGCACCACACCGAGCAGGAGCAGGCTGACCGCCATGCTCGACAGCATGGTCACCGCAACTAAATTGATCGCCTCGCTGTCATGTCTGGGAACTACGATCGCCAGCTCGTACTTGCCCGTTACAAGTACGGCCAAGATCGCGCAAATAGACCCATACAAAGCGAACACACCAAATTCCTGAGGCGTGAACAGTCGCGTCAGAATCGGCGACAGCGCAATAGGCAGCAATTGCGCCAGACCGGTCCCTGTCATCAGCGTCATGACGCTTTTGGCGAAGTTGCTCTGAGGCAGGAGCCGGCCGAAGACGCCACGAAGGGCCCGTATGATCATCGGGCCAGGGTTGCCACAATTTTTTCCTGGTCCGCGATGACCATATAGGGATGCATGGGCAAACTCATGACGCGCAGGGCAATCGCATCACCGACCGGCAGGCGTGCCAGGGTATCAGCCACGGCTGGCTGCTTGTTCAGCGGGATCGGGTAATGCACGGCAGTTGGGATGCCGGCAGCCTTCAAGGTTTCCTGGACCACATCACGGGCGTCGACCTGAACGGTGTATTGCGCCCAGGCGCTGGTATTATCCGGCGCCACGAATGGCGTGGCGATCCCGGCCGTTTCAAGCAACCGCTGGTACTGCTGAGCCACCTGCTGGCGCTGCTCAAGCTCTCGCTCAAAAATTTCCAGTTTGGGCAACAAGATAGCGGCCTGCAACGTATCCAGGCGACTGTTCACCCCAACGCGTATGTGATGGTAGCGGCGGTCTTGCCCATGGCGGGCAACCTGGCGCATCACCATCGCCAACTCGTCATCGTTGGTGAAGATGGCACCACCGTCGCCATAGCAACCCAGCGGCTTGCTCGGGAAGAAGCTGGTGCAAGAGACGGTGGTCAGGTTACAGGAGCGCTTGCCCTTGTAGGTCGCGCCAAAACTCTGGGCGGCATCTTCGATGACCGGAATACCGTATTTGGCGGCGATCGCATTGATGGCATCGAAATCAGCGCACTGACCATACAGCGACACCGGAATGATCGCCTTGGTGCGCGGGGTTATTGCAGCCTCGAGCAGATGCGGATCGAGGTTGTAGGTACGCGGATCGACATCCACATACACCGGCTTGGCGCCTAACAAGGCAACTGTCTCTGCAGTGGCGATGTAGGTGAAGCCTGGGGTGATGACTTCATCGCCCGGGCCGATACCCAGCGCAATCTGTGCAATCTGCAGTGCATCAGTGCCGTTGGCCACACTGATGCAATACTTAGCTCCCACGAAAGCCGCGAGCTTTTCTTCCAGCTCGGCCACTTCCGGGCCGAGAATGTACTGACCATGCGCCAGTACGCGCTGAATATTGGCATCGATCTTATCTTTGATTAACGCCTGCTGCGCCTTGAGGTCAATGAACTCGATCACGCCGCGCTCTCCTTGCTCACTACATTGTTCCGCAGCACATAGCGTGCGCTGGTATGTATGCAAGGAGCAATGCCCTCGCCCTTTAATGGTAAATCGAGTTGCTCACCAAATTCGCTCATCCAACCAATTTGCCGCGCGGGCACGCCCACCATCAGCGCATAAGCCGGAACGTCTTTGTTAATCACTGCTCCGGCGCCTACGAAGGCAAACTCGCCGATGGTTACACCACAAACGATGGTGCAATTAGCGCCGAGTGTGGCGCCCTTTTTCACCAGCGTGTCGCGATATTCGTTTTTGCGTTCGATGAGAGAGCGTGGATTATAAACATTGGTAAAGACCATGCTCGGCCCGCAGAAAACACCATTTTCAAGGGTAACGTTGTCGTAGACCGAGACATTGTTCTGAATCTTGCAGTTGTCGCCAATCAGCACGTTGTTGCCGACGAAGACGTTCTGCCCGAGGGATACACGCTTACCAATACGCGCGCCCGCGCATACATGCACAAAATGCCAGACCCGGGAGCCCTCACCAATCTGTGCGCCTTCGTCGATGATGGCCGAGGCATGCACCTGATAGTTCATGCCAACCTCAGCGCTTCAAGGTATCGAGGAACGGGTGGCCTTCGCCATCCTGTGGAGCAACGATCTGCGCCGAGCGAATGGTGTTTACGGTCTCGACGCAGTGGCGTGCGTCTTCGATGCCATAACCACGGCCAGCAAGGATTTCCTTGTAGCTGGTGGTGTGCAAGTCGATAAAGCCTTCCGAGAACTCCATCTCGGCACCGTCAACGGTAATCGAGCGGTAGGTCGGCTTCTTGCCCTTGACCGACTCGGGCAAGTCGTTGGCATCAATGGACAGGAACCAGCGCACGCGTGCCTTTTCATACTCCAGGTAGCCCGCAGCTTTGTAATCATTGGCGAAGTGCACAGCGTTGCGCTGCAACTTGCCGAAAATGAAGTGCAACATGTCGTAGAAATGCACACCGATATTGGTGGCCACGCCATAAGACTTGCGAGGATCGCCCTTCCAGCTTTCCATGTACCACTTGCCACGCGACGTGATGTAGGTCAGTTCAACTTCGTGCTTGCCATCGCGATTTTCACCCGCAACCTTTTCCCTCAGGTCGAGAATTGCTTGGTGATGACGCAGCTGCAGGATGTTGTAAACGCGCTTGCCGGTCTCTTTTTCGACCAGAGCCAACTCATCCAGAACTTCCGGGGTCGGCACCAACGGCTTTTCGCAGATCACATCGCACCCCAGGCGTAGGCCTGCAGCAATATGAGCGTGGTGCAGGTAGTTTGGCGAGCAAACAGCTAAGTAGTCGAGGGCAGTAGCCGGGTCACGCTTGATGCGGTTGGCGTGCTCAGCGAAACGCTCGAACTCGGTAAAGAATTCACTCTGCGGTGACAGGCTATCAATGATGCCAACCGAGTCATTGATATCGTAGGCCGAGACCAGCTCGTTGCCAGTGTCTTTGATAGCGCGCATATGGCGTGGGGCGATGTAACCGGCAGCGCCGATAAGAGCAAAACGTTTCAAGAGAGCACTCCGAGCGATCAGGCTTTGATGATATGGGCTTCAGGGGCGCGGTACTTACCGCGGCTGTCGACGAGAAGCCGAGCATGCTGGCGAATCATTTCGTAGTCGAACTTGTCGTGATCGGTAGCTAGGATCACCGCATCGAAAGTCGCCAGATTCTCAGCCGTCAACGGCTCGCTGGATAAATTGAAATGATGTTCACGCATTTCCGGAAATACCGGTACATGTGGGTCGCTGTAGGCAACGCGGCACCCTTTGGCTTCCAACAGCTCCATGATCTCAACGGAAGGCGACTCACGCATATCGTCTACGTTTTTCTTGTAGGCGATGCCGAGAACCAAGACACGACTGCCTTTTAGTGCTTTGGAGCTTTCGTTGAGGCCATCCATCAGCTTGCTGACCACATATTCAGGCATCGCCTGATTCACTTCACCAGATAGCTCGATAAAGCGAGTATGCAGGCCGTACTCGCGGGCTTTCCAGGTCAGATAAAAAGGATCGATTGGAATGCAATGCCCGCCCAGGCCAGGGCCTGGGTAATACGCGGTGAAGCCGAACGGCTTGGTTGCGGCGGCGTCCACCACTTCGAAGATGTCGATGCCCATCCGGTCAGCAACGACCTTCATTTCATTGACCAAGCCAATGTTGACAGCACGGTGAATGTTTTCCAGCAACTTGGTCATCTCGGCCGCTTTTGTAGAGCTGACCTGAACAACTTGATCAATGGCATGCTCGTAGAGAGCCACGCCCACTTCAAGGCAAGCCGCCGTGTGACCGCCGATAACTTTAGGAATAGTACGTGTTTCAAAATTTGGATTGCCCGGGTCTTCACGCTCAGGGGAGTAAACGAGGAAAATGTTCTCTCCAACCTTCAAACCACCCTCTTCTACCCGCGGAAGCAGCTCTTCCTCGGTCGTGCCGGGATAGGTAGTGCTTTCCAACGAAACAACCTGCCCTGGACGCAGAAACGGCTTAATGCTATCAGCTGTACTAATAACGTAGCTCATATCCGGCTCACGGTACTTGTTGAGCGGAGTAGGCACACACAAAATCAGCGCATCGCATTCGCTAGCACGACTGAAATCAATGGTGGCTTCGAAGCCATTTTTCCGAGCACGTGAAACTTTTTCAGAGTGGATATGCTCTATGTAACTCTGCCCCGTGTTGAGTTGATCAACCTTCTTCTCATCCACGTCCAGGCCCAGTACACGATAGCCTATATCGTTGTAGCGAAGCATAAGTGGGAGGCCCACGTAGCCTAGCCCTACGATACCAATCAATGCGTCCTTACTGCGAAAGGCTTGAATCGCCGATTCCTTGATACTCTTCATATCCACTCTCAGACACCAACAAACAGCGCTGGCTAAATTAGGTCAAGTAAACATCAGCAAATGATCTGATGCGTGCAAATAAATTATGCGGCTTTAATCAATCAACCAAGCGAATGAGAATGCGCCTCAACACAATCAGATGCCCGTGGTCACCAAGAATACCGCCTGGAGCTCAGCATGTAATTGTCGCATGCTAGCTACCACTTCAAGCAACCCTTTTGCGGCTCAAATCACACTGTCCTCAACCTGCTTTCGCTCGAATCATAGTCGCAGCCGGGTATACACGGTGCTTGCAACGAATTCCGCTACAAATTTCTGAACTTGATCTCCACATTTTCCTGCTGTTTTGCGTATTGATTTTCTATGGCATTCGCCAGCCCTGCCTTAGCACCCGCCTCCCCGTGCACCAATCGGATCTCCCCTGGCCACTCCTCCATCGCCGTCACAAAGCTCACCAATCCAGCCTGATCCGCATGCGCGGAGTACCCGCCAATGCTGTGCACACCAGCGCGAATGTCGTAGCGCTGGCCGTCGAATTCCACGTAGCCGTTGCGCGGGGCGAAGCGCTGGATGGCGTGGCCTGGCGTTCCTTTGGCTTGGTAGCCAACGAACAACACGTCGTGCCGCGGATCGCCCAGCATGGCCTTGAGGTAGTTGACGATGCGGCCGCTGGAGCACATGCCGTTGCCGGCGATGACGATGGCCGGTCGCGCGCTGCTGACCAGGTGGTTGAGGATCTTCTGGTGGTCGGCGTGGCTGTCGATGGTGATCAGTTGGTCGAACGCCAGTGGCCTTCTGCCGGATTGAACGCGGGCCTGGGCTTCGTCGTTCCAGTGGTCTTTCAACTCGCGGTAAGCCTGGGTGAAGCGGCTGGCCAGTGGTGAGTCCAGGATGATCGGCAGGCTTGGCCAGGTGATACCGGGCTTGTTCTCGTTGTTCTTCTGTGCGGGTGTGGCAGCTTCAGGGCTTTGTTGCGATTGAGATTCTTCGCGAGCAGAGCTCGCTCCTACAGGGGGAGCGTCCTCAGGCTGGGCATCCAGCTTCTTGCTATGGATGATGTCTTCCAGCTCGTAGAGCAGCTCTTGGGTGCGGCCGACGCTGAATGCAGGTATCAGCACGGTGCCGTTGTTGGCCAGGGCGTGTTCGATGACCTGTTCCAAGCGCTGGCGCCGGGTACTACGGTCTTCGTGCAAGCGGTCGCCGTAGGTACTTTCCAGCACCAGGATGTCGGCGCGGCGTGGCGGTATGCAGGGTTTGAGGATCGGAGCACCAGGCGCGCCAAGGTCGCCGGAGAAGACGATACGTTTGCTACGCTCGCCGGCATCGCCTTGCAGGTCCACTTCCACGTAGGCGGAGCCAAGCATGTGGGCGGCGCGCTGCAAGCGAACCTTGGCGGTCAAGCCATCTGCGTCGTGCAAGGTGAACCAGTGGTTGTACGGGAGCGCGATGATTCGCTGTTGCACTTCCTTTATATAGCGCTCGACCTGTTTCTGATCACGGCTGAAGGTCAGCTTGAAGGCGTCTTCGAGCACGATGGGCAGCAGTTTGGCGGACGGCTCGCTGCAGAGGATCGGGCCTTTGAAGCCAGCGGCTAGCAGATAGGGAATGCGCCCAACATGGTCGGCGTGCACGTGGGTAACGATCAGTGCGCGGATGCCATCCAGCGGGAAGTCGATGAGCTGGTGATCGGCTTTGGCGCCATGGGCGGATACGTCGGCACCCTGGAAAATGCCGCAGTCGATGAGGATGCTGCTGTTCGCCGCCATTTCTAGCTGGTGGCAGGAGCCGGTTACGCCGTCTTGGGCACCGTGGTGGGTGATGCGGGGAAAATCCATCAGTTAATCCTTTAACTTTTGGTGGTGTGGCTAGGCGGGTCGATCCCCGGATTACGCCTTCGGCTAATCCAGGCTACTGCCACTCAGTGAGAATGATTGTGATAAGGAAACGGTGCAGGCCGACCAGGCTGAGCGCCCGAGGTTGAGCGTTATTCGTCTTCGTCCTCGTTTACCCGATCACGCAGCTCTTTGCCCGGTTTGAAGTGGGGGACGAATTTGCCGTCCAGGCGTACCGACTGGCCGGTTTTCGGGTTGCGACCTACGCGCGGTGCGCGGTAGTGGAGGGAAAAGCTGCCGAAGCCACGGATTTCGATCCGATCACCGGTCGCCAGCGCCTGGGCCATCTGTTCCAGCATGGTCTTGATGGCCAGCTCGACATCTTTGTTTGAAAGCTGTCCTTGGTGGGTGACGATTCTTTCGATCAACTCCGACTTGGTCATACTTTTCCCTTCGTTTTCAAGCGGCTATGTCACTCGATGGAACGGTTTTAGCACGCTGATCAGCTTTTGAACAGTCTAAAAAATCACCAATTGAGAAAATGTGCATTGGTTG
>Ga0265798_10004967_pt1 | contig 18135 bp, 18 predicted proteins | sample P3T30metagenome_FD_192430 | JGI IMG/M metagenome (GOLD analysis project Ga0265798, IMG submission 192430) | Plant litter microbial communities from East Loma Ridge, Irvine, California - P3 T30 | ecosystem: Environmental > Terrestrial > Plant litter > Unclassified | place: USA: California... | reverse complement strand
TCCGCCAGTGGTTGCTAGGGCTATGGTACCGGGGAGGAAGCAGACGAGGTGATCCATCTTTGGGAGCAATTTACCCTCTATTCCGCTTGGTCGCTCCGCTAGGACAGTAAAGTGGCTGTGCTTGGTGTAGGTAAGGAGGTGCTTCTTTGCACCGTTGAGCGATTCGTTCCACATTTCCTGGTATACAGGCTCCTGTTTGTTGGTCTGGAGGTACTGCTTCGGGAGGTACTCATAGTAGCTGTCTCCACGACTGCCCCATCGAATCTCGTTGCCGCGGAAAGTGCCCTTGTCTGCGTAGATGAAGATGGGAAGAAGACCGTCTTTCGCGCCATTGTTGTCGACGACCTGCATTACCTTCTCCGCTGCCTCCCAGTAGTGGGCTTCGCCAGTCAAGAAAGCTAGGTACTTCATCTCGAGTTGGAGAGTAGTTGCTTCGGCCGTGGAAGACGCACCACCGTCGGCATGCGAGGCTTCGCCTTTTGCATCCCTCAAAATGACACTGGCCCACGGCACACCGGAAGGCGACTCATATGCACCCATGAGACGATCAGCGAGATCAGTGGCTTTTTCCAGGAACAGATCTTCGTCGTTTGAATTCGCTGGCTTGAGGCCGGGAAGCGTATCCTGTAGGTAGTGTGCCGACAACAGCCCACCGAGCATTCGAATTGTAGTTTCAAAGGTATTGACATCCTGCTTCTTGTCATAGTCCAGGCTTGTCGATATCCATTCGCGAGCATGATTGATTTCCTTTGTGCAGTTCATGATCATGAGCGTGTCGAGCGCATCCACGATGATCCAACCCAGCCCATTGGGCTCAGCCATGTATCGCCCCTTCTTCGAAACCGGGTGATATTCATCAAACCCCCAGCCATGCTCCTCGTACGCATTCCAGCTCAGCAAAAAGGCGTCCTTGACTGCTTGTCTCCGCTTGTCCCAGTCTATCTTCTTCTTATTCTTTCCTGTAAGGCTTCCACCCATGTTTGATGCCAAGCTCTTGCCCTTGTCCTTTTCTTCGACTATGACGCTTGTCCCTTCGCTCGACCATCCAAACCAATACAAGAGGCCCAGTACGACCAAGGCTACCAACCCCATCCCCCTCTTACTCCTCATGAAGCCTCTCCTTCCCCGTGCACCACCATAGCCGTACACCTTGCCTGAAGGCTTGTCTTTGTACATTGGCAAGCCCTTCTCGTTTCCGGGGATCTTGTTCCAAACATTATCCTCAAACTTGCGTTGCGCGCTCTCGAAGTTGGGTACGTTGCGCGGGATAGCGAAGGACATGTCGGAGTCCTGGATCGCCTGTTTCGTGGCCTCGACTGCCTGCCTGGTCGATTGGACGGCCTGGGAAGCGGTCTTGTTTGCGGCGTTCTGGAGTATGCCGAAGGCGGTGGGTGTCTTGAATGATGCTTTGCCGCGGAGGTTGAATGGATCGCGTGTCGAGTTCATCGGACTATGCGACGCGTGGTCTTGGGCGGAAATAATATCAAACAGAGCGAATGGTCTTCACTCTTGCGGATAAATTTGTTCAAACATCTTGCCCTGAACCCACAATGGCTCCAACAATTCAGACTTCAGACCGTATTCTCATTCTGACTCGCCAGGTGTTCATTGCTCCCTTTCCCATGTAGACAGCTTGGCCTGACAGGGGTCCAGCACGTCCAGCACGTCCACCACTCCCCTCCCCCCCTGCGCTGTCAGCCACGCGGACCTAGCTCAACGGGAAAGCTCCACCTTCACAGCCTTCCTGCCCAGCCCTTTCGCACATCACTGCTTCCTGTCCTACTAAGCCTAGGTTACGCGTACCACAAAGTCAAAGCCTCCTTCTGCAAAACATACACGTATGCACTGAAGAATGGGGAATGGATACAATAACAGTGCAGCTGCTGCACATCTTCCTAGAAGCACTCCAGCAATATGTCCCTATGATCACCGTATACCCTGCAGCATTTCTACCATTACCGCGTCCTGTCGTCATTGCAGTTTACACCTTACGTGATGGCGTTCTACACCAAGGATGAATTGCGCTTCCTCGCCTTTGCCCTCTTCTCTTGTCTGCCTTTACACCGTTGTTTCCGTCTTGCGACGTCACCGATTGTTGACAACAAGAATACTGCCAATCTCCAAACGCCAAAGTCACAAGAACTGCCACTGCAGGCTTCTCAGTCTCCTACATACATCCCATCTCGAGAAACAAAATGTCAACTACAAGCATGAAGCGCATCCAAATCACTCCAAATAGCTCCGGTCCTCCTACAAAGCTCGATACCACCGTACCTGCCTCTCTACCAGACGCCAAAGAAACCAAGATCCACCCTCAAAATGCTCCGCATGCCTCCACAAACGCTTCGCTTTTCTTCGTCGGAACCGCCACGACGATTTTGGAATGGGAAGGTCTTCGCATTCTCACCGATCCAAACTTCCTGCATGCCGGCGACCACGTGCATCTAGGACCGGGCGTCAACGCGACCCGACAGACAAACCCGGCCATCGATTTGGAGGAGTTGCCGAGAATCGATGCAATCTTGCTATCGCATTACCACGAGGATCACTTTGATCGAGAGGTTGAGGAGAAGCTGTCAAAGGGACTTCCCATCATCACTACGCCGCATGCAAAAGAGTGTCTTACCAGCAAGGGCGCCGAGTCCTTCCACAACGTACACGCACTCGACTTCTGGAACAGCTTGATCCTGGACGTGTCGCAATCCGGCACCGGTCCAAAGCCTAGCATCAAAGTTACAGGCATGCCCGGAAAACATGTACCACCTGGGCCGCTCAATGTTGCGAATGAGATTCTGCACGCTGTTCCGCCTACCAATGGTTGGATGCTCGAACTCGGATACTCAGGTGCATCCTCCAGCGACGGCAGCGATTTCGAGAACGGATACCGTATCTATATTTCGGGGGATACACTGATGGTTGATGAGTTGAAAGAGATCCCTGAGCGGTACAAGGACCAGAACATCGATCTGATGCTGATCCACTTGGGTGGCACTACGATTCCAGGTCCCAAGATGCCGTTGTTGATGGTTACGATGGATGCCGACCAGGGCGTCCAGTTGATGCAGCTCATCAACCCTGATCTAACCATCCCCATCCATTACGACGACTATGATGTCTTTATGAGTCCGTTGGATGACTTCAAGAAGGCAGTACATGCAGCTGGTCTAGATAGCAAGGTTGTGTATTTGGATCGAAAGGACCAGTACAAGTTCAATGTCAAGCAAGGTCAGGGGCCAAAGTAATCGCTGTATTAGCAGCCGTAGCGCTTTGGACTCCGTATTCGTTTAGCAATAGTAACCATATCAACCACGTATTGCGTCAGGAAACTTGCACGAAACTCGGAGTGAAGTTTTGACTTTTTTCATTCCTAGTGGTAACCCAACAACGTATTGGGGTTCCGTAATGCCATAACAAAGGTTGTCCATTGTGACGCCGTCCGCCCATGCTTTCGTGTTTCGTGCGCAGAGCCCGTCGAGTTGTTCCGCACACTCCCGTCCTCAGTTTCTCATGTCATTCGACCCGTTTATGCGGTGCGCTTGCCCTTGGGGTTCTTCTTGCCGACGTCGGAGATGGTGAGACCTGATATGGATTAGACACGGTACTGCATATTTTATGCATGTTTGCGGATATTGCGTACCCGGGGGAAGGCTCTGCTTGAGCTTCTCGGCCTTGTCGGTGTCCTTAAGGACGAGGGTGTAGACGTTTGTTGAGCATCGGACCTTGAACTTGATGTTGTTGACCTTCTTGTTCTTCTTTATGCGGGCGGCTGCAATGCTGTCAGTCCAGTTCTCTCGCTCGCTCCATCGTGTCCCGAGCAGTCGCGGATCGCTCTCCGATCATAATGTGCATCTCCTGTTCCTGCACCCTTTCACCGATTTAGAATTGGTAGACGTACACTTGGCATCCTTGCGCCTGCAGATCTCGATGAACTGCTTGATGTCGGAAACTTCGGAAGGCATCTTGACGGTAATGTGTTGACGAGTCGTTGGAAAGATCGTGAAGTTCGAGTTCGCGGGACGACTAGCTGGGCACCAAATTGTTGTGGAGTGAGTTTCTCGCTTCGACGCACGGGCTACCATGGGGCTGAGTCCAGGCCTTGCCACATTGGGCTTGGTGGAGCGGGGGGAGGCGATGTATGTGTGTGGCGTCCGTGGGTTAGACTGGTTGGAAGGCGAGGTTGCATGTGCCAGAGTGCTGCCTACCTACAATAAGTAATGAACACCCCTCCCATTTTAATCTTCCAGATACTCTCTCGCAGCTGTCCGTGCAGACACATAACTTTTCTTCCTGTCCTCCAATTACTATCATCGCCCTCAACCCTTGATCATGCCGACCCCAATTGATCGTGCGGTGCAACAACGTGTAGGTTACTCATGGCTGTCCTGGCATCTACTATACATAGTGGGCCTTCTGCACTTTGTTATGGTTAGTTGCTAACGACGGTACAGGGCCCTTTCTTTGCTTTCGCAGCAGTTGTCACCGGCGTCGCAGTTTGGAGTATCTGGGGTCAGGATATCTTTCCTAGTCATGATCCCACCGGCGGTATGTTACTCGATGATTGATAGCTGAAGCTTATGCCCTTATTGTTCTACTAGAGGGAGGAGGTGCCTCGTTTTGTATACATGATCATGAACTATTTCACCAAGCAAACGGACAAACGTTGATGCTTGTCACGAAGCTCCCGGCCATTTCCAACTAAAACTTGACTGACAGCTTCACAGACCCAGAGACGTGGACCCACGAGCAATGTACCACCTGGCTCAAGCACGTGAGCTCGCCCAACTGAATCTAGCCGTGGACATGTTACCATGCTGACACTTGATAGAGAAACCTGCATCCCTCCCCACTCGCAACAACGGCCGAGTTACTCGAACGAATCAAGGCAAATATGAGGATATCGAGAGAACAAACACCGGGTCAGTGAGCTCATGCAGCTTCCATAGAATCTCAAGATACCCCAGCATAGTCACCAAGAATGCAACACTTATCTAGTCAATGGATTGTGAGAGTAAATCAGTTATTGTTTACATACTTCCAACTGTGATTACCAGTATTCACTCAATGTGGACTTGTAATGATGCCCGATATACTTTAGCAGCAACGAGTCAAGCTACGAACAATGAGCATAGGGGGTAATAAGCCCAAACGAATCCGAGAACCGGACAGCGCTTTTTATACAGCCGTTCTTGTTCTCATAACATGGATTATCCTATTGCAGGTGAGTGTTTTGGCGCGTAAGGCATTTTAACGAATGACACGGTTAATGCAACATACCTTGGAGCAATCCTGGCATAGGCTGGGTTGGTCTCTTGCCCCTCTAAATGTGCAATAAATGCCATTGCCGGTAGCGGTAGGAATGCATTGCTAATGCACAGCCAGTGTATTAGTGATAGCAAATTGGAAAGGCGAAGTATTGGGTAGGAAATGCATTGCGAGGGAGGGCGCATAGAACTAAGCTGAGTAGTAGGATAGCAATTCTTAGGGTAGGTATTGTCGTGGACATGTTCAAAGATGACGATTGGAATTTACTGCAAACTGACGTAACAGAGTCCAACATATATAGGGCACACAGTGTCTAGATTCAATCAATTCGTATTTTGATATTGTTTCTGTATCTGTTTCTGGTTGGGTATCAAGCACGGAGAGCTGTTGACACAATTCAGATAGAAAATTAACTTTGATAACCATTGCGCGACTGTACTCTAAAACCATTTATATCGTTATAATTTTCTAGCTGAAAAATCCAAATCCCGTCCGAACTCTTAGGTATTCTGTGATTGCTCCAAACCTCAGTATTGAGACGCCGTACTCATGCAGACCACTTTTGACTTCTACCTCGCACCTCCATCAAACCTCGCTGTCAGCCTTCTTGAACATTTGCAGGACCTCAACACTAGCCTTATAGTGCTCCACCTCCTCAGCATATGCACCCTCCTCTTCAATGATATCCCGATTCAACCGTTCCAGCTCCGCCGCCATGAGCTCCTTGTATTCCGCCATCTGTTCATCGACCTTGGCCTGTTCTGTAGCCTGATCAATGCGTCTTTTGCGTAACTTCTCTAGCTTCTTTTGCTGTTCTGTCAGGTGACGCTCCATTGAAACCGTTTTGGGAGTTACGGGATGAGACTCTGTAGTCATCTTTGTACGTTTTGACTCAGGTTTGACCCCATCAGTGGACGACATTGAACGCTTGGGAGGCGTACTAGATTTTGTTTGCGCGCCTCCGACTGGATGAGGTGCAGTGAGAATCATTGGTGTGCCGAGATCGATCTTCTGAGACTTTGTACCAAGCAGGAGTGGGGGAAGGGGCTCCACTACCAGGATATGGGGATTTGCATCAAATTTACCCGATGGGTTAAAGGTTAGCTTTAGCTTTCGCTGCTTGATCTCCTCTCTAGTGCGATAGTGAAAGCGGAATATTGCCCATGGCTCAGTCCCCGGACGCCTTATGTTGAGCCTGCGCTGTTCACGCTGGGCATCCTGCGCTTCCAGCGGTCTGCAGTTTTCCTCAAAAGTCATCTGAAGGCTTGGGGGAAAGATTTTGTAGTTGGCCGTCTGGCCTGCGCCTTTGTCATGGTCCTTGGCATCAGTGTCGTACGTGCGAACATCTCCCATATCGTGGAAGACATCTAATTGTCGAGTGACACAGAGCCGCAGTTCTATGGTTCCGACAGTCTCTGGAGCATCGCTTTGAATCGATTCAACACCTAGCAGTTGGCCTGCTATCATGTCTGTGTTCAGGACGCCTTTGTCGGTCTTGTAGAGGAACTTCTCAATATCGAATCTCTTGTTCTTCTGCTGATTGATGGTCTTGGCCGCATATGAGATAGTCTTACGGAGTGTCCCGTCTATCAGTGCATCGTGTGATACTGTAACTGTCTAATGTGTTGTTTAGCGGTGTTATGTAGGGATGAGGGATACATACTGTTCCCGAGAACCAGGTCCGGATCTTCGCCTTATTACCTTCATCGATAGGCACGTAGCAGCAGATTGCATTGTCGTCGTCAGGGTCAACGTACTGCCCGTATTCCTCCAGTGCAGCGATTCTGCCTTCGACGTAGACGTGCGCTGAGGCTTGGCGATCGGAATTTGGTTCGACTACCTTCATTGTATGGGCCTTGAAGATCGAGGATTGCAGGAAAGAGCGGCAATCCTCAAAAGTATGTAGGTGGTGAGAAATGTGATGTCTGCGAGAGGGGGGAGATAATAAGAAGTGGGAGGTGATGTGGACGTGTGGTGAGGTGTAGAAAGGATGGACGAGAATAAGAGAATGCTATCTTATATATCCCCAGACGGCTGAAAAGTGAAGTGAGAGGAGATGTAGGTAAAGGCTTTATATCCTAAGAATGGCTGACGCGTAGTGGGTGCCGACAAGGGTAATATCGAGCAGCTGCATTCTGTTGTGTCTTTTTCACTCCTTTCTAGTAAGAAAAACGGCGAGTCCTGGCGGGTAGATGGAGCGTTACCTCTACTACGAGCTCGGTAACGATAGAATGTATTCACCCCAAGTATTATGAGGATAGCATACCATTGGCCATATACCGCTGTAGCAGGTCAATGTGAGAAGGTTGTAACCATTCCGACATGGGTGAATCATGATTGCCCAGCTTTTAGACGCCTCATTTTACAAGCTCTACTATATGTTACGCTCAATGTTTATTGGCCGTTGTTTTTTCTGCGATGAAGCCTGGATCATACTGTCACCGCAAACGATGATGCATCGTGGTAGTAGTTCGGGGCCGTAGACGTAGAAGTCACGAAATCAGGGCAACAATTAAGGTTGAAACCGGCCGAGGAAGGTGAAACGTGGCTACCACCATTCACTGAAGAAGACGAGCTAACATGGGCCGGAGATAATAGAGAGAGCGAGCCGCGGCGGAAGGTCGGATGCGGTCGTTCGCCAAGCGCGGTTTCTTCCTTCGGTTCGGAAGGTCCAGCTGCTTTTTCGGCGGGCGGCAGCAGCTTCAGCTTGTTTCTCTCTACCTCAAATCCCTCACTACCAGCCCCACGCCGCAACTACACGATGCTGTCGAGGACCTCCCAAAGAACGGCGCAGGTATGATCATGTCCATGCCGTCCCAATTGGGGGTTGGGCGGGAGATGCAAGTGCTAATGCGCCCATGTAGTCGCTCCTGCGGGGCGCGAAGCCTGCCTCACGATGGGCGCCCGCCATGGCCACACGATGTACGAATACGACATGACATGTATGGATTTGCGCAGCGTCTAACTCGGCGACAGCAATGGCCACGGTCGGCCAAGACATCTTCAAGCCCACCAAGTTCGGCGGCAAATACACGGTTACTCTGATTCCTGGTACGCGCGATAGCCGCTTCTGAAAGACGACATGATATTGAAAGTGCGCAGGTGACGGTATCGGTGCTGAGGTCTCCGAGTCGGTCAAAGAGATCTTCAAGGCGGACAATGTTCCCATTGAGTGGGAGCAGGTCGACGTCTCCGGTGTTGACTCTGGCAACGTTCACTCTGAGGAACTCCTCCGCGAATCTATTGCGTCGCTCAAGCGCAACAAGCTCGGTCTCAAGGGTATCCTCCACACTCCTGTCGAGCGATCCGGCCACCGCTCCTTCAATGTCGCTCTCCGTCAAGAGCTCGACATCTACGCCTCCATTGTCCTGCTGAAGAACATCCCCGGCTACGAGACCCGCCACAAGAACATCGACTTCTGTATCATCCGTGAGAACACCGAGGGCGAGTACTCTGGCCTCGAGCACCAGTCGGTCAGCGGCGTTGTGGAGTCGCTCAAGATCATCACGCGCGAGAAGTCGGAGCGTATCGCCAAGTTCGCCTTTGCCTTTGCGCTCGCCAACAACCGCAAGAAGGTTACCTGCATCCACAAGGCCAACATCATGAAGCTTGCCGATGGTCTTTTCCGAAACACGGTCAAGAGAGTCGGCGAGGACTACCCCACTCTCGAGACCAACGACATGATCGTCGACAATGCCTCTATGCAGTGTGTCTCCAGGCCACAACAATTTGATGTCATGGTGATGCCCAACTTGTACGGAGGTATCCTTTCGAACATTGGTGCTGGTCTCGTTGGCGGCCCTGGTATCGTGCCTGGTTGCAACATGGGCCGCAACGTTGCCGTTTTCGAGCCTGGATGCCGTCACGTTGGTCTTGACATCAAGGGCAAGGACCAGGCCAACCCCACTGCTTTGATCCTGTCCGCTGCCATGATGCTGCGACACATTGGTCTTGATGACCACGCCAACCGCATCTCGCAGTCTGTCTACAAGGTCATAGCTGAAGGGTAAGTTTTTAGCAGCATCTGCAAGATGGAAACACAACTAACACAGTTGCAGCACCGCCCGCACACGCGACATGGGAGGCAATACCACCACCCACGAGTTTACCCGTGCGGTTCTGAACCAGATGGAGAAGGCATGATTTGACCATGATGATTTTCATGTTTGCTAAGCTTTGATCTAGCATGGTTGGTGATTGCTTCAGAATCTAGGTCTCGACTTGGTCTATGACAACTAGATATGGATTACGGTACAACAAACTACATGACGACTGGATGCATTGGACAGTGTACAGTACAAGTATTAGCTGGAACGTCAATGGAGCTGTACTTTTAGGTGGTATATAGCATGCTACATGATTGGATTGACCATTCTTATACCCTCTTTCAGTTGCCAGACCAGAAAACCAAAACTCCGTGCTATGCATGACATCGTAATGTTGTGGGTATATCTAAAACTGAATCCTCCTCTTGCGGCCGGTGTACTTGGAGGATGCCTTGACAACCTTGCCTTGCCTTTCCATCTGCTCCTTTTTCTTCATAATGTACGCCTTGCTGCCTTTTCTCTCCTCGCCCCTCTTCATGCCCTTTGATTTCCTCCTAGCATCCTCGACATCTACACCCTCCATACCCCTTACTACACCCGTAATGTCGCCATCCAAGGCCCCGCCGCCAACTGTCAGAACAAGATATGTCTTTGCGCTCTTGGTACCCATGTCATCCTCTAGCAGACCAGCGCCAAAACCAGCTTTGATGGCCGCCTGGGCAACCATCTTCTTCTGCGCATCGTTCTTCGGGTAGAACTGGCACACAGCTCTACCCCCTCTCTTCAGGCTAGCATAGAGTTGGTTGAAGAATCTTGACAGTCTGCCAGCTGGACTCTCCTCGCTCGTCTCGGCATTGCATAGCCACTGCACCGCACTTATACTAATGGCCGCATCAAAAGTTCCGGGTCTGAAAGGCACACCTTGACCCGCATCCGCCAGCAGCAGGTCTCCCTCGACTTCCTTCTCCAAAGCCACGCCCAACATTGATGCGCTGATGTCAAAGCCAACCCACACGTGCGGGCCGCCTGGTGTGCCTTGTTCTTGCGTCTGCGACAAGATTTCTCCGGAGAGGCCAGAACCGCAGCCAATGTCGAGGATTAGGGAGGGCGAAGACAGGTCGAGGAGAGAGAGGGCGCGGTGGGTCATTGTCGATTGGATCTTTCGGATACGGGACGAAGTTGTGTACTTTCGGGATTCGGAGTCATTGTAGAAGAGATCGGGGGGTCTGTAGATATTTGGTTAATCTTTTGCGAAAAGTCGGGTCCCGGATGGTGGGAGTGGAAAGCGTACAGAATATCTTCGGGGCGCGACATGATTGCAGATTCGGGTCCGAGTGTCCGAGTCCGAAGATGGAGGCCAGTGAGTTGTATCCGGGTGCGCACAGGCTATGCGATTGTGTACAGAGCGGCGGGCGGAGCGAATGGAGTCTACAAGAGTTGGTCGCTCAGGCCAAGAGTTGGACGACTTTTTGGTGTTCACACCCCCACACTTTCGCCCGGGTCCACGGCTTTCTCCGCTAGCCTGATGCCACCTTGGACTGACCTCATCATGCGGCGACCCAGCCTTCTAGATGTTCAATCTCCTCATACCTCTCACCGGCGCAATTCACCATGTGGGTACTACCGCTTCTTGGTTACGTCGGCATCGTGCTCGGCTTTGCATTCCTGACACTTGCGATAGGTATGCACTCACCTACCAGCCGGAAAAAACATGGTCTTTTGTTAAAGACACGTGAAGGCTAATATCAGGCACATAGCTTCCGGCCTATATTACTTGTCCGAACTTGTGGAAGAGCACACGGTTTTTGCGAAGAAATTGCTGTACCGTCTCATCTATGGCGTCGTTACTGTCCAGATCCTTCTCCTCTTCGTGGACAAGTTCCCAATTGGACTGAGCGCTCTGAGTGTGGTGTCGCATGGCATCTACGCGCAAAACCTCCGACGCTTCCCAGTTGTCAAGCTTACCGACCCACTGTTCTTGCTATCTTGCGGTATGCTCCTCTCTGCCAAATCACGCATCCATTCCAGTGCTAAGACCCAGTTTAGCTCTCGTAATAGCCAATCACTACCTTTGGTTCCGCCACTTCAGTGCACCGCCAGCCCATTCCTACAACTCATACCCCTACAGCCGCGACCTCAACATTCCTACATTCACCGAGATTGCAGCTTTCTTCGGACTCTGTGTCTGGCTTGTCCCCTTCGCCTTGTTCGTCTCCTTGTCGGCCGGCGAAAACGTTCTGCCATCGATGGGCTCCGAGTATGCGACTGGAGATGGTAGCAGCTACATAATGCCTGGCAAAGCACCGGACTCTTTTGCCAGTGGTTCAGGCGTCGGTGTAGGAGGGGTTAGTAGCGGTATGGGGGGAAAGAGGCGGGCGAGGAGCGGGACAAACGCCGGTATGGCAAAGGCCGTTGTCACCAATGTACGGGAATGGGTCGGGGAAACGGGAGAGGTCATGGGCTTTTGGAAGGGCGAGAGGACGAGGCCCACGTTCTGAGATACGAGCTGGCGTTTTATGGTTTATGAGTGTACGAGTAATGTAAGGATACTTTACATTTCAGCGTGTGGCCAAGTTCTTGATACGAACCCTGGTTTCTCAAGGCCACGAGACTATACATGTGCAACTGATGCAAGTGCTGGGCCAACAACGCCTGGGCGGAGGGATGTTGGTCGGCCCGTGGCGGGAATGCATGATGCTCGTTTTGCGGCCCGCGGTGCGCTCTCTGGCCGTGTCAGCCCACACCAGCCACAGCCAGTTCTCGACCAAGGCGCGGCACGATTCGCTGCATCACATGCGTAGTGTGTGTGCCACTCAGGTACGAAATACTGCTTGCATGCGCCCGCCAAGTGTGACCAGCGGTCGCCATTTCGGCCGCAGCGCGTAAATGCTCGTCGCGGCCAATCACAGACTGTAGGGCCTCTGGAGCCCGGGGGGCGTTTGTATAGGTAGACCCGCAGCAGCCCAACTTGCAGCAGCCAGGAGGGCCATGGGAGACAAGGCTACGTAAGTGAGCAGCGTCGCGTAGGAGCAGGCAGGACAGGACAGGCGCATTTGCCGTATACCCATCTCCTTGTACTGTACAGGTCCCATATAAGCCTGACGGCCCTGAAGCTGCGCATGTCCTCTTGATGCACCTCACCCGTGTCGCAGCGTCATCTTGAGCCACAGCCACTACCCCACCAGCAGCAGCAGCCCTCTACATTGTGCCCACGGCTCCCTGCGCAACGTCGAGCGACACACGCCCCGTGCAAGCAGAAACCACTTGCGCTTGTCATCGCCGGCGATCCAGGGACTGCAGTTGTAGCAGCACATAGTCGCGTACCCGGCCATGGACGGGAGGAAGCAGGGCCGCCCGGAGGAGGAGCTCTTCTTACGATACGACAACCCAGATACGCCCACGATTCCCACAGTCGGCCCCCTGAGGATACAAAAGGGTCGCGATGGCAAGAGTCCGCCTCCGCGAACCGACTCGGCTGGCAGTTCGAGCCAGCCGGCCTTCTCGCGCCCGCCGCCCATGCCCTCGTTCCCCGCACCACCTACGAGCCCCCCAAATGCCCCCCTTCCCTACCCCGATACAGATCGCCCGCCCACCGCGCAGCCTACTCTGGGCACCAGCAGGTTTACACCCCTCAGCGAGAGGGAGCGACGCGCGAAGAATGCCACCCCTCCCGAGTCAAGCCAAGGGCAGAGGCGAAGTTCGAATGCGACAGGACCGAGTCCCACTTCGCCCAGCCAGCGCGCTCGCTTCGACGCGAACGACCCCAACAGGCCGACGATAAGTGGTTACGGCGCTAGGAACCCAGATGGCTCAGTGCAACCGTCGAGGCTGGCAGAGCGGAGAGGAACAGCGCCCAAGCCACTCCCAGACTCACCGGGGCCAGAGACGCCAGACAAAGAGGGCCTGTTCCAGAAGGCGCCGCAGCGGAAGGGCAGCGCAGATGTCGCCGCGAACCCATATCCCGAGTACCACCAGCAGTACTTTCCCCCTCCCGCTGCGAATCCCACAGTCTACACAGGCCCCAAGCAGGATGAGCCGGTACTCAAGGTGCCCACCCCCGTGGGCGTCAATCGCCTCAGCTCCACAGCCTCAACCTCGACCGTGAGGGCGCAGCGGGGCTCTCCCCCACCTCCCGAGACGCCCATTATCCCTCCGTCTGGTGGTGGCATCGAAGCACGCTTCGCAGCGGCTGGCATTGCAGGCACCTCAACCCTCACAAATCTCCAGGCGCAAAGCGTCCAAAACGCCGCAGCCGCTCAGCGAAACCAGATCTATGCCAACCAGCAGCCCCGCCCAGGCCTCTCAACACCACAGCCGAATCAGCAACAGCCTGCTAGGAGACCATGGACACCTACCGAGCAACCGGGAGGCAACCCTCATGGCCCGCCAGCAGTGTATCAGGGCATGGATCAAGTGCCTCCGTCGAGCACCCCTCCCCAGGGCCCTCTTCCCCAAGCACCAAACACTCGCTTCTCACCTCCTCCTACGAATGGGAACGTGCCACCAGAACACCCACTGAATCATGAGATGGGACGGATGAACCTGAACGAGGAACCCCCACCAGCCTACTCAAGCATAACGACCCCGCCGACAGGCCAAGGCCGCAACTATCCCAACGACAAGGGACAACAACCAGCTGCCCAGGGAGCCATGCTCTCTGATCCAAACCAAGGTCATCCTGCATTTGCAAATGATGCGCGCCAGCAAGCTGGGCCATCGCAACCTGCTGCAGTAGTGGCACCGACACCTACGCAGAATCAGTTTCCCCCACAGACACAGACAACCCAGCCAGCTCATACGCCAAGTCCAGCTCCTGCACCGGGACCTGGGCCAGCCTCTCCACCACCACTGCCTGAAGGCTGGATAGCTCATCTTGACCCCAGCTCTGGGCAGTACTACTACATTCATCTTCCCACACAGTCTACTCAATGGGAGTTTCCCAAGGGGCCTACACCTCTGAACCTCAATGAACCCATGTCACCGACAGGCACCTTCGTTGGCGGTCCATTGGCATCTCCCTCGTTCGGCAAGGCTCCTATTGCATCGCCTGGCTTCGCCCCCCAGACTGCCACCTATCCTGGAGACTTTGGCATGGCTCCGCTAGCAACTCCAACTACTACCGGCTTCACTGGGCCACCTCCGCTTGCTGGCATCGATCAGTACAAAGTTGCGCCTACCAATGGCGTATACTTTGGACCATATCTCAGATACACCAACATGGACATTGAACGAGGCTTATGGTTGGGATCCATTCTTCTCATCACAAACACTCCTCACCCACCAACAATCCACATCCACCAGAGTGCAGATTTGTCACCAAACCCACGACAACTGAAAGCCAACCCCATCTATACACATCAAACGTGGATTTTCTACCGATACGACATTGATTTGAGGATGGAGGAGGAACATGCTGCCAAGTGGACCTATGCCATCACCTCACACCTAGGCTGTACTCGATTTGAATTTTTGGTGGCAGGACGAAACGAGACTAGTTGGCGATTCATTGCTCATTCTGGCAACGACTTCGCGTTGAACGTGAACGCCAACGAAAGAGCCAAGCTCGGTGGCGTGGGTCTGATGTGGAAAGATATTCTACAGAAGAATGCCGAATGCGGCGGCTTCCACGTGCAGCTGGGTTTGGGGGGCCAGATATATGCGGACCGGCTATGGAAAGAACTCCCGCTCCTGAAGCAGTGGACAGCAACAAGCGGCAAGGACGTCCGAAAGAATGCCCCTTGGACTGCAAAGCACGAGGAAGATGTCTGCCACGCATACTTTCACTACTACACCAGCCACTTCGATCAACCGCACCTGAGAGAGGCATTTGCACAAATTCCCCACATCCTTGCTCTTGACGACCACGACATGTGAGTCTCCAACTTGCCCAGCAGCTGCAGAATACTAACAATGAGTAGATTCGACGGCTTTGGATCGTACCCTGAGTACATGCAGTTTTCCAATATGTTCAAGAACATCGGAAGGTTGGGCATTGAAATGTATTTGCTCTTTCAACATCACACAACGCTGGAGATTCTTCGGAACGTCAGTAACGATATGGATCTCTTCACGATTACTGGTACAGGCTGGCACTTTATCAAGTATCTGGGTCCTTGCGTCACAGTTGTTGGCCCGGATTGTCGCTCTGAGCGTAATCAGCATCAGGTGATGGCAGGCCCAACATATCAGGGAATCTTCCCAAAGGTTGCAACATTACCGCCGAGCGTTCAGCATTGCATCTGGATGGTCCCTGTTCCTATTGTGTACCCTCGTCTCGAGTCCGTGGAGCACATTGCTCATTCCATGGCTACAGGCAAGAAAGCTGTGACTGGCACTTTTAATATGCTAGGAAAGGTAACGGCCGGTGTTGCTGGCGTTGTGGGTGCGAAGAGTGTTGTTGGCGATGGCTTCAACTCGGTCAAGAAAGCTATCGGCAAGTCTGGTCTGATGAGTGGTGTCTTGAGTCCTTTCGGAGAGATTGACTTGCTTGATGAGCTGCGAGATCAGTGGACGCACGATTCAAAGGTTAGTGAAAATGGAAGGAGTTTTGGACGATTTATTAATGCACTACAGGATCTTGAGCGAACCTACCTGATCCGAACACTACAAGGCATTGCTCATAACAAGTCGTTACGGATGACATTCTTCTCTGGCGCTGTCGACTGCTGTGGTGCAGGTCTGGTACACGACCCGTCAAGGCCGCAGGACCACAAGACCATGTACCAGATCATCTCTGCTTCAGTTGTGAACGGACCGCCTGGCAACTACGTTTTGCGACTACTGCACAACAACCGCGCGCTCTATGTACCGCAGAACGGACAGCACAGCAACAACCAGCCTTCCGACACAAAGGAAGACATGATGGAGATTTTCACACAAGACGTCAATGGTCAGCCGCGCGAGTACAAGAGGCTCATGGGCCGTAGGAATTATGTCGCATGTGTGATATACGACCCGGAGATTGTGAATGGAACTTTTGGTCAAGCAGTGCCGGGTCATGGAAGTGGAAAGCTGAGTCTGGCGGTTGACTTTATGGTGCAGAACGATGGCGGATACGCAGCGCCAATGAAGTATGGACCGGTGATTATCCCAAGTCTGGATTATGGTAGGTAGGAGAGTGGTAGATTTGTGTGTTTTTGATGGTGCATAGCAAGCGTTGTTCATGCTTTCCGGATTGTATATTTAGGGTGAAGCTTTTCCAGGCGACTATAAGCAACGAATGAAATATTACGCACAGCCTTGTATGCAGTGCCCGGAACAAATGTCTTTGTTGATGCTTGGCTTGTCTGCTTTCCGAGCACGTGGAATAGTTTTCCGAAATCGGCAAATGACATATGCAAGGCGCTTGGCTACCTGCGGCTTTGGATTTCTCCAAGGTGAGAAAGCACAGTAAACGACACTCACTACACAATGGCAGCTCGGTCAATGCAAGCGACAGCGATACCGCGATTTCTTCTGCCCCAGCTTTCCTGGTCCGCGAGAGCTTCGCAGCCAGTAGCGCTAGGCGCAATAGAAGCCAGACGGCACTTGCATAGGTCCTGGCCTACCTCGGAGCATTGCACCATCGTACGTCCGAAAGCGTCGCCATTCCAAGCAGCGACAGCAACAGCAACAACAACAACACGACAATGGCGGCAGCCCTCACAACCATGCATATCTGTGTATGTCTCAACGATGAGGCTTCAGCGCAGCTTCAGCACAACCGCACGGCAACCCAAAGACCACCATTTTGACACGCTCAAATTTGTGCAGCGGCTGCAAGAGGAGGGCTTCACGGAGGAGCAAGCAGAAGGCATGATGAGGGTTCTTAGTGATGTAATTGAGGAGAGGTCAGTTTGCCATGGGCAGCAGTTCGAACGTGTGGTAACTGACGTGCCTAGCATACAAAATCTCACACGCACCATGGTCCTGCGCGAAGATCAGGAGAAGGCCACGTACACGCAGAAGGTCGACTTTGCCAAACTCCGCTCCGAACTGATGACGGCCGACTCGACCGAATCCAGCCTGACACGCGCATCGCACGAGCGGCTTACCAACGAGCTTGCGAAACTGAACTCGCGGTTGAGGGATGAGATACAGCGGACACAGGCGTCTGTGAGGCTAGATCTCAACCTGGAGAAGGGGCGCATCAGGGAGGAAGCAAATGTGCAGGAGCTCAAGTTGAAGGAGACGGACACGCGCATCGAGCAGGAGACGGCGCAGCTCAGGGAGAGACTAGAGGCTGTCAAGTTCTCGACGCTGCAGTGGCTGATGGGTGTGTGTACGGGTACTGCGGCGCTGATGTTGGGTGTCTGGCGATTGTTGATGTAAGTCGCAACAGACTTGGCTGAGGCCAGACATGAGTTGCTTCAGGAGGACTTGGAGGCTCGAGGGGCACATGTCCATGTCCCTGCGCGGCACCACGCATGTGCGACAGCGGCCGTTAATGCCGTTGGTGGCCGAAGGGCTCGTACCATGAGATGGCAGACCGGCAGATAGCACAGGTTTTATATAGGCCTTGACCTCGAGGCGTGCATATGCAGCGTGTGGGAACGATGCTATTCGGATATGCTTTGCAGTGCACCCGCGCTGTCCTGACACGCGGGTTAGTGGACCACATGCTATCTGAAATTGAGGGAGCAAGATGATGTCATGGGCGACGGTCAGTCAGCCCACAGGTACTGCGAACAGGTACGACATGTGGAACTAGCCAGATACCAAGGTCGTTTTGTTCCCTCGCCATGCCTTCTGTATGCATTAGACTTTCGTGTCTTTACGAGGCAGGAGATTGAGATAGAGACCATGTACGGGGCCAGGCTCGCTGTGCTCTAAAAAAAAAAGGGGGGGG
>Ga0265798_10004966_pt1 | contig 18135 bp, 9 predicted proteins | sample P3T30metagenome_FD_192430 | JGI IMG/M metagenome (GOLD analysis project Ga0265798, IMG submission 192430) | Plant litter microbial communities from East Loma Ridge, Irvine, California - P3 T30 | ecosystem: Environmental > Terrestrial > Plant litter > Unclassified | place: USA: California... | reverse complement strand
CAGACGTCTTCCTATTCTGCCGAAATGTGGTATCCGGTCCGCGATGTCAACCGCGCAAGGCTCGTAAATCGGCCGGCGACCAGGAGAGTTCGATGCCCAGAAGCCGCTACATGACGCTGTTGTCGCTGATCGCCGCGACACCGGTTTTCGCCCAGCAAACGCCGCCGACCGCGGCCCCCGCGCAACAGCCGGCAGGCCCTGGCGCGCCGGCGCTTTCGCCCGAGGCGAGTGCCCCCGCGGTCATCGCGAACGCGCGCGGCGGCAGCGCGGGCGGACCGCGCCCGGTCCCGGCGCAGCGCACGCCCTATCCGGCGGAAGGCGCCGGATGGAGCCCGCGTGCCGGCCGGTTCTTCCTTTCGCGCTGGGCGGAGGACTGGTCGTTCCTCGCCGATCCGGATTCCAAACGCCGGCCGGACGCGTTCGACGCGCTCAAATACATCCCGCTGGCGGATGACGGGCAGGTCTATCTCAGCCTCAGCAACGAAGAGCGCGTCCGGCTCAACTACGTCACCTCCCCCGGCCTGCGCGCCGGGCGCGATCAGGACCAGTTCCTGCTGCGGAGCGTGGTCGGCGCGGACCTGCATCTGGGCGAGCATGTGCGGCTCTATGGCGAACTCAACAGCAGCCAGGCGACCGGCGCCAATCCGGGCGTGGTCAACGGCAATTTCCGCAACGACCTCATCGCGCAGCAGGCGTTCGTCGAGGTGAGGGGGACGATCGCCGGGGTGAAGGTCGGCGCGATCGGTGGCCGGCAGGAATTCGCGGACGGGCCGCCCAACCTCGTCAACCTGCGTCCCGCGCCCGATGTCTACACGACGTTCAACGGCGTGCGGCTCTATGCGCACGGGAAGCATGCGCGGATCGGGCTGTTCGACTTCAGGTCGACCGCGGTCGGCACGGGCGTGTTCGACGACCCGGTCGACCGCGGCGAGCGGTTCCGCGGGATCAACGCCAGCTTCGCCCCCGGCAGCTTCGCGACGCCGCTCGGCGAGGCGCGGCTGTTCGTTGATCCGTTCGTCTATCGCTACGAGAACGACGCGCGCCGCTGGGGCGCGGAGACGGCGGCGGACCGGCGCAATTTCTATGGCACGCGCGTCTGGGGCAGCGCGGGCGCGTTGACGCTGGACGCGACCGTCACGCGCCAGACGGGCAGCTTCGCGGATCGCAAGGTCTCGGCCTTCGCCGCCTTCTCGACCTTCGCGTACCAGCTGAGCAAGACCGGGCTGCAGCCGCGCATCGACTTCCATGCGGACTGGACCAGCGGCGGCGGCTACGCGTCGGGCACGAAGAAGACGTTCAACCCGATCTTCGGCTCGCTGCCCTATTTCAGCTGGGGCAATTTCGTCGGTCCGTCGAACCTCGCGACCATCGCGCCGATGGTCACGGTCACGCCGCTGCCCCGCGTCCGGCTCAATGCCGAGCTCGAATGGCTGCGGCGCACCAACGACCGCGACGCCGTCTATAGCGGCCTGACTCTGCCCTATGCGCGGACCCAGGACGTCCGCGGCGCCGATATCGGCCGGCTCTACCGTGCCGACATCGCCTGGTCGCTGACGTCGCACGTCACCGTGCAGGCGCTGTTCGACTATCTCGATGCCGGCGCGGTGCTCCGGTCGGCCGCCTATGGCGACAGCGTGTATGCGGGCGGCGCGATCACCTTCCGCCTCTAGTCCTTCGGGGAAGCCCGTCCGGTCAGCGACGTCCTGCGGCGATCGTCGCGACCGCCTGCGGCGCGTCGCGCAGCCGCAGGAACAGCCGGCCGTCGGGGATCGCGCCCGTCGCGATGCTGGTCGCGACGAACCCGTCGGGAATGTCCTGCGCCGTCGCGAAGTCCGGCGTCGCGCTCAGCGCCTTGAGCAGGAACAGGCGCTCGCCGGTCAGCGTGCAGCCCGCCTGACCGCACGCGAGCGCGCGAAGGTCCGGCAGCCGGACGACCGTCCCGAGCGGCGCCCAGCGCGATTCCCCGCCATCGCGGACGATGCGGAAGCGCAAGGGACCATAGCCGAGCGGGCCGAGCGCGTCGGCCGGGGTGAAGGCGACGATGCCCGTCGTCGCATCCTGCAGGTCATAGCCCTTGCCCGGCTGGATCGACGCGGCGGCGCGGCCGTCCGTCGTGGCGATCTCGATCGTCTCGCGGCCGGAGAGCGGCGTGGTGCCATCGGCATGGAACGCGAAGCCGATGCGCGCGTCCTGCGCGAACACGCCGTCGGCGGGCAGCACGATCGGCACGCCCTGGCGCGGCGGTTGCGGCGCCGTCACCCGGACGAGCGAGACCGCGGGGCGGGGCGGGGCGATCGTCACCGCCAGCGTCCGGTGGCGGCCGCCGGTAAAGCCGACATCGGCGGTCAGCGTCCTGCCGCCCGTCAGCGCGGTCGTCGGGTCCGCCGCCTGCAGCGTCAGGCGGTCCTGCTTGCCGACCCGGGTCAGCGCGCCCGGCCGGAACACCGCGGTGCCGAGCGTCACGTCCAGCACCTGGTCGAGCCGCGTTCCCGTCAGCACGGCATCCGGCTCGCCCGCGTGCACGGTCAGGTCGTCGAGGCTGCCGACTTCCTGGACCGCGCCGACGGTGACCAGCGCGGGCGTTGCCCGCCCCGTGCCGTCGACCAGGATCGAGACCGGGCCCGGCGCCGCCTTGTCCAGCGGTACCGTCGCGACGAGCGACCGCGGCCCCGCCTGTTTCCAGCTCAGCCGCCGGACGGTCCCGTCGCGGTCGCGCATCGCGACCTGCGTGACGCAGCCGACGCCGTCGCCCGTCAGCGTCAGCGCATTGTCGCGGCCGACGACCAGCGAGCTGTGCTCGGCCGCCGCCCATGCGCCGCTGTCGGGCCGGGTCAGCGCGAAGCTGGGGCCGTCGAACGGCGAGAAGCCCCAGCTGCCGTGCAGCCGCGCCTGCGCCGACGCCGCGAGCCCGCCCGGAATCGCGCCGGTGGGGACGAAGCCGCCGACGCGCGGATCGGCGCGGACCGGCACCGCCGCCTGCGTTCCGTTCGCGAGGGGGAATCGCAGCATCAGATCGCGCGCATAGCCGGTGGCGTAGACCAGCGGCGCGCCCTCGACCGGCAGCACCAGCCCGGGCGCGGCGCACAGGCTCGCGTCGCCCGCCATGCTGCGCAGCGGCGGCGGGTTCGGCGCTTCGACCACCGGCATCGCGACGACCATGACCGAGCTCGGCTTGGCGAACGACAGCGGCGTGTTGAGCAGCACGGTGACGCGCCCGTCGCCCATCTGCGACAGCGCCGGGATGAACTGGAGCTGGGTCGACTGGAACGCGCCGAACAGCCGGACCACGTCGCGGACGACACCGATATACGAGCTGTACGCGCCATAGCCCGCCTGCGGCGTCGCGCTGAGCTGCAGCGCGAGGTCGGTCGGCGTGCCCGTCAGCGTGTCGGCCAGCGCCGAGCTGTGCGAATCCGCGAGCAACAGCGTCTCGCGGTCGCCCGTCAGGCATCCCGCCTGCGCCTGCGCGGGCTGCAACAGGCACTCCGCCTTCAGCTTGATCGCCAGGCTGCGCGTCAGGATCGGCGAGACCGCAGCGACGCTTGCCGGATCCCTGCTCTCCGCCGCCTGCAGCGCGCCGAGGAACGTATCGAGCCGCGCGCGGTCGAGCGACGCCTGGTTGAGTTCCTGCACCGCGCGAACGAACGCGCCGGGTTGCTTGCGGACCGTGCCGACGATCGCCTTCGCGCTGCCGCCGGATTCGGGCGCGATGAACAAAGCGAGCTGCTTTGCGCCGTTGGGGACGACCAGCGACAGCGTCGCATCCTTGGGTTTCCAGCTCCGTGCCTCGTGGAACCAGTCGTCGGGCGGGCGGTCGACCGATCCGCGCAGGAACCCCGCGACCAGCCGGTATCGCTCCTGCGACCCCGGCAGCAGGTCGAGCGTGATCGCGATCCGGTCGCCCTCCGCCAGGTTCGGCACGCGCTCTAGCGGCAGCGAGACGCCGCCATGCGTCACCGTCACGACCAGCCGTGGCCCGACCAGATCGAACGAGGACGACGCCGCGCGCGCGGGCATCGTCGGCGCCAGCAGCCCGGCCAGCAGGAGCATGCGCAGACACAGAGATACGGGCGGGGTGGTGATCCGGGGCACGATCATTCCTTGCCGCATGCATGTGTCCGCATAAAGGCCCGGCAGAACGCCGTCGGGACCGCGCCGGTCTCAGACCCTGATCATGGTCCGGTTTTGGCGGACGGCGGGGCGGGGGATGGAGCGGTGTAGGCCGGTGCCGCGATCGGCCGGCCGTTGACCACGACATCGGTGAAGCGAACACCCGTCGCGCCCGAGATCGCCGGGGTCGCGTCCTGCGCGAGCTGGACGCGCATCCCCTCGATCCGGATATCGCTGATCGCGGTCTGCCCGACATTGGGTTTGATCGTCCCGAACGCGCCGAAGCGTCCCGTGACGTTGCGCAAGGTGACGTTGCGGACGATCGACTTGGGCGGCGCTGCGCCTTTCAGGTCCTTGTACTGCGACCATGGCTGGATCAGCATGATCCGGCCGCCGGCGTTGTCGAGCGTGATGTTGCGGAGATGGATGTCTTCGTACAGCTGCGGCGTGTCGGGTCGCAGTTTCAGCATCAACAGGTTCATCGGACCCGTGACCCTGCAATTCTCGACGATCACGTCGCGTACGATGGTGGCCTCGCTGCCGCAGGTGAACGCCTGGTGGCCGCGCCGGAAGTGGCAGTTGCGTATCCGCACATGTTCGACGGGCGGACTGGCGGTATCCTGCATCGCATAGGGCCCCTTGGAGCCCTTTGCCGCGATACAGTCGTCGGTGACCGAGAAATAGCAGCCGTCGATGACGACGTCGCGACTGCTGTCCAGATCGATGCCGTCGGAGCTCGGCGCCTGCTTGTAGTCGTCTGGGACCTCGAAGCGGGCATTGCGCACCAGCACGTCGCGACAGCCGTAGAGATGCAGGTTCCAGAACTGCGAGTCCTTGAACGTGACTCCCTCGATCGTGACCCGCTTGGAGTTCTCGATCAGCGCCAGGCGAGCGCGGGCGAGGCCGAGATTGGGGAAGCGGCTGGGATCCGGCGCGGCGGCGCGCAGTTTCCAGAACATGTCCCAGATCGGCCGCCCCGCCCCGTCGAGCGTGCCGGGGCCCGTGATCTTGAGGTCGTCGCAGCCGTCCGCATTGATCAGCGCGGGCGTGAAGCTGTCTTCGAAATGGCCCTCGATGCGCGTGCGCCGCGGCGGAAAATTCTGCATGTCGGTGCTGCAGCGGAGCACCGCGCCCTCGGCCAGATGCAGGTCGACGCCCGGCTTGAGGAACAGCGCCCCGCTGACGAATACGCCTCGCGGCACGACCACGGTTCCTCCGCCCTGCGCCGCCAACCGGTCGATCGTGGTCTGGATGGCCTGGGTGTTGACGGTCGCGCCATCCGCCCGCGCGCCGAGGTCGGTGATCGAGACTGTACGCCGGGCGCCCGCCCTTGCGCGCGCCATCACGCTCCAGCCCGTTGCCGCAAGCATCGAAAGCGCGAACCGGCGTCGCGATAGAAAGGAAAAGGCCATGGATTGATTGCTTTCGTGCGGTCCGATGGCATTAGCTATCAGGACAAAGCCGATGCGGTCCACCGCTCGCACACAGCTTAGGTGAGGATCGTCGGCTTGAAGACATTCCGGATATTGCTCGTTTCGGCAACGCTCGTCGCTGCGCCGTGCCACGCCGGCGACGCGGCTCCGGCCGGCGTGTCGCTGTGGAACCGGTTCCAGCATCCCGCCGACGACGCACGACCGATGGTGCGGTGGTGGTGGTTCGGCCCGTCTGTGACCAATGCCGAACTGGACCGCGAAATCGCAGCGATGAAGGCGGGCGGGTTCGGTGGCTTCGAAGTGCAGCCGACCTATCCGCTCGCACTCGACGATGCAGCGACGGGCATACGGAACACGCCCTATCTTTCGGATCCGTTTCTGGCGGCGCTGCGCCATGCCGGCGGGGTCGCGCAGGCCTCCGGAATGCGCATGGACGTCACGCTCGGCAGCGGCTGGCCGTTCGGCGGCGCCTATGTACCGGTGACGCAGGCGGCGGCCAGCCTGCGGATGACAAAGATGTCGGTGCCTGCCGGCGCGACGCAGGTCCCCGTACCGTCGTTGCAGCAGGGCGAGCATGCGCTGACCGCGTTCGTCGATGGGCGGCGCCTGTCGGTCGACGGCGCGGGTGCGATAGCGATCCCGCCTGCGCCGACCGAACGCAGCGCCACGCTGTTCGTCGCGGCGCGGACCGGGCAGCAGGTCAAGCGCGCCGCGGTCGGTGCCGAAGGCTTCGTCATCGACCATATGAGTTCGGCAGCGGTGGCCAACCATCTGACGTCGGTGGGCGACCGGCTGCTGTCCGCGTTTGACGGCGTCCGGCCGCCTTACGCGATGTTCTCCGACAGCCTCGAGGCCTATGGCTCGAGCTGGACCGACGACCTGCCGCAGGAATTCCGCCGCCGCCGCGGCTACGATCTGCTCGATCACCTGCCGGCCCTGTTCGGTACCGAGCAGGACAGCGCGGCGGTCCGTTTCGACTGGTCGCGGACCCTGTCCGAACTGGTCGACGAACGCTATCTCCGGCCGATCACCGCCTGGGCGCACAAGCACGGCACCCGCTTCCGCGCGCAGGTCTATGGCTTTCCGCCGCCGACGCTGTCGAGCAACGCGCTGGTCGATCTGCCGGAAGGCGAGGGTGCCGACTGGCGCCAGTTCACCTCGACACGGTGGGCGACGTCCGCCGCGCATCTCTACGGTCGACCGATCGTGTCGTCCGAAACCTGGACCTGGCTGCATTCGCCGGCCTGGGCGGCGACCCCGCTCGACATGAAGGTCGAGGCGGACCGGCACTTCCTGCAGGGCGTGAACCAGATCGTCGGTCATGGCTGGCCCTATTCGCCGCCGGGCGCAACGGAGCCGGGCTGGGCATTCTACGCCGCAGCCGCGCTCAACGACCATAATCCCTGGTACCCGGCGATGCCGGCGGTGACCGGATATCTGCAGCGCGTCAGCGCGATGCTGCGCGAGGGCACCCCGGTTGCGGACGTCGCCGTCTACCTGCCGATCGAGGATGCGTTCGCCGATATGCGTCCGGCGCGCGCATCGGTGAACGAAGAGATGCGATCGCGTCTGCAGGGCGATGTCGTGGCGCAGGTCCTCGACGCGGGGCACGCGGTCGATTTCATCGATTCGCAGGCGATCGTCGCGGGCAAGCTCACCGCGGGCCTGCTGGTGCTGCCGCGCATGACACGGATCGACCCCGCCGCGCTTCGCGCCATCGCGGCCTGGACGCGGCGCGGCGGACGGGTCGTCGCGATCGACGCGTTGCCCGACGCCGCCGGCGGGTTGCGCGATGGCGCGGCGGGCGGGAAGCTCGTCCGCGCGCTGTCGAAGGCCTTGTCCCGCAACGCCAACGTGGCGATCGTCCCGGGCAGCCTGCTCCGCGACACGGTACAGCGGACCCTGGCGCCGACGATGGCGCTCGGCCATCCCGACCCGGCGATCGGCTTCGTCCGTCGCAAGGTGCAGGGCGGCGACCTGTATTTCATCGTCAATACCGGCGCGAAACAGGTCGAGACGACCGCGCGCTTCGCCGGGGATACCGGTCACGGCCAATGGTGGGATCCGGCGACGGGCCTGCGCGCCGCGGCGGGCACCGGCGACATCGCGCTTCGCCTTGCGCCCTATCAGTCGCGGCTGCTGATATTCGCATCCGGTCTGCCCGACATGCCCGCGGAGAAACCGCTGCGACCGTTGCTCGATCTCTCGACCGGCTGGCAGGCGCGGGTGGCGGACAGCGATGCGTCGGCGCCGGCGCCCGGGACCTCGTGGACGAGCGATCCGGCACTGCGCCACTATTCGGGTGCGGTCCGATACACGCGGCGGTTCGTCCTCCCGGCGGCGGCATCGGGAGCCGCCACAGTCCTGCTGGATTTCGGCGACGCGACCCCGCTTGGAAGCGATACGCCCGATCGTCCGCGCGCCGCGATCGCCGCCCCCGTGCGCGAAGCGGCGACGGTCCGCGTGAACGGGCGCGACGCCGGCACCGTCTGGGCGGCGCCGTGGCAGATCGATATCGGGCCGTTCCTGTCGCCCGGCGAGAACGAGCTTGTCGTGACCGTGATGAACGGCGCGACCAACGCGCTGGCCGCGCGGCCGGCCCCCGCCTGGACTTTGCTGACGATGAAGTATGGCGAGCGGTTCGTCGATCAGGACCGGGACAAGCTCGCCGTCACCCCGTCCGGGCTGCTCGGTCGCGTGACGCTCGCCTACCGCTGAACCCGGCGCGGACCGCGTCAGACTGGCTTTGGGCGACCGGCATCGTGCGCGAAGCCGCCGAGTTCGCGGCTGACGGACCGCCCCGTCTCCGCGATCAGCGGGTTGAAGGCCACCATCGCCTCGGCGTCGAGATAATGCGCAGGGGCCGCGATATTGATCGCGCCGATGATCCGCCCGGCCGCATCGCGCACCGGCGCGCAGACCGAGTTGATCAGGTCGGGTGCGGGACCGATCTGGTTCAGAACGCCCGTCGCCCGCACCGCCGCCAGCTGCTCGAACAGCGCCCCACGGTAACGCGCCTCGACCCGCTCGCACAGCCGCGCACACGCGGCGGGATCGTCGTCGGACATCAGCGTCTTGCCCAGCCCCGTCTCCGGCAACAGCCGCCGCGTCCCCGGCTGCGACGTCACTGCGATCCGCTCGCTTCCCGCGACGCGCGACAGGTGAATCGAATGGTCGCCGTCGCGCCGCGCGAGGAACGCGCTGAGCCCGGTGCGCTGCGCGAGCGCCTCGAGATGCGGCTGCGCGACCGCCACGATATCGGTGAACGCCGACGTCACATGGCCCAGCTGCAGCAACGTCGCCCCGCCGCGCAGGCGCCCGTCGCCCGTCATGGCAAGATAGTTGCGCGCCGTCAGCACCGACACCAGCCGGTACACCACACCCTTGTTGATCCCGGACTGGCGGATCAGGTCCAGCATCGACATCGGCTCGCGCGCCGCGCGCTCGAGCAGGTCGAGACCGCGCTCGAGCGTCTGCGCCCCGACGATTCGCGCCACGGCGACGTCCGCATGCTCGGCGGAGCCTCCGCTGCCTTCGTCGATACCCGTCATGCGTCAGTTCCTCATAGCGCGACCGGCGCGACCTCTACGACCCCGTCCGGCGACGCGCGACCGTTTGCGCCCGCGCGTGCCAGGCGTCGTACGCCGCGATCGCGTCCTTCGGCTGCGACCCGTACCAGTTATAGCCGTTGCGCCGGCCGATCGAGATGCCGTTGACGTCGTCGTGGATCGACTGGTCCTTGTCGCCGAAGATCGGCTGGCCGGTGACCAGGTCGTAGTTGCGCGACCAGATCGGGCCCGCGCCCTTCTGCGGCACGATCCGGCGGCCCTCGGGCGTGCCCTTGCCGGTCCAGGCCTGGTCGTAAATCGCGCGCGCCTTCAGCCACGCGATGCCGTCCTCGACCGCACGGACGATCGCGGGGGTGGGGGGCTGCCGCATCAGGAACAGCAGGATGTCGGTAGTCTCGCCGCTCGCGATCGAGCGCGGCTCGTAGTTGCGCGCGGAAATCGGTGCGAGCGTCAGCGCGTCGACCTGCTGCGGCCAGCCTGCGCCGCGCCCGCCGACCTTCGCCTGCGCGGCAAGGATGACGCCGATCGCGCGGTCGACCGCGGCACCGGCTGCGCTGCGCAGCGAGGCCGGGACGAAAGTATAGGCCGGGTCGCGCGCGACCGCCTGCAGCAGCATCGCCGCCTGCGCGACCGCGTTGTCGTTGAAGGTGATGCCGTCGTGGAACCCGCCCTCGAGCGGCCAGATCTGCGGCCAGCCGCCATTGGGATATTGCGCCGCGAGCAGATAGCGGATGCCCTTGACGATGCTCGCGCGATACGGCGCACCCGATGCGCCGGGCCGCGCCTGCGCCACCCGCGTCAGAAACTTCATCTCCAGCGTCGTCGCGTCATTGTCGAGCGTGCCGACGAAGGTCCAGAACCGGTCCTCGGGCGCGTCGAAATTCGATTTGTCGGGGTTCATCGTCTCGGCATCGTTGGCGAAGCGCTGACCAGGCAGGCGCGCCGGCCCCGCGCGGTTCTGGTTCTTGCTCCAGCCGCCCGCCGGGGTCTGGAAGCTGACGATCGTGTCGGCGATCGCCTTGGCCTGCGGTCCGGCATACCAGGCCGCATCGCGGTCGAGCGGCATCCCGCCTTCGCCGCCGCCGACCGCGATCGGCGCGGGCGGGGGCGTCTGCCCGGGTTTCAGCTCGGCGGCGAGCGATGCGCGGTCCGCCTTCATCTGCGCCTGCGACCGCGCGAGATAGGCCTGCCACGCGCCCTGCTGCTGCGGCGGCAGCGTCGCGATGCGCGCCGCGGTGACGGGCTGTGCCGGGGTGTTCTTGCCGATGACGCGCGCACTCGCGGGTGCTGCGGCGATCAGGGCAAAGGCGAGCAGAAAGGCTTTGTAGGTCATGGCGATCCTCGTGTCAGCGCGGAGAGAAGTCGAAGCGGGTCCGCGCGACGAGCGCGTCCCAGTCGGCGGCGGATGCGATGTCGAGCCCACGGTCCCAGCCATAGCCGGTGTAATAGGCGAAGGGCCGGCCCGGCGTGACGGTAAGCAGGAGCAGGTAGTTGTCGGCGTCCTCGGCGAACCCGCGGACCTGCGCGGGGTCGGCCGCGACCGTGACCGACATCGCGCCGTGCGCCGGATCGACCGCCTCGTGCACCGTCAGCCGTCCGGTCTTCGCGTCGCGCACGACGCGTTGACCACCACGTTTCTTGGCGATGCCGATACCGACGACCAGGGGCTCGGCGGTATCGGACGTGAGCGTCGAGACCATCCGGGTGAAGTGACTGCCCATCGGCAGCGCGAAGCTGCGACGTTCGGACACGCGGCGGATCAGGTCGACCGGCCACGGCGCATAGTCGACCTCGAAGCGGGCGGTGTCGCCCCCGGTGGCGAGGATGCGGTGCGACGCCCAGTTGCGCGACGTCCACAACTTGTCGGCATGCCAGATGCCCAGCGCACCCGCGCCGCGGCTGCCGCCGACGTCGTAGAAGTCCAGCCCCTCGCCGCGGTCGACATGGTAGTTGGGGAATTTCAGCTGCCGCTGCATGAACGGCCAGCGCACGCGCTTGGCCCAGATATCGATCCCCGATCCCGACGGCGGCTCCTTGGCCTGCAGCGAGGGGCCGTAGATGCGCAGCGCGACCTTGTCGTTCTCCCACAGGATGTCGTCGAGCCGTTCGGGCGCGAAATGCGCGATCGCGCGCGGTCGGGCGTCTTCCCCGGTCGGCGGTGTTAGCGGCTCGACGGTCGACGGGCGGCCGAGCGTATCGGGGTCATACGCCAGCGCGCGCACCGCCTGCATCTCCACCGCGCGGCGGCGCAGCTCGGCCGCGCCGACCACGGTCGCGGGCGCGGGCGGCTGCGGCGTCGTCGCGGCGACGATCGCGGCCGTATCGCGCGCGGGCTGCGGCTCGGGCAGCGCGCGCGGCCGGTCGGCGAGCCCCGCCACCTCGATCCCGGCGAGCAGATAGGCGCCGGTCCCGTACAGCCCGACATCGCCGGGTTGCGTCGCCACCGGCTGGTCGCCGGTCTTCTGCACCGCGCCCAGCAGCCCGCTCGGCAGGATCTGCCGGTTCAGCGCCGCCCAGCCGCGCGTCACCTTTGGCAGGAACGCCGCGCGCGGCAGCAGGCCGTGGTTGACGCCCCAGCCAAGGCCGTAGAGCAGCAGCGCCGACCCCGACGTCTCGGCCTCGGGATAGGCGGCGGGGTCGAGCAGGCTCGCGCGCCACAGCCCGTCGGCCTGCTGCAGCTCGGCGGTGCGCGTCGCCAGCTTGACGAAGATGTCGGTGTAATAGGCGCGACCCGCGAAGTCCGCGGGCATCGCCTCGATCGTGCGCGCGAGCCCTGCGAGCACCCAGCCATTGCCGCGCGACCAGAAGACCGGCGTCTTGCCGCTGCGGCCGAGGAAGCGCGCGTCGCGCAGGAACAGCCGCTGCTCGGGATCCCACAGCCGCGCCGCGGTGCGCCGCCATTCCTTGTCCATCGCCAGCAGATATTTGGGATCGCCGGTCAGCGCGGACATCCGCGCCAGCACCGGCGGCGCCATGAACAGCGCGTCGCACCACCACCAGATCAGCGCCTCGGTTTCCTGCGTCCGCGCCAGATGCGGCACCATGTAATCGAGCCGCTGTCGCAGCGGCAGCAGCGTGCCCTCCTGGCGACGCCGCGCGTACAGTTCCTCGTACAGGTCGCCGATCGCGACGTCGTCGGCGTTGAGCATCGTCACGCCGGATCGCGCGCCGCGCACCGCATAATTGTAATGCTCGGCAGTGGCGGTCAGGAAGCGCAGCGTCGCAGGGCGAGGCGACACCCGCGCCAGCCGCGCCGCGCCGACATAGAAGGTCGCCGCCACCCAGTTCGACGCGATGCTGTCGAGCGCACCGCCGGTCGCCAGCGGCAGCGGACGGCGGCTCATATCGGCGATCTGCGCCGCCGCGACATAGTCGAGCGCGCGAAGCACCGCGGCGCGATCGGGCACGCGCGCCGGATCGAACGCGAGCGCGGGGCGCGGCGGCACCGCCTGCCACGACGCCTCCGCGCCGAGCGTCGGGGTCTGCTGCGCGGCGAGCGGGCCCGCCTGCGCGACGGCCAGCGCCGCAAGGCCGATCCGCCAGTGTCCGGACAACGCCATGATGCCTCCTGCTATCGCATCGATATCGAAAAAGACCTGGAGCGACCGGTCGGCCGCTCCAGGTAAGGGACGCCACTGCGGGGATGATCAGTAGCGCCAACGCAGACCGAACAGGATCTCGCGACCGAAGTGTCGATAGTTCGACACGCGGTTGGTCACGTCGGCGTACCTGTCGGAATAGGTGTCGGTCAGGTTCACGCCTTCGAGCGTGACGCTGATCTTCGGGGTCAGGTCGTAGCGGATCGACGCATCGATGTTGGTCGCCGCGTTGACGCCCTCCTCGGTGTTGCCGTTGCCGCCCGGGAAGGCGACCAGATAGCTGTCGCGGTACGCCGCCGAGACGCGCGCGCTGAACCCCTTCAGCTCGTAATAGAGCGTCGCATTGTACAGGTGGCGCGACTGGCCGGTCAGGCGGTTGTACAACGGGTTCGCGGCCGTGCGATAATTCACGCGGCTGTCGACATAGGTGTAGTTGCCGATGAACCCCAGCTTGTCGAACGGTGCCGGCAGGAAGCTCAGCGGCTGCTGATACTGGAACTCGATGCCCTTCAGCGTGCCGCCGGTGCCGTTGATGTTGCGCGTCACCTGGAACAGCTGGTCGGGCGACGACGGCGTGCCGATCAGCAGCGAATCCGGCAGCCCCAGCTCGCGATACGGCAGGAACGAGATGTCGGTCGCGATGAAGCTGTCGATCGTCTTGTAGAAGCCGGCGATCGCGATCAGCGATTCCTTGGCGAAATACCATTCCGCCGACAGGTCGACATTCTTCGCGCGGAACGGCTTGAGCAACGGGTTGCCATAGGTGATCGTCTGGCCCGAGGTGTTGAGCGACCCGCCCGGCGTCAGCCCGCTCAGCGTCGGCCGCGACATCACCTTGGCGACGCCCAGGCGGAAGATCAGCTTGTCGGTCGCGTCCAGCGCCAGGTTGGTCGATGGCAGCCAGTCCGAATATTTGTTGTCGACCGTCACGAACGTGGTGTTCAGGAACCCCGACGACGACGTCTCGGTCCGCGCATAGCGCAAGCCCACATTGCCGCGCAGCGTCATCCCCGCCAGGTCCGAACTAAAGTCGAGCTGTCCGTACGCGCCGGTATCGGTCTCGCTCACCTCGCGGTTGCCGTTGAACGTCGTGGTCAGCGGGAAGTTCTGGTAGAGCCCGATCTTGTCGGTGATCGCGAAGACGTCGGGCGTGATGTAGCTGAGGTTCGACCCCGCCGGGATCGGCAGGCCGCCGTCGATGCTCACCACCTTGCCGAGCCCGCCGACGCCGACGATCTGTTCCGCCGCGGTCAGCACGCGGTTGCGCTGCCGCCCGAACTGGCTGAACGAATAGCCGCGCCGCTCGCCGCCGATCTTCAGCTCGAACACCGGGTCGATCTTGTACGCGAGCGCGCCCGAGATCGATTCGAGACCGTAAGTCGCGCCGGTCTCGCTCGAGCGGACCTCGGTCAGCGTGAACTTCGACGGGTCGGTGACGTCGAAGCCGTAGTTGATCAGCGGCGTCCGGTCGTTCTTGCGGAAGTCGTAGGTATAGCCGTTCACGTTCTGCGCATCGAACTGATACGCGATCGAGATCGGCGTGTTCGCCTCGGACTTCGACTTGCCGATCTTCAGCTGCCCGCGCAGCTTGTCGCTGAATTCGTGCCGCGCATTGAGCGATACCTGCGTGAACCGGCTCTCGTTGCGGTCGAACCCGTTTTCGGACCGCACGTCGACGCGGTCGAACACGCCGTACGAGATGATGTTCTTCTCGGGATCGACCGCATAGTCGCGCACGATCGTCTGGCGCACGCCGTCGGCGGTCGCGCGGCTGAACGAGATCGCCTCGATATTGGGGCTCTCGAATTCCTGGTTGAACCGCGAATGCAGCGCGTCGACCACGACTTCGGTGGTGTCGCTCGGCTTCCACTGGAGCGACGCCGTGATGCCGAGCCGGTCCTCGGCGAACTTGCCAAAGGTGTAGCGCGGGATGCGCGGATAGGCGGCGTTGAGCAGCTCGGTGCGCTGCGCGGGCGTGCAGCTCGGGCAGCCGCCGAAATTCTGGTTGGTGCCGTAGGCCTGCGCCGGATTGCCCGCCTGCCAGCGCGTGGTGTTGAAGCTTTCCGAGGTCGGCCGGCGCTCCGAATAGGCGAGCGACACGAGCCCGCCCCAGGTCTGGTCGTCATTGGTCCAGCTGACCAGCCCGGCGAAGCGCGGCAGCAGCTTCTTCGACAGGTCGTTATACGATCCCTGCATCGACACCGCCGAATCGAACCCGCGCTTGAAATCGAGTGGACGGCCGGTCTGCAGGTCGACGGTGGCGCCGAGCGATCCCTCCTCGATCTCCGCGGACTGCGTCTTGCGCACGGTGATGCTGTTGAACAATTCGGACGCGAAGATCGAGAAATCGAACCCGCGGCTGCGGTTGCCGCCCGCCGCGGCCTGCGCCTCCAGCCCGTTGATCCGCACGCGCGTGAAATCCGCGCTCAGGCCGCGCACGCTGATCGTGCGACCCTGGCCCGCGTCGCGCTCGATCGTCACGCCGGGCAGCCGCTGGATCGCCTCGGCGAGGTTGAGGTCGGGGAAATCCGCCATGTCTTCGGCCAGGATCGCGTCCACCGCACCCGCCTCGCGCTTCTTGATGTTGAGCGCCTCCTGCAGGCTGGACCGGAACCCGGTGACGACGATATCCTCGCCCCCCGGCTCGGCGGGTGTCGCGTCGGCGGCGGTTTCGCCGGCCGGCGTGGTGGCCGGGGCAGGCGGCGACGTCGGCGCGGTCGGAACCTGCGTCTGAACCGACGGTTCGGGCGGTGCGATCGCGGTCTGCGCCTGTGCGGAGCAGCCCAGCGTCACGGCCAATATGCCTGCAGAACCCAAAAGCGCCGTTCGCGGGCTTCCCCCGAAACTTGTCATACTTCCCTCTCCCATGCTCGGCGCTGTCACCGGTGTCATGACGGGCCTATGCCCCAGTTGTCCCATTAGTTGCAATACAAGTTCGTATGTTGCTACTATCGGCCCGTTGATGACACGGTCGCGCTGCGGGTCGTAGGGAGAGAGAAAGATGGCGAGAACGCCAATTGCGCTGGAGCTTGCACGACGCACGATCGTCCTCGTCGCGTTGTTCGGTGCCGCCACCGCAGCCACCGCCGCCGGTGCCCAGCGCATCGATCGCCACGCGCTGGTCAGCCGTCACGACCCGCGTTTCTCGACGCTCGATCCGCATGCGCCGGTGATGCTCGGCAATGGCGAACTCGGTTTCACCGCGGACATCACCGGGCTGCAGACCTTCGCCGATCGCTACTCGCCGCTCGCGCCGCTGCTGACGATGGCGCAATGGGCGTGGCACAGCTTCCCCAATCCGCGCGGCTATACCGAGAAGGACGGGCTGCAGATGGTCGCGGTACCCGGCCGCGGGCAGCAGCCCTATGCCTATATGCGGTCGTGGAGCGACGGTGATGCCAACCCGGCGTTCGGCTGGCTGCGCGCCAACCCGCACCGCATCTCGCTCGGCCGGCTGTCGCTGGTCTCGCGGGGCCGCGCGGTGAAGTTCGCCGACATCGCCGCGACCGACCAGCGGCTCGACATGTGGACGGGAACGCTCACCAGCCGCTTCACCTATCGCGGCGCGCCGGTCACCGTCGTGACCCGCGTCGTGTCGGGCCGCGACGCGGTCGCGGTCGAGATCACGTCACCGCTCGTGGCAGCCGGCGATCTGGGGATCGCGGTCGGCTATCCGGGCGTCGCGCCGGCGATCAATCCCGATCCGTCGAACTGGACGCCGCGCGCCGGCGAGGCGACGCGGATCGTGTCGCGCGCGCGCGGCGCCTGGCGGATCGAACGGACGCTCGACGCCACGCGCTACTGGTCGACGATCGCTGCGAACGGCACCGTTTCGGCCGCCCCCGACGGCCGGTTCCTCGTCGACGGCCGCGGCGCGTCGCTGCGTGCGGTCGTCACCTTCGACCAGACCGCAGCGGCGCCCGCGGCGCCGGCGTTCGACACCGTGCCCGCCGCCGTCGCGGCGCAGTGGCGCGCGTTCTGGACCGACGGCGCCGCGGTCGACTTCACCGGCAGCACCGACGCGCGCGCGCCCGAACTCGAACGCCGCGTCGTGCTCTCGCAATATCTGTCCGCGATCAACGGCGCGGGCAGCCTGCCGCCGCAGGAGGAGGGGCTGTTCTCCAACAGCTGGTTCGGCAAGTTCCACCTCGAAATGCATCCTTGGCACCAGGCGTGGCAGGCGTTGTGGGGCCATCCCGAACTGCTCGAACGCAGTCTCGGCTGGTATGTCCGCACGCTGCCCGCCGCACGCGCCGAAGCCGCGCGCCACAAGGTCACCGGCGCCTGGTGGCCGAAGATGGTCGGACCCGAGGGACGCAACAGCCCCAGCCTGATCTCGCCCTTCCTGATGTGGCAGCAGCCGCACCCGATCCTCCTCGCCGAACTGACCTGGCGCGCGCATCGGGATCCGGCGGTGCTCAGGCGCTATGCCGAGATCGTCGAGGCGAGCGCGACGCTGCTCGCGAGCTGGCCGCTCGATCGGAACGGCCGGCTCGATCTCGGCCCGCCGCTGATCCCGGCGCAGGAGAATTACGACCCGCTGACCACGCGCAACCCGACCTTCGAGGTCGAATATTTCCGCTGGGGGATCGGCGTCGCGCAACAGTGGCGCGAACGCCGCGGGCTGCCGCGTCGCGCCGACTGGGACGCCGCGCTTGCCCGGATCGCGCCGCCGGCGGTTCGCGACGGGCTCTACCTGCCCGCCGAATCGGTCCCCGATTTCTGGAAGACCGCCGCCTCCGACCTGTGCCGCGGCCATGCCGATGCTGCGTCGTGCACCAACCGCGACCATCCGTCCTTCCTGATGGCGTACGGCTTCATCCCCGGCGCGCGGATCGACCCCGCGACGATGGGGCGCACGCTCGTGGCGATGGAGCGCAACTGGGATGTCCGCCAGACCTGGGGCTGGGACTTCCCGATGATCGCGATGACCGCGGCGCGGCTCGGCGAACGCGAGCGTGCGGTCGACTGGCTGTTCGCGGACCGCAGGAACAACCAATGGGGTCCCACGGGCATGACCCCGCGCGTCCATGTCGAGGCGCACGCCGCCGAACTCGTGCCCAAATCGGCGCGGGCAGGGGGCGTCGCGCTCGCCGCCAATCCCGACGGTCCCGGCTATAGTCGCGCTGCGGAAACCTATTTTCCGTCCAACGGCGCGCTGCTGTTCGCGGTCGGGATGATGGCGGGCGGCTGGGACGGCTCCAGCGGCCCTGCGCCCGGCTTCCCGGCGAAGGGCTGGCGCGTCCGGTCCGAAGGGCTGGCGCCGACGCCATGATCGAGAAGGACCAACCGATGCAGATGTCCCGCCGCGCTCTATTGGGTGCCGCCGCGATCGGCGGCGCCGCTGCTGCCGTTTCCACCCGATCGGTCGCCGCGTCCGCGCCCGCGCCGGGGCCTGTACCGCGCGCCTGGACCGATCCCGCG
>Ga0265798_10004965_pt1 | contig 18137 bp, 13 predicted proteins | sample P3T30metagenome_FD_192430 | JGI IMG/M metagenome (GOLD analysis project Ga0265798, IMG submission 192430) | Plant litter microbial communities from East Loma Ridge, Irvine, California - P3 T30 | ecosystem: Environmental > Terrestrial > Plant litter > Unclassified | place: USA: California... | reverse complement strand
TCGATGCGCCGGTGTCGCTGTACGCCGCCACCAAGAAGTCGAACGAACTGATGGCCCATTCGTACAGCCATCTGTTCGGCCTGCCGGCCACCGGCCTGCGCTTCTTCACGGTGTACGGTCCCTGGGGCCGGCCCGACATGGCGTATTTCAGCTTCGCCGAGAAGATGGCGCGCGGCGCCCCGATCCCGGTGTTCGCCGACGGCTTGCTGACGCGCGACTTCACCTACATCGACGACATCGTCGAAGGCGTGGTGCGGCTGCTGTTCAAGCCCACGCCCGCCACCGCAACCACGGCGCCGCATACGGTGTTCAACATCGGCAACCACGCACCGGTGCGGGTGCTCGACTTCATCGAGACGCTCGAGCAGGTCATGGGCGTTGCGGCCGACAAGCAGTTCCTGCCGATGCAGCCGGGCGACGTGCCGGCCACCCATGCGTCGATCGACAAGCTCAAGGCCTGGGTCGGATTCGCCCCGACCACGCCGCTGGCCACGGGCTTGGCGAACTTCTGGACCTGGTACCGCGACTGGGCGCCAACCCGCGCCTAGGCGCAGTGGCATAAGGTAGGCGGTATGAAGCACGGCGGCGTGACCGTGGACGACAGCTTCAGTGCCATGAATTTTCGGAGGTTGGCCGGATGCCGCAAGGATGTGATGTGGCATCCGGTCAAGACGCCGACGGCGCTCCTGCGCCCTGACGCTGCGCTCTGATGATTGCTGGATTGATAGCAAGTTATGCGCAGTTCCGTTTCCCCGGACCTTTATGCCATTCCATCGTTCGGGAACCACCATCCTTGTCCTCCGCTCACGGCGAATGACCTGAAGCACTAGCACCGTTCGGCACGTTCTGGCCAATAAGCAAACAGTTTTAAAAAATTAAATAATCAATAATGCAACACCACGGTTTGTAATTGTTGGTATTATTGCATTTTACTTTGATCCGGATGTCCGCTATGACATTGGACCCGACCGTTACGCGTCGTATCTCGATGCTGCGTTTCATCCTGATTGCCGTCGTTGTCTTTTTGCATATAGCCGAGCCGGCGCCGATCGCTACGCTCGACTTTTCCGATACGCTTGATGTCTTGCGTGCATTTACACAGGGCCAGCTCGGCCGCATCTGTGTGCCGGCGCTGACGATGATTTCGGGCTATCTGCTGTTTTCGGCGAAGCTCGATCTCGCACCGCTGAAGCTGTACAGGAAAAAAACGCGAACACTCCTCGTTCCCTTTTTCGTATTCAACATCTGCTATGTCGCGATCCTGGCGCTGGTTGAGTATTCGACCGGCTATGTGGCCGTGAGGACGATCCTGGAGGCGGAACCAAGACGCATCATGAACATCCTGTTCTCGATCGATAAGAAACCCCTGAACGTCCCCCTGCATTTCCTACGTGAACTGTTCGTACTCGTCCTGTTGTCTCCGATCTTTGGCCTGCTGCTGCGCCGCGCGCCCCTGGTTGGCCTGGCACTGGTAGCGGGCATCTTCCTGCTCAATCTGGATCGTCATCTCATCCTGCGCAATACCATGGCGGTCATGTTCTATATTGGTGGCATGGCGGCGATCGGCAATTGGGATATCAAGAAATACGACCGTTATGCGCTGCATTGCCTGGTAGCCCTGCTGTTATTGTGTGCGGCATTGCTGTCGCTCAGAATAGAAAATCGCACGCTGATCTATCTCGTCGCACCCCTGCTGGTCTGGCCAATGGCATCGCTGCTGGAAAATACGGGGTTCGGGAATTGGGCCAAAGAACACAGCCAGTACAGCTTTTTTATTTTCCTCGGTCATATGCCACTGATTGAAATCGCGCGCCGTCTGTATCAGCAGGTCGACCATTTTGTGCCGCATGCAGTCTATATTTATGGCGTGCCGATGCTGATCATCGCGCTGCTGATCGGGATCTATAAGGTGTTGGATTTCATGGCGCCGCGCAGTTTTTCATTCGTCACGGGCGGCCGCGTCAACAGGCGGCCTGGCGCCTTCGCGCCGAAGGCAGATGCGCTGGCTCACTAAGCCGCAGGTACTAAGCCGCAGGTATCTACGCGACGGCGCTTCCCAAGTCTGGCGCCTCGCTAGCCGGGGCAACCAGGTTCAAGGCCTGCTCAGCCCGTATTCAGGCGTTGGCACTCACCCGCAGGAAGGTCTCGAACATCAGCACCTGCCACAACGCCGCGCTATGGTCGCTGGTGCCGGCGATATGCTGCTCCGCCATCTCGCGCAGGTAGCGCTCGTTGAAGATGCCGGTATCGAGCAGTTGCGGCGACGCCACCGCCGCGCGCAGCTTGTCGCGCAGCGGGCCGCGCAGCCAGGCCGCCAGCGGAATCGAGAAGCCTTTCTTGGCGCGATACAGCACGTCGTGCGACAGGAACGGTTCGAGCGACTTCTTGAAGATGTACTTGCCTTCGCCGCCGCCGAGCTTGATGTCCGGCGGCAGGGTCGAGGCCCATTCAATGAAGGTGTGGTCCAGCAGCGGTACGCGCACCTCGAGCGAATGGGCCATGCTGGCGCGGTCGACCTTGGTCAGGATGTCGCCCGGCAGCCAGGTCTTGAAGTCGAGGTACTGGATCAGCGACAGCGGGTCGTCGGTCGGTGAGTTGGCGGCATGGCGATGAAAGACCTCGATCGCGCCGTAGCCCTGCAGCTCGCGCTTGAAGCCGTCCGAGAACAGCTGCGCGCGCACCCGGTCCGGCATCTTCGACACGCCGTGGAAGTAGCCCTCCACCGTGTCGCGCGCCAGCGCTTCGAAGGTGGTCTTGGCGCGCAGCACGCGCGGCGCCCAGTCGGCCTTTGGATACAGCTTGCCCAGGGTGCCGAACACCGGCTTCCTGAGCGACGACGGGATCTTGTCGCGCACGCGCTGCTCGGCCATCGCGAAACGGTAGCGGCGGTAGCCGGCGAAGCTTTCGTCGCCGCCGTCGCCCGACAGGGCCACCGTGACGTGCTTGCGCGCCAGCTGGCACACGCGGTAGGTCGGGATCGCCGAACTGTCGGCGAACGGTTCGTCGTACAGGCGGCCCAGGGTGTCGACCAGGCCGTAATCGTCCTTGTCGACGATCTCGGCGTGGTGGGTGGTGCGGTAGCGCGTGGCGACTTCGCTGGCGTACTTCGATTCGTCGTACTCGGGATCGTCGAAGCCGATCGAGCAGGTGACCACCGGGTCCGGGTTGTGCTGCGCCATCATGGCCACTACCGCGCTCGAATCGACGCCGCCCGACAGGAAGGCGCCGAGCGGCACGTCGGCCACCATCTGGCTCTGCACGCATTCCTGCACCCGCGCCACCAGTTCCTGCTCGACCTCTTGCAGCGACTTTTGCGGGCCTGGCTTGAACGACAGGTCCCAGTAGCGTTGGGGTTTCACCTCGCGCTCGCCGACCTTGAGCACGATGCTGTGGCCCGGCGCCAGCTTGTAGGCGCCGTGGAAGATCGTGTTCGGCTCCGGCACGTAGCCGAAGGCGAAGTAGTCCTCGACCGAGCGCGGATTGAGTTTGCGCGGAAGTTCGGGGTGGGTCATGATCGACTTCAGTTCCGAGCCGAACACGAACAGGCCGTTCGGCAGCAGCGACCAGAACATCGGCTTGACGCCGACGTGGTCGCGCGCCAGGAACAGGGTCTGTGCTTTGCGGTCCCAGATCGCGAAGGCGAACATGCCGCGCAGGCGCTGCAGGCAGTCGCGGCCCCAGGCCTGGTAGGCGTGCAGCAGCACTTCGCTATCGGATCTGGTGCGGAAGGCAAAACCAAGCCCGATCAATTCTTCGCGCAGCTCGCGGTAGTTGTAGATCTCGCCGTTGAACACCATGACCACGTCGCCGGCGGCATTCCTGATCGGCTGCTGGCCGCTGGCCGGGTCGATCACCGACAGGCGGCGGTGGCCCATGCCCAGCGCCGGCTCCAGATACAGTTCGCCTTCGTCCGGTCCGCGGTGGTGCTGGCTTTCGTTCATGCGGCCCAGCGCCGCGCGGTCGATCTCGCGACTGCCTTGGGTGTCAAATATGCCAACGATTCCGCACATGCTGTTGTCGTCCTGCCGTGATGTTAGTGTTGAGGTGTTGAGGTGATCAGGTGTTGATCAAGCGGTGCTGCCGCGCCGGGGCCTTGCGTGCCAGCAGGCTGTCGTACAGCCCGATGTAGGCGCCCAGCATGGCGTCCATGCTGTATTTTCCTTCGATGCGCATGCGCGCGGCGGCGCCGTGGCGCGCCGCCAGCGCAGGGTCCTGGGCATAGCGCGCCAGCGCCGCGGCCAGCGCTTCGACTTCGACCGGCACCAGGCTGCCGTCCACGCCGTCGGTGATCACTTCCGGAATGCCGCCCACGCGCGAGCACACCGACGGCAGGCCGCACGCCATGGCTTCCAGCAGCGACACCGGCGTGCCTTCGGCCAGCGAAGGCAGGGCGAAGATGTCGAAGCCGTGCAGCAGGTCGGCCACGTCGGCGCGCGCGCCCGGCAGCCAGACCACGTCCTGCAGGCCGGCCGCGGCCACCTGCGCCTTCAGCGCCGGCAGCAACGGGCCGTCGCCAATGATCGACAGGCGCAGCCGTTCGCGCAAGGCCGGCAGGCGCTCGCGCAGCAGCGCGAACGCCGCTACCAGGTTGCGGTGGTTCTTCACGTCCTGCACCCGCGCCACGGCGCCGATCACGAGCGCGTCCGGCGCCCATGGCGCAGCGTCCACAACATCGGTGCGCGGCTTGAAGCGCGCGGTGTCGACGCCGTTCTTGATCAGGAGGTTCTTGGCCGGCGCGATGCCGACTATCTTGTCCAGCCAGCGCTGCAGGTCGTCCGACACCGGGATGTAGCGGTCGATGAACGGCGCCAGGCGGCGGCGCAGGAAGTTGTGCTTGCGGTTCAGGCCATGCGGGTCGCCGGCATCGCGCCCGTGCTCGGCGTGAATGCGCACCGGCACCCCGGCCACGGCCGCGGTGAAGCAGTATTCCATCGCCGCCAGGTTATAGGTGTGGACGATGGCCGGACGCAGGCGCCGCATCAGCTTCCAGAAGTCGGCGTGTACGCGCAGCCCGTTACCGGGCGGCTTGTTCAGCGCGAACAGCTCGACCCCGGGCTGGGTGATGCGCAGCGCGAAGTCGGTGTAGCGGGTCAGGCACACCACCGCGTGCCGGTACTTTTCGGTCGGCATGCGGTTGATGCAGTCGACCAGCAGCGTTTCGAGGCCACCCACGTCGAGCGAGTAGACCACGTGCACCACCAGCGGGCGCTGGGCATTCAGGACAGGCAGGTCGCTACGCATGGGGTTCCGTCTCAGTGCGTGCGCGCATGGTCGAGCGCACGTTCGATGGCATGGCCCTGGCCGGCCATGAAGGCGCGCAAGGCTGCGCGCGCCGCGTCCGGATTGTCGCGCACCGGCGCCGACAGCAGCACCACCGCGCCATCGTCGCCGCGCAGGCGCAGCTTGGCCTGGGCCTGCAGCAGCTTGCCGACGTAGTTGTTGGCGGTGACGTGGCCGTCGATCGACATCCAGTGCCACACCAGGATCTGGCCGCCCGGGCCATTCAGGCGCGTTTCGCGCAGCCCGATGGTCTGGCCATCCAGCGGCTCGCTGCGCATGGCGCCGCCGACGGCGTGCCAGGCGTCGTCCGGCGTGGCCAGGGCGTTGACTGAGCTGATCAGCGACTTGCCGTTGCGCTGGTTGCGGTAGGCGATCATGTCGAGCGTGACCGGCGGCATGGCTGCGCTGTTCTGGAAACTGGCGCGGTAGCTGGCGTCCGGGTTGACCCAGCGCGGGGTCCAGTCGGCGAACGGCGCCACCTGCGGCCAGCCGATGGCGACGTTCGACAGCTGCAATGGATTCGGGTTCAGGTTGGCGCCGTCCATGTAGCGCGCAAAGCCCGGCCACAGGGCCGCCAGCAGCACCACGGCGGCGCACATCAACCCGATCTGCTTCGAGGTGGCGGGCGTGGCGTGGCCGGTGCGCATGCCGCTGGTAGCGGCGGCAGCGGCTGTGGCGGCGGCCGGGTCCTGGCCGGGCTCCAGTTCGTCCTCGCGCCAGAAACTGCCGATCCAGAACATCACCAGCATGACCAGGCCGAAGAACAGCCAGCCATAGATCAGGTGGTCGACCCCGGTGGCCAGCTCCATGCCGGACAGGTGGCCGATCATCACGATCATGTAGGCGCGCAGGCCGTTGGCGATGATCGGCACCACGATCGCCACCAGCACGAACAGCAGGCGCTTTTTGGTCGAATGGTAGGTGAGGTAGGCGTACAGGCAGCCCAGGGTGAACGAGGAAATCAGGTAGCGCACGCCGCTGCAGGCTTCCACCACCGACCAGGAGCCGGTCGGCAGGTCGAAGCGGGTGCCGTTGCGCAGCACCGGGATGCCGGTGGCCTGCACCGCCCACACGGTGAAGTCGGCGGTGAGCTCGATCAGCGGGCCGACGAAGACTTCGCCGAACGGCACCGCCAGCAGCAGGAACAGCAGCGGAAACGCCAGCGCGCCGGCCAGGCGCCGGCCCAGCATGGCCAGCGCCACGATCGGGAACATGGCCACGAAGGCGTACTGCATCACCACCTGGACTTCGCCCATGCGCGCCAGCAGCCAGCCGGCGCCGAGCATGGCGAGCAGCAGCAGGGCGGCCGGCCAGGGCCGCGCCGGCACGGCGTCGAACACCGCGCGCCGGCGCCACACCAGCCACAGGCTGATCGGCAGGATCAGGTAGCCATGGGCGAAGGTCTCGGAACTGTTCCAGATCGCCACCAGCGACTGGGCGGTGCCCAGGTACAGGAACAACGGCGCCAGCAGCGCCAGCGCGATCAGCATCGCCGAAGAGCGCGCCAGCGGGGTAGGGGTGGCGCCCAGCTTGGCGCCGGCCAGGTCGTTGGGTGGGTTCACGAGCATTCCAGTTGCTCCTCGATGCAGGCCAGGTTGCTCGGCCAGCTGTAATGATGTTCGACCCGCGCGCGTGCGGCGCGGCCCATGTCGTGATTCATGCCCTGATTGCTGCGCGCCAGCAGCGCCGTCAGCGCCGCGATCCAGGCCGGCGCGCCGTCGGCCAGCACCAGTTCGGCGCCGGGCACGGCGTCGATTCCTTCCAGCGCCTGCGGCGAGACCACGGTCGGAGCAGCCATGGCCATCGCTTCGAGCACCTTGTTCTGGATGCCGCGCGCGATGCGCAGCGGCGCCACCGCCGCCGTGGCGTGGCGGATGTACGGGCGCACGTCGGGCACGGTGCCGGTCACGCTCACGCCGGGCAGTTGCGCCAGCGCCTGGACCTGGGGACTCGGGCGCGAGCCGACGATGTAGAAGGCCAGCGCGGGGTCGGCGGCGCGCAATGTCGGGAACACCTCATCGCAGAACCACTGCACCGCGTCGACGTTGGGCCAGTAGTCCATGGCGCCAGTGAACACCAGCGCCCGCGTGCCGGCCGCGAACGGGCTGGAGAAATCATGGTCGGGCGAAAAATACTCGGTGTCGACGCCGTTGCTGAAGTGGCCGATGCGCGCCGCGCTCTCGGGCGCCAGCTGGCGGAACAAGTCGGCTTCGGGCGCCGAGACGAACAGCGAGGCATCGTACTGGCTGGCCACCTGGCGCTCGTAGCGTAGCAGCTGGCGCGCTTCGTGCCGGTACAGCCAGCTCATGGGCCAGGATTTCTTGTCGGCGTACTGGCGCCATTTGTCCGAGTCGACGTCGCAGAAGTCGATCACGCGGCGCGCGTCGCGGTAGCCGTCGACGTATTGCGCCATCGGCGACGAGAACACCATCACGCGCTTGACCTTGTGCGCGGCCATGGTCTGCTCGACCCAGCGCGCCATGCCGGCGTCCTGGTAGTAGTCGAGCGACAGCGAACGGTTCTTGATCAGCGCGCCCAGGCTGCGCACGCGCGCCAAAGCAGGGTTCAAGCGACCGAAATGGCTGCTGGCGCACATCGCCTCGACCTTGGGCACGTATTGCCAGTCGTCGGCGTCATCCACGAACGTCGCCAGGTGCACCCGGTAGTCGCGCGCCAGGTGCTTGAGCAGGTTGTACGAACGGATCTTGTCGCCCTTGTTGGGCGGGTAGGGGATGCGATGGATCAGCAGCAGCAAGTCTTCCACGGCTTATCCCAGGTTGCGCACGATGAACGGGCCCATGAAGTTGGCGACCGGCAGCGGCAGCTTCTTCCAGACCTTGATGAACAGCTGGTACTTCGGGTTCAGCGGATTGTTGTCCGGCAGCGCGGTCGATGCATACAGCTTGTATTCGTACGGCAGCGGCGTCGCCTCGAAGCCCCAGTTCTTCTTGAAGTCGTAGGCGCCGGTACCGAGCTTGCTGCGGCCGAAGTCGAACAGGCGGCAACCGCGCGCGGCGGCGGCCTGCATCAGGTTCCAGTACATGAAGTCGTTGCCGGCCACCGAGCGCGCCAGGTCCATGCCGCCGCCGTAGTAGGGCACCACTTCGTCGTGCCAGTAGAACGACAGCACCGAGCCGACCAGCTGGTTGTCCTCGGTATAGATCGAGCGCACTTCGCATTCGTCGCCGAAGGTCTTCTGCAGCAGGGCGAAGTATTTTTTCGGGAACACCGGGGTGCCCAGGCGCAGCACGCTATGCGCGTAGGCGGTGAACATATTGTCGACGTTGTCCTCGACCACGCCTTTCAAACCGAGCTTGATCCCCTTGCGCACCATGGCGCGCTGCTTGCGCGGGATGGCGTTCAGGTTGGCCTCGTCGTCGCCCGTGATCTCCTTGCGGAAGGTGACGTACAGTTCCTTGGTGTGCCAGCTGGCGTCGCCCGGATGCGCGCGCTGCATGCCGCGGTATTCCAGGTGGCCGACGCCGAGCTTCTGCGCCAGTTCGTGGGCGGCGCCGTCAAGCATGGCGCGTGCGGCGTCGCTGGTGGCTGCCACGCCGCCGTAGACGCAGAACGGCATCGCACCCAGCGAATGGCCAAACAGGCGGCTCTTGATCTCGGCCAGCGGCAGCACGCCCTGGATCGCGCCGTCCTGCTCGACGTAGTAAAACCAAGTTTTGATGCCGAACGATTGTTCGATCACGCTCTGCCAGCCGGACAGATGGAAGAAGGTGGCGGACGGGCAGGCGCGCACGAAAGCGTCCCAGCGCGCGTAATCCTGCTTCTGCAGCAGCTTCAGGGTAAGCGGGGCGGTGGCGGCGTCCGGGGCCGCGCGGCGCGCCTGCGCGCCGTCGAGAATGGCGTTCATGGCTTGTCCAGGAAAATGCGGTCCATGCGGTCCCACTTGAAGTCGCGCGCCAGCAGCGCCAGGCGGCGTTCCATGCGGTCGATGTTGATGTAGTGGCGGAAGCGCGCCTTGGCGCCCAGGCCTTCGGGGCGCGGCTGCTGCGGGTCGATTTCCCACGGGTGGAAGTAGAACAGCGCCGACTCCTGGTCTTCGCGATTGACCTTTTCCATCATCCAGCGGCTCAAGGCGTAGGGCAGCAGGCGGAAGTAGCCGCCGCCGCCGGCCGGCAGGTTGCGCCCGCCCATCTTGACCGTGGTGATCGGCACTTCCAGCAGGCCGTCGGGGCCATTGGGATAGAAGGCGAAGCGCGGCGCGTCCGGCATGCCGTAGTGGTCGTGCAGCACCGGATAGATGCTCGAGCTGTACTTGTAGCCGGCTTCGTGCAGCGCGTCCAGCGCCCACAGATTGGCGTGGCCGATCGAGAAGCTCGGGGCGCGGTAGCCCAGCACGGCCTGGCCGCCGATGTCTTCCAGCAGCGCCTTGGCCGAACGGATGTCGTTGTCGAATTCGGCGCGGCTCTGGTCCGAGGCGCGCAGGTGGCCGTAGCCATGGCTGGCCAGCTCGTGGCCCTGTTCGACGATGCGGCGCACCATGGCGGGATAGCGCTCGGCGATCCAGCCCAGGGTGAAGAAGGTGGCGCGCACGCCGTTCTTCTCGAACAGCGCCAGGATGCGCTCCATATTGGCTTCGACCCGGCACTCGCGGGTCGGCCAGCTGGCGCGGTCGATGTAGGGCGCGAAGGCCGAGACCTGGAAGTAGTCTTCGACGTCGCAGGTCATGGCGTTGCGGATGCGTTCACCCGGCGCTGGGCGCGGCCGGGCTGCGGGAGCGGTCATTTGCATGGCTTATTCCTGATGGTCCGTACGTGGGTTGGCGTGAGGGGTGGCGTGGTCGTGGGCATGGTCGTGCGCACTGAGCGCCGACTGGCCCTGGGGCGTGGCGACGATCTTCTTCAGGATCGACAGCACCGAGACGATCGATTTCTCGAGCCGCATCATGCGCTCGTCGAGAATCTCGACGCTGGCCGCGCGGCGGTCACCCTGGCGCATGTCGCCCGGGCGGTGCTCGGCACCATTGATGCGCGCGTCGTATGCGCTGTCCGGATCCGGCGCGCCGATCGCGTCCGGCGCCTGGAATTCCTCGGCGATGTCGCGCACCACTTCGTGGATGTGTTCTTCGGTGAAGGCGTGCAGCTCTTCCAGGAAACCCATCAGCAGCACGCGGTCCATCAGCGTGTTGGTCTTGCGCGGGATGCCGCCGCTGTAGGCATAGATGGCGGCGTGGGCGCCGTCGTCGAACGCCGGGTCGCCGTTCCAGCCGACCGTGGCCAGGCGGTGCTCGATGTAGGCGCGGGTTTCCTGGGCGTCCATCGGACCCAGGTGGTAGCTGGCGATCACGCGCTGGCGCAGCTGCTGCATGGTCGGGCTGTGCAGGGTGGCGCGGAACTCCGGCTGGCCGAGCAGGAAGGTCTGCAGCAGCGAGCGGTCGTCGGTCTGGAAGTTCGACAGCATGCGCAGCTCTTCGACCGTGCGCGCGTTCAGGTTCTGGGCTTCGTCGATCAGGAGCAGGGCGCGCTTGCCCTGGCGGTCGACCGAGCGGAGGAACTGCTCGAGGCGATTCAGGAGCTCGGCCTTGCTGGCGCCTTCATATGGCAGGCCGAAGCTCGACACCACCATGCGCAGCGTGTCTTCCGGATCGAGGCTGGTGTTGACGATGTGGGCCGCCACGATCTGGTCGGTAGGCAGGTGGCCCAGCAGGTTGCGTACCAGCGTGGTCTTGCCGGCGCCGACTTCGCCGGTGATGACGATGAAGCCTTCGCCCTGCGACAGGCCGTACTCGAGGTAGGCCATGGCGCGCTTGTGGCCTTTGGAACCGTAGAAGAAGTGCGGATCGGGGCGCAGCTGGAAAGGCTTGGCCGACAGGCCGTAATAGGTTTCGTACATCGTGAATCCGCTTTGCTTAGAACGTCATGGACAGGCTGGCCGACAGCATGTGCTCGGTATAGGTGCGGGCCGACTCGGTATAGGTGCGGTCGCCGCTGCGGCGGCGCAGGTCGATCGAGCCGGTGGCCTCGCCGAAGCGGCGCGTCACACCCACCCGCAGCAGGCGCTGGAAGTTGGTGAAGCTGCCGGTGAGCGATTCGCTGCGGTCGATGTCGACGCCGGCGGTCAGGTTCGAGCGCGGGCTGAGCCGGTAGGTGTAGTTCGCCGCCATGCCGCGCTGGCGGATGTTCGAATTGAAGCTGCCCTGCTGGCTTCCCAGCAGCGGGCTGTCGCTCTGCTGGTTCGAGAGCGCGTTGCGGTCGCTGGTATGGGCCGACAGCGACGCAGTGCTGCGTCCCTTGCGGTAGACCATCGAGGCGCGCAGCAGTTTCTGGCGAATGAAACGGTTGGTCAGGTAATTGACGCTGTCGGACAGCGACGGCGGCAGGCCGGTCTGCTGCATATAGGCCGCCACCACGCGCTCGCGCTCGACCGGGTCGGGGTAGGCGCTGGCGAACATGCTGTCCAGCAGGCCCGCGGTGTCGATCGTCGACGGCAGCAGGAACTGCTGGCGCGAGGTCGTGATGGCGTCGCTGTAGCTCAGGTTCCAGCTGGTATAGCGGCTGCGGTGCACCGCCAGCAGGCTGCCGGTGTTGCCGAAGAAGTGGCGCCCCGCGGTCATCTGCAGTGAGGTGCGCGGCGACGGGGTCCAGGCAAAGCCGAGCGACCAGTTGGCGCCCTGGTCGCCGCCGCCCAGGCCCTCGTATTCGTAGCGGTCGTAGCCGGCATTGGCCAGCAGCGACCATTTGCGGCTCAGGATGTAGCGCAGGTTGCCGTTGACGTTCTGGGTCGACGAGTTGCCGTAGCGGGCGCCCTCCAGGTCCTGGTCGGTATAGCCCAGGCCCCAGACCACGCTGCGAAACGCCGGGCCGCTGGCCAGGCTGGCTTGCAAGGTGTTGCCGCTGGTGCGGTTGAAACCGGCGTAACTGGCGCCGCCGACGGCGTCGCGCGTGAAGCGCACCTGGCCCGAGGCCACGCTGCCGAAGCGGCGCACCAGATACGGGCTGATGCTCCAGGTTTCGATGTCGGCGCGGTTGTTGGTCGAGTACGAGTCTCCGGTGACGCGCGGGCCGAAGGCCGAGATGCTCTGCTGGCCGCGTGCGGCGCTGGCGTCGATGAAGAACAGGTCGCGCGCCAGTTCGCCACGCAGGCTGCCGCGGTAGCTGCGCTGGATCTTGGATACGCCGGGACCGGCGTCTTCTTCGTCGAGCGCGAAGCCGCGGCGGGTGCGCTTGTCGCTGTCGTGCAGGTACTCGAAGGCGCTCAGCTGGGCGGTGGCGTCGACCACCAGGCGCCGGCTGCGGTTGGTGATGGTCAGTCCGGGCGCGACCTGGGTGATCAGCTCGCTGTGGGCGAACTCATCTTCCGTGAGGTTGACGTTGTCGGTCCAGATCTCGCTCAGGCGCAGCGTCGGGCTGATGCGGAAGTCGGCATGCGCCGGGAACGCGGCCGCGAGCAGCGACACCGCCGCCAGCGGCGCCAGGAACACCGGCATCCGGCGTGCCGAGGGTGCGTGCGCAACAGCGGCGCCGGCAGGCGGCTGCTTAGCCGTAGTGGTAGTCATACGTCTCTTCGATACCGGGGATGTCCCTGGTCTTGTTATAGATGAGATTGACGTTGGGCATGCCTTCGAGCTGGGTCAGCGCTTCCTTGACCGCATGCTGGGTCGTGGTCTGGGATTCGACCACCACCACGATCTGGCCCATGTGGCTGGCCAGCACCCGCGCTTCGCTGGTGAGCAGCAGTGGCGGCGAATCGAAGATGATGATGCGGTCCGGATAGCGGTTGGCCAGTTCGTGCAGCATCTGCGTCATCGTCGAGCTGGCCAGCAGCTCGGTCGCGCGCGGGGTGCTGGTGCCGGCCGGCAGGATCGCCAGCGTGTCGACGTTGGTACGCAGCAGCACGTCGGACAGGTCGAGGCTGTCGTCGACCACGCAATCCATCAGGCCGCGATGCGCCGGCAGGCCGAGCGTGCGCAGCACCGAAGGACGCGCCACGTCGGCGTCGACCAGCAGCACGGTGTGGTCCAGTTCCATGGCAATGCTCATCGCCAGGTTGATCGAGCAATAGGTCTTGCCTTCGCCCGGCAACGAGCTGGTGATCATGATCAGGTTGCTCGGATTGGCGTTCGGCGCACGCTCGCCGAAGGCGCGCTTGAGCAGCGGGCGCTTGATGATGCGGAATTCTTCCAGCAGGTTGGTGCGTCCGCCGGCGGCGGTGACCATGCCCAGTTCGCGCATCCGGCCCAGGTCGAGCTCGACCTTGCGGGTGGCGCCGCGTGGCGCCGCGACCGGTATTTCGGTGGTGTCCTGTGCGGTGCCGACCGGCTCGGCGGCCGGCGCTGCTGCCGGCGCCTGCTCCGCCGCGGGGACTGCGACCGGAACCGGAACCGGAACCGGCAACTCGATGACGGGATGCGGGACCTGCTGCGCTGCGTCGGCCTCGACGGCCTTGTGCTCGGGCTTGCCGGTAGTTGCGGAATGGGCAGCCTGGCGCTGCTGGTCGATGCGGCTGGCCGCTTTTTCAATAATGCTCACATGTGCTCCTTGGCCTGCGGCCTTACATCGGACGAACGAGGATGGCGGCAACGCCGGCGCCGTAGGCGCCGAACAACAGCAGCACCGAGGCAATCAAGCCGATCAGGCGGCGTTTGCGGCGCACGGTCTGCTCGCCGGTCCAGTTCATGCTCAGCGAACCCAGGACCGGCAGGCCCGTGGCTTCGCGCAGGGATGCCTGACTCACGAAAGTCGGGCGCAATTGGCTCAGCAGGAAGGCGCCGGCCAGGCCTGCGATCAGCGCGGCAACGAACACCAGCGAGAACAGCTGCAGGCGATTCGGTCCCGACGGCGCCAGCGGCGCCAGCGGCGGATCGACCACGCGGAAGGTCAGCATGTCGGTGGCCGACGACAGGTCGCCCGACAGCTTGGCCGATTCGCGCCGTTCCACCAGGCGCTGGTAGTTCGAGCGGTTGACTTCGTAGTCGCGGTTCAGGTTGGCCAGCTGGGCTTCGATCTCCGGCACTTGCTGGCTCTGCGAGCGCAGGGTGCCGACGCGGTTGCTGTATTCGTTGACGCGGGCCTGCAGCGAGGCGACGCGCGCTTCGGCGTCGGACAGCTGCACGTTGAGTTGCTGCAGCATCGGGCTGTAGCTGGCGCCCGGGTCGGAACTCGGGCGGACGTTCTTCGCTTCATCGGCCTTGCGCGCCAGCAGCTGCTCGAGCAGGCGGCGGTTGGCGATGATGTCCGGATGCTCTTCGGTGTACTGGGTGCGCAGGCTGTCCAGCGTCTTGTTGGTGGCCGAGATGCGTTCTTCCAGCGCCGGATCGACCATCACTGGCAGGGGGCGCTTGCCGGGACCGCCGCTGGTGTCGCCCGCGATCTGGCGCCGGATGGCGTTGCGCGCCTGTTCCGCTTCGGCCAGTTCCAGGCGCGCCTGGTTCAACGCTTCGTTGGTCGACATCATGCGCGCGCTGTAGTCGGCGCCTTCGCGCGGCAACATGCCCATATTGCGCAGTTTGAATTCTTTCAGCCGGTTCTCGGCCGCCGCCAGCCGCTCTTCATAGCCGCGGATCTGCTCGTCGATGAACTGCACCGCCTTTTCGGAATCCTGGCGCTTGCCGCTGAAGCTGCCTTCGACGAAGATGGTCAGGAAGGCCTGCACCACGTCCTTGGCTTCCTTGGCGCTGCTGCCCGTATAGGTGATGGTATAGATGTCGTCGCGCGGGGTGCCCGCCATGCTGATGCGCGAGGTCATTTCATCGACGATCTTGTCCATTTCGCGGCCGTTGAGCGCCTTGACGTCGAGATCGACTTCGCGCACGACGCGCTCGACGTTCGGACGGCTGAACAGGGTGCGGCGCATGAACTGCACCTGCTGGTTCAGGTTCGGCACCGTGGTCATGCCCGACAGCAGGGGCTTGAGGATGTTCTGGGTGTCGACGTAGACCCGGGCCGAAGCCTGGTACTGGTTGGGCAGCTTGAGCACGACAGCCCAGCCGGCCAGGGCCACGACCCAGGTGATGGCCACGGCATGCCAGCGATACTTGCCAAGCGCTTTTAGGAAATTCAGAATCAAGGCTGTGATTTCGGCCATTTGTCGGTCTCGAGTCATGGTCCGGCAGCGCCGGACTCAATAGATAAATACCCTGCATAATCGCTTGTAGAGTGAGCAATTGCAATTGCGTGCTAGAAAATCAGGCAATTCTCCGCTCAAAATCCAAACGGCTTACAACACAAATTCTTCACTGCAACTAGAGAGGCGCGTCAGGGCTACGTTTCCCACGGTTAGTGTTGCATTATCGCAAACATTCGTCGCTTGTGCGCATTGTTAGGAACGAAACTTTGTAACGATGTGAAAGCAGGTTGGAGCGCGTTGGAAGCCGTTGACGACAGCATGGTCGATAGTTGCTGAAAATCAAACATGGTTATTGTAATGTTTAATATTGGAAAGGGCGTGCACGATTGGAAAGTTTTCGTTCCGCCTGGCGAACCCTCATAAGATGTAACGGATGAATGTGAATTGCCCATGAAACGACGAATTTTCCTGCACCAGGGTGTGGCTGCCCTGATGGCAGGCGCTGCTTTAACGGCGCCGTTGAGCGCTGGTGCCGCCTTGCCCGATACCGTAGTGCGGATCAAGCGCTCGGTAGTCGGGGTCGGCACCTATGTCCAAACGCGCAGCCCGGCGATCGCTTTCGCCGGTACCGGCTTCGTGGTTGGCGACGGCCTGAGCGTGATCACCAACGCCCACGTGGTGCCCGACGCGCTCGACGGCGCGCGCAAGGAAACCCTGGGTGTGGTGGTCGGCAACGCCGCTGCGGTGCAATTTCGCGCCGCCACCCTGGTCGGACTCGACCGCGAGCACGACCTGGCCCACCTGCGCCTGGAAGGAACGCCGTTGCCGGCCTTGACTTTGAGCGAGCGCGACGATGCGCGCGAAGGACAGGCGCTGGCGTTCACCGGATTCCCGCTCGGCATGGTGCTGGGCCTGTACCCGGCCACCCATCGCGCGCTGCTGGCGGCCATCACCCCGGTGGTGCGACCATCGCTGAGCGCACGCGGGCTCGACGCGCGCGCCATCGCCCAACTGCAGCGCGCCGCGTTCACCGTGTACCAGCTCGATGGCACGGCGTATCCGGGCAATAGCGGCAGTCCGGTGTTCGACCCGGAGACCGGCACCGTACTGGCAGTGGTCAATATGGTGTTCGTAAAGGGGCTCAAAGAAACAGCGATCACCAATCCGAGCGGTATCACGTATGCGGTGCCGGCCAGCCACGTGCGCGCCTTGCTGCAGCGGCCGTAGCGCACCGCGAACGGGGCGGCGGGGATGCTGAAAGGTGTGGCGTTGTAGTCCAACAATTTCATTCGTGCTCGGCGTTTCCTCAAAGACTCTGATATACAATAGCGCTGTTTTGATGGTGAAATAACAATTTTTTAATCGCAAGTCGATGCTGGTGCAACCGGCGCAGACCGCAAAGAGTCGAGGTGAGCAAGATGACGCAGTGGATCAAACGTATGATGGCGGCCGGCGCCGTGGGCTGCCTGATGGTGCTGGGCGGATGCGCGACGCCGCCTGCTCCCAGCGCTGCTGCGCTGGCGCCGGTCAATCCCGACTACCTGATCGGCCCTGGCGACGCGGTCAACATCATCGTCTGGCGCAATCCGGAAGTGTCGATGGCAGTGCCGGTGCGTCCGGACGGCAAGATTACCACCCCGCTGGTGGAAGACCTGCCGGCCGCCGGCAAGACCTCGACCCAGCTGGCACGCGACATCGAAGGCGCGCTGGCCAAGTTCATCCAGCAGCCGGTGGTGACCGTCGTGGTGACCAACTTCATCGGCAACTATGCCGAGCAGATCCGGGTGATCGGCCAGGCGGCGCGCCCGCAATCGCTGCCATACCGCCGCGAAATGTCGTTGATGGACGTGTTGATCGCGGTCGGCGGCGTCACCGAGTTTGCTGCCGGTAATAAGGCAACCATCGTGCGCAATGTCGACGGCAAGCAGGAAAAGCTGATCGTGCGTCTGGATGATCTGATTCGCGACGGCGACATCTCGGCCAACGTCATGATGCGTCCGGGCGACATCCTGATTATTCCGGAAAGCTTCTTCTGATTTTTTATTGAGCATGTTGCGCAGGAACGGATGTCGATGGCAGTCAAGCACTGCCTGGAGATGACGTCCTGCGCTTGAGTCTTCGTCGCGGCATGGCCTTGTTTCGCACAACGGCCATGCGCGATGGAGCAGTCACCGGCCTTGCGCCACGATCGTCCTGCCGATTCCACGTCGGCCCAATATTCCCGATACTCCCAATACGCCCGCTGCGTCACGCCGCCGTGCGCCACCTGATCCTTCCTGCATCTGCATCTGCGATCTGCAGCAGCGATCCAATCAACATCTGATGCACTCCAGGCCGGGAAAACGGTGCCTGCCCGACCTGGTTCAGCACGCTCCGTATCGAACACCCCGGCTGTCGGTATCCGCCATGGATGCATACTGAACAGTTGCGCCGATTTCGTTCCTGGCCCTGTCGTCATCGGCGGCGTCGGGTGCGCTACTTTCACGCCGCAGAAAACCCACCACGGTTTGCCGGGATCATTGCCGGAGGTGAATGCCGGTCGAGGCTGGCGCTGTTCGTGGGGGTAGCCGGGCGCGCCAGTGAGAACGATAGCCGTCATGTTCAATGCATGCCAGATGCTGCCTGCATGATCGTTCGTATGACTGTAAAGTATTTCGACATGCAGTGCGCATTGGCGGCGATCGCGGCATGCTGAATCCATCGCGCAAAAAAAAGCGCTGTCATCGTTAGCTGTGGATGAGCACTGAACTGCCGAGCTGCCTTGCTGTCCAATCCGTATCGGCATCGAGACGGAGCCATCATGAAAGGCGCAGGTTTCAAGAAGTGGTTTGCGCGCG
>Ga0265798_10004964_pt1 | contig 18138 bp, 29 predicted proteins | sample P3T30metagenome_FD_192430 | JGI IMG/M metagenome (GOLD analysis project Ga0265798, IMG submission 192430) | Plant litter microbial communities from East Loma Ridge, Irvine, California - P3 T30 | ecosystem: Environmental > Terrestrial > Plant litter > Unclassified | place: USA: California... | reverse complement strand
AGGTTGGTCGTCGTCATGGTTGGTCATCTTCGGTTCAGTAGTTATCAGATTAGCTTTCTATTTGGAAAAAGTCATGAATCATGCTCTTCAATGCCAAGCGCCGGTCGCAATCCTCCGCGCAGAAATCGAAGCGTGGCGCACCGAGAACCGTATGAGCCGTGAGGCCGTCGCGATCGTGATCACCGAAGCGCACGCCGCCAACGGCGCCGACTTGGCGACTGAGATTTCCTTCGAGTTCCCAGGCAGCGATGCCTACGACCGTGCGAAGAAGAGCGCACAGAAAATCTTCCGCTGGCTGGACGAGGGCAACCTCCCCGCGCAGCTGGTGCCGTCGATCCTCGCCGCTCTTCCGGTCGACCGCCGCTTAGCGTGCCTGAGCCAGATGTACTGCAACCTCGGCATCGAGATGCGACCCGCGAACTGCGAAGACGTTGTCACCGTCAGCCTTACGACGCATCTGCCAATCGTGATGAAAGAGGCTGGCGAGGCCCAGCTCGCGCTCGTAAGCCTGCCGGCCGAAGCGACCGATTCGGCGCTGCTGGCGGTACACAAGGAACTTACCGAAGCCGAGCAGGCCTGCGCGAACGCTGCCCGCGACGTCATGGCCACGGTCACCGCTCGTCAAGTCGCCCGCATGGGCGCGCACAGCTCGACGTAAGCAGCACCCAGGCGGCGGGACGGCGCCGCCACCAATACCCATAACCAAAACAGGGAGCAAACCATGAGCACTGCAGTAGCTGCAGCAAACGAAGAGACGGCGACGCTGAACCCGAACGCGCTGCTCGACCACCTGATCAAGCAACTGGACCTGAAGAACGATGCCGCCCTGGCGCGCGCCCTGGACGTGGCGTCGCCGGTGATCAGTAAGGTCCGTCACGGCCGCCTACCGGTGGGCGCAACGATGCTGATCTCGATGCACGAAGCGAGCGGCATCTCGATCAAGGATCTGCGCGACCTGATGGGCGACCGCCGGCAGCGTTTCCGCGGCGCGCATACCGACGTCGCGTAATCGGGCAGTCACCTTCCCACGAATACCACGATAACCCCGCGCCAGTCACAAGGATTGAGGCGCATCAGAAGAGGAGAGGGGATGGATCAACCCGACGAGAACAAATCCCACGAGCCGTTGCCAGTCGAACCCGGGCACGTGATGAGCCGGGAGAAGTACCAGGAACTGCTCGAGCAGCAGCAGAAATGAAAAAGCCCGGCTGCAACCGGGCTCAGTGAAACAAGTACAACGAATTGGAGAACGCATGTTAGCACAACAAATCGCGCCGGCGTCGCAAGCCGGTGAAGCTTGCACTTCGACCGAGAGCAAGGCAACGATCATGACCTACTCGGTCCTGCAGCCGGACTTCGAGCCAGAAGCTGCGTCCATCAACGATCTCGTCTTCGACAACGATTGGCTGCGTCCCGGCGACGCTGTGTACGTCACCGAGGTCCGTCGCCACGTCCTGACCGAGAGCGACCTGAGCCCTGCTGCGCCCGCCCTGATCGGCGGTGCGGCATGACCTACGCCCACCGCCACACGGCAATGCGCACCGAGCGCCTGCTGGCCCTGATCGCTGCATTCCAGACCCGCCACCTGATGCGCGAAGACATCGGCGAGATCCTGAAGGTTGGCCCGTCAGGCGTGCGCAAGTACATCAAAGACCTGGGCGCCGCGATCGAGATCGAGCGCTACGTCGACGGCACGGCCAAGTTCATCGGCTTCCCGGTGTTCCGCCTTGCGATGACCGCCGAGGAAGCGCAGGCCTATGTTGCTGGCCTGTCCGCGGCGCCGACCGCGCTGCCGGTTCGCGCGTCAGCCTCTGCACTCAGCATGGCAGCCAAGGATCCGTCCCGCCACTTCCACATTCTGGCCGACGACACCCACTACGCCGTGCGCCTGAGCCGCACGCCGGCGATGCGCGATCCCTTGGTTGCGGCCTTCTTCGGCGCCGGCCGTATGGAAGCACGGGCGTAAGCCTTGACCGAACCTCACAAGAACAAGGACTAGAAAAAGATGAAATCGTTCAAGCAGATGCGCATCGACGGTGAGCTGGTGCGCGCCGACGCCGAGAAGATCGACTACTTCAGCATCTTCCCAGAGCCAGGATTCAACCCCGCCGGTCGAACTGAAGAGGAAGACGAGGACGACGAAGAGCTTTACCAGTTTATCGTCAAGAACGGCGTCCTCGCGCTGCCGCAGTGGGAAGTGCGCCCTCGCGCCGAAGGTGGCGTCTGGATCGTTGACTGCCACCGCCGCCACAAGCAAACAGGCCGCGCAATCCGCGAGGGTCACTTCCCGCCGGATAAGGAAGGTCGATACCTTATCCCCGTGAAGCAGTTCGTCGGTAGCGACCTCGAGCGTCTTTATCGCGTCGGCACCAGCAACAAGTCGAAGAAGATGAAGCCGCTGCAGTTCGCGGAGCTGTGCCGGCGCGCACACCACGGCTTCGGCCAGTCTGCCAAGCAGATCGCTGATGGCATGCAGCGCCCAGTGTCGGCTGTCGAAGCGGCCCTAGTCCTAGCAGGCGCTAACCACGACGTGCAGCAGATGGTGCAGTCGGGGGAAGTGTCGAAGACCACCGCAGTGCGCGTGGTTAAGAAGGAGGGCGAAGCCGCTGGACAGGCTCTCCGCGATGCGCAGCAGGCCGCGCGCCTGCAGGGCAAGAGTAAGGTCACCGCTAAGCAGGTCGATGGGAACACGCCCGCCGACCTGGTGCGCGCCATCCAGAAGGATATGGACAGCGGCGGCTCGTTCAAGGCCGAAGAACTGGCGCCGAAGTTTGCGCCCCTGATCCAATACCTGCGTGGCACGGCCTGCATCCAGGCTGACGGGGACGCAGCGTGAACCAGATCGACATCTTTGGCGCCAGAGCGCGTCGCATGCAAATGACGGAGTCTATCGAGCTAACGATCGAGTCGCTGCAGGCCTACGGCGCTGACCACGACCACTGGGGTGTGGCATGGTCGGGCGGCAAGGATTCTTCGGCCACCCTGACCCTACTGATCTACCTGATCGATACCGGCAAGGTGCGCCGACCCAAGACGCTGACGGTGTTCTATGCCGACACGCGCCAAGAGCTGCTGCCGTTGGCGGCATCTGCGCGCCAAATCATGGACGAACTGGAGGAGCGCGGCGTCAAGGTGGAGGTCGTTATGGCACCGCTCGACGATCGCTTCATGGTCTACATCCTGGGCCGCGGCGTGCCGCCGCCGAACAACAACACGCTGCGCTGGTGCACAGGACAAATCAAGATCGAGCCGATGGAGGAAGCGCTGCGCCGTCACGTCGAGTCGCTCGACGGCCAGATCCTTATGATCACCGGCGTGCGCCAGGGCGAGAGTGCAATCCGAGACCGCCGCATTGAAATGAGTTGCGGGAAGGATGGAGCCGAGTGCGGGCAGGGCTGGTATCAGCAGGTCCTGCCGAACGCCAAAGGGTTGCGGGGGCGCCTGGCCACCTTGGCGCCGCTGCTGCATTGGCGCGTGTGCCACGTGTGGGAATGGCTGAAGCACTGGGCGCCGACTGCCGAGTTCGGCGACTGGAGCACGGCTGCCATCGCGGACGCCTATGGTGGGGATGAGGCGGAAGAGATCAACGCGCGAACCGGCTGCGTGGGCTGCCCGTTGGCCCAAGAGGACACTGCGCTCAATACGATTCTGACCAGCCCTCATTGGGCGTACCTGGCACCCATGCTCGGTATCAAGGTTCTGTGGAGAGAGCTGCGTCAGCCGCAGCACCGACTACGCAAGGCCGGCATCGAGCGGTTGAAGGACGGCAGCATCGGCAAAAACCCGCAACGTATGGGGCCGCTGACCTTCGAGGCGCGTCTGATGGGCCTGGAGCGCCTGCTGGCCATTCAGGCCGAGGTAAACGCTGCTGCCACCGCACTGTGCCGCCCTCTGGTCGACATGATCAACGCCGAGGAGGAGGCGCGCATCCGGGAGCTCATAGCCCTAGAGACCTGGCCGCGGGGCTGGGACGGTGACGAGCCGATCGCCACCACGATCATGGACACGGTCTACCAAAACGGCGCCATCCAGCCGCGACTCTTCTCGGAGGCAGATGCATGACCCGCACGACACACATCCAACAATCTGCCGCACGCTGCGTGGCATGTGGACGCCTGCAGGGTATGGCACATGCCGCCGGCTGCTGGGTCGCAATCCTTACTATCACGAGGGCTCACTAATGGCCAACATCAACATCACCAGCATGGCTGGGCGTCAGGCCGCTCAGTACATAGCCGCCGGGCATATCTTCAAACACGGACCGCAGACCCCGAGCGAATTGTTCTCGATCGCGAACTTCGGCCTCAAGAACCACGTCCGCAACACTCGGCTGGAGCGGGCAATTGACAGTGGCTGGCTCGTAGAAACCACCGAGGGCAAGGTCGATATCGGTGTGGCCGCGCGCAAGCACTTCGAGCTGGAAGCTGCCGAAGTGAACGCTGCCGGCGATAAGCCGGTCGGCCAGATCGCTGCACCGCGGCAGCCGGCGGACGTCTTTGGTCGCCCGCCCCTGAACAAGAAGTACATCCCAAACCGTCGCGGATCCCGCCAGGACGTTCCGGAGTGGTCGGTGCGCGCGGACGCGTCGTTCAAGACCCTGGCTGGAGGTGACGCATGAGCAATCGAATTGACCGCACTGGCACCATTAACTTCGGCGACGCCAGCCTCTCGATCTGTGAGGAGGGGATTAGCCAGGCGCGCGCCGATGGCGGATGGGACGCTGCTCAGGCATGGGAGCGCCAGTTCAAGCGTGACGTATTCAAGCGCATCGTGCAGACACTCAACCGCCTTGGTTGGACCGTCGGCGAATCGACCTACATCTTCACCGGCAACAACAACCGCTACTGCACCAAGGGCGACCTGCAGGCGGACCTCAAGCTCTCCGGCCGCTGCATACAGTTCGAGATGTTCCAGTGCGTGAACGCACCGGATCGCGCGGACCACGGTGGCCGCTACCAGGGCGAGAAAGAAGCTCACATGCCATACGTGATGCGCCTTGAGATGGAGCGCACGCGCCGGCGGATCCGCGACTACCTGTCCAACGTGTTCACCGGGTATGCCTTCAATGAGAAGTCAGGCAGCGGCCGGAGTGCGAAGCGAGGCCCGATGCACCTCACCGCGCTGGAATGGATCGCCGAGTGCTACCGCTCCAGCTGTCACTTCAAGGGCGACTGGGATGCGTACTTTGCTGCGAACAGCAGCCGCAGCATGGCCGGGTGCTTCAACAGCAACCGCCGTTCCGGCGATGGCACCCTGCTCGTGCACGGCCAGCCGGTCTGGTGCTTCGACAGCCGCGGTCGCATCCAGCAGGGAACGGCGTACTACAACATCAACAATATGTGGTGGGTGGCGCTCGGCCGGTACGACGTGACGAACAAGGGCAGCTTCGAGCTCTACGCTACTTGCCCGGACAACCCGCGCGTCAAGCGCAACGCCGACCGGCGCCGCCAGCGCCTGGAGGCCGAGCTCAACACGGCCGTCAAGGCGATGAAGTTCGAGCGCGCCGCTCAGCTGCGCGACATCCTGTTCCCGGGCGACCAGCAGCTTTTTCACGTCTGGCACAGCGAACACCAGCTCTACCACCGCGCCGGATTCCGCGGCTACACGGCCGACCAGTCGCAGGCCGGCAAGTTCACGGCCGACGAAGTGCACGGCTGGGACAAGGCGCCGAACAAGGTCGTGGCGTTCGCCGCACTGGAGGCAGCATGAAGGAGCGCCCAATCCTCTTTAGCGGCGCAATGGTGCGCGCGCTGCTCGACGGTAGCAAGACGCAGACACGCCGTGTGGTGAAGCTACCGATAGAGGCCGATGCGGCTTGGGTCGGCGGCTGGAAGATCGTCCACAAGGCACTTACCCAGGCGGTTGAGACATTTAACCGCCTGCTGGGCAAAGCGCTCGGAACCGATCACGTACTGTGCCCCTACGGCCAGCCCTGCGACCGCCTGTGGGTGCGCGAGACTTGGGTGTGCGACGACTACCGGGTCCAAGAAGGCCCATACATCGAGGTGCCGGGCGCGCGGGAAGCGCTTTTCTACCGCGCCGACAACGAGCACCCATTCGAGTCCCCGGAAGGCAAGTTCTGGAAGCCGTCAATCCACATGCCGCGCTGGGCCAGCCGCATCCTGCTCGAGGTGGTGTCGGTGCGCGTCGAGCGGCTGAACGACTGCAGCCAGGTGGACGCGATCGCCGAGGGTGCTGTGAGCATCCGTAATCAGGCATGGGATCGCGAGCACTTCCCGGTATGGCGCTACCTGTTCGACGAAGCTGTAGCGGCCGGCACGAAACCGCCGATCGGCCCAGCGCCGGTGCAGGCCTATGAGGCGCTGTGGGAGAGCATCAACGGCGCCGGCAGCTGGAAAGCCAACCCCTGGGTCTGGGTGGTCGAGTTCAGGCGGGTAGTGCTATGACGTCGACATCTTTATTCCTGCTCGCCCGTGGTCGCAAGCTTGTGATGCAGGTCGATCGCAGCGCCCATGGCTTGCTCTGGGCTGTCGTGAAGCGAAGCGTCGATAAACTCGTGGTAGCTCGGGTCAGTGGCGCTCCCGGTCATCGAGCAGCCGATCACGCCTTGGAACTTTTCTCCGACCTGTTTCCATCCTGGAATGGCCGTCTTGTATTCACTGATGTGTGGAATCTTATCGTTGTCACTCATTACTGTCTCCTTGTCAAAAAGGTAAGTTTAGCATGATGCGCCGCTCACCCCTCAAGCCGGGCAAGGCGCTCGAGCGCAAGACGCCCATGCCGCGCGGCGCCGGGTTTCAGAAGCCGACTGCCGCCGCCAGTGGCCTGCGCGTAGCTGCGGTCCAGGCGAAAGCCCGCGCCAAGGAGCTCAAGACGCCGAAACTGGAGCTGGCTTTCAAGGGAAATCGGCTTGCGAAGAATATTAGTGGCTTTATGTCCAGCGTCAGCAAGGTCAGCCTAAGAAATCTGGATGGCGCCGAGATGCAAAAAGAGCTGAGGGCGGTGCTATCGAAAAATGATTCGCCCCAGCCGAAGCCGCGCAAGGCACTGAAATCCCGCGGCATGAAAGGCCGCCCGCCAACCGCGGAGGAGTCTCGCTTCATGAGTGCGATCGCCGGATTGGGATGCATCGCGTGCAAGAAGGACGGCTGGCACAACCCGGACGTCAGCGTGCACCACATCGACGGTCGCACGAGGGCTGGCGCGCACCTGCTCGTCCTGCCGCTCTGCGCTGGTCACCACCAGCACGGTACCGGCACGAACCCGACTCTGATCGCGGTCCATCCGTACAAAGCTCGCTTCGAGGAGCGCTACGGCGCCCAGCGCGCGCTGCTGGCCGAGTGCGTGGCGATGATCAAGGAAGAAGGAGCACTTGCATGCGAGACGTAATGGGACCGCAAGAGACTGAAGCGGCGGCACCTTTTGTCCTGCACTTTGCCGACTGCCGCGACGTGCTGCGTGAGCAAGAGCCGGGCATCTACGACGCCTGTATCACTGACCCGCCCTACGGAGATACGAGCCTGGAGTGGGACCTCATAGTAGAGGGGTGGCTGGAGGAAGTGGCGCGGGTGCTCAAACCAAATGCATCAATCTGGGTATTCGGCAGCATGCGGTTCCTGGCCCCGCTGTTCGACGCGATGGGTGCACTGGGCTTTAAGTACAGCCAGGACATCGTCTGGGAGAAGCAAAACGGCACTGGCTTCCATGCCGACCGTTTTCGCCGCGTGCACGAGCATGCCGTCATGTTCTACCGCGGCGCCTGGGCTGACGTCTACCACGACACCCAGTACACGAACGACGCAACGGCCAAGACCGTGCGCCGTAAGACGCGTCCAGCGCATACCGGACTTATCGAGCGCGGTCACTACGTCAGCGAAGACGGCGGACCTAAACTGATGCGTAGCGTGATCTACCAACCGAACGAGCATGGTCGGGCACTGCACCCGACACAGAAGCCGGTCGAGCTCGTGCTGCCTCTGGTGCGCTACTCAGTGCCGCCCGGCGGAATCGTGCTGGATCCGTTCATGGGCTCGGCCGCTATTGGCATGGCAGCGCGCATCGCCGGCCGCGGGTATGTCGGCGTGGATGATAACGCGGGACACTTCGAAACCGCGCAGCGTCGGATGCAAGGCCCGCTTGAAACAGTTGGCGAGTCGCAGCAAGGCCTCTTCACGGAGGCGGCATGAGCTCCGCCCGCGAAGACGGGGAGTGCTGCGGGATGTGCGGTCGGTTCACCCGCCAAGGGCATGCCAGAGAAGCAAAACAGGGCCGCGGCTGGTGTGTGGGATACGAGCGCTACGTCCACGCCACAGGAGCACCGACGGTGCTGTTCAAACCTGTATCGGCCGACCAGGCTGGGGAGCGCAGGGAATTTCTGGGAAAGCATCGGGAGGCAGCATGAAGAAGCGGCGTGACAAGAAATACCGCCGGCGCCCGGTGGATCCGGCCGGCGCCCTTGGGGTGATCGCCAAATGCTACGCGCGCGGCCAGGACGCGGCGCCGCTCACCGGCGACCAGCAAGCGGATCTGGGCTTGGCGTACTGGCTCAGCCTCGAGCAGCTTCGCACTGGTGATGCCACTGAAGAGGCCTGGTCCTGCGTGGTGACTGCACTGAACATCGGTTTGGCGTTGACCGAGTGTGATATCGGCGCCGAGCACGAGGATGCGTTTAAGTCGGCCCTCGACGGCGCTTTCCGGGCAAAAGTCCGCAGCGCCAAGAGCGGGAACTTCCGCCTGGACGGCGACGCGATGCGCGACATCGAGGCGGCGCTGACGATCCACGACGAGCAGATGCGGGTCGCCACCCGGGCCGAGACTGTCGCGGCGCTGCACCTGGTGCGCCGGCGGGTGGATGAGGGAAGCGTCTTTAAGGATGCCGCCTGACGCGGCTCCACTAGATAGAAAGGAAACGACATGGGAAGCATGCTGAATCTTCAAGTTACTGGCGCCGCCGGGCAGACGACGTCGAGCCGCGAGATCGCGGATATTTGCGAGGCTCGCCACAACGACGTCATCGCCACGATCGAACGCCTGATCAACGAGGGGGTTTTACGACTTTCTCGTAATACTGCCCGACAACATAATCCAGACGGGGGCGGGCGCCCGACGATGGTCTACGACCTGGAGAAGCGCGACTGCCTGATCGTGGTGTCCGGGTACAGCGCGGCGCTCCGGGCCAAGATCATCGACCGTTGGATCGAGCTCGAATCGTCGGCGATGGCGTCGGCGCTGCCCAAGTCTTTCGCCGAGGCGCTGCGCCTGGCCGCTGATCAGCAGGAACTGATCGAGAGCCAAGCGGCCCAGCTTCAAGCCGCGGCGCCGGCCGTCGAGTTCGTCCAGCGCTACGCCGACTCGACTGGGCTCAAGGGCTTCCGCCAGGTCTGCAAGCTGCTGGGCGCGAACGAGCATCAGTTCCGCGAGTTCCTCATCGAGGAGAAGATCATGTATCGCCTCGCCGGCGAACTCACGCCGCACGCCCAGCACATCGACGCCGGCCGCTTCTGCGTCAAGGCCGGTACCGCGCAAGGATCTGGGCATGCCTTCAACTCGGCGAGGTTTACAACGAAAGGGGTCACGTGGGTGGCTGGGGAGTGGGCTAAACGGCAACTGGATCGTCGCCTGGAGAAGCCTAATGCATAAGGAGCACCATCACGTGCCAACCCGGGGGGAGTTGAAGAAGATCATCTCTTACGACCCGGCTACTGGTCAGTTCACGAGGCTCATTGCTACTTCGTCGCAGGGGCCGGCGGGGCTGATTAAGGGCTCCATCCGGCGTGCCACAAGCGGGAAAGCGTATTACTGTTTCAAAGTTTTGAGTCAGTCCCATTTTGCACATCGCCTCGCATTTATTCTCATGGTGGGCTCGCCGCCAGAGCAGGTTGATCACAAGAACGGAAATGGACTCGACAACCGTTGGTCGAATCTTCGCGCGTCCGTTAATGATCGGAATGCAAAAAATCAACGGCTCAGAATAAGCAACACTAGCGGACAGATGGGTGTGTCCTGGCATCGGAAGTCGAATCAGTGGGCAATCCGCATCAATGCTCATGGCCGTCGAATTAACCTTGGCTACCGCAAGGATTTTCAAGAGGCAGTAGCGGTGCGCAAGGCAGCGGAACTTGAGTATGGCTATGACTCTAATCACGGGGAGGTTCGCCCATTATTCAGTGGGCGCGATGACGCTGCCGTTACGAATGGCCTCCGCCAGAAACCGGGGGTATCTCATGCTTAGCCGCGAAGCCCTCCGCCAAGCGGCAAACTCACTGCCTGCCGTAATGGTCGACTCGGCCACGCTGCTCGAGCTGCTGGACGCAGCCGAACGCGTCCAGGTGAAACCGAAAGTACCGCGGGCGCCGCGTCAGGCGAACGACGATGACGAGAAGTGCGCCCGGTGGCTCTATGGCGCGCTGCTCTCGACCATGCCGAAGGCGAAGGCTCCGAACATCGCGGCCTGGGCCAAGGACGTGCGCCTCATGCGCGAGCGAGACGGCCGCACCCACCGCGAGATCTGCGAGCTGTTCCAGTGGGCTCACTCTAATTCGTTCTGGCGTTCCAACATTCTGTCGCCGGCGAAGCTTCGGGAACAATGGGATCGCCTGGCCATTCAGCGCGACACCGCGGCTCAGCCGAAATCAGCTACTGCCGGTGCCTGGTGGACGTCCGAGGCGGCAAAGCTGGCCAAGGCGATCGAGGTTGGCGTAGGCTCGGCGCGCGCAGGTGAGTCTTCCGCATGCTGGGAGGGGCGGATTCGCGCCGCGATCGAAAACACCGGCAAAGCGCCGGCCGCGCCGATTCATGTCGCACCGCCAGCCCAGATTGAGCAGCCCGCACCATCGACAGAGCACCGCAGTCGAATGCCCGAAGGGCTCAACCTCCGTGACCTGGTGCGCCGGGATCCGCCTAAGCGCGCGGCCTGATGGTTCCAGAAGGGACGTTCTACCCCGAGATCCGGGCGTTCTTCCCTCTCCGTGTATGCGGCGAGTGCGAGCACTTCACGACAAAGATCCGGCCGGAGCTGATGGCGAAGGGAATAGGGGACTGCACGGGATACACCGACGGCAGGCTGCGGGATACGACCGTCCGATGGAACCTCCGCGAGTGCGCTCACTTCAAATGGGCGAGGGACATGGAGCCGCGCAAGCGTTGGATGGAGCGGTGCACGGCCCGGGACAGCAATAACCAAGTCAAAGATGAAACGAAGGGATGAGATGATCGAATTTACTGTGCCGGGGCAGCCGGTGCCAAAGGGCCGGCCAAAGTTCGCTCGGCGCGGCAAGGGCGTGGTGGCGTACACGCCCGCGAAGACCGCGGCTTACGAAACCCTGGTGCAGCATGCTGCTGCCGCTGCGATGGGTGACAGGCTTCCCACCTCGAGGCCGGTGAGGCTGGTGGTCACCTTGGCGCTTCAGGTGCCGGCCAGTTGGTCGAAGAAGCGTCAGGCTATGGCCATCGCCGGTGCGATTCGCGCCACCAAGAAGCCGGACGCTGACAACGTGCTCAAGGGCCTCAAGGATGGCTGCAACGGGATCGTGTGGAAGGATGACGCCCAAGTCGTCAGCATCGAGCTGGCAAAGGCCTACGGCGCAACGCCGGCAGCATCTGTGGCCGTGTTCGAGCTTGAGGGCGAGGCTGCGTAGCTCCGGGGCAGCATAGTTGCACAATTATTCTCCTATACAATCGGTTGATCAAATGAAAGCGGAGAAGGTATGGGTGATAGCGTGTTGAACGGCATAGAGTGGGACGAGGCAGAGCCCAACAAGGAGTTTTATCGCGGGCTTGTTGTTGTCATTGCCCATCGCGCAGATGGTCTGCCATTTGCCATTGGAACGGGGTATATCATCAATAGCGACGGTCGCTCTGGCGTCGCCATTACCGCTGCGCATGTTCTGGCCGAGGTCCGTCGGCTTCAGAATCTTGAGCCCCGTCGGGGCCGTGGCGCGCTGGATATGTTTCTTCCGCCACCAAAGCCTATTCAGCTAGGGACGCAGAAACTTTGGGTAGTTACTAGAGAAGGCGACGCGATTGTGCCTGTCGATGTCACAGGCGTTGCTTTCGATGAAAAGACGGACATCGGGATATTGAGCCTGGCTCCCATGGGCAAGAACCCTCAGGCAATTCCGCTTGGAGCATTCTCGGTCACTGATCGCGTGCCTGATATTGGATCGAAAGTCTGTGTACTGAGCTTCGGAAGCTTGGGCACTCGAAATTTTGATGATGAAAATCCGGAGCAAGGATTCGAACTCTCCGTAGAGCCAAAGATGCGCATTGGCAGGGTCACGGCATACTATCCAGACGGGCATCGCCTGTGCAAAGGGCCTTGTATCGAAACATCAATCCCAGTGTACTCGGGGATGAGCGGCGGGGTGGTTATGGAGTACGCGACCGATGGGCTAATGAGGCCACTCGGGCTCGTTTGTTCTGACCCTGACGTTGACGACGAGAGAAAACTCGATAAGACAAGGGCCGGCGCGTCGATAATGGCACTTCTTCCTGTTAGAACGGTGCCGATGCCTGGCGCTGGCCAGATTGCGAGTTTCTTTTTCAGGCCTACTGGAGTTTCAGGCGAGATGTTCAATGCGAATCAGCGGCAGACTTACGCTCCTCGGGGACACATTTACTTGGGTGAATACGCATTGGTCTGGAGATTTCGTTTTGGTCGATTGTCTCACCCAATAGTGGGAAAATACGACACCAAGTGGTAATTGCAATTTAGAAAAGTTCGGACAGGCAAGAAGTTTGATCTTCAAGTGATAAGCTGACTCATCCATTCTGATGAGGTAGCTATGGGCTTTGCTGACCGATACATGGGCGCACTCGGCGCTTCGAACTTGCTAGACGACGAGCTGCATTGCAAGGCGGAACCGCTTCAAGCCGCTGCGCTAGCCGATCGCTCGGCGCGCGACATCGGTGCGCTACTTCATCGAGTGAAATACGCCGGGACTGTCGTCCAGAAACTGGCGCATTCCGTGGCGACACATGAACGCGCGGAGCGTGAATTGGCGGATGCAATGCGGCAGAAGAACGCGGCACGAGAAGCCGAGTGCCGTCAGGTGGTCGAGTCGAATGCGGCGGCGTGCGCCACGACCGGGAGCGAGGCAGCGGTATTCCGCTCACTCTATGCGGCATGGTGCGAGATTGTCGCTAAGAAGGGCGCCGAGCGGCACTGGATCAAGGAGGCTGACTGGCCGAAGATCGGCCACCTTGCCCCCGCTATGTATCGCCGCGTTGCCGAGCATTCGCTGGCCCACTACCTGGACGACGTTTGCAAGAGCTGTCGCGGGACCGGCGCCACCTCGACGAAGCCGCTGATCGTGTGCAAGGCATGCTGCGGGTCGAGAAAGCAGCAGCTTCCCAATGCCGCTGACCTGAAGATCAGTACGTATGAGGCGAAGCTGGTGGCTGAGATGATCAGCGAGCTCATTGCCTTGGAGCAGACTCATGCCGGCGTCGCGAGCGCGAAATTGCGCGACCAGATAATGCGGTGCGCATAGCTCAGCCGGAAAAGGCGGCGTTCTTGGTGCCGAGCTTACTGTAGCCGTAGACAAGGCCCAAACCCTAGATTAGCATGGCAAAATTATCATAGCTATAACGGGGATCGGAGACATGAAGCAGGCGATCGAAATGGCGCAACTTAGGCGGCCACCTAACCGGTTAACGCCAAAAGAGTATGAACTCTACAATCTTGCTAGCTTATCTTGGAAAGAGAAGTCTCAGTTCCTAGGAGGTCATTCAGGGCCTGCTGTGAACACGAACAACGACCTCCGATCCCAAACGCTGACTCGGGACAAGCTTGTCACTTATGGCATCCTACGTTTCAATCAGTTTGCGTTCCCTGAAATCAAAGCTATCGGACATCCTACGCGGGGATTCCCTGGTGCGGCTTCTCTTACTTCCGCTGACGAGGTGGAAAGCTATCTCGAAACGCAGGCCCAATTCCCTTTGTTCATGAAACCTATAGCCGGGAATTCGGGAGCTGGTTCAATCTGGGTCGAAGGATGTGCAAACGGGATGATGAGACTTCGCAACGGCAGCGAGGTTGAGGTTAAGCAGTATTTTCGCAAGTGGCTCTGTCGCGAAGGTATTTTGATTCAGGCGGTAGCCGTGCCTCACTCGGAAATCGCAACTCGTTTCGGTCCAAGGCTAGCGACTGCGCGAGTGGCTGTACTGATGGCGGAGAGCGGGCCAATCATCCATAGGGCGGCGCTTCGCATCCCTGCTGGCAGTAACATGATTGACAACTTCCGCCACGGATCAATGGGCAACCTTTTGGGCGCTATCGAGACCGAGTCCGGGATTGTATCGAACGTTATCGGAATCCGAGGCGACCGCATCCAGACCGTGTCGCAGCACCCTGACACCAATGCGGAGATAATAGGTTTCACACTGCCCGACTGGGAGCATGCCAAGGAAATGTGCAAGAGAGCGGCGCCGCTGTTCCCTGGCATTGTTTATCAATCGTGGGACATTGCCTTCACTGACGAGGGACCGCAAACAATCGAGGTAAACTCGGGCGGTGATGTCGACGTGCTTCAGCTTGCATCTGGACGAGGTGTCGCGGACGAAACTTGGTGGAAGCTGTTCAAAGAGCCAGCACCTCGTGGTTGGTTTGAGCGGTGGTTCACGCGTCGAGGGCCTTGGACCAATCGGGCTTAACGTGCTGATTGGATCGATTCAGCGCCACCAACCCTAATCGGAAGAGTGCTGGTGTTGCGTAGATTCGAGCAGGCCCGAGCGACCTCAAAGATCGTCGACAAATTCTTTGTGCAGTAGTTGTAAACGCCAAAGCTCAGGCGTATCATTGAGCCCTCAATACATTCTTCCTTGGTGCCGTACTAGACAGCTTGCTGTCACCGTCCCAAAGAACAGTTGTAGCGCAAGCCCTCAAGAGTTGCTTTCGCTCGTCTGTATAGAATGTGAGGAAGTACCCGAATCGAGCCCGCCACTGTGCGGGCTTTTTCGTTCACCGCCTACTTAGTAGATAGCTCTGGGGCTGGTCGTAAGGCTCACGAGACGAGCCCTAAATTTCAGCCAACAGATCCAGCAGGTAAGGCAAGTGTGTCATCAGCCTGAATGCGTTATAGGCTAAGCTAAGGACGACGTTAAGACGCGTCATCATGCGCCAGTGGCGTTTAAGTTTCAAGGTCATGGTTCGGGTTGAGGTTGGTTGATGATGCAGGCAGGGAGCGATTCCCTCATACTTCCCGACTCTAAGTTCTGATCCTCTTAAGATGTTCGGCCGGTTGCATCGAATGGTGCGCTGATAGCGCTGCCGTTTCCTCTGGTGGGATTTCCAAATATGCGGGCGTAGCTCAGTTGGTAGAGCGATCCTTCCAAGTTCGATGTCGCCGGTTCGATTCCGGCTGCCCGCTCCAGTGTCTCCCTTCCCGCATGCGCGGGAACTTTGCCGCCTGTCGCTTCAATGCGCCGGCGGCTTTTTCTTTTCTGAGGTACGCCATGAACGAGTCCAACAACCGGCCGATGTTGTTCGTTTCTGCGCCTGTGCCACTGACAGAGAAGCAGGAGGAAACCATCCTTGCTTCGCTGAGGAAGCAGCTAGCGACAGACCCCCGCGTTGCGCTTCTGCCGCCAGGCTTCACGGTCCAGTGCATCGACGCGGAGACGCAAATTGCCATCCTCGCTGAGCTGCGTAGCCTTCGTGCGGACATCGCTAAACAGCATGAGCTGGCGAACGCTTGCCACACTCGGATGACGCCATGACCATCGAACAAGAGCTGGCCTGGCTGCGTCGGCGCGTCCAGAAGCTGCAAGCGCAGGCCGCAGCCTGCAAGGAACGAGGCTCGACATGAGTGATATTGGCGACATCTACAAAGCTGAGATCCTGCGCGCAATCTTCGGACCTGGCGCACACACGTTCAAGGCTCATGACGCGCATCGTCTGCGCCAAATCGCCGAGCGGCTCGCGGATACCGAGGAAGCACAAAGCATCTTGCGCGCCAAGGGTTACGGGTGGGCCGGCATGACCCTGCTCGACATTGTGCGCACCGTGCCTGACGGCGCCCGCGGGATGCTGCGCAACCTGTTCCGCCGCACTGGCACGACTCTGGCAAGCGACCAGCCAGCTGACACCAACCCCAGCCTGGGCGAGGTGCATGACATCTGGAGTGCACGGTAATGGCGGCAACAATCATGACCCTGACGTTCCGGCCTAAGTTCGCATGGTGGGTAAAACCATCGCTTGGCGCGGCCTTCCTCATCGGCGGCGTTTGCCCCAAGTGTGCGGACAAGATGATCGAGCTGATCGTCGATCGCGGCCTGAAACTGGAGTCGAAGTGAAGCTGCAAACCTTGAGGTCGAGCGTACGGCCAGCAGCCAGCCGCGTCACCATGCTTCCAACGCAGCGTCCTGATACGGTCGAGCGAAAGCGTGGATCAGCCGGCGTACGCGACCGCGAGCGCATCCGGGCGCGCGACAGCGGACTGTGCCAAGAGTGCAAGCGCAACGGGCGGACAAGCATCGGCGCGGCTGTCGACCACATCATCCCGCTGTGGAAGGGTGGCAGCGACGACGACTCGAACAAGGAGCTACTGTGCGCACCGTGTCACGACGTCAAGACTGTGCGCGAAGCGAAAGACAGAGCTCGAGGATGACAGGCGCGCCACCACTGCCACCGCCACCACCGCTGACTCGTGTCATACGTGAAGGCTGCGGCAACTTCTGTCCTGTGTGCGGCAGTACCCGCAGCCGCAATTGGCTCATCGCCGGTTCGCTGATATGCCACAACCAACGATGCGCACCGGCGGCGAGAGGTTTCATGAAACTGAAAAAGATCACGAACGGCGAATTGATCCCGCCTTTTTACGGTGTCGCCTGGTTCGACTGGCAGGGCAATCATGCTGTGTGTTTGCCTCTCGGTATCAACGTCGTGGCGGCACTCGGCCGCGCCCTCTACTTCTCGGTCAAGCACGCCGGCCGACTCGTCATGCAGAACCCTCGTGACGCCTACGCTCAGGGGCTGCTTGATGGCCGCGCTCAGGCTGAGGGCCGACGCGCCGGCGTCGAGCCGAGCAAGCCTCGGCACATCGAGCCAACCGAGCCCTGGCCGAAGCGCTGAGGCCCAAGGGGAGGGGGGTGTTGTATCTCTACAACCCCGCGGCCCCGGACACCGACTAGTACCTCACGCACAGAAAAAAGTCCCCCTGGAGGAAATTGTTAATGGCTTTAACAGGCAAAAAGCGAGCCTTCGCCGATGCCGTTTTGGCCGGGTTCTCCAATAAGGAAGCGGCGATTCGCGCTGGCTTCAGTGAAAAAACGGCATCAGCAGCCGGGTCAAGAAATGTTAAAGACCCCGATGTTAAAGCGTACCTCGACGAGAGCCGCAAAGCAGCGCCTGCCGTTGGCATCAAAGCGCCTTCCGCTGCGGCCCCGCCGCTAGATTCGATTGACATCCCCGCGACAGCCGATCCAGTCGAATTCCTGACGAAGGTAATGAACGAGCCTGCCGCCGATCTCCGACTTCGCATCGACGCCGCAAAGGCAATGCTGCCGTTCAAGCATAAAAAGCTGGGTGAGGGCGGAAAGAAAGAGCAGGCAGGCGAAAAGGCGAAGACAGTTGCAGGTCGCTTTGGCCAGGCCTCGGCGCCGCGCCTTGCCGCTGCTGGCGGCAAAAAGGTCTGACGATGGGAGCTACTCCAGCTTGGACAACCGCCTGCCGTGATTGGGAGCAGCGCCTAATCAATGGCGATTCGATCATCCCGGCCCCGATCTTTCGCGACCAGGCCGAGCAGGCGCTGGCGATCTTTAAGCAGCTGCAGGTCACCGATCTCCCGAAAACGGTCTGGGATGAGGTGTTAGACGAATATCGAAGCCCAAATTTCGGTGAGTGTAGTGAGCAGTGGGTCTTTGACTTTGTAGCGGCGATTTTCGGCGGATACGACGCGGAGACAGGAAACCAGCTGATCCGCGAATACTATTTGCTGATCAGTAAGAAGAATACGAAGTCGACAATTGCGGCCGGCATTATGCTCACCGCGGTCATCCTGTGTTGGCGCGAAGGTGAAGAGCACCTCATTCTTGCGCCGACTAAAGAGGTCGCCGACAACAGCTTCAAACCAGCCGCCGCGATGGTGCGGGCTGATCCGGAGTTGCTGGACCTGTTCCACGTTCAGGATCACGTTCGCACAATTACCCACCGCGTATCGAAAGCATCGCTCAAGGTCT
>Ga0265798_10004963_pt1 | contig 18142 bp, 15 predicted proteins | sample P3T30metagenome_FD_192430 | JGI IMG/M metagenome (GOLD analysis project Ga0265798, IMG submission 192430) | Plant litter microbial communities from East Loma Ridge, Irvine, California - P3 T30 | ecosystem: Environmental > Terrestrial > Plant litter > Unclassified | place: USA: California... | reverse complement strand
GGAGCCGTCGGCGCAGGTGGCCATCAAGCAGCGCGTGCTGGAAGATAACCTGTGGCACCTGTCGAAGGTGAAGCCGGAACTGATGATGCGGCCGATGTACGGTCCCACGTGGGGCTATCGCTACCGCGCGCGGCTGTCGGCCCGCTTTGTCGCCAAGAAGGGCACGGTGCTGGTGGGCTTCCACGAGAAGAAATCCGTGTACGTGGCCGACATCCAGAGCTGCCAGATCCTGCCGCAGCACGTGTCGGACATGATGATGCCGCTGCGCGCATTGATCGGCTCGCTGTCGATCTTCGACAAGGTGCCGCAGATCGAGCTGGCCATCGGCGAAGACCTGACGGTGCTCGTCATGCGCAATATGGAACCGTTGACGGCCGACGACGAAGTCAAGGTGAAGGCATTCGCCGACCAGTACGATATCCAGTGGTGGTTGCAGCCGAAAGGCCCGGACACGGCGTACCCGTTCTACCCGCTGGACAAGGAACTGCACTACCTGCTGCCGGAGTTCAATGTGCGGATGCCGTTCAAGCCCGTCGACTTCACGCAGGTGAACCACCACATCAACCGCGTGCTGGTGCACAAGGCGCTGCGCCTGCTGGACGTGCAGCCGACCGACCGTGTTGCCGACCTGTTCTGCGGCCTCGGCAACTTCACCTTGCCGCTGGCGACGCAGGCCCGTGAAGTCGTCGGCATCGAAGGCAGCACCGCGCTCACGGAGCGCGCGCTGGCCAATGCCAGGGTCAACGGCCTGGATGCGAAAACGTCGTTCTCGACGCGCAACCTGTTCGAAGTAACGAAGGACGACCTGATCGCGCTGGGAAAATTCGACCGCATGCTGATCGACCCGCCGCGCGACGGCGCGATGGCCCTGTCGCTGGCGCTGGCCGAGCTGAAGGAAGCGCACCCGGAAATGCTGCCGCAGCGCATCGTCTACGTCTCGTGCAGCCCGTCCACCCTGGCGCGCGACGCCGGCGTGCTCGTCCACCGCGCCGGCTACGCGCTGCGCCAGGCGGGCGTCGTCAACATGTTCCCGCACACGTCGCACGTGGAGTCGATGGCGGTCTTCGACCTCATCTGATTAGCACCGGGGGTCAGGTCCGACATTCGGACATTTGTCCGAATGTCGGACCTGACCCCGCCTTCTTTGCATCGCCAGCAGCAGCGCGCCGGCAAGCAGCATCGCCGCCATGGACGGCTCCGGCACGGGCGCCACGTTGCGCGTCACCGCGGACCATGCCTGGAAGTACACCGACACAGCCTGCCGCTCCCCGGTCCCGTTGGCAAACGCCAGCATGAACTCCTCCTCGATCGTCATCCGCGCCGGCCAGTCGGCATAACTGAGGCTCTGGCGGGCCAACTGCGTGAACGTGTAGCCGTACGCATCGACGATGCTGACGGTCGTCAGTCCCACCGCATCGTAATCGAGTACGGAACCGGTCCGGTAAGCCAGACTCGACAGGTGGCCGCCGATCGTCAGCACGCTGTGGGGCTCCAGCAGTACGCGTACTTCCTCGCTGGCTGACGCAGTCGCATAGCCGAAACTGCCGAGCTCGGTCGATGCGTGGGCGCGCGACGAGACATTGCCCAGCGTGCCATCCGTTGCCGCCGAACTGGCGCTGTCACCCAGCGCGAGCGTCACACTGGCGGGCATGCCGGAACCCGGGTAGCCCGCCGAGTAATAGTCCGCGGTGGTGCCATACAAAGTGGCGGACAGCACGGGCGTCATCGCCAACAGGCTGAAGCCGGCAGTGAAGCCATCGTCCGGCGTCAGATCGAGCGTGCCCAGCCTGACGCCGGCAATGGCGGCACTGGCCAGGCCGTCCGCCGCGGCGGGAGTCGCTGTCGCCAGCAGGACGAGGAGCGCCGCAGCTGCGCGGCAGAGTAGTTGACAGGACATGACGTTCTCCCGAGTGACAAGGCAAACCAGGCGATGTGGTGACGCAGCACGCCAGCAAATCGTAGGCGCGACCGGATTCGCCGGCTTGTGGCTGATCAGGGGAGGGGGCGGAAGTTCCCGGGGTCAGGTCCGACATTCGGACAATGTCCGAATGTCGGACCTGACCCCGAAAAAAAAGCCGGCCCAAGGCCGGCTTTCGATGACGCTTTGGAAGCTTACTCGCGGCTGCCGCTCGTGAAGCCCAGGATTTGCAGCAGGCTCGTGAAGATGTTGTACACGTCCAGGTACACAGCCAGCGTGGCGCTGATGTAGTTGGTCTCGCCGCCGTTCGCGATGCGCTGCACGTCGTACAGCAGGAACGCGGAGAAGATACCGATGGCCAGCACCGAGATCGTCAGCGTCAGGGCGGGGATCTGGAAGAAGATGTTCGCTAGCGACGCCAGGATGATCAGCACCAGGCCCACGAACGCGAACTTGGCCACGCCGCTGAAATCGCGCTTCGAAACCGTGGCGATGCTTGCCAGGACGCCGAAGATCGACGCCGTGCCGCCGAATGCCAGCATGATCAGCGTGCCGCCGTTGGTGAAGCCGAGGGTGCGCTGCAGCAGAGGCGTCAGCATCAGGCCCATGAAGAACGTGAAGCCGAGCAGCAGTGCCACGCCGACGCCGCTGTTCTTGTTCTTCTCGATCGCCCAGATGAAGCCGAAGGCAACGCCCAGGAACAGCAGGGCGCCCATGAAGCCGCGCGGCATCGGTACGCCGAACGTGACGCCGATGGCGGCGCCCAGCACGGTCGGGATCATCGACAGTGCCAGCAGCCAGTACGTGTTGCGCAGGACCGTGTTGCGGGCACCCTGGCGGCCCGCGGACAGGTCGTAGGTCTTTTGTAGCTTGTGTTCCATAGAAATGCACTCCTTATTGGATCGGTACGGTGTACCCTTGCCAAAGCATAGCATGCACGGTTGCCCGCGATGCCGGGAAAAGGGCTTGCGCCCGCCGGAATGGTCTGACCCTGGTCAGCCGGAGGATTCGTCCACTGCCGACGCGCCGCCGTGCTTCCCGGCCGGCAAACGCGCCATGACGATCTTCCTGGGCTGCCACGCGGATTTCACCGCCTGGGCCGAGCGCCTGCCTGCAGCGCTTGTTGTGCCATCTTCCGCCCCTATATGCATAGTATATGGGGTGTTGTATGGTAAAATCAAAGGTTGATTCAGAAATCAATTCCGTTTTAAACCTTTCTTTTTATTGGAGTTTTTCATAATGGCAATCGAACGCACCCTGTCGATCATCAAACCAGACGCAGTCGCGAAGAACGTAATCGGCCAGATCTACAGCCGTTTCGAAGGCGCTGGCCTGAAGATCGTGGCTGCCCGCATGACGCAACTGTCGCGCGCCGAAGCCGAAGGCTTCTACGCCGTGCACGCTGCCCGCCCATTCTTCAAGGACCTGGTGGACTTCATGGTCTCCGGCCCAGTCATGATCACCGTGCTGGAAGGCGAGAACGCCATCGCCGCACACCGCGACCTGATGGGCGCTACCGATCCGAAGAAAGCTGAAAAAGGCACGATCCGCGCCGATTTCGCCGACTCGATCGACGCCAACGCCGTTCACGGTTCGGACGCTGCCGAAACCGCCGCTGTGGAAATCGCGTACTACTTCCCAGCACTGAACGTGTACTCCCGTTAATTCGCTTCCGCGATAACGGTGCAATGCGGACACGGCCGTGCCGGCGTCTGCTGTAAAGTTGTAGCGCTTGCCGCCCCGGACATCCTCCGGGGTGCGGGCGTTTTGAAAAGTAATTGAACAGGCTTATGGAAACGACGCTCACCAATCTGCTGGACCTGGATCCCGCGCAACTGATCGACTACTGTGCTCAGTTGGGTGAGAAACCGTTCCGGGCCAAACAGCTGCAACGCTGGATCCACCAGTTCGGTGCATCCGACTTCGACAGCATGACCGACCTCGCCAAGTCGCTGCGCGAGAAGCTGAAGACGCGCGCCCACATCACGGCGCCGGCCGTCATCAGCGACCATACGTCGACGGACGGCACCCGCAAATGGCTGGTGGACGTCGGCAACGGCAATGCCGTGGAAACCGTGTTCATCCCGGAAGAAAACCGCGGCACCTTGTGCATCTCCACGCAGGCCGGCTGCGCCGTCAACTGCCGCTTCTGCTCGACGGGCAAGCAGGGCTTCAACCGCAACCTGACGGTGGCCGAAATCATCGGCCAGCTGTGGATGGCCGAGTTCGAGCTGCGCAAGACCAAGGGCATCGAGCCCGGCCCGAAGGGCGAGCGCCAGATCACCAATGTCGTCATGATGGGCATGGGCGAGCCGCTCTTGAACTACGAGCCGACGGCCACCGCGCTGAAGCTGATGCTCGACGATAACGCGTATGGCCTGTCGCGCCGCCGCGTCACCCTGTCCACGTCCGGCGTCGTGCCGATGATCGACAAGCTGGCGCAGGACGTTCCCGTCGCGCTGGCCGTCTCGCTGCACGCGTCGAACGACGAGCTGCGCAATGGCCTCGTGCCTCTGAACAAGAAGTACCCGCTGGCGGAACTGCTGGCGGCCTGCAAGCGCTACCTCGAATTCGCGCCGCGCGACTTCATCACGTTCGAATACTGCATGCTGGACGGTTTCAACGATACCGACGAGCACGCACGCGAACTGGTGGCGCTGGTAAACGACCCGAAAACGGGCATCAACTGCAAGTTCAACCTGATTCCGTTCAATCCGTTCCCGGAATCGGGCCTGACGCGCTCGAAGAATCCGCGCATCAAGGCGTTTGCCGAAGTGCTGATGCAGGCGGGCATCGTCACGACGATCCGCAAGACGCGCGGCGACGATATCGACGCCGCCTGCGGTCAACTGGCCGGCGAGGTCAAGGACCGCACCCGCGTGCAGGAGCGCATGGAAAAGATGACGGAATACCAGCAGAAGTTCGGCGCCAATTTCGGCAAGATCGTGGAGATCCGTTCCTGATGGTGCAATCGGCCCAGCGCGCTCCAACCCGGCTGGCGGCCCTCGGCATGGCCGGGCTGCTGGCGGCGTGCGCGGGCACCGATGGCGGCGCGGGCGGCAGCGGCAAGGCCGAGCTGCCCACGCTGTCCGACACCACGGCCGCGCAGAAGCGCGCCCAGATCCGCATGCAGCTGGCCGTCGGCTACTACGAGCAGGGCCAGTTGCCGGTGGCGCTGGACGAGATCAAGAAGGCGATCACCGCCGATCCCGCCTACGCCGACGCGTGGGGCATGCGCGCGCTGGTCTACATGGCGATGGGCGAGACGACGCTGGCCGACGACAATTTCCGTCATGCGCTGCAACTTGCGCCTGGCAATCCGGACATCGCCAACAACTACGGTTCCTTCCTGTGCCAGAACGGCCGGGTCGCCGAATCGTTCCGGTATTTCGATACCGCGCTGGCCAGCCGGCAGTATGCTTCGCCGGCCAAGGCACTGAACAATGCGGGCAATTGCGCGCTGAAGTCGAAGGATATCGGCACGGCGGAAAAGTATCTGCTGCAGGCGCTGCAGCTGACGCCGGACCAGCCGTCCACCAATGCGAACCTGGCACGGGTTTATTATGAGCGCCGTGACTACACGCGCGCGCATTTCTTCATCACCCGGCTGGGCAAGCTGGCCAGGACAGACAGCCTGCCGGCCGACGTATTGTGGCTGGCGATCAAGGTGCAGCATAAGCTGGGCGACGTCGATGCGGAGCAGGGCTGGGTGACGCAATTGCGCCGCCACCATGCCGCCTCGCCCGAGTATGCTGCGTATCAACGAGGGGCGTTCGATGAGTGAGACAGGGGTAACAATGGATTCAGAATGGCAGGAGCAGCCTAAAAACCAGCAGGCCCAGGCGCCCGGAGCACAGCTGGCGGCACAGCGGGAGGCGATGGGCCTCTCGATCGACCAGATCGCGGACCAGCTGAAACTGGCACCGCGCCAGGTCGTGGCAATCGAGCAGGGCGATTACGCGTCGCTGCCCAACATGGCCGTCACGCGCGGTTTCATCCGCGCCTACGCCAAGGTCGTGCGGCTCGACCCGGCGCCGCTGGTGGCGCAGATCGAAGTGACGCCCACCGTGGCCCCGACCGTCGATCACGGCACGGTACGCCGCGAGAAGATTTCCACGACGTTCAGCGAGTCGCGCTTCCCGTCGATGACGGAAGGCCGTTCCAAATCGAAGCGCTGGATCGCCGTCGGCGCCGTCGCGCTGGTCGTCGTGGCCGCCGCTGCCGCGTGGCAGTCCGGGCTGGTTTCCACCGACATGTTCCACCGCGCCGCAAGCACGGAAGCGGCGCCGGTGCCGTCGCAACCGGGTACGGAAACGACGACGCTGCCGGCACCGAGCGTGCCATTGGTGCAGCCCACGACGCCTCCGGGTACGCCGGTCGCCCAGTCGACGGCGCCGGTAGCGGATGCCGCGCCAGTGCCCGCGGCAACGCAGCAGCCCGCAACGGCCGCAGTGACCACGCCGGCACCGGCCGCCGCCCAGCCTGCCGCAGCGGCACCCGCCGCGCCTGCCGAATCGGGTAACGCATTGGTGCTGACGGTCACGCAGGACTCGTGGATCGAAGTCAAGCGCCCCGGCGCGAAGTCGCTGATTTCCCGCCTCGTCAAGGCGGGCAGCACGGAGACGGTCGAGATCGACCGTCAATCGACGCTGGTCGTCGGCAATCCGGACGGTGTGCGCGCCACGTTGCGCGGCCAGCCGCTGGACCTGCCGAAGATCCCGAACGGCACGATCGCCCGCGTGCCGCTGAAGTGAACCGAACCACAAGCAGTCAACGTTGAGTATCGTGAGCATGTCTTCTCTGAACATCCCGGCCGCGCAGGCCATTCCGTCCGGCCCGATGTCGCGCCGCGCCAGCCATGGCGTGCTGGTGGCGCATGGCGACCGCAAGGTCTGGGTCGGCGGCGACAATCCCGTTGTCGTCCAGTCGATGACGAATACCGACACGGCCGATGCCGTCGGCACCGCGATCCAGATCAAGGAGCTGGCCCGCGCCGGCTCCGAACTGGTGCGCCTGACGGTGGACCGGCCGGAAGCGGCGGCCGCCGTGCCGTACATCCGCGAGCAGCTCGACAAGATGGGCATCGACGTGCCGCTGGTCGGCGACTTCCACTACAACGGCCACACCTTGCTGACGGATTATCCCGACTGCGCCGCCGCGCTGTCGAAGTACCGCATCAACCCGGGCAACGTGGGCAAGGGCGCCAAGCGCGACACGCAGTTCGCCCAGATGATCGAAGTGGCGATCCGCCACGACAAGCCGGTGCGCATCGGCGTCAACTGGGGCTCGCTGGACCAGGCCCTGCTGGCCCGCATCATGGATGAAAACGCGGCGCGGGCGCAGCCCTGGAGCGCGCAGGCCGTGATGTACGAAGCGCTGATCACGTCGGCCATCGAAAACGCCGTGCGCGCCGAGGAAATCGGCCTGTCGAAGGACAAGATCATCCTGTCCTGCAAGGTCTCCGGCGTGCAGGACCTGATCGCCGTCTACCGCGAGCTGGCGAAGCGCTGCCACTATCCGCTGCACCTGGGCCTGACGGAAGCGGGCATGGGCAGCAAGGGCATCGTCGCCTCGACCGCAGCGCTGTCCGTGCTGCTGCAGGAAGGCATCGGCGACACGATTCGCATTTCGCTGACGCCGGAACCGGGTGGCGACCGCACGAAGGAAGTCGTGGTCGGCCAGGAGATCCTGCAGACGATGGGCCTGCGCAAGTTCGCGCCGATGGTCATCGCCTGCCCCGGCTGCGGGCGCACGACGTCCACCACGTTCCAGGAACTGGCGGACGACATCCAGACCTTCCTGCGCGAGCAGATGCCGGAATGGAAAAAGACCCATCCGGGTGTCGAGGCGATGAACGTGGCCGTGATGGGCTGCATCGTCAACGGCCCCGGCGAATCGAAGCACGCCAATATCGGCATCAGCCTGCCCGGCACGGGCGAATCGCCGGCCGCACCGGTGTTTGTCGACGGCCAGAAGGTCGCCACCCTGCGCGGCGATGCGATCGTGCAGGAGTTCCAGCAGATCGTGCTGGATTACGTCCAGAAGAACTACTCACCAGTTACCGCTTAAAAGAATATGTCCGAGAATAAAAAACCTGAAAAGATCCTTGCTATCAAAGGCATGAACGACATCCTGCCGGCCGACGCCCACCTGTGGGAGATCTTCGAGAACACGGCCCAGTCGATCCTGCAAAGTTACGGCTACCAGAATATCCGCACGCCGATCGTCGAAGAGACGCGCCTGTTCGCGCGCGCCATCGGCGCCGTGACCGACATCGTCGAGAAGGAGATGTATTCCTTCACCGATTCGATGAACGGCGACCAGCTGACGCTCCGTCCCGAAGGCACCGCCGGCGTCGTGCGCGCCGTGCTGGAACATAACCTGACGTACGAAGGTCCGAAGCGCCTGTGGTACAAGGGGCAGATGTTCCGCCACGAGCGTCCGCAGCGCGGCCGCTATCGCCAGTTCCACCAGTTCGGCGCCGAAGCCGTGGGCTTTGCCGGTCCGGACATCGACGCGGAACTGATCATGCTGTGCCGCCGCCTGTGGGACGACCTGGGCTTGCAGAATATCCGCCTCGAGCTGAACTCGATCGGCGACGCGGAAGAGCGCGCGCGCCACCGCGTCGACCTGATCGCCTACCTGGAAAAGCACGAGGACATCCTCGACGCGGAAGCCAAGCGCCGCCTGCACACCAACCCGCTGCGCATCCTCGACACGAAGAACCCGGCGATGCAGGAAATGGTCAACGGCGCACCGAAGCTGCTGGACTACCTGGGCGACGAATCGCGCGCCCACTTCGACGGCCTGCGCAAGATCCTCGACCGCAACAACGTGCCGTACGTCGTCAACACGCGCCTCGTGCGCGGCATCGACTACTACAACCGCACCGTGTTCGAATGGGTGACGGATGAACTGGGCGCGCAGGGCACCGTCTGCGCCGGCGGCCGTTACGATCCGCTGATCGAAATGTTCGGCGGCAAACCGACGCCGGGTGTCGGCTTCGCGATGGGCATCGAGCGCCTGATCGAACTGATGAAGTCCGCCGGCGAAACGGCCGCGCCGAACCAGTGCGACGTCTACCTGGTGCACCAGGGCGAGGAAGCGCAGATGCAGGCGTTCATCCTGGGCGAGCGCCTGCGCGACGCCGGCCTGGACGTGATGCTGCATTGCGCGACGCCAGCGGGCGCCGGTTCCTTCAAGAGCCAGATGAAGAAGGCCGATGGCAGCGGCGCCGCCTTTGCCGTCATCATCGGCGACGACGAAGTCGCGAACAACACGGCCAACGTCAAGGCGCTGCGCGGCGAAGAGGGCGAGCAGCAGCAGACCACCGTGCCGTTCGACGACGTCGTCGACCATATCGTCGACCTGGTCGTCGGCGACCATGACCACGACCACGGTCACGACCACGTGCACTACCACCATTAACCCACTGACTGAGAAGCATCCATGGCATACGATCTCGAAGAACAAGAACAGCTCGACACCCTGAAGGCCTGGTGGGCGAAGTACGGCAACGTGGCGACGTGGGTCGTCATCGCCGGCCTGGCGGCCTACTCGGGCTGGACGGGTTGGACCTACTACCAGCGCACCCAGTCGGCGCAGGCATCGGCGCTGTACGACGAACTGCGCAACAGCGTCGAGAAGGACAACGCGAAAGTGCAGCGCGCCGCCGCCGACATGGAAAGCCGCTTCGGCTCCACCGTGTACGCGCAGATGGGCGCCCTGACGGCCGCCAAGAGCGCGTTCGAAGCGAAGGACAACAAGGCCGCCAAGGCGCAGCTGCAGTGGGTGATCGACCATGGCAGCGACGAATACAAGGCGATGGCAAAGGTGCGCCTGGCCGGCGTGCTGCTGGACGAGAAGGCGTACGATGCGGCGCTGAAGGCGCTGGACGGCGACATCCCGGCATCCTTCGCGGCCAGCGTCAACGACCGCAAGGGCGACATCCTGGCGGCACAGCAGAAGCTCGCCGAAGCCCGTACGGCCTACCAGGCCGCGCTGGACAAGACGGACAAGAAAAGCCCGGCGCGCCAGCTGATCGAGCTGAAATTCGAAGCCGTCGGCGGCGTCGTCCCGGAAGAGAAACCAGCTGCGTGATGAGACCTCGATAAACCTGCTGCACAGCGCCAGGTCCGGCCTGCGATGCTTCGCCGTACGTTTGTACGGCTGCGCTTCTCGACCAGACCTGACGCTGTTCGCTACGGTTTCTCGAGGCCTCGTGAGGCCAACAAGAGACATAAAGCGATTGTGGTACTGTCAGCCAGAGCTGTCAGTGCCCACGCAGCCCGCAAAGCCCCACAGCAAGAGGAGCAAGTAAAAACTTATGCGTATCACCGGAAAAGTAATCGGCGTGAGCCTGCTGGCAGTGACAGCCGGCTGCGGTACCCTCAGTTCCCTGAATCCGTTCAAGGAGAAGGACAAGAACCCGCCGGCCAAGCTGGTCGACATCAAGTCGCCGATCCCGGCGCGCATCGTCTGGAAGCACTCGACCGGCAAGGCCGGCCTGTACGTGTTCGCGCCGGCGCTGGCCGAGAACAGCCTGTTCGTGGCCGATGCCGACGGTATCGTCGAGCGCCTGGACGCGGCCACCGGCAAGTCGCAGTGGCGCATCAAGGCGGGCACGAACCTCACCGCCGGCGTGGGCTCGAACGGCAAGGTAGTCGCCGTCGGCGGCACCAAGGGCCAGGTGCTGGCGTTCGATGCCGCCACCGGCAGCCAGCTGTGGAAGGTGCAGGCGTCGTCGGAGGTGCTGTCGGCACCGGCCGTCAGCGATGAGCTGGTGATCGTGCGCAGCATGGACAACAAGATCACGGCGTACGACAGCAAGACGGGCGAGCGCAAATGGTTCATCCAGCGCACCACGCCGCCGCTGACGCTGCGTAACGCGCCGGGCCTCGTCGTCGCGGCACCGAACGTCTACGTCGCGCAGCCGGCCGGTCGCCTGCTGGCGCTGGCGCTGTCGAACGGCGTGCCGCGCTTCGAGGTGCCGGTGGCCGAGCCGCGCGGCGCCACGGAGCTGGAACGCGTGTCCGACATCGGCGGCAATCCCGTCGTGCTGGGCAGCGACATCTGCGCCGTCACGTACCAGGGCAAGGTCGGCTGCTTCGACCTGCAGACGGGCGTGCCGCGCTGGACCAAGGAAACGTCGTCGGACGTCGGCGTGGCCGTCGACCAGCGCTTCGTCTTCGTCTCGGACGACAAGGGCCACGTGGCCGCATACGGCCGCGATGGCGGCGCCAGCGCGTGGAAGAACGACTCGCTGTCGAACCGTGTGCTGTCCACGCCCGTATCGTATGGGCGCGTCGTGGCGGTGGGCGACTACCAGGGCTACGTGCACCTGCTGTCGCGCGAAGATGGCGCCATGCTGGGCCGCGTGCAGATCGACAGCAGCGCGATCAAGTCGGCACCGCTGGTATCCGGCTCGAACATGATCTTCCAGACCCAGAACGGCACCGTGGCTGCCGTCGCGGTAGAGTAATTCCAAGGTGGCCGCAAGGGGCGGCCATCCCGCAGTATTTTAAAAACCAAGCAGTATTTATGACCGCTTCGGCGGTTGAGTTGAAAAAGAATGAAGCCGGTAATTGCACTCGTGGGTCGCCCGAACGTCGGGAAATCGACCCTATTCAATCGTCTGACCCGCTCGCGCGACGCGCTGGTGGCGGACTTGCCTGGTCTGACGCGCGATCGTCACTATGGCGAGGGCCGCATTGGCGAACGTCCCTTCCTGGTCATCGATACCGGCGGTTTCGAACCGGTCGCGAAGGAAGGCATCATGTTCCAGATGGCGCTGCAGACGAAGCAGGCCGTCGCCGAAGCGGACGTCGTCGTGTTCCTCGTCGACGGCCGCCAGGGCATGACGCCCCACGACAAGACCATCACCGACTTCCTGCGCAAGAGCGGCCGTCCCGTGCTGCTGGTCGTGAACAAGGCCGAAGGCATGAAGTACACGTCGGCCGTGTCGGACTTCTATGAGCTGGGTCTGGGCGACCCGTACGCGATCTCCGGCGCCCACGGCGACGGCGTGCACGACCTCGTGCAGGAAGCACTGGACAAGGCGTTCGCGTCGCGTCCGGAAGATGCCGACGAGCTGCTGCCGTCCGAGCGCGGCATCAAGCTGGCGCTGGTGGGCCGCCCGAACGTGGGCAAGTCCACGCTGATCAACACGCTGCTGGGCGAAGAACGCGTCATCGCGTTCGACATGCCGGGCACCACGCGCGATTCGATCGAGATTCCGTTCGAGCGCGACGGCAAGCACTACACGCTGATCGACACGGCCGGCATCCGCCGCCGCGGCAAGGTGTTCGAAGCGATCGAGAAGTTCTCGGTCGTCAAAACGCTGCAGTCGATCTCGGAAGCGAACGTCGTGATCCTGATGCTGGACGCGCAGCAGGACATTTCGGAGCAGGACGCGCACATCGCCGGCTTCATCCTGGAAAGCGGCCGCGCCCTGGTGCTGGCCGTGAACAAGTGGGACGGGCTGACGTCCGACCAACGCGACCAGGTCAAGATGGACATGGACCGCAAGATCGACTTCCTCAGCTTCGCCAACACGCACTTCATCTCCGCGCTGAAGGGCACGGGCATCACCCAGCTGATGAAATCGGTGGATTCGGCCTACGCCGCCGCGATGGCCGACCTGTCGACGCCGAAGCTGACACGCGCGCTGGCCGAAGCGGTCGAGAAGCAGGAACCGAAGCGCAAGGGCGGCCTGCGGCCGAAGATGCGCTACGCCCACCAGGGCGGCATGAACCCGCCAATCATCGTCATCCACGGCAATTCGCTGGACGCGATCAGCGAGCCATACAAGCGCTACCTGGAAAAACACTTCCGCGAAACGTTCAAGCTGGTCGGCACGCCGCTGCGCATCGAGCTGCGTACTGGCAAGAATCCTTTCGATAAGCGCAAGGAATAAGCGCTGGGGCGGGGGCTGGCTGCTGGGCCGCCGGGTTTGTCCCGGTTTTGGCCCGCGGCTGCTGATCCGCTGGGGTCTGTCCCCTCGTTACGCCGCTGGCAAAAACCGGAGTCGTCGCTTACCAGGGACAGACCCCAGCGGATCGACCGCAAGCGGCTTCGTCAAGGGACTGACTCCCACACGATTTAAGCCAAACCCCACTGCATAAAACACAAAAACAGGTTACAGTAGCCCCAAAGCATTCCCGCTAGGCCGAGGGCGCTTTTTCCCTCTGTAAAAGGGGTGTGGCCGGCACTTGAATTCAAGCGTTTCGCCTCCAATTCCAACACTACAACATAAACTGGAGCTGTTATGAGCAATAAAGGGCAATTGTTACAAGACCCATTTCTGAATGCGCTGCGCAAAGAGCACGTTCCTGTCTCGATTTACCTGGTCAACGGTATCAAGCTGCAAGGCCATATCGAATCCTTCGACCAGTACGTCGTCCTGCTGCGCAATACCGTGACGCAGATGGTCTACAAGCACGCCATCTCGACCGTCGTCCCGGCCCGCGCCGTCAATCTCAACATCGAATCCGAGGCCGAGTGAACGCGTTGATCGACCAGACAACGCCGTTTAACCGTCCTTCGCTTCACTATCGCCTGACCGTCGTATGCGCGCAGCCTTAGTCGGTGTGGATTTCGGTCAGGGCGATTTCGATGCCAGTATCGCTGAACTGATGCTGCTCGCGCGTTCCGCGGGAGCCGATCCGATCACGACGATCACCGGCAAGCGTTCCAGTCCCGATGCGGCCTATTTCGTCGGCAGCGGCAAGGCCGACGAGATCGGCCATGCCGCCCAGGACCTGGGACTCGAAATCGTCATCTTCAATCACGCGCTGTCGCCCGCCCAGCAGCGCAATCTCGAGAAACGCCTGAACGTGCGCGTGCTCGACCGTACCAGCCTGATTCTCGACATCTTCGCCCAGCGGGCGCAGAGCCACGAGGGCAAGCTGCAGGTCGAGCTGGCGCAGTTGCAGCATCTTTCCACGCGGCTGATCCGCGGCTGGACTCACCTGGAACGGCAAAAGGGCGGTATCGGCCTGCGCGGTCCCGGTGAAACCCAGCTGGAAACCGACCGCCGGCTGATCGGCGAGCGGGTCAAGGCATTGCGCGCCCGTCTGGCCAAGCTGCGCAAGCAGCACGAGACCCAGCGCCGCGCCCGTGGGCGCAACAAGACGTTCTCCGTCTCCCTCGTCGGCTATACCAATGCCGGCAAATCGACGTTGTTCAACACGATGACGAAGGCCGGCGTGTACGTTGCCGACCAGCTGTTCGCCACGCTGGACACGACGTCGCGCCGCATGTACATGGGCGAGGAGGCCGGTCACGTCGTGATCTCGGACACGGTCGGCTTCGTGCGCGAGCTGCCCCACCAGCTGGTGGCGGCGTTCCGCGCCACGCTCGAAGAGACGATTCATGCCGACCTGCTGCTGCACGTCGTGGACGCGGCCAGCCCCGTCAAGATGGAGCAGATCGAGCAGGTCAACATGGTCCTGGCGGAGATCGGTGCCGATCACATTCCGCAGATTCTGGTGTGGAACAAGATCGACGCGGCGGGGCAGGAGCCGGCGGTGGAACGTGATGAATATGATAAAATTTCTCGCGTTTTCATCAGCGCGCGCACGGGCGAAGGACTCGACCTGCTGCGCGACGCCATCACCGAGGCAGCCAGGGATCAGCAGGAAGCCGACCTCCGTCCACGCGACGATACGGCGCCGGACGCTATCTCCACATTTACCAATGGCGGAATACACTAAGACATGCCTTTTCCCTCTCTAAAGAAAAGAACAGGCCTGAAGCTGTCGCTGAACGACCCCCGCTGGGGCTCGGACAAGGATGGCAACAGGCAGGCCCAGGAAGGCAAAAAGCCCGGTGAAGGTCCGCCGGACCTCGATCAGCTGTGGCGCGATTTCAATCAGCGCCTGAACGGCCTGTTCGGCAACAAGAACCGCAACAACGGCGGTGGCGGCAACGGCGGCGGCAATGGTGGCGGCGAACTGAAAGGTGCCGGCATCACCGTCGGCGCCGTCGCGGCCATCGCCGTGCTGGTGTGGCTGGCCAGCGGCGCGTTCATCGTCCAGGAAGGCCAGAAGGGCATCGTCACCACGTTCGGGCGCTACAGCCACGAAACGCCGGCCGGCTTCAACTGGCGCTGGCCGTATCCGTTCCAGGCCAACGAGACCGTCAACGTCTCGCAGGTGCGCACCGTCGAAGTGGGCTACCGCGGCAATGTGCGCAGCAAGCAGCCGGCCGAGTCGCTGATGCTGACGGACGACGAGAACATCATCGACATCCAGTTCGCCGTGCAGTACCGCCTGTCCGATCCGCGCGCCTGGCTGTACAACAACCGCGACGCGGAAGACACCGTGCGCCAGGTGGCCGAGACGTCGATCCGCGAGATCGTCGGCAAGAGCAAGATGGACTTCGTGCTGTACGAAGGCCGCGAGAAGGTCGCGTACGAGACGCAGCAGCTGATGCAGCAGATCCTCGACCGCTACGCTTCCGGCGCCATGGTCACCAACGTGACGATGCAGGCCGTGCAGCCGCCCGAGCAGGTGCAGGCCGCGTTCGACGACGCCGTCAAGGCCGGTCAGGACCGCGAGCGCCAGAAGAACGAAGGCCAGGCCTACGCCAACGACATCATTCCGAAGGCGCGTGGCTATGCGTTCCGCCTGCTGCAGGAAGCGGAAGCGTACCGCTCGATGGTCACGGAAAACGCGTCCGGTAACGCCGACCGCTTCAAGTCCGTGCTGGCCGAGTACCAGAAGGCGCCGGGCGTGACGCGCGACCGCATGTACCTGGACACGATGCAGCAGATCTTCACCAACACCAGCAAGGTGATGGTCGATGCCAAGGCCGGCAGCAACCTGTTGTACCTGCCGCTGGACAAGCTGATCGCCCAGGTGGCCGCCACCGAAGCGAACCGCTCCAACGTGACCGCGCCGCCGCCTTCGGCCGTGCTGCTGCCGCCGCCGGAGAACACCATGAGCACGTCCGACCCGCGCCGCGCGCGCGAATCGTCGCGTGACCGGGAGAGCCGTTAAATGAACCGCATCGTAACGTTCCTCGTCACGGGCTTCATCGCCGTGATGCTGCTGTCGTCCACCGTCTTCGTCGTCGACCAGCGCAAGTTCGCCATCGTCTTCGCGCTGGGTGAAGTCAAGCAGGTGATCAACGAGCCGGGGCTGCACTTCAAGTTGCCGCCGCCGTTCCAGAACGTCCTGTACCTGGACAAGCGCATCCTGACGCTCGACTCGCCGGAAGCGGACCGCTTCATCACGGCCGAGAAGATGAACATCCTCGTCGACTCGTTCGTCAAATGGCGGATCGTCGAACCGAAGCTGTATTTCGTCAGCTTCGGTGGTGATGAAGGCCGGGCGCGCGACCGCATGTCGCAGATCGTCAAGGCGGCGCTGAACGACGAGATCACCAAGCGCACCGTGCGTGAAGTGATCTCCGGCCAGCGCGGCAAGGTGATGGAAGCGATCCGCACCAAGGTCGTCGAGGAAGCGCGCCAGATCGGCGTGCAGATCCTGGACGTGCGCCTGAAGCGCGTCGACTACGTCGAGCAGATCAACAACTCCGTGTACGACCGGATGAAGGCGGAGCGCGTGCGCGTCGCCAACGAGCTGCGTTCGACGGGTTCGGCGGATTCGGAAAAGATCCGCGCCGATGCCGACAAGCAGCGCACCGTGATCCTGGCCGAAGCGTACCGCGAAGCCGAGAAGATGAAGGGCGAGGGCGACGCCAAGGCCAGCGCGATCTACGCCGAAGCGTTCGGCCGCAATCCGGAGTTCTACAAGTTCTACCGCAGCCTGGAAGCCTACCGCGCTTCGTTCAAGACCAAGGCCGACGTCATGCTGATCGATCCGAACTCGGAGTTCTTCAAGTACTTCAAGGGTTCGGGCACCGCCAGCAAGTGAGGCAGTGGGGACAGGCACCGTTCTGCGGGTCTCCGACCCGCAGAACGGTGCCTGTCCCCGACGTTTAGCCAGCAAGCCAACAGCAGCAATCAAAGCAAGGCCGCCCACCCAGGCGGCCTTTTTTTCCTCTTTATCACGGTTTTCGCGTAAAATATGCGGTTCGGCCTCCGCCGCCGAGTGGCGCCCCTGCGCTGATGAACCTTTTTCAACAACTGCATCAACAACTGCGAACACCCGGTTCCCCCATGCCGAATTGGCTACTGCCTGAACATATCGCCGACGTCCTGCCGTCCGAGGCGCGCAAGATCGAAGAGCTGCGCCGCCTGATGCTGGATAACTTCCGCCGCTACGGCTACGAGCTCGTCATGCCGCCGCTGCTGGAATACGTCGAATCCCTGCTGGCCGGTGCCGGCCAGGACCCCGACCTGCGCACCTTCAAGCTCGTCGACCAGATCTCCGGCCGCATGCTGGGCCTGCGCGCCGACATGACGACGCAGGTTGCCCGCATCGACGCGCACCTGCTGAACCGCGCCACCGTCACGCGCCTGTGCTACGCCGGCCCCGTGCTGCATACCCGTCCTTCGGGCCTGCACGCCACGCGCGAGCCGCTGCAGATCGGCGCCGAGATCTACGGCCATGCCGGCCTCGAAGCCGATGCCGAGATCCAGGAACTGGCCCTGGCGTCGCTGGAACTGGCGGGCTTCTCGGAAGTGCGCCTGGACCTGGCCCACGTGGGCGTGCTGCGCGCGATCCTGGACCTCGACCCGGCCGCGGGCAAGCAGCACTTCGCCATCGTGCAGCTGCTGCGCGCGAAGGACGTTTCGGGCCTGCGCGAACTGACCGCCGGCTTCGAGCCCGCCACGCGCGACGCGCTGCTGGCCCTGCCGAACCTGTACGGCGACGTCGATGTGCTGAAGGCCGCCCGCACGGCGCTGCCGGAAATCCCGGGCATCACGAAGGCGCTGGCCGAACTGGCCGCGCTCGCGGCATCGGCCATCGGCCGCGCCGACGTGGCCATCGACCTGGCCGACCTGCGCGGCTACCAGTACGAAAGCGGCGCCACGTTCGCGCTGTACGTGCCGGGCCTGCCGAACGCCGTCGCCCGCGGCGGCCGCTACGATCACGTGGGCGAGGCCTTTGGCCGGGCCCGTCCCGCGACGGGGTTCTCGATGGACCTGCGCGAACTGGCGCGCCTGCTGCCGACGGCCGATCGCAAGCACGCGATCCGCGCGCCGTGGGGCAATGCGCCCGAGCTGAAAGAAAAAATCGCCGAGCTGCGCAAGTCCGGCGAGGTTGTGATCCAGTCTTTGCCGGGTCACAGCAATGAACAGGACGAGTTCGAGTG
>Ga0265798_10004962_pt1 | contig 18143 bp, 14 predicted proteins | sample P3T30metagenome_FD_192430 | JGI IMG/M metagenome (GOLD analysis project Ga0265798, IMG submission 192430) | Plant litter microbial communities from East Loma Ridge, Irvine, California - P3 T30 | ecosystem: Environmental > Terrestrial > Plant litter > Unclassified | place: USA: California... | reverse complement strand
CGGGAGCTTCCTCAGACCGTTGATGGGTCTCAGGCCGCTCGATTGTCCGATATAACGCGCGGCAAGCTTGATTAGACCATCAGAGCGTGAAGGGTCGGCGTCTTAGTCATGAGCCCGTGCCATGACGCGGTATACTACACCGTCATTCTCAAAGCAAGATTGATCTACGGCTCGCCGTCGAACGCATGAGTAAAGCAAGTTTCGCTGCCTTCGACAATCACCTGATAGCTGGTCATGTTTTCTTGGTGTCCATAGACTGTAAAAGCACCACGGTCCGACAGAGACCCATGCAAACCACGTCGCCAATTCAGTTAGGCGAAGGCCTTAATACCTCGACGCTTCAAGGTTCTCCGAAACACGGCTTGTGCTAAAAGCATGAGTGACCTTGGCATGATAGCAATCGGAAAGGTCTTCGTCCAGAACGTCGGATAGCGCCAAAAATAGGAAATCGACAGGGGAATAGCCTGCTTCCAATAGACATTGCCTGCCCCGAAAATTTTGGCGTTCAGAAAATGCGTCCTTACGTAGAAAGCGGCGACCTTAGCCATTGCGCTGCGATAGGCCCAATCGTCACGGCCGAGTGTGTCGCCGAAAGCGCGTTCGTAGCCGACCATATCAAGCCGCGTGCGGGCGAACGGGTCCCGCCCTTGGAATGAATCGTTACCTAGCCTGCAACCGATTAGAATATCTGGCACGCACACCCAGACCGAGTGATCGTCAAGCAACCTGGCAATGGCATAGGTGTGGACGTAGCCGTTCAAATACGGCCCGATCGGTGTGGTAGTGACAGCCTTAGCCCAGGCCTCGCGGCGGACGACGATACTCGTCATATATCCGAGCCATGGGCCGACCGAACTAATGATTTCACCACGACCGTTGAGTACGGTCTCAGAGGCGAAATTAGTCGAAATATAATTGTGAGGCGCGGTCCGCTGGGTGAGGTCCGGGCTGTAGCCGTAGGATCCCAAGCTGATTCCAGTCAGTACGGGCCACGAGTCGAGCACCTTTTCGATCCGTGCAAACGCTCCAGTATCAAGCAGGACGTCATCGCTTCCAAAAAGCCAGCAATAGTCCCCCGACGCGCGGGCGACAGCATTGAGGATGTTGCGATCGAAGCCGAGATTGTCCGCAAGACGGTGATAGACGATCGCAATGCCGCGGTCCGCATACTCGGCGACCAGCGCCTGCGTATCGTCGGTTGAGGCATTGTCACTGATGACGATTTCGATATCAAGACCATAGCCGGTCTGCGCATTCAGGCTGTCGAGCATGACGCGAAGTTCGGGTGCGCGATTATAAGTTGGTACGCAAATCGAAAGACGCATGGTCGCTTCCTCAGGCAATAGCCGTATGACGTCGGGCGTGGAGCCGGCAACGGACCGGCAATACCCAGGCAGCGGTTAGCACGAAGCATCCGATCAGGCCGCAGATCATGCCGGGCAGACCGAAATATCGAGCTCCGAGAAACTGCAAAGAGATGCTCAGCAGAGATTGGACCGGCGCGACGATCCATAACAGCAATAGGTCGTTCATACTCTGCAGAACCATGGCGAACGTGTCCGTCCAGACCCTGACCATGACGTACATGGTAAGAAGACCGATTACGACCAGCGGGATGGGGGTGGCAAGGCCAGGCGCAATGATGCGTACGATCAACGTGTTCGTCAGCGCCACGCCGATACCCGCCATCAGCGTGAAGCCTATGCCAAAGATGATGTAGTTTTTGGTCTTGGCAAAAACGCTGTGCCAATCGTTGCGCGCGATCGCTTCGCTGCAGATTGGCCAGAGCGCTTGTAGTAATGCTGTGTAAACAAAGAATATCAGCAGGAAAAGCTTGGTAGCAACACTATAGATCACGATGTCCTGAACCGCGAGAACTCGGACCATGATGATGTAATCGACTTGTAGGACGGACGCTCCGAGAAGTCCCGAAATCCAAAATCGGAAAGCACGTGCCAGCAAAGGCTTGGCGAGAGCTCCGCGGAAGCAATGTCGGCGGGCGGCTTGAGCTGCGGTAACGCCAAGCGCGATCATCGGTAGAATCGCTAGCGGCAGATAATAGAGCATCGTCGACATCGCGATCTGAGGGCCGCTGCTGCTGCAGTGCTGCAGCATCCAAATGGCGGCGGTGCCGATGACGGTTCCTGCGGCGGGCACGAGATTGGAAAGATACCCGCGGTGCCGCGCGAACCAGATACGGTAGACCACCCCGCCAAGCGCGGTGCCGATCGATGGAAAGGCCATTGCGTAAAAGGTGAGGGTGCGATCCGATTCAGACAGGAAGGAAAAGCCGCCGAGCAGCAGGCTAGATAGCCACGGCCCCAGCACGATCATCGCTACACATGCGAAACATGCGGTTCCTAGCGATAGGAGTGCGCCGGTAAGGATAATGTCTTGGGTCTCTTCACCGCCCGCACGCCGTTCTGAAATGTAGTTCTGCAGACTGATACCAATACTGAAATCGCTCAACAGGAGCCAGCCGTTGAGGCTGGCCAGTACGGCGAAGACACCATAGCCACTCGTGCCGAGGCTCCCCATAAGGATGCGCACGGCAACGAGTTGCGCCACGACTTGAATACCGCGGCCGATCCAGCCACCCCCGGCCACGAGCCAGACCGATGGGATTCGGAAACCGAACACACCTGCGCCCTTGGTCGCCGTTTCCAGATCGGCGTCGTTCATAAAGCATTCCCCGCCAATGAAGGTTGCGGGGTACGCTGGAAACATGTAGGCACTTGGACAGTCATACCATCTAACATTGAGTAGTTCGTCGAACTAATTCTTATCAGAAATTTAGACCAAAGAATTCTTCGAGCTTTTCGCCAACATAGTCGAAATGTTCGGCGCCGAGCGCCGGGTAAAGGCCGATCCAGAAGGTATTGTTCATCACCCGATCGGTCTGCGTGAGGTCGCCGACGACACGGTAGTTGACGTGCTCGAAATAAGGCTGGCGCGTCAGGTTGCCGGCAAATAGCAGCCGCGTGCCAATCTTGTTTTGGTCAAGGAAGCGGGTCACGTCCACGCGCTTGGCATCGACGCCGTCGCGCAGCATCAGTGGGAAGCCGAACCACGATGGATCCGAATTTGGCGTCGCTTCGGGCATGATGAAGATCTCTTCCAGGCTCTTCAACCGCTCGGTGAGCAGCCCAAAATTTCGCCGGCGGGCAGCGATAAAGCCTTCCGCGCGGTCGAGCTGCGCGAGACCGCAGGCCGCCTGCATGTCGGTGATCTTCAGATTGTAGCCTAGGTGCGAATACACATATTTGTGGTCGTAGCCAAACGGCAGCGTGCCATGCTGCTGGCCGAAGCGCGAACCGCAGGTGTTGTCGCAGCCCGGCGCGCAATAGCAGTCGCGGCCCCAGTCGCGGATTGATTCGATCAGCGGACGCAGCTCGGCCGACTTAGTGAACACCGCACCGCCTTCGCCCATGGTCATGTGATGCGCCGGGTAGAAGCTGAGCGTTGCTACGTCGCCCCAAATGCCGACCAGCTTGCCGTCATAGGTCGCGCCGAGCGCATCGCAACAATCCTCGACCAGCCACAAATCATGCTCGTCGCAGATACGGCGAACTTCGGCGAGATTGAACGGGTTGCCGAGCGTATGCGCGATCATGATCGCACCAGTCTTCTCGGTGATCGCCGCCTCGATCAGGCTGACGTCGATATTGTAGGTCGGTACTTCGACGTCGACGAACACCGGGATCAGGCCGTGCTGGATCGATGGGTTGACCGTAGTCGGGAAGCCAGCCGCGACGGTGATTATTTCGTCTCCAGGCTTCAGACGACGATCGCCGAGCTTGTGGCTAGTTAGGCACGACAGTGCGAGCAGGTTCGCGGACGAACCCGAGGTGGTGGTCAGAACGAACGGCGCGCCGACCATCTTGGCGAGCTTCGCTTCGAACTCGGTGTTGAAGCGGCCGGTGGTCAGCCAGCCGTCGAGCGACGCCTCGACCATCATCTCGATCTCGGGTGCACCGATCACTTTGCCCGCGGGCGGGATCACGGATTGACCAGGCATGAACGGCTTGGGCGCGAATTGCTGCTCGGCATATTGGCCGACCAGAGTGCGGATCTGCTTGCGAAGTTCGTCAGCGGTCATTGAAATAGGTCCTATGCGGAAAGGGTTTGGCTGGCGCCGGCAAAGCGCTCTAGCTCTTCAAGCGAATAAGCGTGCATATCCGCCCCGGAAAGCCATGCGCGATGCCAAGTAACGATCCGGTCGAGAGTTTGCGACAACGACCAGCGTGGCTGCCAGCCGAGCCCGAAGCGCGCCTTGGAGATGTCGAGCTTGAGGTAATTGGCCTCGTGCGGCTGAACAGACTCGTCGCATGTCCAATCGGCGCCATTGCCCCAACGCGCGCACATGCGTTCGACGATCCACTGTACCGGTTGTGCATCTTCGTCGCGGGGACCGAAGTTCCACGCCTGGGCGGTGGTAGGATCCGCCCACAGCGCTTGGCACAGCACGAGATAGCCCGACACTGGTTCTAGCACGTGTTGCCACGGCCGGGTCGCGAGAGGGTTGCGGATCAGCACCGGATCACCTTCGGAAACCGCACGCAGAATGTCCGGGATCAGCCGATCGGCCGCCCAGTCGCCCCCGCCAATGACGTTGCCGGCACGGCCCGAGGCGAGCGCGGGCTGGCCATCGCCAGTAAAGAACGACCGGCGATAGGCTGACGTCACCAGTTCGGAACACCCCTTTGAGTTGCTGTACGGATCATAGCCGCCCATCGCCTCGTCTTCGCGGTAGCCCCAGACCCATTCGCGGTTCTCGTAGCATTTGTCGGTCGTCACCACGCAGACTGCGCGGACCGACGATGCCTTGCGGACCGCCTCGAGCAAGTGGACGGTGCCCATGACGTTTGTGGCATAGGTGCCGACCGGATCGTCGTAGGAGGCGCGCACCAACGGCTGCGCCGCCATGTGGATGACGATCTCGGGATCGGCTGCGGCCAACGCGGTCTCCAGGGCTTCGCTGTCGCGGATGTCGCCAATGATCGACGTCATACCGGCCGCGACGCCAGCGACCTCGAACAGCGCGGGGTTGGTCGGGGGGGCGAGCGCGAAGCCGGTTAGCTCTGCACCCATCTGCTGAAGCCAGAGCGATATCCAGCTACCCTTGAACCCCGTGTGGCCGGTTAGAAAGACGCGCTTGCCGGCCCAGAAGGCGGGATCGACGTCGCCCTTGGTCGCGATCGGTGCAGTCATGGCGGCAGTTACCATATCCGCCACGGGGCTTTGCCGCTCTGCCACAGGCTTTCGAGATGCTGCTTATCGCGCAGCGTGTCCATAGGCTGCCAGAAGCCGTGATGCTCGTACGCCATCAGTTCGCCGTCGGTTGCCAGCGTGCGCAGGGGCTCCTGTTCCCAAGTGGTCGAATCGTTTTTGAGATAGTCAAGCACTTTAGGCGACAGCACGAAATAACCGCCATTGATCATGCCGCCATCGCCCTGCGGCTTTTCGAGGAACTCGGTGATCTGGCCACCCATGATCTGCAATGCGCCGAACCTCCCGGGCGGATAGGTGGCGGTCAGCGTCGCCGCTTTGCCGTGGCTGCGGTGGAATTCGATCGACTTGGTGATGTCGATATCGGCAACGCCGTCGCCGTACGTGAAAAAGAAGAACTCCTCGTCCTTCACGTGATCGGCAACGCGCTTAAGGCGACCACCGGTCATGGACTCGTCGCCGGTATCGACCAACGTGACCTTCCAAGGCTCGGCGCGCTTCTCGTGCACGATCATCTTGTTTGCCTTCATGTCGAAGGTAACGTCGGACATGTGCAGGAAGTAGTTCGCGAAATACTCCTTGATCACATAACCCTTGTAGCCGCAGCAGATGATGAACTCAGTGACGCCATGCGCCGCGTAGATCTTCATGATGTGCCACAGGATCGGGCGACCGCCGATTTCGATCATCGGCTTGGGGCGCAGACTGGTCTCTTCCGCAAAACGCGTGCCGAGACCACCGGCCAGAATGACTGCCTTCATCGTCCTACCTCAATTCGAGCTGACAAATGCATCGGAGAAAAAGCGCTTGGCCGGAAGGCCGAGCGCCAGAAGTGCATCGCGTGCAGATGTAATCATGGCGTTCGAGCCACATGCATAGACGACCGTATCATCGGGATCGATCCCCTGACGGATCGCTGCGTCGTGAACATAACCCCGCGCGGCGCTCCAATTGGCATCGGTGCCCGATAGCAAGTGGTGGATGCCGACGTCGAGGCCCAATCCGACTGGGTCCCAGCAAAAGCTCTCGGCTTCGCGGTTGCCCCAGAAGACAGTCAGTCGGTGCTGCGCGGCGCGGTCGGGATCGGTTGCGAGCTCTTCGAGTAGCGCCTTTACGGGTGCGATGCCGGTTCCGGTCGCGAGGAATACAATATTGGTCGGCCCTTCTTCGCGTAGGAAGAAGGTACCGAACGGCCCCTCGATGCGAAGCAGGTCGTTGACCTTGGCGCGCTCGAACCAGTATTCGCTGAGAACTCCCCCTGCGTAGCGCTTGATGATTAGTTCGAGCAGGCTGTCACCACGCGGTGCATTGGCGAGCGAGTAGCTGCGACGCACACCCTCGGCAATGACATCAACATATTGGCCAGCGAGGAAGCGCATCGGTGACGCCGGCGGTGTCTTTAGGACGACGCGAACAATATCGGGAGAGAGCCGTTCGATCGACACGATCCGGCTCGCCATCGTCTTGATATCAATATCCGCAAGGCGATCGAGCGGCTCGATATCCAGCGTGACGTCACTTGTCGCCGAACGGCAGCATGTCAGTATGACACCGCTGTTCGCTTCCTGGAGCGTCAAGCTTTCCTCGTGGCGCAGGATTTCGGTCGTGCCTGCCAGGACCGGAGCCTTGCAAATGCCGCAGCGACCCGTGCGGCAGCTATATTCGAGGACGATCCCTTGCGCGCGCGCGGCGTCCAGGATCGAAACCGTCGGGTCGGTAGGAAACGATCGATCGTTGCTGAGAGTGGCCATATACATAGAAAGGCGCCTGATAAGCGATTGTTACGTACAGTCCAGCGCTTACCCCCTGGCCAGAGGGTATCCGCAAATCTGTAGCGCAAATCTGTAGCATTGTCGCGGGGGGGCAGGCAGGGTATGACCCGGTTGGAACGACCGGGCGGGCAAGGGGTCGATCGAAAATTACAATTTCGGACGTCTGTCATCAGCCCACCGCCTAGGTTACCCAATTACCAGTTTGTGTTTTAAGCAATACGCCGTTCATGCGTACTCTTATAACCTAAGCGGGGGGTGACGAGCAGGATACGCTTTGCGATAGGCAGGCTCGCCCGTGTGTTGGATTTTGATGTATGAAGATTGCTATTGTTCATGATTGGCTCACGCTCAAAGGCGGCGCCGAGACATGTCTTAAAGAGTTTCTCGACATGTACCCACAGGCAGATATTTTCTGTGTCGTCGACTTTATGCCTGACAGCGACCGTGGCTTTCTGAAAGACCACAAGATTACGACCAGTTTCATTCAGCGGCTTCCTTTTGCTGCAGGGCATTACCGGTCGTATCTACCGCTGATGCCGCTCGCGATCGAGCAGCTTGATGTAACAGGATACGACCTGGTGATCAGCTCGTCAGCGGCAGTTGCCAAGGGTGTCGTAACCGGACCGGACCAGATACACGTTGCGTATACATACAGCCCGGTCCGCTATGCTTGGGATTTGCAGCACCAATATCTTGGTGAGGCAAGAATGACCAAAGGCCTCAAGAGCATCTTTGCTCGGGCCATTTTGCATTACATTCGGCTGTGGGACTCGCGTACCGCAAATGGTGTCGATCATTTCATCGGCATTTCCAATTTCATAGCCCGCCGTATCCGCAAGGCTTACGGCCGCGACTCAACGGTTATCTATCCGCCCGTCAACATCGACCGCTTCACGATCGGTGAAACACGCGACGATTTTTACGTGACCATGTCACGCCTTGTTCCGTACAAACGCATTCCGCTTATCGTCGAGGCATTCGCTGATATGCCTGATCGCCGCCTGATCGTCATCGGTGACGGTCCGGAAATGGAGGCAGTAAAGGCAGCCGCTGGACCAAATGTCACCATCATGGGGCGTCAGCCTGACGATGTTGTTGTTTCGCATCTCCAACGTGCCAAAGCCTTCCTGTTTGCGGCGGAGGAAGATTTCGGCATCGCGCCGTTGGAAGCACAGGCCTGTGGAACGCCGGTCATTGCGTATGGCAAAGGCGGCGCCTTGGAGACCATTCGCGGCCATGACGGCGCTGATCAGACCGGCGTGTTTTTTGGTGAACAGACAAAGGCTTCGATAGTCACGGCGATCGAACATTTCGAACGCCGCGAAGCGACTATCACTCCTGCTACGTGCCGTGCCAATGTCGAGCGATTTTCAACCGAACGTTTTCGCCGGGAGTTTGCTGCGTTCATTGATGGCGTTACGCAACAGGCACCCGCTGACGCCGCCTACACGAATGCCATGTCAAAGCGTATCGCACCACAGCCCACGGAACATGAAACCGGCTTGGTGCGCCTGCACCAGATCGATCACCATGATGAAGTGCGTCGCCCAAGCCGGAGCGTTACGGTTGGTTCGTGATGCCAACGGCGCAACCGTAACGAAGCGATCCGCAGGAGGCGTGACTGGTACCGTGCCAATATCCTCGGTCCGAGTGATAATCGGCAGACGATTGCCATCGTGACCGTCGATCCGCGCCCAGCGCGGAATGACCAGCACAGTCCCGTCGCTACCCATGTGCCTGGCATCACGACGAACCTGGAAACCGGCTTGCACCTGATCACCACCGCGTACCGGCAAACTTATCAGGACGAAGGCTGCCGCTGCGGTTGTACCATATGCTTTGGTCGCGAGCATCGCGTCAGGTTCTCGAGCCAGGCGTAGATTGTCGCCGTCTGTGCCGGTGCGCGAGCGGATTGGCATTGCGGTGTCGGCAATCCGCCATATGGGATCTTGCCAATCGGCTGCGGTGAAATTGGGATCAGCCAGCATGGTGCGCGTGTCATGCAACCGCATCGGCATCCACCCCAGTTCGTATCCGGTGCTGCGTTTCATACTGAACGCGCCCGCACCTGATGCCCAAGCCGTAACTTCCGATGGATTGGCAGGGCTCAAACCAATTTGATGGACGAACATATCGACGAGCGCCACGCTTGCACCGGTGCCCACTTCGACGATGTGCCGCCCGGCAATGGCCTTGCCCGTGTTCAGCAACCACCCGCCATGCAACCGGACCATAGCGCCATTGCCCGAGCAGCTGATGACGGGCGACACCCATTCCTTGCCTTCGTGATGGCAATCCGTCGCGGTGACGAGGCCGGCACTCACCGCGTACAGCTGGCGAGTATAGTCGATCGAGCAGCCGATCAGCTGCAGCGATCCCGATGGCTGTCCCATACGCACTGCCACACTCGAATTGTACAGCGTGCAGCCGAAGAAGCTGTTGCGTTCGCCATTGTCTTCAACCGACGGCCAGTCGATGCACCGTGCGCATTCGAACACCTCGCAGTGCACGAAAACATTGTTGTAGCCGCGGTTGCCGAATCGAATGCCGGTGCCGCAATTGGACACGGACATGTTTTCGATCATCATCTGCGCAGCGGTCGCGACCGTATCGGTGTCGAAATCCAGTCCTATGCTGTCGGTGCCGCTACCGCCGCCACGCAGATGGATGGCGCCAGATATCATGCCCTTGCGGCCATAATTGTTGGCGGGACCGCTTCGGGTAACCGAGCTGGCGGTGACGCGCAGGCATCGGCCACTGACGCCGGTGAAGTCGAGCAAGGCCTGCCCCCACAAAGAAGCGCGTGATGCATCAAGCACGATCGTCGAACGGCAACGATAGGCAATCCTTGGCTGCAAGTGAACAATCCCGCCATTCGCCCTGGCAGAGACAGCATCGATCGCACGCTGGATCGCGGCGGAGTCGTCCGTGACACCGTCACCGATCGCGCCGTAGTGTTCGGGCGTTACACTGGCTTGGTCTGCGGCCCCGTGACGAGGAACAGCGAGCGCTGCGTCGTCGGCACGTGCAGTGGATCCTACCATCAGCGGAGCAGAGGACAGGGCAGCAAGCAAAGAACGCCGCGAGGTTGATAGTGGTGGCAAAATATTGAAGATCCTTTTGCACGATCATGAAAATCGGTACCGATTCTGCGATGTCGCGGTGGATTGGCACTCCTACGCGCGGTTCGAGGCCTCGTTTCACGCCTGATCGTGCTTCAAGCGCCTTCCACCTCGACGGCGTCCTTATCTGGGCCTGTTATTCAGTCTAAGTTCGTCATAAACGACCCCGGCAGCCTTATCGGCCAATCATATGGACTGAAACATGAATGCAACCCATCGCGGTCGTGGCGTATCCGCCCGCTCGGGCCGTAGCCGTTCTTCTGCAAAGCCGCGTGGCTTTCGCTCGGGATTTGACGGACGGACATCCTTGACGGGCAAAGCACCGCTAATCGCGACCGGCGGATATTTTGTCGTGCTGGCGTTGTTCGGCGGTGGTCTGGCTGGGTGGACGCCAGGCTACATGCTGGTCTGCATCACGATTGTAGCCGCGATCGTTGCGCTGGCATGGCGAGACGGGTTTCGCGCGCTCGATGACACGCCGCCTTTGGCCAAGACCGCATTGATTGGCATTGCCGTATTGCCCTTGCTGCAACTGATGCCGTTGCCGCCTGAATGGTGGCAGGCACTACCGGGGCAAGGGGTCCGTCATCAAGTGCTGACGCTCGCAGGGCTCGGGAAAAGCTGGCAGCCCTTGTCGGTCGAACCTGTCGGGACTGCGATCTCGGCGGTGCTCACGATCGGTTTTGCAGCGCTTGTCGCAATGCTCATGAGCTTGAGCGACAAGGATTTTCGCAACGTACTGCTTTTGGCGTTCGGACTGGTGCTGTTGGGCATTCTTGTCGGGATGGTGCAGGTCGTCACCGACGGTCAGTTTCCCAATCCGCACGGTATCGTCATGGGACCGACGTTGCAGGGCTTCTATGCCAACAAGAACCATATGGCCGTCATCCTCGCCGTTACCATCCTCCTGGCCGGATTCGTCGTTGTCCCCCGCTTCTTCGTTTCGCATCGCCGGCTCTGGGTCAGTCTCGGATACATCGCGTTCGTGGTGGTTTGCATCATCTCGACTAACAGTCGCGCCGGATTGGCATTGGGCGGAGTGGCGGCGTTGATTGTGCTGCACGACCAGACCCGCCAGATTGACTGGCGCTACAAGATCGCAGGGCTTGCGGTGCTGGCATTGCTGGCTGGGCTGATCCTGTCGACGGCTGCATTCGAACTGCTGTTCGGACGGTTCGAGGATGTCGACAACGACCTGCGCTGGCGCTTCACAATTTGGTCTTGGCCGCTTGTTGAGCGCTACTGGATATCAGGTAGCGGCGCTGGGTCATTCGTGACGCTGTTCTCGGCCAATGAACAACTCGCATGGGTGAAGCCGACATTCGTAAACCATGTGCACAATGAATATGTGCAGCTGGTGATCGAGTTCGGCATGGCCGGTATCGCGGTGCTGTTGGTGTTACTAGCGTCGCTTGTTCGTCCGCTTGTCCTGTGGTGGCGGTCGCCACGGACCACACGGGAGCACGCACTGATGACGTTCGGCTTTGCCACCATCCTGCTCTTCGCGCTGCACAGCGCGGTCGATTATCCGCTACGCCGTCCGGCTGGCTGGGCGTTCCTGGCACTCGCCTTAGTGGCGGTCTATCGGGGATACCGTTCGAGCACCGGTGGCGCGGCTGCGGTGGAACGGGCGGAAACGACTTGATGGAAGATCATGGCTGCTGCTACGGCAGCTAATCTTCACAGTATCGTGTCTATTTTCGTAAAGGGTGTGCGTGTGCGCCTCAAGATCTTATCGACCTGGGCGCTGGCTGCATGTGTGGCAGGATGTGCGGGTGGCTCCAATGTCCCGGTCGGCCAGACCGAACTGCCTTCCGCCCCGCAGACGCGACCGGTCCCAGTTACCCTGAATGAGTATCTGCTCGGGCCTCTCGACACTATTTCTGTAAACGTATTTAACGAACCGACACTGAGCGTTGCCGAAGCCGGCGTGTCGCTCAGCGGCAAGGTTTCGTTGCCGCTGCTCGGCGAGATGCCGGTCTCCGGCCGTTCGACCGGCGAAGTGGCGACGATGATCACCAGCGCGCTCAACGCGCGTTATCTGCGGAATGCGCGTGTCTCGGTCTCGGTCGAGCGAGCGGCCAATTTTACAGTTACCATCGACGGCGAGGTGAAGAAGCCGGGCGTCTACCAGATCCCTGGCGCGCGCTTGACTTTGGTCCAGGCCATCGCGCTGGGCGAAGGGGTAAGCGATCTCGCCAAGCTGGACGAAATCCTGATCATCCGCGAGATCGAAGGCAAGCGCTATGTCGCGCGCTTCGATCTGGCCGAAATTCGCGCTGTGAGGATGATTGATCCGCAGATTCAGCAGGGTGACATCATCGTCGTCGGTTACTCGCGCGGCGGGGCGCTGACCCGTACGCTGATAGGCACGCTGCCAGGCGTAGCGGCGCTCTTCGTGGCGCTGCGTCAGTGATGCGTACGTGCATCATCCTGCCACACGCTAGTATGACGCAGAGCGCGATGGCCCTGTGCGTCAAATTGTCCCATTGAACGAGGCGTTCCGCACAATGCAGTTTCCGTTTGCCGGAGCCGGTGCACCGACCGAACCGACCATGACCCCGGGCGCAGCAACTGCGTTCGAGGGCGATAGCAGCGCCAGCACGCTTCGCGAGATCTGGGCGGCGGTCTATCGGTCGCGATACTGGATCGCAGGAATTTTCGCGGTCTGCATCGCGCTGGGCATCACGCTGGCACTATTGTCGACGCGCCTGTACCAGGCAACTGCGTCAATCGAAGTGCGCCAGGAGGCCGAGAAGGTTCTCGGTACCGAGCAGGATCGCGAGGATTCGAGCTCCCGGGCGGACGCCGAGCGCTTCTTGCAAACGCAGCTGGATATCATTCGCAGTCGCGGTGTCGCTGAGGCAGTTGCCGAGAGCGAAGGGTTGTTCCGCGGCGAGGCGTTCCTTAACACGATGCGCGTTCCCGACGCCGACGTGCAGGTTCCGCTGGGCATGTCGCCGCGCGACGCGCAGCGCGCCCGCGTCATCAAGGCCCTGCGCGACAATATGCAGGTGCGCTACACCGGGACCACGCGGATCGCGGCGATCTCGTTCACCAGTCCAGACCCGCGGCTGTCGGCACGCATCGCCAACAGCTATGCGACCTCCTATATCCGCAACAACCTAGCGCGTAAGGCGGGTAGCTCGGTCTATGCCCTGGACTTCCTGCGCGACCAGCTTCGCGAGGCGCAGGCACGGCTTGCCAAGTCCGAGCAGGAGGTTGTCGATTACGCGCGGCGTACGCGGATCGTCGATGCAGGCAATGCGGCGGGCAATGCCACCACCAGCGACGCTAGCGCGCGCCCAGTCGTTGATCACCGCGCAACTCGTGCAGCTGAACCAGGCTTATTCCACCGCGGTGGCCGATCGTATCTCTGCCGAGCAGAAATGGGCCAACGTATCACGCTTGCCGTTGCTCAGCGTGCCCGACGTGCTGTCCAACAACGCGATCCAATCGCTGATCGAGCGTCGCGCGCAGATTCAGGCGCAATATCAGCAGCAACTTTCGACACGCCGGGCAGATTATCCTGCCGTAGTTGAGGCGGCTGCGCAGGTGAAGGCGCTAGACCGACAGATCACCACGCTGGCACGCAGCATTCGCGACGGCATCAAGAATCAGTATGACATCACGGCGTCGCGCGAACGCGAACTGAATAGCGCGATCGACGGGCTGAAAAACAGCACGCTTTCCGAGCAAAAGCAGGGCATCGAACTGTCGATCCTGCGCCGCGAGGCCGACACCAACCGTCAGCAATATGAATCGCTGCTGCGTCGCTACAATTCGGTTAATGCGGAATCAGGCATTCAGACCAACAACCTGTCATCTGTTGATCAGGCACAGGTTCCCGATCGTCCATCATGGCCGAAGCTGCCGCTCAACATCGCGCTCGCGCTAATTGTGGGAATGCTGCTGTCGGCGCTGTTCGTCTTCCTCCACGAAAAACTGTTCAGTCGCGTGCGGACACCGGACGAAGTGCGCGCCGCTTCGCATCTGTCGATCCTTGGCGTGGTGCCGTCGACGGACAGCCCCGAGGGCGAACTGGCCGACCCAAAGTCGTTCCAAAGTGAAGCTTACAGCTCTGTGCGGACTGGGCTTTCGTTGAGTAAGGGCGGGGTGCCGCAAGCCATGATGGTGACCAGCACACAACAGGGTGAGGGTAAGTCAACTGCGTGCCATGCCCTCGCGCTCAGCTTTGCGCGTCTCGGCAAGAGGGTGCTTATCATCGATATCGATCTGCGCCGTCCCAACGTCCACCGCCTCTTCAGCGTGAAGAACAAGCAGGGCTTCAGCAATGTACTGGCGGGCCAGCTGGCAATGAACGACGCAATCCGCCCGAGCGGTGTGAGCGGGCTCGACATGGTCGTCGCGGGCGACATCCCCCCCAATCCCGCCGAACTGATCGGCAGCCCGCAGCTTCCCGTCCTGCTCAGCGAACTGCGTCAACGCTACGACCTCATCCTGTTCGATTCAGCGCCTGTTATGGGACTTGCTGATGCGATCGTCCTGTCGAGCGAAGTCGATGCGACGGTGTTCGTCATCGAGTCCGGCCGCAACCCGGCAAGGACAATTCAGGTCGCGCTTGGGCGTCTGGCTCAGGGTGGCGGGACGATCATTGGCGCGGTGTTGCTGAAGTTCGATCCAGGCCGCTTCGGTTATGGCTACGGCACCGAATATGGCTATAAATATGACTATGCCGCGCGGAATGACTGAGCCGTCGCGTCTGAGACGCGGGATTACGAGCGTTCTGGCAGCAGCGGTGGTTTTGCCGGTCGTGGTTTATCTCTCGAAAGCTTCGACTGCGGTGACGGTGGTACGGGCACAACGCGAAAGCGCGCTGATCGCGCCAGCCATTCTAGGAGCGTCCGCACCGGGTTCGTCGACATCCGTCGCTGCCCGGGGTCCCGTAAGGCCACAAAACGGGCTCCTAACTGAGGCCATGATCCGCAAGGCAATCGCTGCCCGACCTCTAGATCAGGTGATCGCAAACGTCGCAATGGTGTGGGCGGTAAAGGGGCAGGCGCCACAAGGCTCGTCGGTTGTCGTCGCCAATGGAAAGGCTGAAAAAGCGCGTCTGAACACGTGGATGCCGGTGGTCGCACGACTGGGATGGCGTGATACCGCTGCCCAGTTCAATCGCCTGTACGTTGCAGCTGCCACGGGCGATATCGCGACGGTCATGGATGTCAGCGAATCGTTGTTACGTCGTCAACGAGGGGTGGATCAGATCACGCCGGTCATGGCCATTGCAGAAACAGATCCTCAGATCAGTCTGGAACTGATCGCACGCCTGCAACGCAAGCCGGGATGGCGCGCCGCCTATCTCGTTACGACAAACGTCCTGGTACGGCCGGACCAGCGCGTCGCTCGGTATAAAATGCTGCGCGAACTCATGCGGCGAGGCGATCGGCTGGGCGATGATGAAGTCTTCGCAAATGTCACCGCGCTCGAACGTGGTGCCCTACCCAATCTCGGCTTTGCCCTGTTAAAAGCAGCGCGACCCGGCGTGACCAGCCCGTTGAACGATCCCGAATTTCGGAGAGCAGCAACCAATTCCGCGGGCGGCGTTGCTACGGTTCCCTATGACTGGCAACTGTTGACGGGTGAAGGCTTTAGCACAGATGCATTTATCGAGCATGGTCAAAGCTCGTTGGAAATTAAGTGGAACGGCCGCGGCGTGCCTGTTTTCGCACGGCAGCGGACGTCAGCCGGTCCGGGTCGCTACGTCCTAGACATTGGAATCGAACCCCACACCATAGCGGACATAGCGGCAGTCCAGTTCCGCTTAGTGTGTGATGGAACGGTCATCGGGTTCCGTCAGGATGGACCATCGCCAACGCGGCTGTCGACGCTGCAGCCGGTGCCATGCGCGTATCCGGTCTTCGAGATCGCTGGCGAGGTTCAGTCCTCATCAATGCCGCGCACGGTTGCGCTTCATGCCCTTCGCTTGCGCCCTGTGGCATAAGCGACGACGGAAGGCTGCAAATGGCAACGTCGATCGATCAAAGCGCTTTTAGCGTATTATCCCGACCAGCGCGATCGCCCTACACCTGGGGCGGCGAAAACTTGGTCCACAGCTTGTATTTCAAGCTTTTGCTGTTGCTTGCGCCTATCCAGAGCGTTCTACTGACTTCGGTTCAGGGAACCACTGCAGCATTTATACTGATTTTGAGCGCTACTGTAATATTACTACGTGGTGAGTCGCGCTATGCCCGGATACTGATATTCATTATAGGCTTTTGGCTTGCCTATATTTTATACATGGTACTTAGTCTTTCCGGATACATGATCGATGCACCCAACTTTGGTATCGTTCGGACCATACGAAATGTGTATGTTTACGGGATACTGCGCCAGACGCAGGTTACGCAAGGTATATATCTATTTTCAGCCATGCTATTTGGCTTTCTTGTTTACAACTATTTCCAAGAGGCTTTCATTAAATTTGCCTATTTTGGAATATTGCTGTTGGCGATGTACGGATTTTACGAGTTCGTCTTTTACGCGATATTCCATACAAACGGCGATATTCTCTCGAACCGAAACTTTGGCGACCTCGATACTGCCGCTGCAGGTGCGGGCGAGGGGGCCTTTGCAACGGGCAGCATGGTGCAGGGATCCAATCTCTTTGGTTCAGGATTCATGCGTTTGAAGAGCCTGACGGGCGAGCCATCAATGTACGCGCTGAGTGTGACCCCATTTGCAGTTTACGCTTATGCCCGGCGCTGGTGGTTGCTCTTTGCCATACTGGCACTCTCTCTGTTGCTGTCGACATCCAGTACGGCGGTGATTGGTTTAATCGTGGGCCTAGCCTATGCCGAAGTGCGGCAGCGACAGGAATTCATCCTGTACATAGCAGGCGCGACCATTGTTGTCGTTCTGCTATACATAACGTCGGATCCGGTTTATCAGGCGCTCAACACTTTGCTGTTCGAGAAGCTCGATACCGCGTCTGGCAACGAGCGGTTGATGCTGTTTACCAACAATGTCGGGTTGATCTTTGACGGTAATGTGGTCAGAGCGATGTTTGGCGTCGGGTTCGGTACGGTGCGCTCGACTGACATGTTTTCCAACCTGCTGGCCAATATCGGGATCGTTGGGCTGCTGGCATATAGCGCTTTGCTGCTCGCCCCGTGTTTCCTCTTGCGCAAAGCCCCGGACCGCGACGCTATCGTTGCGACCTTGATATCGCTATACATTATGGAAATGGCGACTGTGTCAGAATTCGCTTATTTGCCGCCCTGGTTCATGATCGCGCTTGCTTATGTCCGATTGCGAGAGCAAAAACGCCTAAGGTTTGCAGCGCCCGGTACCGCGTCGGTACGGATATGATGCGGCGAATGCCAAAGCTCGTTCTCAACGGCCGCTTTCTAGGTCGACCCGTGACGGGGGTGGAGCGGCTTGCGATCGAGTTGGCCGACGCTCTCGGATATCGTCTTGACGCTGCACGTGGAACAGATGACACTCAGTCCGCCAGTCTCGAAATCCTTTCACCGTTACCGGATCTGGCTGCTGTTGTCGCTGCGGCCTCCACGCGCTTCCCCTACAGTCCTGTGCATGCAATTGGTCAACGCGCAGGCCATGCCTGGGAGCAGCGCGAACTTTGGCGGGCTCGCCCCGACGCTTGGCTATTGAACCTGTGCAACACGTCGCCAATCCTTCGTCGGCGCCAAGCCGTAGTGATCTGTGACGCGCAATTCATTCTCCATCCTGAGTCTTATTCGCGCGCGTTCCGCTGGTGGTATCGCTTCGCTTTGTCGATCGCGAGCCGCCGTGCGGGCGCCTTGTTTACGATTTCAGACTTCTCGCGGCTGCAACTGGAACGCTTCGGTGTCGTTCCGAAGGGCAAAGCTCAGGTCTTGCGGCTAGGGATCGATCATCTCGCGCGTGTTAAAGCGGATGATGGTGTCATCGCGCGCCATGGCCTCGACCGTCCATATATCCTGGCAATCGGGTCGCTGGCCCGGCACAAAAACCTGCGGCTATTGATTGATGCCTTCTGCGAAGCGCGTCCTGCCAA
>Ga0265798_10004961_pt1 | contig 18144 bp, 17 predicted proteins | sample P3T30metagenome_FD_192430 | JGI IMG/M metagenome (GOLD analysis project Ga0265798, IMG submission 192430) | Plant litter microbial communities from East Loma Ridge, Irvine, California - P3 T30 | ecosystem: Environmental > Terrestrial > Plant litter > Unclassified | place: USA: California... | reverse complement strand
CCAGAAGTCCTTCCGTGATCGCCAGCACGTTGGTTTGCGCTGGAGGCCACCGGTCGCGTCTTGGTCACTCGACCGCGGAACAGTCGATCGACGCGAGCTCGGAGGGGAGCTACAAGCAGGGCTCAGGTCACAAGACTCAGAACAACGAAGAGAGGCCCGCAGCCATCCGGCTGCGGGCCTCTCTTCGTCGTCGGGTGTGTCAGAACACCCCTCGGTGGGCTGTCTTAAGAACTCTCCGAAGCCTGTAGCGGTGCGGAGTCCGACAGGGCGATCAAGCGGCCTATCCTTCAGCAAGACATCGTCTATCCTCTGGCTTGACTGGCCTGAGACGCAACTGACCCCTGACCCGGGCATTCCCTGCCTGCCTCCTTCATTCTCATCGACCCGCCGACGGACGTCGACCACGCCCGACACTTCGCGCGCGAGGGCAGCGATGAGAGCAGTCAGCTTCTGGGCGCGGCGCTGGGAGAGGTCACGCCAGCGCACTCCCAGCAGTGCAACATACTTCCTATACGCCACCGCTCAACGATCAGCGAAGATGACGATGTCACACGTTCTCACTAACGTGCGACTCGTGACCACGTCGCCGTTCGCATTCGATCACGCTGTGCAGTTGGCCGCCTTCCAGACCCAGGGCGATGACCGGTTCCTCTGGGGCCTCGACAGGAGCATCGGCGCAGCGTTCTACCTCGAAGAAGACCAGGCACACGCGCAGCACCAGTACGTCAACGACCACGTCGTCTGCCCTGTGGCCGGATGCGCGGCGAAGCTCACGACGGTCCACAGCACCGTCAAGCGCGATCATCTGCGGCACCTTGGCAGCACCGGCAGCCATAGCCTCGAGTCACTCTTCCACTCCCAGGCGTGCGCACTCATCCAAGCGTGGCTCGCGACAAAGTACCCGCTCTGCCACGCCAAGCGCGAGGAATACACCAGCCCCGAAGGCGAGAGCCGCGCAGACGTGCTGATCACCCATCCGTCGCGGCTCCGTGTTGCGTTCGAGGTGCAGTACTCGCCGCTCACCAACGACGCCTGGACAGAGCGACACCGCCGCTACGAGGCCAGAGAGGTCCGAGACGTGTGGATCTTCGGCCACACCACGAACCACCTGAAGCTCGACGATGACGGACACCTGAAGACGAACCCTGCACTCGCGGCTGTGGCTGCTACCGGTGCACCGCTGTTATTCATCAACCCGACCACCGAGCAACTGGCGATCGCCATCGCGCGCCGCGGAGTGTTCTCGGCCGAGCTCGGCGGCTACATCCCAGGAGAGCGCGTGCCAGTCCTCGGTGGTGCAGACGGCAGTTCCTTAGAGATGCACGACCTGACCTCGTTCCGACTCGGCGACCCGCAGCGGGAGCCTGCTCTGACGTCCGACCGGATCAACGAGCTGATCCGGAACGCGATCGCCCTCGATGCGCACAACGACGAGCAGCGCCGTCTTCACGCCCAGCAGCAGGAGCTCGCCCGCAATCGTGCCGAAGCCCAGCAGGCCACGAGGGAGGACCGGCTCCGCAAGGCGAAGGAGCGCCGCGAGCAGCAGGCTGACGAGATTCGCGCTGCGCTGGACACGATGGCCCGATGGGGCAGCGAGCACCCTGCGATGCCGCTGATCGCTGCGTTCGTCGAGGGTCGCGCGCAGCGAGACCTTGGGACGCCAGACAACCTGGAGCAGTGGAAGTGCGTCGCGTACTTCTTCCACATCGCCATCAAGGAGCAGGAGATCTTCACCACCAAGACGGTCGCAGACACGCTCTACAAGCACCGCATCCGCCTCGGCGCCGGTATGTACAAGACGATCGGGAGATGGCTCCATGCCCTCGTCGATGCGGAGTTCCTCTTCGAGGGCCGCGGCGACGATGGGGTCCCCGAGTACAAGCCCACCTACGCGGGCGCGTGGTGGTGACCCTCAGCTCTGCGAGAGCCGCCACGCTGCCGCCTCGGCTGCCATCGCCTTCCGCGCGACCTTCAGCCGCACGAGCTTGTTCGGGTTCTTGGCAAGGTTGATCACGGGCGTGAAGTGGCGGATCAACTCGGTCTCGACGTCGGCGAGCTTGCCCTGTATCGTGGCGGGCACCGCCCAAACCGCCAGCCGCTCGTGCATCAGGTGGTGAGCCGCGCGTCTCCGTCGTCTGCCAGCGAGTTGGCGCTGAAGCACCCCGGCCTCTCGAGGTTTCTCGGCACACCCTGCAGGTGAACCTGGCTTGCCTCGGTGCGAACGTGGCTTTCCAGCGCATCGTCCGCTCGGTCCAAGTGCCGTCCTCCCAATGTGGCGCGCCACTAACGAGCGCGGCGGTGAGCGGACGAGCGCTTCCGGCGCGCACATTGCTGAGGGCGCCCGCTCTAGCTTAGCGGCGACACGGCGACGTTCTTCGTTGTCGCTTGGTCCACTCAGTGGGCAGCGTCAGCACTTGCGGTGGTGGCAGGAGTGACGCCTCGGCAACCTGCCCGGCCTTGACGCGAACGGACCGTAGGCTTTCGCCCGTGAGCTATCTCGGCATGGACTTTGCAGACGCCGCGCGCCTGGTGGAGTCGGAAATTTTTGGTGACTGGTATCGCGACCCATGGGGTTGGCCTGAACTTCGGGTTAGCGAGATGGAGGACCTTGACCCGGCCGATGTCGGTCTGATTGTAGGCAAGGGTGCAAGGTGGGAGTTTGAGCCGAGCTTCCACTCGTTCGAGATTCCGAAGAGCTTCTTCGGTCAGCGGCCTGCTGTCCTCCTCGATCCGGTTACCCGGCTCCTGTTCGCCGCCGCAGTGCAGCGCTTCGCGGCACAACTCGAGGCGGAGCTATCCGACTGGTCGTACGGATGGCGCTACCGCGACGGTGCGCGAGCGAACAACTCCGAGGAACGCGACCTGTACCGGGAGTCGCAGCAGCAGCTAGCCGAAGCGGCATTCTCAGGTGAGACCGACATCACGTCGTTCTTTGCGAGCGTGAACGTGCCGAAACTGCTCGAGACGATGCGTGCCCTCGGGTGCTCCAGCGTTCCCGCGGACATCATCGAACGAGTTCTGACGCGACACGACGGACTGAGTTTTCGGTCCGGACTGCCTCAACGCAGCACCGCCTCTTCCATCCTGGCGCAAGTAGCCCTCAGTCCCGTCGACGATGTGATAGACCGCGCACTCGAACAGGGCAAAATCAGCGCCGCGCGCCGATGGATGGACGACATCAGCTTCGAAGGGAGCTATGCCGACGTGTACCGGCTTCTCCTCGAAGTGCAAGCAGCCGCGCGCAACGCCGGCCTTGAGATCAACGCATCCAAGACGCACATCACATCGGCACAGCAGAAATCGATTGAGTTTGAGCGCGAGAATCAGCGCATCATTCGCACCGAGGTAGACGTCGTCGACGATGACTATCCCGACCTCACGATGACGCTGATTTCCGACGCGGAGCTCCTCGCAGCGGAAGACGCCGTTCTGACGAACCCCAAAAGCCAGAGCCGCAGCGAGCTCGGGCTTGTTCTTCGTAGCCTCTGGAGATCGCGGCGGTTCGGGCGAGTTGCCGAATGGATAGACGCGTCGCGGTGGATACCGCATGGAGCTGACCACCTCAGCCGCTACCTCCGCGAAGCGGGCAACGCCGGTGCCGTTAGCGTCGACGCACTCAACACCTGGTTCGTCGATGAGCACACGTCAAACTGGCCGCACACGGACTGGGTTGCCGCTCAACACGCGATCGCGATCGCCGCAGACGCGATGAGCGAGAACTCTGTCGCTGTGCTCCGCTCGTGGCTCTCGGATTCCCAGAGCGCGCAAAAGCTAGCGGTCGCGGTGCAGCGCCTTGCAAGCATCGAACCACAGGCGACGCGACGAGCGCTCCGCAGCCGTATTGACGGGGTCTACGACCCAATTCAAGTACGGCTCCTGACGCTCGGTCTCCTGGCCAGCGGCGCACCGATTTCCGCGGTAACCGAGCACTTAAACCGGACGCCGTCCTTGAAGCTGCTTACCCGCTACCTGGTCAAGCACAAGTGGAAACTGCCAAGCGTGCCGGACGACTTCGCTGGAACAGAGGGCGCGCAGCCAGGGACGGTGACAGTTGACTGAAGACGGCAACTCGTCATTTCGACTTTCGTGGTCATCTCGGCACACTCGTACTGGTCGAAGACCAACCAGCGCGACTACTGCAGGTCTCGTCGCCAACTGGCGGCAGTTCGCGAGAGAACGCTCGGCCCCAATCGCTTAGCCGTCATGCTCGGTCTGCGCTCTCGATCGCGCTATCGACCCCGTATCCTCCGAGCTCCACTAGCCTGTCCAGGATGTCGAGCAAGCTCGATACCCGCTTCGCGTCGCTAGCCTGCGCCAAGCCCCGCACGACGAGGTCCGCGATGTAGTGCGCATCGGCAGCCGCTCCAGTGCGGATGTCCGAGACTTCCTCCCGATGCACGTCGAGGAAAGCGTGCGCCGCTTTGTCAACCAGGTCATCCACCTTGTCCTTCGCGTTCTGCAGAACGATCAGCAACTGAGGTGTGGCGTGGGTGTACGTCGGCGACTCGATGAGAGCCCCGAGCAGTTGCCGCAGCGGTCCCAGGGGTTGATCGCGAAGCTCGCGGACGACCTCGCTGACGGCCTTCCTGACTTGCTCATCCGGGTCGTTACTGAGCCTTGTCAACGCCAAGATCAAAGGGGCTGAGTCGGCGGCGCGGGATACGCGGGCCGCGCTCAGTGATGCTGCTCCTGCGCGGACTTCTGGTTCGGAGTCGAAGATGCGCTGCATCAGTTGGGACTGCTGCAGGATTGGTTGACTCGTTCGTTTAGGCCGCGAGTGCGACCTGTGGGTTGATGATCGTCTCGTACTCGATCGGGGTCAACTTCCCCAGACCTCGTTGCCGTCGTTTCCAGTGATAGGTCGCTTCGATCCAGGTGATGATCGCGAGCCGGAGCTCTTCCCTGGTCGCCCAACGTTTCCGGTTCAGGACGTTCTTCTGCAGGAGCGCGAAGAACGATTCCATTGCGGCGTTGTCGGCGCACGCACCGACTCGCCCCATTGATCCGAGCAGGCCGGCATCACCCAGCGCGCGGACGAACTTCTTCGACCTGAACTGGCTGCCCCGGTCCGAGTGGACGACGGTTCCTGCCGGGTCCCGGCGATGCACCGCCATTTGCAGGGCCGCGACGGCGAGCGAGGACCGCATCCGGTCACTGATCGAGTAGCCCACGATCCGGCGCGAGCAGGCGTCCTTGATCGCGCAGAGGTACAGCTTGCCCTCTGCCGTGTTGTGCTCGGTGATATCGGTCAGCCAGAGCTTGTCGAGGTCTGGCGCGGTGAACGCACGGCGGACACGGTCATCGTGCACCGGCGGCCCAGCCTTGCGATTCAGGCCGCGCTTCTTCGCGTGCAGTGACCAGAGCCGCTGCTGCGAACACAACCGCCACACTCGCCGTTCCGACACCGTATGACCGGACGCAATCAGGTCGTCGGCGATGAACCGGTACCCGAACGTCGGATCGTCCCGGTGCGCATCGATCGCTGCGTTGGTCAGGTGCGCGTCCTCCCAGTCCCGCTGAGAAACCGGGTCGGCGCGCCACCGATAGAAGGCCTGCTTCGAGAAACCCAGCACCCGGCAGGTCACCGCGACGGGGACACCATCGTCGGCGAGTTCGAGGACCAGCGGGTAGATCATTTTGGGAGTTGCGACTGGGCGAAGTACGCCGCTGCCCGGCGGAGGATCTCGTTTTCCTGCTCGAGCAGCCGGATCCGTTTCTGCGCGTCCCGCAGCTCGGCCTGCTCAATCGCCTTCACGGATGGCGACGCAGCAGCAGGGACGCCGTCATCACGGTCCGCGAGACGCAACCAGCGGGCCAGGCAGGACTCGGACACACCGAAGTCCTTCGCGACCTGCCGCACCGACGTCTCACCCTTCCGGGCGACCGCGATCACATCGCGGCGGAACTCGTCCGGATACGCCTTCACCATGGCACACATCCTTCCAGCAGGAGCCCATGCCCCTAGCTCTCAGGAGTCAACCGAACCTGCAGCAGTCCCGAATCAGCTTGCACTCGGCAAGGGAGCGGCTATGGGACGATGCCGGACCGTCTTGGGTGATCCGCTTACGATGTAGGTAGCGCGTGACGAGCTGAAGGGGAACGTGATGACTGTGCGGATCCCGGTGAGCGCGGAGGTACTGCGCTGGGCTGTGGATCGTGCAGGTTGGAGCGAAGATGCTCTACGCGGACGCTTCCCTCGCTTCGAAGGTTGGCTGGTTGCTGATCCGGCACCCACGCTAAAGCAGCTGCAGGCGTTCGCTCATGCTGTTCACGTCCCGTTCGGCTACCTCATGCTCCCTGCGCCACCCCAGGAGCCGTTACCAATCCCGGACTTTCGCACTCGTAGTAATGAGCGGCGAGAAGAACTGTCTCCGGATCTCCGCGACACAATTTACGCGTGTCAACGCCGCCAAGCCTGGTACCGCGATTTCGCTCTCTCGCATGGACTTGGGGAGGTGGCCTTGGTTGGTTCCGCCTCCATCGGGGACCCGGTCGAGCCGGTCGCCGAGAGGATCCGTGAGACTATAGGTTTCGGTATGGAGCGACGCAGTGCGTTTAAAAGCTGGGAAGCGGCGTTCCGCCAGCTTATCGACCTCATCGAAGATGCGGGCGTACTGGTCTCCGTCAACGGCATCGTCGGCGCTAACACACATCGCGTCCTTGACCCCGACGAGTTCGGCGGTTTTGCCCTCGTCGATCAGTATGCACCTCTGATTTTCGTCAACGCTGCGGACACCAAAGCGGCTCAGATCTTCACAATTGTTCACGAGCTAGCGCACATTGCAGCGGGAGAGTCTGCCCTTTCCGACGCTGGAGTGGACCGCTCGGATCACGACGAGCACGAGCTATGGTGCAACCGAGTCGCGGCCGAGATCCTGGTACCGCGTGCCACGTTGCCCGCGGCTTTCCGGGGAGTGACCGACACCGCCGAGTTGCAACGACTAGCGGCCCTGTACCGAGTAAGCACTCTCGTCGTGTTGAGCCGACTGCACGATATACAGCTCATTGGCTGGGACGAATACCGCGCGCGGTACCGCGACGAGCTCAGCAGAGTACGTGAATTCGCTCGAAAGGCGAAAGAGGGAAACAGTGGCGGCGACTTCTATAAAACGCAGCCTCTTCGGCTGGGACGCCGCTTTGCCCGAGCGGTTGTCGCAGACACGCGTGGTGGAGGCACCACTTACGGGGAAGCGTATCGGCTGCTGGGGACAGCAAAGCCTGAGACGTTTGGACGGCTCACTGTTGAGCTGGGGGTGGCGTGATGTACCTGCTGGACACGAACGTCTTCATCGAGGCAAAGAATCGATACTACGCGTTTGATCTCGCGCCAGGGTTCTGGGAGTGGCTGGATGCCGATGCCGCCGCTGGGGCGATCGGCAGTATCGAGGAAGTTGGGACCGAGCTTGTCGCAGGTGCTGATGAGCTTGCGCGCTGGGCTCAAACCCACCCAGGCATGTTCGCCTCAGCGGATCAAGCAACGGTCCTTAAGCTCGGAGAGCTTGCGACGTGGGCCAATGGCGGACAATTCACGCAAGCTGCGGTCGATGAGTTCCTGGACGTGGCTGACTACTACCTGGTCGCCCACGCTGCGGCTCATGGCCATACCGTTGTCACGCACGAGATCTACCAGGCCAACGCGCGGAAGAGGGTTTTAATCCCGAATGCGTGCCGCGCCCTCGGCGTGCCCTACTGCACGACATTCGAGATGCTGCGTTCCCGATCGGTCCGGCTGGCGCTCGATGCAGCCTAGCGGCTCGTCGTGTCTTGTTGGTCGACCTAGCAGGTCACGGTCGCGCTCTGAGTCACCGGGACTCAAGCGCAACGTCTCCGAGGATGTGCTTTCGCGCCGATGAGTAGTAAGCGCAGGAGTTGAGTCCACAGGAGTGCACGCGAGAGTGAGCCGCTGAGGAAAAGTTGCTTACATCGCTCTGGACGCTCTAACATGAGTGCATGTCATCTACTAAGAACCAATCGGGCGTCGGGTACCGGGGCTGGCGACGCATTCTGTTCGCGAGTGGCGCCCTGGGGTTTGTCCTAGGCCTACTCCTGCGCGAATGGACGCCCGAAATCGTGACCTTCATTATCGGGCTTTTAGGATACTTGGCCGGTATCCTCAGCATTGGCACCAGCAACATCTTCCAGCCTGATTCCAACAAGCACTACTCGGCAGGAACGCAGCGAGCTGTGACCTGCTTCGCAGCGGCCGCCCTGGCTGCAACTCTGCCGTCGCTCTTGTCCTGACTTCCAAGAACGAGTAGCCCCCACCGCATACGTCGGACACGGTCGAATGGCTTCATGTTGAAGCCCCGAGCTTTGCTCAGACAGCAGCGAGGAGGCCGCGGAGCCGGTTCCACAGACCCCGGGTAGAAGTGCCGAGCTGTAACTTCGCACCGGGTGGCCGCATCGATCCTGTGTCGTCACCGACCAGCCCGAAACGAGAGCCGCCGACTCCTTCGAGACCTGGCTGCGAGACGATCAACGATGGGTCTGCTTAGGGGATGGACTGCGTTACTGCACGTTTTGCAGCCGTAAGCGAACGAGCTGCCGGGGCACATTTCTGAGCGTCAGGGTGCGCGCACCTCCCTAGCTGCCTCGGTTCTTGGCCTCGGACGCGGCCTTTTTCCGCTCCACCGCCTCGATGACGGACGCTGGCACGGTGTTGAGCAATCGTTGGCGCGCGTTAGGTTTCGTGACGAGCTCATCGACTAAGTCGTTGATTGCAGCAAACATCACTTCGACGATACCTTCGTCCTCCTGATCTAGCACGAGGACGAGGGTGTCATCAGCGGTGTCCGCGACATGCAGTGCTCTGTTCCCGGCATGCCGGATGACCGTGAGTGCTGGTTCGAGACCCGATGAGACGCGCGGGATGACGTGAATGATGCGCTCATCCAGAGGTGGCTGCTTTGCAGCGTCTAAACCTGAGGCATGTCCGGACTTGGCGGCGGTGCGGTACGAGCAGCCGGGTAGACGACCTGATTGTCATGCCACACGCTCCCACGCTGGCAGGCGAGGCACTTGCTGACCGCCCAACTTCCGGGGTCCTGCCACTGCGGTTCCGTCACATCTGGCGCATCCCATGGGTCTAGGGACGCAGCCTGATCCCAAACATCGTAGGTCTGGGCTGTCGTGATCACTTCATTTTGCAGAGGCTGGAAGTAAGCGCGTCCGTCGCCGTCATCGGACTCGATGACCAGGCTGTGCCATACCTGCTGGCTAAACACCCCGCACCGCGGGCAGTGGAAGCCGGCGCTGAACCGACTGGGTGCTCGTGAGGTCTCATTAGACATATGCGCAGCCTAAGGACTTTTTCGGCGATGCGCCGCTGGTGGGCGGAGCACGGCTTCTCGTGCGAGTGCAGATCTGTGTTTCTAACAATCTATCCGCGCTAGGCACGGCGCCGCCGTTTGCAGGCCGTCGAAATGCTTCTCCGTCGTCGGGATGTTCGCCAGAACACGACGGCTCCGCCTGGTCCGGACCGCGACCGTCTATCAGATTCGGTGTGACGCACGGCAGCTCAACCGTCGGCTGCCGCCCAGCGCGCCGGTGTCTGCGTTGTTTCAGTGCCGATGTCCGGGATACACCGTAGGGTGCTGCCATGCATCTTCTGGCGTCAGGCGCAGATCCCGTCCTCGTACCGACATGGATTGGCGCGATCGCCGCGGTGCTCGCAGCCGCAGTGGCCGGTTTCGCACTCATTCCCGCAGCCCTGCAGGTCCGGCAGAACAGCAAGCAGATTGCAGCCGCCGCGATCCGCGAGGCACAGGACAGCGAGGACCAGACCCGACCCTACGTCGGGATGGACGTCGTACCGAGCATTGCCGGCGGCAGATCCTTCGACCTCATCATCGAGAACTTCGGCCGCACCACAGCGCGCGACGTCCGGATCGGTCTGGCAAACTCCGGATTCGGCGCTCAGTCCCAGGACGATGCCCTCGGTCCAGCGCTCGCTCGAGTCTTCGCCAAACCGTTCGACCTGTCTCCCGGCGCACGTCGCCGGCTCTTCTGGCACATGCCCGACGACCCGAACGCTCAGCCTCCTGGCGCCAAAGGAGCTCCGACAGCCGAAACCGTCGTCGCGACTTACCAATGGCAGCCTGGCAGCGACCGCGAAACCCGGTACTACGAAGAGCCCTACCCTTACGAACTCACCGACTGGCCGACGATCATCCCGCGTCCGTTCGCCGGAGCGGAAGCGCCGGGAAGAAGCGACGATCCGAACAAGCACCTGCGGAACATCGGGCACGGTATTCGGGCTGTTGCGCACCACGCTGGTGAGCAGTACCGATAGTCGATCAAGGGCGGGCGCTCACCGGGGCGTGCACTTCTCGGCGCGCCACCGTGACGCGTCACGCCAAGCGCCACGCCGACTGCACATCGTTCGCGATCGCGTTTTTGCGCCAGGTCTTGAGCTGAACGAAACGTCGGTGACTTGTGTCGAAGAGGTGCGCGACGGAGCGCCGCGGCTGATGAACCCACGGCAGCTGCGGTAGACGGTTTTCGCTCAGCGGCAGCCCGTTCACCTTCCGGTGTAAACGATCCGCTGCCACGACCAGGTCCCTTCCCGTGCGTAGATCCAGAACGCGCCCCACATTCTGCTCGATCGTCGACCAGGTGCTTGTACTTCGCTCGATAACCGGGACGTGGAGCAAGACGAGGAGCTTGACGCGCAGACCCTGCTCGATCGCATCGAGGACGACGTTGCCGCCGTGGCTGTGTGCGTAGACCGTGTCGAACGCGTTAAGCCCGTGTAAAGCACACCACTTCAACAGATCCGCAGTTCCTTGCGCGCGGGCGGCGTCGCTAAAACCCGCAGTCCAGCGCGGGTAGTCCTGTCCGGCGTAGAGATTGCGCGAGGCGTGGCTGCGGACGTGCTTCGAAAGCGGTGACGAGGGCGCGTACCAACGCTTCTGCGCAGACGTGAGCCGCGCAAACGTCCCGTGCAGCATCACACTGCACGACCGGAGATCGTCATCGGCGCCGGGACCGGGCGGTTCGTTGTCGTCGTAGGCTACGTCGTCGTGGTCCGCATTGACGTCATCTGCTACCTCGTCGGAACCGGTATACGTGCCGAGGATGACGCTGCCGATCGCTGACACGGTGGCATCCCCTGAGCGGCGGGACGTTCGAAGGATGACCTGCACAGTCTCGTCGTCGGTCCTGCCCAATGAATGGAGAACCGCCGCCGCGACGGTACGAACCAGCTCGTCAGCATCGCGCAACGACTCGCTCAGCAGCGTCACTGCTGACCGAGCAGACGAGAACGACGCGATGTTAGCAAGCAGACGATTAGCGGTCGGCGGAACTTCAAACTTGTATGGCACTTCCCCGACCGAGCGCGGGAGTATGTATTCCTGCGGCGTCTGGTCAGCTGCCAACCCGTACTGGGATTCAGACGACACCGGCCGCGGCAACAGGCCCAGTGCCGCTTGCCGTAACCAATCGAGTGACCGTGTCTGTGCCTCAGCCGTGAGGGGCCGCGGTAACGGCGTCGCCCGGAGCAGCGGGTCCTCGGGATCACCGAAACCCGCCGGAGCCAGACCGGAGAGCGCATAACCGATCAACATGAGCTGCGTGCTGCGCTCCTCCGCAGCTCGGTCAGACCAGAGCCTTGCAACCCCGCTGTCGCTTGCTTCTGCCATAGACAGCATCCCCGTCCTCTAGTGCCTCTCGACGTCCCACCCGATCACTGACGGAAGCGCCGTCGATGCCCTCAAGGTAATCGCCTGTCAGCATCATGCGGCTCTTTGATCAGGCCGAAGCGAGAGCCGTTGCCGTTCGGGCTACGCGAGCCCAGTCGGTGCGCGCGTCATCGGCGGCGGCGTGGAAAACAACTCGTCCGCGGACTGCTCGCTCGGTGTCGGCATACAGCGCGTTGCCCTCAGCGGCAACGAGTGCCCCGATCGCGTCGAGGAGCGCCCGATATGCGGCGACGTCGTGGTTGGCGAGGCCGTCGCCAGCTTTGCCCGCTGCTTGGGCGGCGACCTTGCGGGCGCTGGCTGGTGCGGCCTCTGCTCGTTGAAGCGCTCCGTCGTGGAGAGCATCGAGGAGCTCCGCCGCTTCGTCGCGCGGCACCCGAGAGGTACGCGATGCGGGTGTACCGGTTGGCGGCCATCTCCACGAGGCCTTCTGACTCGAGTCGGGCGATTGCTTCGCGAACGGGGGTGCGTGAGACGCCGAGCCAGGCGGTGAGCTGGTCGTCGTTGAGGCGTTCCCCGGGCTCGAGCGTGCCGTCTTGAATCGCCGAGAGCATCTGGGCGTACACGACGTCTCGGACGCAACGGAGTGGCGACGCCGGGGGCTGAAGCCTCCTGATGAACTGGCGGCACTCGTGCAAGCCCGGATCGACGACTTGCCCACCGAACCCGCGTACGAAGACTTCTTCCAGCCCAGGCATTGAGCCGGTAGTGAACGACCAACCGGAGTTGTCTCCCAAACCCAATTCACTGATCGTCGCGCTGCCGTGGCGCCAACCAGACAGGTAGCCAGACGTAGGGTGTGCGCTCTCGACTCTCACACCCCAGGAACAGTAAGAGCGTCCGCGGCTCCCGTGGCACTCGATCTAGAACACTCTGAATCGTGCTGAGAGGAGGCGCGCACGCCGGTCAGCAGGGAGGGTGCCGGCTCGTTCCATTGCCCGCTGGTGCGCGACCCAGCGCGCAATGCTCGCCTCCTGAGCATCGACGGCGCGTCGACGAGGCGGCCGCTGCTCTCGACTCCAGAACGCTTGATGCTGCTCAAGCCACGCATCCCAGCGATCGTTATGCGGCTCCCATTGAAAGCCCGGGAGCGCTTCCAGGCGCGCTCCCTGGTACTCGACCATTGCTGCACGCGTGGACGGACGACGCTGGTAGGCCAGTTGATCGACCAGTTGCTGCTCGGGCGTTCGAGGCCGAGGTCGCGCGGCGCTCGCCAACGGCAGTCGACGATGGGATCTGATGAACTCATCGAGCTCATGGGTCATCGTGATCCAGCGGAGCACATACGGGTCGGCGCTATCGCCCCGCTTGATGTCGGCGAGGTAAAAGTCCACGCTTCGCCGCTGGTCCGTCGTGAGTAGGGCTGCAGGTAGAGCGGCGAAGGCTCTCCATCGGGCGTGCAGTTGCTCGAGCGCGCTCTGCTGTTCCGGCACGGGTTCCTTCCCGAGGCCGGATGTCGGCCTCGGGGGCTCTATGCGCGGACGGATCTCGGTTCGTGTCGACACCCCGCTGGACGCAGATCCGAGGCCAGAAACAGGACGACTTCCGTCGTCGAGATCACTACCGTTCCGGAGGTCTCACTACGGAAGGGCTGCACTTCGTGACTTCGGACTCCTACTCGTCCTCGACCTCGACCTCGACCTACACACCGTTCCTCGCGTTGCCGTGGTGGGATCGAATCGGCCCTTTTCTCACCGCGCTTGTGGACGACGTCAGCACCGAGCTCGGTGTCGAGCCCCGGTCGCTGTACCCGTTCCTGACACCGTTCGTGTTGTGGTGTTGGCAGACCAAGGCGCTCGACCTGGACCGGCAGAAGATGTTCCGGCGAAGCCGTATCGAGAGCTTTGTCATCAACGGCATGCCGGGGATGAGCCGAGGCACGAAGAACACGGTGCGTGGCAAGCTGCTCCGCGTCAGCGAAGCCGTGGTCACCGAGGTACCGACGACGCCGTTGCGTGGCATTGGCAGGTCAACACCAACTCCGCCCTACGACGCCAAGCAGCGGGCGGAGCTGTACTCCTGGGCCAGGACGCGCGGGACCGCTACTGCTCGCCGCGACGCGAGTGTTCTGCTCGCTCTCGGATTCGGCGCTGGACTTCCGACGCGTGAACTACTGGCGGTGCGGCACCAAGACGTCACACTCGATGGCAGCGCCGTTCGAGTGCGGGACGCCCGCCGGCGGACAGTCCCCGTCGAGGACGATTGGCAGCCGGTCCTCCGTCGAGTCATCAACACACTCGACCAAGACGACTGGGTGTTCCGAGCCGGACGTCACTCGGCGGCATCTGGCCAAGTCGCTGACTTCGTTCGCCGGACCGCCACCGACCTCGACATCCGGCCCGCACGGATGCGCTCCACGTGGTTGTGCGGACGACTCGCCAAGAACACGCCCGTCGACACACTGCTCTTGGAGTCAGGTGTTCAGACGTACGCCTCGCTCGACCGCTACCGGGTGTTCCTTCCCCTGCACTAGCGGAAACCGGACCCTTCCGATGGCCCAGTTCCGAAAGTCCCAGCTGGTGCGAACCGGCCCGCATAGGGCCCCTCGTGATCAAGAACACGACCAAGTCCCAGGCTCCGCACTCGTCCCGACCGCAGCCGCCCATCGACCCGACCGACGCTGCCGTGGCGAAGAAGATCGACGACGCGATCGAGAACTACATGCCCCAGATCAACCGCGCCGCCTACGCAACCACAGGGCCGTTCGTCCGCGAGGTACTGCGCGCGGTGGCACCGACCACGTACTCAAACACACGTCGGCTGCTGTCCATGGTAGCGGGGCTGGTGTCGTGGCGTTGGCTGCACACCGGCTGCGACCTGACCCCCGAGCGCGTCTTCCGCGACTCCACCATCTCGCTCTACGTCAACACGGTCCTCAAGAGCCACTCCGCCGTGTACCGCTTCGACACCACTCGACACCTCGGCGCGGTCACGACCCTGCTCACCGGAGAACGCTCCAGCCGCCTCGCACCGCCCGCATCGCGGCGCGTGGCACCCTACACGAGTGCGGAGATGGCCCAGCTGCACTCGTGGCAGATCGCGCTCTCCACGGCGCAGGCCCGACGCAACGGCGCAACCCTTCTCGCGCTCGGAGCCGGGGCTGGCCTGACCCCGGCCGAGATCATCACCGTCCGCACCAGCGACATCGTCGTCGACGGCGATCGCCGATGGGTGACCGTGCGCGGCACCTCCGAGCGCAACGTCCCAGTGAGCGCGAAATGGATTCGCACACTCGACCAGGCGCTCACCACCGACGAGGACCTCCTCTTCCATGGCTATGAGTTCGAGGAGTACGCACCGCGCCCGATTCAGTCGTTCATCAGCGCGCACCCGGGACCAGTTCGACTGACCCCGGCTCGCCTCCGCTCCGGCTGGATCGTCGGCCTCCTCAACGCGAACGTTCCGCTAGACGTCATCGCAGATGTCGCTGGCTTCACCTCACTCGCCTCGATCGCCGACTACTACGCCCACGCATCCTCGACGAACATCAGCGACCACCTCGACGCCATCACGGGCATCTCGGGAACTTCCCGATGAGCGACTACGGCATCAGCAACGGTGAGGCGATGCGGTTCTTCGAGACAGACGGCCGCAAGAACCCGTCGGTGCAGGAAAGCTCGGTCTACGACATCGCGAAGGAGAAGACCTTCTCGAAGATCCGCCTCCGCGAGAACGAGATCGCGGACACCCGCTCTGGCTTCTCCGTCTTCAACCGGAAAACCGTGAAGCTCGCCAAGGCTCGACTCGAGGCCACCGGCGTCATGGAGGCCTACGCGATCTGGCGCCATGAGGAGGGCTTCCGGCAGTCGAACGGCGGCGCACCCGCGCTGATCTCCGTCGAGAACTTGCTCATTGGGTGGATGCTCGTGACCACTGCTGGGCAGCCGCAACTGATCCTCCAGATCGGTTCCGTTTTCTACGGCATGCTCACCGACGGAGCACGTGAAGAACTCGGCCTCCCCAAGCCGAACAGCAAGAAGTCCCTCATGAGGGTCGAGAACTGGCAGCAGAACGTCGGCAACGCCCACCGGCGCTTCATCGCCATCGTCGACCCCCACCTCGGAGAAAACCGCTACACAGCGAAGACCGTCGAGAGGAACGCCGCAACCATGGAGAACCTCGACAAGGAGCGGGAAGCCATTGGCATGGCGCGCCTTGCCGAGTTCATGACTCGATTCCTCACCATGTCGTTCTACCTCCAGCCCCGCGCCATCCGCAACGCGCCTGACCGCAAGGAGGTCGACGTCAGCTTCGACGGCACGCATATGAGTTCTCCCCTGACCACGAGCATGTCGCACAACAAGGACAAGATCGCCAAGCGCATCGAGAAGGACCGTGTACTCGCAGCCGCCGGTAAGCCACGCTCGGGCCCGGTGTCCCCCTTCGCGGCATGGAAGGTCACCGAGACGTCGAAGCGCATCGACGCACCCCCGGGTCAGATGGCGCAGTACGAGACTGAGGAGGACTACCTCTGGGGGTGGAACGCCACGATCGCCCGCCGCGTGTTCCTCAAGCCGGACGATCGATGCAAGGCTCCACAGCTCATCCTCGGCGCTACCTTGAGCATCCCGGGCAGCGGCAACGTCGAGGCCGCCGCGTTCGTCCTCGAGCAGATCGTCCGCGCCGGACACCTGCCTGGCATTGCGGACGCCGACATGGAGTACTTCGCCAACGCAAAGCCAGAGCGGCTGTACGACCCGGTCCGGGAGCTCGGCTGGGAGGCCAGTACCGAGTGGCGTGACGACCGTCTCGGTCCCCGAGGCGGGTATGCCGGAGCGATCTTCATCGAAAGCGCTGCCTACTGCCCCGCGATGCTCATGTCGCTCCAGATGGCCAGTAAGCACGTCAAGGACGGCGAGATCGATGAAGTCACTTACCGTGCGCGCATCGATGAGCGGGAAAAGTGGGCGGTACGGCCGAAGGCACGTCCGAACGCCGACGGCAGCATCACCATGATGTGCCCCGCGTCCGGCGATAGCCCTCGCATCAAGTGCCCGCTCAAGAAGACTCGAGCACGGGTATCCGAGGCAAAGCTCCTGACGATGGACTAGGTGGACCCGAGCGAGCCCGGTTACCCGGTCGGCGACGACCTTCCCCTCATCTGCTGTCAGGACTCCGTCAAGTTCCCGAAGGAGCACCTGCCGCCGCTCACACAGGCCCTGCGGTACAAGTCGCGCGAGTGGACCGACTTCCACGGCTACGCGCGCAACCTCATCGAGAACGGCAACTCGATGCTCAAGGCACCGAAGTACGGGTCTCTTCACGACCACTTCAACAGACAGTCTCGCGGCTTCGCATCCGGCTACGTGTTCCTGACGTTCCTACTCGTCGCGCTCAACATCAAACAGATCTGCGACTTCCTGAAGGCGAAGGAGATCGAAGACCGCCGAGCAGCCGAGAACCGTCCCCCTCGCAAGCCGCCGATCCTGCGCCGCAGAGACCGTGAGTTTATCAACGAGTACACGGGCACACTTCCGGGTGGAGCGCCGGATGTCGAGGTCCGCCAGGCGCGAGCCAAGTCTCGACGGGAGAAGGCGGCAAAGGTCGCCGCCGAGAGAGCAGCCGTCACGAAGACCAGTCGGTCGAAGCGAGCGAAGGCGGCAACCACGCGCGCCTGAGCCCGGAGGCCCAGCACAACGAAGAGAGGCCCGCAGCCTTGCGGCTGCGGGCCTCTCTTCGTTGTTGAGTTCTTAAGACGGTTCTTAAGACACCCCCTCGGTCGGGCTGACAGGATTTGAACCTGCGACCCCTTGACCCCCAGTCAAGTGCGCTACCAAGCTGCGCTACAGCCCGCGAGCCCCGGAGGACCCAGACCCCGTCTCCACCAGGGAGACCGCGAGCCCTGCTCCACACCCGACCGAGCGTGGAGCAGCCCGTCAAGCATAGCGGAAGCGCGAGCCCCACCGCGCCACGAGACCGGACCCGGGCGCGTCACCCCCGCAGGTGCATCGGCTGGACGACCCGCCGCTCCCGCGACAGCCACGGCAGCGCGAACCCGGCGAGCAGCGCCCCGAGCCCGTCCGCCGCCAGGTCACCGATCGTGTCGTCGTAGCCGACGACGATCGTGTCGTCGACGAAGTTGTGACCGAGCCACTCGCCGATCTCCCACACGGAGCCGACCGCCATCCCGGCGGCGAGCGCCACGAGGGCGGAGAGCAGCACGCCGGCACGTGGGGCCGACGCGAGGACGCCGAGGTCCGAGGCGATCACGACGAGCAGCGCCGCGAGCAGCCCGACCAGGATGACGTGGACAAGCTTGTCCCAGAGGAACACGGTCGTGTACCAGTCGAGCGCGCTGCTCCACGCGGCGACCAGACTGAGCAGCACGACGGCCGTGTCGAACGTCGGCCGCAGCCCGAGCATGCGCGGGACGACGGCGCCGAGCAGCGCGAGCGACATCACGGCGAACGCCACCCCGCCCCACACGGCCGTGGCGACGGGCACG
>Ga0265798_10004960_pt1 | contig 18147 bp, 16 predicted proteins | sample P3T30metagenome_FD_192430 | JGI IMG/M metagenome (GOLD analysis project Ga0265798, IMG submission 192430) | Plant litter microbial communities from East Loma Ridge, Irvine, California - P3 T30 | ecosystem: Environmental > Terrestrial > Plant litter > Unclassified | place: USA: California... | reverse complement strand
CGGCATTATGCCTATGCCTCCGGGATTACAGTCCAAAGAGCTTACGGAAGACCTCACAGAAAAGGATATTGAACTGCTTCACTGTCCGGACTGCGGAGACTGGCTGCGTCCGAATACGCTATGGTTTGACGAATCGTACAATGAAAAAATGTACTTCCTGGATTCTGCATTAAAAGCAGCAAAAAATACGGGAATTCTTTTTATCATCGGCACTGCGGGAGCAACAAATTTACCGCAGATAATTGCGGAAACCGTCCTGCAGTACGGCGGTTATCTGGTGGAAATAAATACTGAAGAAGACAGTTATTTCTTCGAACGATTTTCCAGAACCAAAAAACACATGCTTCTAAAGGGGAAAGCGGGAGATACTTTAGCTAAAATAAAAGAAATGACAGAAAAGTGACAGAATAAAAAACACATTAAAAACCTACGTTATGAAAAATCTCATTGCCCTTTCTCCGATCTACACCGATGACAGCAATAACCTGAAAAAAGCATCGCTTAATTCACCTTACCAACTGAACCGCTTCAATGGTAAATGGAATGTTCCGGAAGCGTTCCGTGATGATGTGATTGCCGTGTATGGTGAAGATATTTACGCGGAGATTGTGGCGGAACAGTGCGGTCTTACGTTAACCAAACCTGATGACGACTGGCTTTCAGGGATTTCGGAAACATATACAAAACGTGAAATTTCTTACGGCCCGCTAAAGGATTTTGTGCATGAAGAAAATATTTTTATTAAATGTTCTGATTTTAAAAGCTTTAAAGCCGGGGTTTTTGACCAGGTGAAGAACATCAGAGGTTTTGATTCCCTGGACCCGGAAATCATGGTTTTTACTTCCGAGATAGTGGAATGGGAACTTGAAGTACGCTGCTTTGTTTTACATAACGGAATTAAAACGCATTCTTCCTATTGGCGGAACAACACGTTTGATACCGCTCCGCTCTCCGGAACCGAACAAAGAGAACTGTATGTGTTTTTTAATGATTTTATTAAGCGGTATGCCGGAACGTTGCCGGCTGCCATTGTCCTGGATTTCGGGATCATTAAAGGAAAAGGCTGGGCTTTGATTGAAGCGAATCCTGCGTGGTGTTCGGGTTTATATGCCTGCGATGCGGAAAAAGCGCTGGAAGTAATTGTAAAAAGCTGTATTAAAAATTAGATGTATGGAAATGATCATCTTCATCGGGATTCCCGCAAGCGGAAAAAGTTCCTTTTACAAGGAGCTTTTTTTCAACTCGCACATCAGGATCAGCATGGATCTGCTGAATACCCGGAATAAAGAAGGAAAGCTGCTGCAGTACTGTTTTGAAACCCAATCTAAAATGGTGATCGACAATACCAACGTAACGGCAGAAAGCAGAAAGAAATATATTCATCTTGGTCAGCGGAACCAATATCAAATCATCGGTTATTATTTTGAAAGCAATGTTCTGGACTGTCTCGAAAGGAATAAAAACAGAAAAGAGCCCATCAATGAAATCGGGATCAAAGCAAAATATAAAGAACTGGAAAAGCCTTTATTCACAGAAGGTTTTGATAAAATATTCAGTGTGAAAACCGTAAATAATACATTTGAAATCAGCAGTTATGAAATTTGAACACATTCAAGCCTTAATGCGGAAAAACGAAAGCCTTGCAGAACAGTACATCCTTCCGGAAAATTTTATCATCGTAAGACTGGACGGAAAAGGTTTTACGAAACTGACCAAGGAAAAACTTTCACTGAAAAAACCCTTCGACGAAAAATTCAGCGAGGTGATGACTGCTACAACAAAACATCTTTTTAACATCGGGTTTAAAGTTCTGTACGGGTATACCCAAAGTGATGAAATTTCTCTGCTGATTCATAAAGACGACGATACCTTCGGCAGAAAAGTGAGAAAATTCAATTCGGTTCTGGCAGGGGAAGCCAGTGCTTTTTTCAGCCTGCAGTTTCAGGAAGTCTGCGTTTTCGACTGCCGTACCCTTGCTTTCCCAAATCAGGAAATGCTGCTGGATTATTTCTGCTGGCGCCAGGAAGATGCCCACCGGAATTCCCTTTCCGCGTACTGTTACTGGACGTTAAGGAATAACGGGTTTAATGCAGCACAAGCGACGGAAAAGATTGGAAAACTGTCACAGGCTGATAAGAACGAACTGCTTTTTCAGTACGGAATTAATTACAACACGCTCCCATCCTGGCAGAAGCGCGGCATCGGCATTTATAATACAGAAGTGAGCAAAGCAGGCTTTAATCCGGTGACCCAAGAGAAAGTTGACTGTTTGAGAAATGAATTGTTTGTGGAAAAGGAACTGATGATAAGGGAAGATTATAGAATGTTTTTGAAGGGGATTTTTGAAAAATAACAGCAATTACGGGAAGCCGTAATTTTTTCTCGTAAATAGGAGATATTTTTATTGATTGGAAAACTATATTAGAAATATTAATATCTTAGAAAAAAATAACCACCATGAAAATAGAGTCTATTTATATAAACAATTTTAGGCTACTCGAAGATTTTAAAATAGATTTGGAAAAGTCTCTTTCCTTAGTTCTAGGAAAGAACAACACTGGAAAAACCTCATTTTTAACTTGCCTAGATAAATTCATCAACAATTCAGATAAGAAAAAAATTGTTTCTGAAGATTTCAATCTTGACTACAAAAAGGAAATTGAAAAATTAATTTCTGAAACTATTGAACTTGATGAAGAAGATTTTAATAAAGATATTCACGGTATAAAATTAAGACTTGTGATTTCTTATGAAGAAGGAGAAAATACCTGTAATATTTCAGATTTAATGATGGATTTAGATCCTGAGCACAATAAAATTATTCTAGGATACGAGTATTATTTAAATTATGATCAATATAAAGATTTTCGAAAAGAATATAAATCTTTTATGCTTGCTGAAAACAAAAAAGCAAAAGAATGTGAAGAGAAAGAAAGAGATAAACCCGAAGAAGAAAGAAAAAAACATATCTCAAAAAACTTTGATTATTTTTTTAAACTAAATACAGAAAAGTTCTTTAAATACAGATGGAAAAGCATTAATTATAATTATGAGCATTCAGTAATTGATGAAAGTAATTTTAATGATTTAGAACAATCTAAAATCAAAAATAACTTAAGTAATATTATTAATTTCAAATATATTAGTGCAAAAAGAAGCGTTACAAATAAAGAAAATGAAAAAACTTTATCTACACAAACATCCGAAATATATGAAAGAAGTGAGAAAAATGATGAAGATGAAAAGAAAATTGACGAATTTAAATCAGTAATTGAAGATACTGATGAAATTTTAGGAAATGTATATGAAGCCTTATTTAGCGATATTACTGAAAAAGTAAGTTTATTTGGAGGAGTAAGAAAAGATGAGTCTATAATAAAAGTAATTTCCACTCTACAACGAAAAGAACTATTAAAAGGAAATACAACTGTTATATATAAACATAGTAATGATTCTGAATTCCCCGAACATTATAATGGTTTGGGTTATATGAATCTTATAAGTATGATTTTTGAGATTGAAATTTTAGTAAGTGAATTCAAAAGAGGAAAAGATGAAACTCCAGCTGATATTAGTTTACTTTTTATTGAGGAACCAGAAGCCCATACTCATCCGCAAATGCAATATGTTTTTATTAAAAATATTACTGAACTTTTAAAGAACGGGATTGTTCTTGAGAAAGATGCGAGTGGAAAAATTATAAAAAACCAACCGTTTCAATATATTATAAGTACACATTCATCTCATATAGTTGCTAATTGTCAAGAATTTAACTCTATAAAATATCTAAAAAAAGAATCTATTAATGACATTAAAGCAAGAAACATAAAAGATTTAGAGAAAGAATATACTGATGCAGGGGAAGAAAAAAATTACCGTTTTTTAAAACAATATTTAACAATAAATAGAGCAGAATTATTTTTTGCTGATAAAGCTATTTTTATTGAAGGTGATACTGAAAGAATTCTATTACCTGCAATGATGAAAAAATTAGACTTAGAAGTCGATTTAGAAGACAATGAACTTCATTTATTATCACAAAACATTTCAATTATAGAAGTTGGAGCACATTCACATATTTTTGAAAGGTTTATTGATTTCATAGGTATAAAATCACTAATTCTAACTGATTTAGATTGCTATTATACAGAGCCTATTCTAGATGAGGAGGGAGTACCACAAATGTATCAAAATGGAAATCCCAAAGTAAAAGAAAAGAAATGTCCTGCAAGTGACGTCAATGTAAAATTCACAAAAAATTGGGCTTTAATATTTTTTCATAAAGAGAAAAAAGAAATAAATTATTTTAAAGAACTAAAACTTGATTGGAAAATAATTAGAAGAAATAGAAAAGGTAAATGGAACTCTAATAGAAAAGGTAAAATTCTTTTAATGTTTCAAATAGAAGAAAATGGTTATCACGCAAGAAGTTTTGAAGATGGTTTTTTTCATATTAATTATGATTTTATTTGTGATGAAAATAATAGCTTTCAATCACTAACAGATAAATGGATTGAAGATTTCAAAGCAAATAAAAATGCTTTTAATCTTTCCGAAAATGGAATAGACAGTAAATCTTCTTTGGCGATAGAAATATTATTGAATAGTGATGAAACATATTCTAACTGGCAAATTCCAGTTTACATTAAAGAGGGATTATTATGGTTAAGGAAAGACTAGACATACAAGATCAGCCAGAAGTATTATCAATTTTTGAACACATTGATAATGGGCACAATTTTCTACTAAGTGGTGGTGCAGGAAGCGGTAAGACATATTCTTTAGTTTCTGTAATCAGGCAAGTCATTAAAGAAAAACCTAACATTAAAATTGCCTGTATGACATATACAAATTCTGCAGTAAAAGAAATTGAGGATCGTGTAAACCATAAAAATCTTAAAGTATCTACAATTCACGATTTTCTCTGGGATAACATTAAAAACTTTCAATCAGAATTAAAGTCAACTTTAATACATTTAGCAAAGGAAGATAGTATTACTAGGATTTTTATAAATAATCCCGAAGAAGTTTTATCGGAAGATATTAAAATTCAATACAAAGAATATATCAGATTGAGAGAAGGAATCATCTCTCACGATGAAGTGTTAACTATTTCTGAACATATGTTTGCAAAGTATCCTAAGTTATGTGATATTTTAAAGGATAAGTTCAAATTCATATTCATTGATGAGTATCAGGATACTAATGTACAAGTAATTAGAATATTTTTAGATCATCTACGAGTATCTAAAAAAGAATCTATAATAGGTTTATTTGGAGACGCAATGCAATCTATCTACGATGATGGAATTGCTAACTTAAATTCTTATTTGGAAAAAGATTACGTAAAAGAAGTAGTTAAAAATCAAAACAGAAGAAATCCAAAAAAGATTTACGAGCTTGCCAACAAACTCCGTACGGATAGTGTCAAGCAAGAACATTCTTCTGATTTAAGTGCCCCTAACATTTTACCAGATGGAAATGTAAAAGATGGTAATATCTTATTTTTATATTCCGTAGAAAAGGATACTGAAAAAATAAAAGATTATTTAAAAAAACTTGATCAAGGTTGGGACTTTGATAATTCTAAAACAACTAAAGAATTAAACCTAACTCATAACTTAATATCTGCACAAGCTGGATTTTCAACATTAATGGAAATTTATGGAAGAGACAGAATAATTGAATATAAAAACAAAATACTAAAAGAACTAAAGGAAAAAACAGATATTATAATAGAAGATAGTGACACTTTTGGAAATGTGATAGAAAAAATACAGACAAGCAAGACACCTGTTATTACACAATTCATAGACTCTAATCCATTATTATATGAAAAAGCAAAAAAATATCCTTTTGAAATTTTTAAGAAAATTTATATTGATACCGATATTCTAACTGATGATAAAAAACAAAACGAGGATGAAGAAAACACTAAAGGTTCAAAAAGAGATAATTTATTAAAGCATTTGTTCAAAATTCAAAATATCTTAAGATTTTATGTAGATAAAAATTTCCCTGAGTTTTTTAGAGTTATGAAGAGAAATGGAATTTGTATCACTGCAATTGAAGACAAACGAAAATTTAAAAGTAACATTGAAAATTTATTAACTAACCAAAACACTACAATTGGTGAAGTAATAAATAAAGCCGATGAGTTGGAAATTGTAAAAAAAGATGATAAAATAAATGAATTTATCAGTTCGTCCGAATATATTTATGATAGAATAAAAGAAGTATCCTATCAAGAGTTCATTAAATTATATAATTATTTGGAGGGTTTAACTCCTTTCTCTACACAGCATAAAACCAAAGGAAATGAATTTGACAATGTCTTAGTAATTTTAGATAATGGAAATTGGGTTAAATATAATTTCAATTATTTATTTACTAATAGAATAGATAGAGCTAGTGTTTTACAAAGAACTCAAAAATTATTCTATGTTTGTTGTACTCGTTCGAAAGAGAATTTAGCAGTTTTTTTTCAGAACCCATCTCCACAAGTTATCGAAACTGCAAAAAATTGGTTTGAAGAAATTATTGATTTAGATAAATTATGACCATCCAAACCCTAAAAAATAACAACCTCATCCTCCTCGAAGCCATCTCCGGCAGCCGTGCTTTCGGGCTGGCTACTGAAAACTCGGATACGGATATCCGGGGCGTGTACTATTTGCCGAAAGAAGATTTCTTCGGACTGAATTATGTTCCGCAGGTTTCCAATGAAACGAATGACATTACCTATTATGAGATCGGGAGGTTTGTAGAATTGCTGCAGAAAAACAATCCGAATATCCTGGAAGTCCTGGCCAGTCCGGAAGGCTGTATCCGGCATAAACATCCGCTGATGGATCTGCTGAAACCGGAAGACTTTCTGTCGAAGCTCTGCAAGGATACGTTTGCCGGGTATGCCATTTCACAGATTAAAAAAGCAAAAGGACTCAATAAAAAGATCCTGAACCAGGTGGAGAAGGAAAGGAAATCCGTTCTGGATTTCTGTTATGTTTTGGAAGGCCAAGGCTCCGTGCCGTTAAAGCAGTGGCTTCATGAATTCCGTTCCTCCGAAACTAAGAATGGACTTTCACAGGAACAGTGCGGACTGGTCGGCATCGATCATACCAAAGGAATGTACGCGCTTTTCTATGATTATTCCGGGGATCTGCATTATAAAGGGATCATGCAGCATGAAGAAGCCAACCAGGTTTCCGTTTCATCGGTCCCGAAAGAAGAAAAACCGGTGGCTTACCTGTTCTGTAACCTGGATGCCTACTCTACCTACTGCAAAGATTACAAAGACTACTGGAAATGGGTGGCTGAGCGCAATGAAGACCGGTATAATGTCAACAGCGGGCATGGGCAGAATTATGACAGCAAAAATATGATGCATACCATCCGTCTGCTGCAGTCGTGCGAGCAGATTTTTAAAACAAACGCATTGAATATCCATGTGGAAAACCGGGATGAGTTACTCGACATCAAAGCCGGAAACTGGCCGTATGAGCAGGTGATGAAAAAGGCTGAAGTCTTGATACAGTCGATTGAACATTACCATTCGGTTTCTACGCTGCCGGAAATGCCGGATCTTGGGAAGACTGCACAATACTTAATCGAAATAAGGGAAGAACTGTATCTATAAAAACAAATAAAGCTCCGGGTTGGGAGCTTTATGTATATGTTTGTTAAGATGGTAAAAATTATTTAACCAGTTTAATGTCAACCGCAGAAAATCCTTTAGGTGATCTTTCTTTTTCAAATGATACCTTGTTGCCTTTCTTCACCAGTTCCGTACAGTTGTTGCTGTGGAAGAAAACATTTTCCTTCGATTTGTCTTCGGTAATGAAACCATATCCTTTTTCACTGAAGAAGGTAACAATCCCGGTTTTTCTGATTTCTTCTGCTTCAATAGGAGCAGCTCCCAACTGGATGTTATCAAGATCTATTTCAATCTTATCTACGTGATCAGGAGGTGTTGAGGTAAGCTGACCGTTTGCATCTACGTACATTAACATGTCATCAAGACCTTTTCCTTTGTTGTTGCTCGTCTTACGTTCTTCACGCTTCTGAGCTTTCTCTTTTGCTTTTTGAACTTTTTTCTTGAAATTTTCTTTTTTAGAGAAAGAATCCGCCATATATTTTTATTATTAATTGCTGTTTATGTTGTTCTACAGATCATGGTAAACTCAGATAATATGCCTTGCGGCGGTATCATAAAGGTTCATGAAATTGTATGTTATTAAAGGTTTTCTGAGTGCTTTTATTAATGTGAATGCCTTGGGATAAAGATATATAAGGCAACTAAAAATTAACCCGGAATAAATAAAATCGCTAAACGATCACAGAAGTAAAGACAGAGATTTCTTTTAATAAGTAAACAAATGTACGAAAAAATAAATTCACACGCAAATGGTATTGCTTTCAAACGGTTGAAATTCAATTTATTTTATCAATTGACATAGCCTAATCAATATGTATTTTAAGATTAAGCCATAGCTTTAAAACTTTTTAAAAACCTGTTTTTTTTCGACCTGGCGAAAGTAAATATGCATAAAACCCTGCAGGATCACTGTCACTTGCAAGAAATTATCTTTTAATACATTGAAACATGCTAAAAAAACAGCAGTCTTCCTGCTGCTTTCCGGTTATTTATTCTTCTTCAGAATATAATAGACCGCTTTATCTTTTTCATCATTCATGGTATAGGCAAACTGAAAGGAAAAACCGTTGGCAGACATAAAGTTAAGCGCATCCATCATGGAATTGAATTTCATGTTTCTGCCTTTTTCATCTTTGATGTTGGTCCCGTTTTTAAAGGAAACAGATTTCGTTTCCTGTCCGAAATCAATTTCAACATTCACTTTTGTACTCAGCGTACGTCCTGTCCCGATGATCTGGACATAATCCACATCGATCTCTTTTAGCGGAACATCATTCACCGTCTGGGCAAAAGCCGAATGGGCCATCACTACGGTACCGATAAGAATAAGAATTTTATTTTTCAAAATATTTAATTTGATTTAATGGAATGGAACTGGGATAAAAGGTATGGGCAATCAGTAAGGTTGCCCGTTTCGTTTTTCTGTTAAGCATGACAATACCTTTTCCTGAAATATATAAAAGTTCATTTTTCGAATTGATTTCGATATTGGAAACCGGATACAGGGAAGGATCAATCGGTGCCTCAAAATTAACTTTGCCTTCTGAATCCAGTACTAATATTTTATTTTTGGTATAGGCTGTAATTGCTTTCTCATTCACAACCTGCCAGTTTTTGATGATGTCCTCCGGCTGGAAGATCCATTTTTCTTTTCCGGATCTGGAATCAATGGCAATAAGCGCCATCTTTCTTTCGTCTTCGGATTCCTTGCACACAATCAGAAGATTATTGAGTAAAGCGGTCTGGTCATCTCCCAGGCCGGGATATTTGTCCGACTGGTATGTCCATTCAAAAAAATGCTCGCTCCTGGCGTAATTGCTTACGGGGGTGGCATTGCTTCCGGCATTGGCAAATCCGTCTTCATTGATGTCACAGGCATAAAACTTACCATAGTCATCGCCGAACAGCAGGCGACTTCCGGAAGTCTGCATCTGGATATAAAGCGGATGCTCAAATGCTGCGTTCTCATTAATGCCGTTCCGGTCTGATCCCGACTGGTAATGCAAATCTAAGAATACGGCAGAATTAACGTAAATATTCCCTTTGTTTTCTACGGGCTGGAAATAATTGTAATTGGTGGAATTCCGGTTGGTCCGTATCACGTTCCCGTTTTTCGCATCGATCACAAAAAAATCAGATTTGAACGTCTCCGGCCTGCCTGCCGATGCAATAAACAGCATATTGCCGGAGACCAGGGGTTTTGACATAAAAATGGGTCCGAGATTTTTATCGGAATGATCTTCAGCTGCATCCATATTATCCGCATTATCCGCAGCCAGATAGGAAGGATTTATGAAATTATGGTCCCAGACGACTTTTCCGGAATTGATATTGGCTCCGATCAGCCTTCCGCTTTCGAACGGCATATAGATGTTTTCTGCATCATACGTAAAACGGTTGCGGTTGACCAGGGTATCTTCTTTGGATATATATTGCCAGGTAAGCTTTTTGGTCTCGAGATTGAAATTAAATAATTTCCCTTTGCCGGAAACGATCAGTGTTTCATTGGGTACTGTAGCCGGGACTGACGTTTTTTCGGAAGAATGACAGCTTATTAAACCCGACAGAACTGCGGTGATCAGGATTTTTCTCATAAAATTACTTTGATTGATGACTGGTTTTTAATGAAATGGAAAACAAACTATTTTTTAACCACTTTGCCGCTGCTGTAAATAATGTATTCGTCTCCGCCATCCTTTTGAAGAACCGTTTTTCCGTTTATAAATGCTGATGTGGATGTAAATTCAGGTTCAACAATGATTTCGTCTTTTAAATTTCTCAGACCCCATCTCTGCGGCTCTTTCATATAAAAAAACAAACCGTCCCCTGCATAAGAAGCTCCCTGATATTTCGGCTGTATCAGCACTTTTCCGGTCCTATCGGCAAAGCCGCTTCTTCCGTCTTTATTGATGATTAATAAATTATCCTTCGCAAGATCTATCCAGTCGTATACAGGTGGCAGAATCTCCTGCCCTTTATCGTTCACCATACCTTTTTTTTCCAGGGCTACTTCACATAAACCATCGGTAAAGCCGATTGACAGTCCTGAATATTTTGTAGACACTGCAATTCTTCCCTTTTTGTCAACCAAACCCAGATGCGGCTCATCTTCATTGTCTGTCAGCCGGTAAATGCTGGCATAATCGCTGCCGCTGAAATTTGCGGATTCATAGAAAGGGTCTTCACTGATCCAGGAATCATCCTTTTCACTGTAATGTCCCTTTACCTGTTTTCCGAAATCATCCGTTACTGCTGTTTTTGAGGCTGTAACTTGGGCCGGTTCCTCTTTTTTCTGTTGTGTAACCTCCCTGGTATTCTGCTGACATGACAGAATTATTAAAATGCCGCAGCTTACTGCAATTTTTTTCATATTGTTTTTGATAAAGATAGAAAAAATACAGATCAAAAATCCAAACATAAAAAACCACCGGAATGTCCGGTGGTTTATATTTATCTGTATAAGATGATTCTTAAGCTTCTGATGAAGGATCCTGATCCTGATTCTGGTTTTGATTCTGGTCCTGATCTCCGGCCGGCCTGTCGCCTTCCGGTCTTCTTTGCCCCTGCGGTCTGTCAGATCTTCCTTCCGGTCTTGCCGGCCTGTCTGGTCTTCTATCACCCTGAGGTCTGTCCTGTCCTTCTGTTCTCGGTTTTCCTTCCGGTCTCGGAGGTCTCGGTAAAAGGACTTTTCTTGAAAGCTTCATTTTCTTACGGTCATCATAACCCATGAACTTCACTTCCACTTCATCGCCTTCATTGTAAGGAACTTTATCCAAACGTGACCATTCGATTTCAGAAATATGAAGAAGGCCTTCCGTTCCTTTCGCAATTGCAACGAAAGCACCGAAATCCATTACCTTCACTACTTTCCCGTTGTAGATTTCACCTACTACCGGTACAAAAGTAATTTCGTTGATCTTGGCAATCGCCTCATTGATTTTATCTCTGCTGACACCGGAAATTTCAATTCTTCCGATCTCGCCGATCTCTTCAATGGCAATAACCGTATCGGTATCCTTCTGCATCTGCTGGATGATTTTTCCTCCAGGCCCGATTACGGCACCGATGAATTCTTTAGGAATTTCCATCATCACCATTTTAGGAGCGTGAGGCTTCACATCTTCTCTAGGCTGGGCAATGGTTTCCGTCAGTTTATTTAAAATATGAAGTCTTCCGTCTTTAGCCTGTAAAAGCGCTTTCTCCATAATATCCATAGAAAGTCCCTGGATTTTGATATCCATCTGGCATGCTGTAATTCCGTCTGCCGTTCCGGTTACCTTAAAGTCCATATCCCCTAAATGGTCTTCGTCTCCTAAGATATCGGAAAGCACGGTGAATTTACCGGTCTTTACGTCAGTTACCAGTCCCATTGCGATACCGGAAACAGGTTTTGAAATCTGAACCCCTGCATCCATCAGCGCCAGCGTACCTGCACAAACTGTTGCCATGGAAGAAGAACCGTTGGATTCCAGGATATCGGAAACGATACGGATCGTGTACGGGTTTTCTTCAGGAATCATGTTCGCCAAAGCTCTCTGCGCTAAGTTTCCGTGTCCTACTTCTCTTCTTGAAGTTCCTCTTAAAGGTCTTGCTTCACCTGTAGAGAACGGCGGGAAGTTATAATGTAAGAAGAATCTTTCGTCATAGTTTACCATTACGCTGTCTACCATGTTTGCATCTTTTACCGAACCTAAAGTTACAGCCGTTAAAGACTGGGTCTCCCCTCTTGTAAAGATCGCAGAACCGTGGGCTCCCGGTAAATAATCGATTTCGCTCCAGATCGGGCGGATCGTTTCAGGATCACGGCCGTCAAGACGGATCTTATCGTTCAGGATCATCTGACGCATCGCTTCTTTCTCTACGTCATGGTAATATACTTTTGCGAAAGGCGTTACTCTTTCCAGTTCTTCAGCATCCTCTACATATTGTGCTAAAAATTCAGCCAGTACGGCTTTGAATTTCTCACCTCTTTCTTCTTTACCTGAAGGCGTCTTCGCTACTTCATATACTTTATCGTATGTTTCTTTCCACACTTTCTCACGGATGGCCTCATCGTGGTTTTCGTGGCTATATTCTCTTTTCGGGAAAGATTTACCTACTTTTTCAGCAAGTCTTTCCTGTGCTTCCACCTGCTTTTTAATCTCGGTGTGGGCAAACTGAATCGCTTCCAGCATTTCTGCTTCCGTGATTTCTTTCATTTCCCCTTCCACCATTACGATAGAATCTTTAGTGGCTCCAACCATGATATCAAGGTCAGAATTCTTAAGATCGGCATAATTAGGGTTGACGGAAAGCTCACCGTTCATTCTTACTACCCTTACTTCAGACATCGGTCCGTTGAAAGGGATATCCGTGATGGCAATGGCTGCAGATGCTGCAAGACCTGCCAGATCATCAGGAATCGACTGTCCGTCATAAGAAATCAATGAAATCATCACCTGAACTTCGGCATGGAAATCATCCGGGAATAAGGGTCTTAATACACGGTCTACCAAACGCATGGTCAGGATCTCCTGATCTGAAGGTCTGGCTTCTCTTCTGAAAAAGTTTCCGGGGATTTTACCGCCTGCATAGAATTTTTCCCTGTAATCTACCGTTAACGGTAAGAAATCTACACCAGGACTGGCATCTTTATTGGCTACCACGGTTGCTAAAAGCATGGTTCCGCCCATTTTAACGACAACAGATCCGTCAGCCTGCTTGGCTAATTTCCCTGTTTCAATTGTGATTTCTCTGCCGTCTGCAAGAGTAATCAGCTCTGTAATTGCTTGAGGTATACTCATAAATTGTTTTGTGTTGCACTCCGTATTGAGTGCTTTAATATTTATATTTCGTCTGAATTATCGTTTGCAAATTTAATGTAATTATTTGGATTAAAGCCTTTGCGATGATCAAAATCCACAGGAAAAGGCTGTATTGCCTGCATTTTCATTACACCTAACCGGCTATCAGCTGTTAAATGTATATTCCGGATCGTATGGGAATACAGTTCTGGATGTCTGTAAGTGTTCATACAGGTCGAAATTGGCCGGCCATAAAAAAAGCAACCTCTTGCGAGATTGCTTTTATCTTTTAATCTTTACAGATTATTTTCTTAATCCAAGTTCAGCAATAATTGCTCTGTATCTTGTGATATCTTTTTTCTTAAGATAATCTAATAAGCTTTTTCTTTTACCTACCAGTTTTACCAAAGATCTTTCCGTGTTGAAATCATGACGGTTAGCTTTCAAATGCTGAGATAAATGGTTGATTCTGAAAGTAAATAGGGCTACCTGTCCTTCAGCTGTCCCTGTGTCCTGTGCAGATTTTCCGTGTTTTGCGAAGATTTCTGCTTTTTTTTCTGTTGTTAAGTACATTCCAATATTGTTTAATGATTATTATGTAACGGCTGCAAAAATACGACTTATTTTTAATCCGGCAAACATTATCAGATTCATTTATCAAATTCAATAGATAAAAAATGTTAAATATTTCTTAAAAAAATGAGGGTATCCCATTAAAAGGCAGTAATTTTGCATAGAAATTAATGATGAGAAAATTTATATTCCTTACTGCCTTTACCACCCTCCTTTTTTTCTGTGCTTCTTCCGTGAAAGCGCAGAAAAATGCAGACAACAAAACCCGGAAAGTTCTGTATTTCAACCCTGAAGTGGATCCTGACATCGAAGAAATCAAGGAACCGACCAATACAGCCTTCTTCAGTGCCGTTTCTGATAATTTAAGCGAACGGAAAAACAGGATGCTTAAAACTGAAATCCAGGTTTCTTTTGACAGTATTGACAAACAGACGATTTCGGATTACTGCATTAACAATGATGCAGACTTTGCCGTTGTCCCGAAAGTAAAATACTTTAAAGTGGGAATCGGGAAATATGTTTTCTCCAACCAGGTTATTGTCAGCATGAAGCTTTTTGATGCCGGCGGGAACCTGCTCACGGAAAGCGATTACGACACATATAAAAAGAATATGCGGCTTCTGGGCTCTACCACCAATTCGGTAAAGATCGGCACACATGGAGCCATTAAAGGAATTTTAAAACAACTGCGTAAAGTAAAGCCTTCTGAAACAGGATTTTAATCCGGTTAATGTTCAGCTGACGTCAAATATTTAAATCTTGTTCTGCTTAACAGCTCTTAACTCATCATTCGAATTATCAGCATCAGCCTGCCTCAGGGCATCATGTCATAAATCTTATGCACTCCATTGAAATTCCTTGATATAAATTTCATTATATAGTGAATAATATAAATTTTTTTCTTAATTTAGTTGAACAAACAATTCATTCAAACTATCTCAGTAGAAATTTCTTCAGGCATCTGCAATTGCGGGTGCCTTTATCTATTAACACGCGAAATTTAATAAATCCTTAAATTTTACCGTTCGCTGGTCAATCTTAAAAATTTGAATTATTTTTGCATAGCTAAAAAATTACGTTTTGAATCCTAATGACGAACTGATCTTCAATCCTGCCGATATTGCCGAAACCCTCAGTGAATTACACGCTGACGAAAGGCTCCTGGCATTCCTGAAAGTTCCGAAGGAATACAAAGCTGATGTTTTTTCACACTTAAATCCTGATTTCCAGGAAGAAACCATCCGGAGCATCGGCAGCGACGAAGTTTCTGAAATCCTGAACGCGATGACCCCGGATGACCGGACCGCCCTGTTCGAGGACTTTCCGGATGAGCTTATCAAATACTCCATCAACCACCTGAATCCTCAGGAAAGAAGGATTGCCCTGAAACTGCTGGGTTACGATTCCAATTCCATCGCCCGTCTGATGACGCCTTATTATATCCAGATCCGTAAAGAATGGACGATAAAAAGATGCCTTCAGCAGATTAAGAAAGTCGGGAGCCGGGTGGAAACCATGAATTACCTTTATGTGGTGGATGAAAGGAACCGCCTGATCGACGATATTGCGCTCGGAAGCTTATTGCTGGCGGAAGAAGATACCCTGGTTTCGGAAATCACCGATAACCAGTTTGTGGCAATTGAAACTACGGTCTCAAAAGAAGATGCAGTCCAGTATTTTGAAAAATACGACAGGGCAGCCCTTCCGATTATAACCGAGGCCGGCGTGCTGGTGGGTATTGTAACGATTGATGATATCCTTGACCAGATTGAGCACCAGAATACCGAGGACATCCAGAAATTCGGAGGTCTGGAAGCACTGGATGATCCGTATACGCAGACTTCACTGATGGAAATGGTAAAAAAAAGAGGCATGTGGCTGATTATCCTTTTCTTCTCCGAAATGCTTACCGCTTCCGCAATGGGATATTTTGAAGATGAAATCCAGAAAGCGGTGGTCCTTGCTTTATTTGTCCCTTTGATTATTTCCAGCGGAGGGAACTCAGGTTCACAGGCTGCTACGCTGATCATCCGGGCGATGGCGCTTCAGGAAATCGGACTGAAAGACTGGTGGTATGTCATGAAAAAAGAAATTTTTACCGGGCTTTTCCTGGGCGGAATCTTAGGAATCATCGGCTTTTTGAGGATTATGGTCTGGCACAAAGCCGGCTTTTTCGATTACGGCATGCACTGGGCTTATGTGGGATTAAGTGTTGGCGTTTCTTTGGTCATGATCGTACTCTGGGGAACGCTTTCAGGTTCCATGGTTCCGTTTATACTTAAAAAACTAAAGCTTGACCCGGCCACTTCTTCGGCACCGTTTGTAGCAACCCTGGTAGATGTTACCGGCCTGATTATCTATTTTTCCGTAGCAGGACTTTTCTTAACGGGCAAACTTTTGTAATTTATTAAAATAAAAAAGTCTCCAATTAAGGAGACTTATATTAGTATAGAGTGTTTGACATATCTGGCAATTGCTGATATTGCGAAGTTTCTGTTGCTGTTGACTGAATTACAGCATTAGGATTAAAATGATATTGATTAAAAATAGCCATAGACGGTATCCATCTTAACGTATTTCCTTCTCTAAAATATATTCTCCCGTTATTTGGATTTTGAAGCAAACCATTGTCAATATAAATCGGAGAACCAATTTCCGTTTGAGTACTTCCAGATAATGAGATTATTGACCCAAATTCATATCTGAAACTTTTGTCAATGAATAAACCATCCCAGGTTGCCTGATTATCAATATGTCTCCATTTTCCCATAAATTTCACATAATACAGTATGTTACCTTGATCATTTACTTTAGCAAAATCACCATTATAAGCAACATAAGGAGATGGGGGCGCATCTTTTGAATGCAGATTAGAATTTGATACTCCTTTTGTAATGTTCTGCTGATTTTCTACTAAATCATCATTGTTTGAACAAGAAACTACTAACATTAATAAAGCTGGTAGCATTAATAATTTTTTCATAAAAATTTATTTATTTTTTACTGTTTAAAGATACGCTTTTAACCCGCATATAATACACGAATAAATGAATTATATATTAAGAATTCTTATTAGTAATAATATGTAATAATTAGTTTCCAATAAAACATTCATATAGAATCTATTATCTAAAAACTTTTGTAATTTTAGGCAACCTCTAAAATATAGTTATGAAAGTTGTTTCCCTGGTTCCCTCTATTACCGAGGCGTTATTTGATTTGGGCTTAACCGAAAATGAAGTCGTAGGAAGAACAAAATTCTGTATCCATCCTGAAGAACAGGTAAAAAACGTAGCTGTTATCGGCGGGACAAAAAACATCAATATTGATAAAATCAAAGCACTGCAGCCCGACCTGATCCTTGCCAACAAAGAAGAGAACGTCAAAGAACAGGTAGAAGCACTGATGGATGATCATAAGGTAATCGTAACCAATGTTGAAAATATTGAAGACAATTACTATCTGCTTAAACAACTGGGCAACCTGTTTAATAAGGAAGACAAAGCCCAGCTTTTCAATCTGAAAATTTACGAAGTCCTGAACCTGGCGAAAATCAATGTTAAAATAAAAGTGGCCTATCTTATCTGGAAAAATCCGTACATGACGATCGGCTCAGATACTTTCATCGATAAAATCTTAGGCGAAATCGGTTTTGAAAATGTGTTTAAGGACAGGACGCGCTACCCGGAGATCCGTACAGAAGACCTCGCTGAAGCGGATCTCATCATGCTGTCTTCAGAGCCCTTCCCTTTTAAAGAGAAACATATCGAGGAACTGAGGGACTTCTATCCTGATAAAAAAATGATAATTGTGGATGGCGAAGCTTTTTCCTGGTACGGGACGCATATCGCCAAGTGCGGAGATTATTTTAAGGAACTGGCTGCAGAAGTGGAACAGGCTTTTGTGAGTTGAAATTTCAAAAAAATTTTAAATCTGCTTCTTCTTTATTCTTACTTATTTTTATTGACCGGAAAATTAAATCCGAATAAATCTGTGTAATGAGTCATCATAGTTACAACGCCGTTTCGGGAAACCCTACTGTTGAACCTATTTAATTGAATTAAGACTAAAATAACGAGTGACTCCGGCCCTTCGGGCCGGAGTCACTATTTCAATATTTCAATATGCTGAAATGTA
>Ga0265798_10004957_pt1 | contig 18153 bp, 23 predicted proteins | sample P3T30metagenome_FD_192430 | JGI IMG/M metagenome (GOLD analysis project Ga0265798, IMG submission 192430) | Plant litter microbial communities from East Loma Ridge, Irvine, California - P3 T30 | ecosystem: Environmental > Terrestrial > Plant litter > Unclassified | place: USA: California... | reverse complement strand
ATTTGAGCTTATCGAGACAATGTACACGAATCTTCCCCAAAGTCTCGTCGCCCAGACCCCGGAGAGGATCAAGGATGTCTTGTTCAATGACCTACTTCACGTAGGGTACATTCCGATATTCAAGATCAGCGCACTCTACGTTGCGTGCAAGGTCTGCAATTACCGGACGCCCAAGAAATGCTCCAAGAAGAACAAGAGATGCGAACACAGTCCTAAAGAGAGGGCGTACGTCAGACAGAGCGAACTCAAGGCCTGCTTCGATCACTTACTAGCTATACCAAAAAAAGATGGCTTCGAACTGCGCGTAGTCTTCAAGCAACGTGATATTCGCCTAGCCGTGCTTGAAGAAGCGTTGCAGACTTTCATAGAGGTTCACCACACCTTTATCCAAGCTGGGGCACATGTTGAGGTCAAGTGGGAATACAACTGGGATGAAGAAGTCTACATCAACGACTTATTCGATGACAATTTCTCAAGAGACGACTTTATGGGGAAAATGCACGGAATTTGGTTGGACGTGAGTTACACCGGAACGAAAGTGGGAGACCACTCGCTAAGATTCCATCAGGAAGACAGAGAAACTCAGATCCTTCAGCACCACGCCCGGTGGATGAACGAGCCCTCGAATTCATTGTGGTAAGATGGGAGGATGAGCGTGGAACAACCGACGACGAATAGAGGGATTTAGGAGGGGAAGACTCAAGTGACGCTGATTCCGAAGCCTGACATTGCGTCAATGACTCGGTCTTGAATTCAAGTAGGTAAGTAGAGCTGCCAAGCTGGTTACTATCCGTACACCTCGAAGACGCACTTCTTCTCTATGTTTGATGCACTACCCTGCCTAAATGGCCAAGACGAGTGTATTACTGAGCTCCTCGGATGATTTTCAGTGCGAAACTACGTGTTTTCGCTCAATCACGTAAGAACTCGATTCGCTTGCATGAGAGCCATTCACCCGAGTGTTCGAACTTTTCTGGACATTGCTTTTGTGTGAAGTAGAGGAATCGAAAATCTTTACTCGTACAGCCCAAGGACAAAGTGCACTGCTTTTCCTGATCCGAATTCGCAATTACCACCCGCTACCATGACTCCTGATATGTAGACCCCTTTTGTCGCATGAGAAAGAGAAGCGTAGTATCGCCGATCGGGCCGTTGACATCGGGAATCGGGCTGAAAGAAGTAGTCGTTAGGATATGGAGACCCGTAGACGAAATACTCAAGGTGTAGTGACGGCTTTCGGTGGTGGCTGAGGTGTTCCGGGTCCAGCATCGGCAGCTTGCTCGGTCGGTGTCACAGCTTTCGCATCGCCCGTCTTCTTCTCCGGTATATCGAGGTCGACCTTCTCCCGGCCGGCATCATCCTCCGTCTCTCCTGTCCCAGCCTCAACATCCACCACCCTCTCAACCCTCTCACCCCTATTAGCATATTTCTTCACATACTCATCATACCCCAAACCCTTCCTCTTCGCCTCCTTCCTCACATACCTAACTCTCCAAAGCCAAATCGCTTGACTAGCAAATATTCCGGTCTCCAGCACCATACACGCAATATACAAACTCGCGCCCAACGCATCAAACCATTGCTGTGCCACAACCGCCATCAACGAAAAAAATGCGCCCGCATAGTCGATCGTCAAGAACCAGAAGTCAATGCCGATGACGCGTCCGTTACGCTTGGCCAGCTCGAAATACGGCGGTATGAGTCCCACGACTTGGATTACGGACGCGGAGATGGCCATGAGCATCATGGGCCATTGGACGCCGCGGGTGTAGGGGCCGCGCAGGGTGAGGATGAGAATCAATTCCATGAGGCCGAAGCTCGCGGCGAGGGCGATGGTTGCGAGGGTGGCGGTCCAGGCGCGCCATTTACTGTGATGCGTCAGGGAGGGCAAGAGTGTGGGTGGGGAATGTGCGGACTTGTGGTAGTAGAGTGTCTGGCCCCATGCGATGAGCGTTAGGCTGGCGAAGGCTTGGGGTTGGAATTTGAGTGCGAAGTTGAAGTTCTGGATTGATTTAGCAGATATTGCAGGGAGCTTGGACATGATCGTACTTGTACTATCGCATATACGCCGAATGGCACACCGCCTGAGTTGATCAGCAGAGCTCTCTGTCTTAGTATAGAGCATGTTACATATCGACCACAATATCAGCATCGTTCCGGGCAAGCCGTCTGTGTTCTTTTTGCGGTAATTCCGCCATATCCTGCCACAAATTAGTCGTCGTCCTTCGCTCGATCATGAGAAGCCTACTGTGGAATTATCTGTATATTGTCAGTAGGAGTCCCGAGTGCACAAGCTGCTCGCCACTCACCTGAACACACCAGCAACTGCGCAAAAGTTGATGTTAGCGGGCCCATTGAGGTAGGTTCTATTCGTATGCTTACACTAAACTGCTGTCAGTAGAATACAAGACTTGAGAGCATACGAGGCTAACCAGTGCCGAGAGTCTGTCATAACCAATGTCATTAGCATATAGTTAAAGGTGGTACAGGTGGCACGCTTACACCTAGTACATTCGCAGCCTATGGGCTTGAGTTAGCAGGAGGAAGAAACGATTTAGATACAATCACGGACCGGTGGTATGTTCTCTTGCGGCCGGTCCATCGCAATTCGAGAGATATAAGGGCGAGTCTGCTCGCAATGGAGATGTGGTAATCGAGGAAAGAGCAGAGCACTTGATGCAGGTCCTGCGCAAGTAAAGCTGATCGACTAGTGATCCTTGAGATGGGAGACTTTAGTGTAGCATGAGAAAAGTGATCGGTAGCTGTGCTACAGCACAAGAGCTGGATTGTATATGATGGAAGTCGTCTCCAATTTGTGGAGATATCAGAAGGTAAATGTCGCTGTGTAACCGGTCAAACGACTGGGACAGGTAAGAGTAACCAGCAGCAGCCATTGTACAACAAAGCATCTCTGCGAATAACGAAGCGCCGGACATAATTGCGCCAGGTGAAGGCAGAAGCGCCACACCCCGATGATGCTAAGGAGGATACCATTTTACTAGCGCTGCCGCCGTAGTCGCGTGGAGCAAACTAAGAGCGGTACCTAGTGAGACACCAATACCACTAGCCTAGGGGAACACCATCATGCATCCGCAAGTGGACTCAACCTGAGTTCAGACTTCAGAGACCTTTATTCGGAATTGGTAAATGGTGTGCGTGGCGGCTTTAGCGTGCAGGGGTACTTTCACTCCTTCAAACGATGCGTGTGCTGATTGGTAGATTTGAATATATCTGTGCGTGGGATTAGTGGTGCAACGAGGGGTGCGTGACTGCATCTCTCATTCGATGGATTACATTGCCGGCGAAATATGACCGGAAAGATACTGATTGAGCTGCACGATGCCGTAGGTGTAGTTCAGTAGTTGTTCCTTCATGTGGCCTTGAGAAGAACTTGAGATGGTCGTTTAGGACTTGAAGGGGCCACGACTTGAGCGACGCCAATGACACGACTCATGCTTATTAGATCATCTTGATGGAATGGCTTCTTGCCTCTCTGTTCAGTATTCTGGCGCTGCAAGCGGCTGTCGAGTTGAACGAACAGGGTGGCGTCGTCATTGCGGCTCCTCCAGCTCAACGAAATCGGATTCAGCTCGCCCGTCAACGCTTATCGGATGATGAAGGAACAATTCCCGAGCAATTCTTCTACAAGTACACAGCTGACGTGCATACTAAGTGGAGGCCTTGTACAAGTAAGACGACCTGCATCACCTGGTATCCCAAACCCACTTTGCCGGGCCCGCGCATGCATATCATGGCGTCAATGCGACTGTATCGAGTAGAGGATTCGATCCAGTATCGTGCGCTACTGTATGTGAAATAGCAGGAGGCTCTGTCTACCCCATCCGAGCGTTCCTGGGAGCCTGCAGGTGTTCGCAGTAGCGAGAAGCCTCGTGGCCGGTTGTCATAGCTCTAGCGATGGATGACCGCAAGCTTGCCGAGCCACATGATTAGGCGACGACACGAAGTATCACAGTGCAAGCACGGAATGGGTTCGCCAGAAGAGCTAGACTCTGTGTAGCCTGCAAAGATATGCTGAGATGAGTCGAGTTCCACTGTTCTGCAGACGCAAGCCGCTCTGGCTCATACACCAGCAAGGTTTGTCCGTCAATATCAGGAGCGCAGGCTGGCTCAGCCACTCAGCACGATGAGGTCCGCTGTCGAGGTTGCCGCGGTAGACGTGGATTTCGTTCGAAGCCGGAATGGGTTTGGAATTGTGGAGCTGTCGACATCCAGGCGGGGTCGCTTGTGCACCGTGTTGAAAATGCCTGATCGATCGGCGAACCTGGGTTCGTCCATCCCAAAACCTCGCAGATGTCGGTTACATCCTGCATGTGATAGAAGAGTTAATTGCGCTGTTGTCCGTCCTCAAAACGTGATTGATACGCCTTCGAGACACAATCCTACGGTTGCACGACACCTGTCTCGCCGCCGCTGCCGCCAGACTTCTATCGACGTTTGTTGAGGGGTGCACAGTTCCAAACACGTCGACGACGACGTGTAGTAAATGCCTGCAAGCGCTGCCGTGCATCTGTAGGTATGCAAGAGATATTGATGTGGAAACAGAATGCGTTCGTACATGACGGCAACTTCCTTTGCCGAAAATTCTTTGATTTGCCGCGCATAGCGATGGCTATGTGGGAAGAAAAAGATGGCTTCGAAAAGCTTCCAGAGTCTCTAGCCGGATCGAATCTGTCAATCTCGATGTACCAATGATAGTCATACAACAGCATGTCACTCCGAGGTTCGAATGGACAGGAGTGGTTACTGATCTAGTGATTGTGGCATTGGAAAGCTAGACGTCTTGGTGAAGACTGACCATGGTACGGTTTGGAACCAGTTGAGTGGCGCCTGACATGAAGAACACTTAGACATGTCACGAAAGATTGAAGCCTTGCAACCTCGATGTACAATGGTAAGATGCGATCCCAGTCACAGCTTCGCCTCTCGTAGCATGTACGGAGAATTGGGCGACTTGGAACCACATAACGCGTGGTAGCGATGCAGCGTCTTCTGAGCAGTTGCAGCGGTTGTCAATGATCTGGCTCGACGGCGTGGACCTCCTATGATCAAGTCGACCCCAGTTTGTACAAGACGAAGCCCAGCATCAAGGCCCCAGGTCGACTTGTGGGAGTAGTGATCCTGTGCTCAAGGCCATCTCTGAGATGCAAAGTAGGATACATGTCGTCATAAACCGCCATGTCCATGAAGTCTTCGAGACGCTTCAAGAAGGTCCCCGTACACCCAAACTCCCCGATCATCTTGCCGTCCAAAGGATCACTTTGATGCAGTTGTCAGCAGCGAAGAACGACCTGAGACCACCCGCATGGAATGGTCCACGAGATGCTATAACGATTAGCCAAAGTACTCGACATACGCGACGCTCCCCATGCAACGAGTGTTGCATGCACACAGTGACCGACACGCACTGTGCCGTGCAGGCAAGGTGTCCATGGCGTACATTCCTTGAAGCTGACTGCAGCAGTGGCTCTCTGCACCAATCTCCATAGTCCTGGCTCGGCCTCCGCGGAAAGAATGGCTGCTTTGTCTCGAGCTCGTTACGGCATGGTGGTGTGTGGGACACTGAGTTACCATTGATGTCATGTCCAAACACGGTCCATGGTCGTGTTCCTTAGCAGATATCTCGCGGTACATATGCTCCCGAAGTAATGGACGACGCCAGCCTCTATCTATGCACTCTTTAGCGGCCAAGTGCATGGAGACAATCAGCTACTTTGTGATCGGTACCATATCGTCGCTTCCAGTATGAGACCTATAGAACATATAAGCTCCCGAGCCTGCGCGTTCGAAGAGGGTGGGAGGAAACAAATTGTTTGCTGACGAACAAAGACATGTGACGTGTCCGGCCGAGTAAGTGTATGCAGGGCTGATTCCATGGTGTTGCACCATCTGTTTGACGTAGTGCAGAGCGATGAGGACGACATGTGGAGTGACGTGCTGTCAATTTGTCGTGATTGATCGTAGAAGGAAGGAGCGAAGAAAGCAACGGCCCACGGTCCAGCCACGTTTTCTGGCAGACGCAACCACACAATAAGGCGGATCACAGAAGAACAATGGTGCACAGCGAAACCGACCACCGGGGTAATATTAGAACTTAATTACTACTTCCTGTGTGAGGACCAAAAGGCGGGGAATAAGTATTGAAGTGATAAGAAACATACGAGTAACAGAGTCGTCGCAAAACAGTGTAGTTGCAGGCCACCTCGCAAGAGTGGCCGTCACTGTCACTGTCTGGCCCGTTGATGGATGGCCCCAGATAAGAAGAAAGATCCCAACATCCTTTTGCTCCACCGCTTTATTGTAATGCATAGGCTGTTCCTTACGCATGCCTGTAGCAGCAGCATACAGTTTTGCAGCCCAGTTCGTTGAAATTCGAAATACAAGCGCGCTACCCGTAGTATTGCACTCGTGATTCGGTGTGGCTTGACAGTCGATGCGGAAGAAGTGTCGGAAGAATCTATGCCACCTCGGTATCGGTGTCGAGCTGACCGCTTTGCTCCCTGTGCATGCGCGCCTCAATCTCCTTCAGCTGGCTCTCGCGAGCCAACAACTCTTGTCGCTTCTCGTTGATCTCTCGCTGGACCTTGACCTCGATTTCGCGGAGCTTCTCTTCTTCGCGTCGCAGCTGCTCTTCCTTCAAGCGGACCGACTGGCTGGCAAGGTCCTCGGGGTTCATTGACGAGTTGCTGTTCGAGCGATCAGTACATGCTTTGCCCAAAAGTGACCAAAAGACTTACTCGGCAGCACCACCTTCCACAGACTTGCTAAGCTTCTCGGTACGGTAGTTCTCGTAGAGGAAGTCGTGTGTGATCTCCTTCAAATCTGCGAGATGGCTGTGTAGGAGCGCACTGCGGACGGCGAGGAAGTCTGAGTGACGTGGGTTGTCGACCTCCACGATGCCCCAGGGGTATTGCCGTGCGCGGACCCGTCGGCCGTTAACCTCCACAGTGTCCTCTGAGCCAACAATCGCAAAAGGCATCAAGCCACGAAGCTCAGCGTTCTCCTCGACTGTGTCCTCGTCGTCCTCTTCGATATCGTAGGGGAAGTTATACACCGGGATACGGTAGTGCTCGATGTCCTCCATGACAAGCTTCTTCGACTCAGCAAGCTCAGCGGGTGTGAGCGAGTCGGCCTTGCCAATGACAGGAATGACGTTGCACCGAGGGGACAAGCGCTTCATCAGCTCGATGTCGAGTTCACGGAGTCTGTAACACGTGAGTTTGGAGCGGCACAATTGGCTAAACGACCTACCCGTGACCAGTCGGTGTGATGAAGTACAGCAGGACGTGTACGCGATCGTCCCGGAAGCGAGGGTTACGCTTGATCCTCGACTCCTCTGCGAGAATTCCATCGTACTGACGCTCGAGATATCCTACAATCTCTTGGAAGCTGCAAATCGTAAGCAGGCTGCGGAGTGCCCGAGAGAAGACATGACATACCTGGCCTCATTGTCGATCTGGTCGCCAAAGCCGGGTGTGTCGACAATGGTCAGTGAGATGCGGGTGCCTTCCTCGTCGAGCTCTGTGTGCTCGTTAGCGCGACTGCTCTGCGTGTGGCCGCTGATGAGGCGTCATACCAACGACGGTAGGGTGGATCTTAACGCCCTCCTCGAGGTGAGCTACTGTTGGGTCGTCGGACTCCTTGTGCTCGAGCACCTTCTTGCCGCAGAGGGTGTTGACGAAAGTGGTCCGGCCAGTGCCCGAGGCGCCGCAGACCATGAGACAGAACTGGATACCCTTCTTGACATTCTTCTTCCTGCGCGTCTTGAGCGTCTACATGCATGTTAGCAGAGGTGCCAATGGCGCGTGGTGCGCGTGGTAGACGAGGCAGCGATTGCGCGTGCCTGAGGATTGACAGGTGGTGTTTGGGGCAGGCGTACAGAAGACATCTTGGAGTTTGAGCGTTGGACGTGGTACGTATTTGCGGGGAGAGTGCCTGCAAGTGGCAGCCGGCGAGTATTGGATGCGGACGGGTAGTGAGGCGGCGGTGGGTGTTTGTTTGATGCTGCGGAGGTGCAGTCGTGGAAATTTGGGGGACGTTGGCAGCAGCTATGCAAAGGGGTTCGCTAGCGCCAGCGGCCCCAGTCGACGTCTCCTCTCTTGGCGCGACACGGACTCCTTTTTGGGAAGTGGCTATCAGATGCCACGATGTTTGCAAGTTGCACGTTATTGCGAAGTTCGTATGAAGTTACCTATGAATATTCAAGTCTGCGCTAATTGCGACAGTGGCATAAGTCTTTGTATGATCCTGCTGAAGCCTGGATAGAGACGAAGCGGTTTGGTATCGTTAGAATTGCGGGCTGTATCAGATACTTCAACGTGCTCAGAACGAACCAAAGCACTACGAGCTCATTGAATACACAAAGACTCTTAATCAGTCCTTTGACTGCATTCCTACATCCCTCAAAAGCTTCACATGTGCACTCTGGCTGTCACGTGGAGCGCGCCTTCCAGGTGCAGATTTAGCTCCCGCTAGCGTGAAGCTCAGGCACGCGATGCCGCGGAGTGACATGGTGAGGCCTACCATGGAACTCAACCCACGCCTAGCCCAAAGACTGGAAGTTGTACACTTTCACTCCCCGTCTCCTCCAGCCTAGCATGCTGCTATATTCACTGACCACGTATACCGCGCCGTTCGCCCGGCCACCTCACAATCCGCTGCATCCACCATCTACACCCCACACAGCCTTTAGGTAGCCCCCACCTCCGACGAGACCTTTCACACTGCACAAAATGAACACTCGCCCTATCCTGGACTCGAACAAGGGCCCCTTTGTGCTCTCGGTCTCTCTCAACGCCGACTGCTCCTGCTTCTCGGCCGCTCTGGAGAATGGGTACCGCGTCTTCTCCTCCAAGACCGGCGACGAGAAAATCGCAAGAGGTGTGTACATCACATACCCTCCATCCACCCCACTAAACTCAGCTCAGAAGTCGGCGGCGGCATCGGCTGCGCAGAGATGCTCGGCACGACATCGTACATCGCCCTAGTCGGAGGAGGCAAGCAGCCCAAGTTCCCACAAAACAAGGTCTGTCCGCCCAACGACGATGACGACGACTGGGTGGTAGTCGAAAAGACTGACATTGTCTACGAGGTCCAAATATGGAACGACAACACCAAGAGAGTCACCACGTCCCTGGAGTTCAGGACACCGGTCCAGCGTGTGCGCATATCCAGGTCGCACCTCATCGTGGTGCAGCTCAACTCGGTGGGCATATACAAGATGAACACACCGCCAGAACGACTCGCCGACTACGAGACGGCAAATAATCCATACGGGCTGTGCGAGCTGGGCACCGACACTGTAGCCTTCCCTGGCCGGACCATCGGCCAAGTCAAGCTCTTCGGTCTCAAGACCGGAAACGTCAGCATCATACCCGCCCACGAGACACCCCTGCGCGCCATCGCGCTCAGCAGAGACGGCACCATGGTCGCTACAGCCAGCGAGCAAGGCACAATCATCCGCCTCTGGTCCTTCCCCTCGTGCACAAAGCTCGCTGAGTTCCGCCGCGGCGTCGACCAAGCAGCCATCTTCTCCCTCGCTTTCTCGCCCTCGGGCGCCACGCTTGCGGTCACGTCCGACAAGTCCACAATGCACATTTTCGATCTGGCCAGCACGCAAGAGCAAGACCAGAAACAGCACAAGTACGGCTTTCTGGCGAAAGTGCCCTTGTTGCCACGGCAATTCTCGGATACATATCCAACCGCAAGCGTTAAATTCGAGATGGGCGAGGAGTCGACGGCTTGGGGACCACACAGTAAGTCTGCGACGCTGAGTGCTGGCATTCCGGGTGTACCTGGTGGTCGACCGACGAAGGGTCTACTCGGTTGGCTGGACGATAACACGATTCTTGTCCTGGGAGCGGGACAAGATGCGAGGTGGGAGCGCTTCAGCATTGTAATTGAAGAGGACACGGGTAAGAAGATCGTGGTGCCGTTCGGGTGGAAGCGGTACCTCGACGATTAGACGTGAGATGATGAAAGTAAGCTTGTGGAGATGTGGGCTAGCGATGAATCTTAGGCGTTCATCGATATTGAGACCACCGGGTACAAGTCTTTGGATAAGGACTCTGTCCATGGGTCTTCCGAGCTTGTACAGCCCAAATAGCTGGACAGGTGTTTTGGCGTTACGGTTGCTCAGATACCCAGGCGTGTTACAGCTTTGTAAACCCATCAAATCATTTCGACTACAAATGCTTTCTTTCACTCATACAAATCCATCACGCTTCCGTTCCTTCCCGAAGTCGTACTTCAAGCTGAAAATTCGAACCAGATCTATGCCTCTAGATAAGGAATGGGGTATGACATACTCTACTCTCCTCAAACGCCCTCGAAACTTTTAATCACACATGCACACAAACACGCAAGACTCCACTGAATCCTCCTCCTCACGAAGGTTTATCGCACCCAATCCTTCCCAACAGCTCCTTCCGATCCCCATGCCCAGCTATACTAATCCCACTCGCGCGCGCCTCCCTCCGCGCCTGCCTCCTCTGACTCGCGCCATTCATTTTCGCAAACGTCAGCGCATCGACGCCGACTTCCTCTTCTTTTGGCAGACTTGAACCCATTGACGAGGGCATGGAGCTCATGCCGGATTCCGTACACGTAGGAATGGCGTTGAAGATGGTGCTAGTGGGATCGTGCTCGAGCAGCTCGTCCTCGTCGTCGCCTTCGTCATCGGAGCGCACGTCGTCTGCGCCTGTGCCTGAAAGCACTTTATATACGATTCTGAGAATCATGGTGAACCAGACACAGCAAATACCCTGTAGGAAGAGCAGGAGGCCCAGGAAATAATAGCGGATTTGCGGGTTCCAGCATATCGGGCCGTTTTGGTCGGTGTAGGCTTTGAGTAGATTGCCCCAGATATTGTTACCGCCGTATTTGTCGAAGGAGGCGGTGTCAGATATGGGGATGAAGAGGTGGTTTGGATTTTTAGGGGAGATGGAGGCGTTGTGTGGTGTGGAGGGGTGATTGGGCGTGAAGTAGCAGCCGGGTGTCATGTCGATGGGCGCGTCTTTGAAGATGGACCAGCAGACGAGCATGTAGAGGACGTGACGCGTGAAGAACCAGGTGAGGACAAAAACGCCGAATGCGACGTCACAGACAGTCGTATAACCCATGTACTTGAGCAGTTTGGCGGTCTGTGGTTATTAGCTCTGCTCTCACGCTTCGCTGTCGCGGATTGTACTTACAGGCAGGATGATATCCACCAAGTCCATTATGCACAGTATGATGACTCCAACACGCGTGTGGTAGTAGCCATACGACAAAAAGATGAGTATGGCCGTGAAGATGTGGTGCACAAACATCTGCAAGTAGTCTTTACGTTTCTCCTCAATGTTTACGACAAGGATTTGCTGGAGGTAGAAAGCCCATTGAACGAGGTAGTAGAACTTGAACAAGCCTTCAATTTCTCGAAAGGGCCAGCCCTGCCAGATACCGTGGAGATTCAGCCAGAAATCCGAGTTGTATGTGATGTACTGCTTTGTGTCAGCCTGGAAACATCGCTCGAAAGATTAGATCTTCTGTACCATGCCCAGCGACCATGACACCGTGTAGTACACGATCAGCCATGCTTGCTCCTTGAACCTATCAAGGCCTTTCCTTGTCCTGATCCCGCCGGCTCGAGCCAATGGGTCCAGCAAGTATTCCATGACAAGCACACGCGCGCCTGTGAAAATGACTGCCCAAAAAGCCACGAATGGCAAATCATCGGTGCCACAGCCATACTGGCCGGTCTGAGGGTTGTAGTACGACATTCGGAAGAACTTCGAGGTCCGACTTCGGGCGCGTGGGAAGAAGATGTGCGTGAGGAAGAGGAGGGAAAGGAGGTTGACTACGATGCCTACGAGTCTTTGTTAGCTGCCGAGTCTATGTGGTGGTCCTGTCAGGAAGAAATACCAATTTGGTGCTCGCACACCAATGTGCATAGTGATGCCACAAGTCCCTCATCTTCAACCTTCTTGGCCTGTTTCCGTCTTTTTGGGGCGATTGCGATCTTTTCCTCCTGCAATTCAGCCGCGTGGACTCTGCTCATGTTGCCGTTGCCGTTTGGCTGCGCTGTCTTGGTAGCCATACTGGGCTCGTATTGTCGATGGTGGTGGGGGAGAGATTGCTATGCGATTGCGCGAAGACAGTTGAAGCGCAGGATTCGAGGTTATACCGTTGTCGACAGTGTAGGTGAAGGTCGTTTAGGGCAACGGTGGTAGCGGTCTTCTCGGTTGTCCCTCTCGATGCGTACCAGATGTAGTCGCAATTGTTGGCTTTTAGCGAGCGTGGTATTCCCTCTCTTCAGCACTGGGTAGCCATTGGGACGGGTAGTAGGAGAAAGGAAGTGTGACAGGCCCGCCGCGTGGAGTAGCAATCGTCGGTGGGGTGGGTGCGCAAATGTTTCGAAGGGGAAGCGGTGTGGTCCCAGCAAAAAGATTCAGGGTTCGACGTGATGGGCAGGCGCGGATCTTGCCTCCTGTTCGGGTGAACCGTCCGATGAGTTCGTGTTCGTCTGCCCTGGAGAACCGACGACTTATCACAGCGAGTGCAATTGGTCTCCTCAAGGTTTCGGGACAGGTGTTGCGGAAGCTAGCACTCTTGTGCTGGTGGAGCGCGCTACTTTTGGGGTTCACGATGGGTCTCGCGTAACTTTGCTAGTCTGGAGATTCGAAGAGCTGAACGTGTGCAGTATCTTAGGATGCGGGAGAGGTGTTTAATGAGCTCTCATACATGTGATTTTAAGCATGCAGTTGCAATTTCACTCAACCGACTCAAAGCAAGCCGTTATCGTGCCGTTGTGGACAACATGAACGCCGCCAAGCTTCCCGAATGCACTTCCGACAGCGTCAGGGTTCAGGGCGCTGCTTTTCCAGCCAATGGTCTGAGCACTCTCCTGCAGCTCCACATTAACTACCCCGCTATTCGTGGGAACAGCCTCGCGTCTATGCAGGCTGCATATCGAATCCTACAGAATTCACGTAGGCCTAGGCTCTGATGTGTGGTGAACGATTTTGCAAGTACATAAAATTGATTCTCATTCTATAGACAGATCATGCGAAGCAAGTTAAGCAGAGGCCAAAAGCCTCATCTTGAACCAAAGAAGATACCGTGCAGTTCCTTGCTCAACTCCTGATCACCCAAAGACAATAATCATACAATCTAAAGCTTATACACTCTGTAAGTAAAGCCGCCTGCTAGCTTCTTGCGAAGCTAGTTGTTATTCTGCGAGTTCAGGATCCTGAGTATGGCCAAGAAGAGGTTGATGACATCAAGGTAGAGTGAGATGGCCGCCGCAATCTCCTCCTCGACATGGTAGTGGCGCATGATCATTTGGGTGTCGACCAGGATGTAACCAGAAAATATGAGCGCCGCAATGACACCATACCCAAGCTCGACCTTGCTGTTATACGGGAAGAACATATTCATGAAGCCAAACAGAATCAGGACCCACAAGGCACCGAACAGGTATGGCATCCAGCTCGTGAAGTCGTACTTTGACTGGCAGGCGAACAGCGTGAGGGCAACGAAGATGCCAAGTGTGAAGATTGCGGCTTCGACCACGATCTTGGAGTCGGTGAACGATACGATGACGGATATGGAGTAGGCTTCCATGGCGGTGAAGCCGCCGAGGAATAGCAGGTTTGTTGGGTAAGACTTGCGCTTCCAGAAGGTGAGGCCAAGGAAACCGAAGGCACCAAACATGGACACCCACATCATCCATGGGTTCGACTGGATCCAGTTCTTGTACGAGGTCGAGACCATGGAGACATAGCTGACGGCGGCGGTGGCGAGGAGCTGGACGGTACTAGAATAGAGTCAGTATTGCGCGCATGTTGGTGGTGAGGTTTGTCGCAAGGCAGCACTTACAGAATGGCATACACCTTCCTCACGAAGGCTAGAGGTGTATGTACCAAGTCAGTGTATGTCTCACATGCAGTTCGTACATGGACCTCTCTTACCCATCCTGATATCCAGAGTAGCCTCTGCTACAACGCCACCGAATTTGAAGTCGTCTGGCAGGTTGTCATCCTCGCCTCTTGGTATGCCTCGAAGCAGCGCTTCTTGGGGATCATTTGCTTGCGCCTCGTAGCTGGGTGGCGCTTGCGAGTATGACGGCGCTGCCTCGTCGAGCGAGTCTCGCTGGGGGACGTTCTGGTATTTTGGACCGGCCATAGTGATGCTGCTTGTCTTGCGCGATGGGTTGCTGATGCGCGCTGGTGGTTGAGGTGGTGTGTGGGAGAGCGGAGTGCGACAGTCAGCGGGCAGTACTCGTGATTGTGAAGCATGACGCGGGTAAGCCGCCGAACGTGACGTCTAGCGCCGAAACATCATTGAACCTCAACTCCAATCACTCCTGCAGTCCTGCAGACAACGCACCGTATTCGATTACCTGCGCCGTTCATTCACTGCTTAATCTGAATCCGGTCTACCGTTTTATTCGTTCATTCTGACTGACATATTTTGGTCGACTTGCATCGCCTGCCCTACAGTTCAGCGATGGCCCCCATTGTGCTTCGGGGGCTTTTCCAGCCGCTTATTTCTATACACATGACTGGAGTTCGTGGCTGCTTGACAAGTTCTAGCCTCAGTCTGATATGCAGTGACAAAATACTCCTCACTTTCACTCTCGTTTCTCATTTCGTCTTTGACCGTACTGTGAAGCGCTCAGGACATGGCTGCCCGAAATGCCACGCCTCACGACATCTTCAACCCTATTGACGAAGATTAACTCATTTCTACATCAAATAAAACCATGGTAAAAGACCCTACTCCGCTTCAGAAAACAGTCAGAAAAAATTGTCGGAGGGCTCCTTCAGCCTTCAAAGCCACACTGATGGGAAGAAAGCTACCAGACAAACTCGTTCAGTAAAGATACTTCACGTCCAGCGGCGTATCTGTCCTTGTTGCTCGGCGGCTAACACGGAGCAGATACCACGGCTGGCGCATGGGAGTCTTGATTGAATGCTGCATGTCGGTGTTTCTGCTTCTCTGCAATGTCGCTGTCATCATCGCCGGAGCTATCAAAGGGTATGGCAAAGCTGGCCTTGTTTCAGGGGACGAGAAACTCGTCTCGTGATGAAATACGGCTTTCCGTGCCTTCATCAATTCCACCCATACGGTGTGGTTTCTCTTCACTCTGCTTACTGGTCTTCGTTGGTGTGGCCCTTCTTCTATTGACAGCAATCGGAGTCATCGGGTTCTGGAAGATGCCGATGAAATGCCTGTTTTCTGGATTGTGTAGCCTGGCAATCAGTGCGGCCTGTCACCCATCGACCGATAGAGTAAGTTCGCAACTGGAGACAGTGAACTGATTCATCGTTGATGTTAAAGAAGGAGATGAGCATGGTCACTGTTCATTTTCTTCGAAGCCCGTTGAGGAGCCTGTGTATGGCGAGATTACTTGTTGAGGCCCATCATAGTTCAATATCAACACTGAAGGAAAACTCGTGATACGCGAGTGCGCAACGAATTTTGTTGTGACTTTCAAGCACCATCAAAATAGTACTCGGCAGAACGGCGCAGACACGCTCGATCTTTCACAGGTCCAGTCTCTTCCAGTAGACGTTCCCAAATCACCACCACTCTGACGTAGAATCTCGCAGAAGCAGTCGTGTGTTCTGTCGCAGCTCACGGAATATACTATAGGTAACTTGTCGTGTTCGTGGAGGTCGAGGAGCAATCGAATTTCATGTGCTTACCTTGATACTTAAAGCGAGCGATGAACCTGTGAGAGCAGAACAAACGCAACTTTTCAGCATGGCCGAAGCACCGTTTCGCGAGGAAGGCAAGTAGATCTCGCTACTTGATTATGTCAAGACCAAATCAATGAAACGCGGGAAGAGTAATGGACAGTCGGGCGACAAACCTGAGCCAAATAATCCGGGTCGCGAGCAAGATCATGGCGGCCAAATTGACAGTGAAGAAGGCAGCTCTGTTAGCCGTCGTGTGCTCCTTGACGGAGGCCACAGACGCATCTTCCTAAAACAATTCCTACCCATTAAGCTGATATGGGGATGTGGACAGCTGTATGAGATTGGGCAACTCCCTAACCACAGCATCTATGTCGACTTTAGGGACCAGGCAAGTGCCACCGCATTTGCTCAACAAGTTCCCGTTCTAGGAAACACACGATTCAGGCTAGATTCATACCTTGACCGTAGCTTTTCGGACCCGGTCTCGGGTACGGCACTAGACGAAATACGAACTTCCGGTAAGACGCGGATTGTGGTCATATGGATACCAAAAGCACGCTTCATCGAGCAATTCTTGCCAGCACTAGACGTCGAAGCGATAAATCGAGCTCCCACTAGCGGCGACTTCTTACACCAATCGAATCTCGCTGTCCCACGGAGCACAATAAGTCAGCTCCACATAGAATATCTTTGGCAGTTCGGCTTCGCGCTACCAGAGCCGGAAGTCTTGGACCTGCTGCCAAAGTATCGCGAGACCCGATCTGGTCCCCAGGACATGTACATTGGCTTGCGAGTTGAATTCGTCAGTATCGAAGCGCGCACGGATCGTATCCGGAGCATAGGACAGCAGCGGCAGCATGAGGGCTGTGTATTTGCATACCTCGAGGACTAATGTGAGTTTGGCTATCATGCACACGTGAAGAAATCAAGTGACGGGCTTCCGCTTAAAAGCCTCGGTCTAAACCACATCGTGCAACCTAGACTTGCGTTCCAGCATGCGTCCAGAGACGGCACTGACGCGGAGGGATCAGCATCTCTTACACCCGTGTTCGCTTTGCGATCCGGAGGGTGGCCACATGGACCATGGAACGATGCTACCGAGAGTCACGAACCGGCTCCTGCTCCTCTGACCCAACCGCAACATTTCGATACCAAATGCCAGCGTTGTCACTATTAAGATCTCCTGTGGCGTTGGAGGTGTGTGATGTGTGGCTCGTCGCGCAGGCCTGAGCAACTGGACTGAACGTTGAGTACACAAGAGAGTAGTCGGCATGAAGGTTACAACGTGTCTATGACAGCGGATATCTTTAATTGCGTACGGTACGTACAGCGCAATAGTGAAGGGTGGAAGAGGTGTGCGTGATGTTGGAAGCAAAAAGAACGCAAAAAGGCGAGAAAAAAATGCTTATGTCAGCGATTCCAAGCGATACAATATAGCAAAAAAGCACTGTCACTCAGAGCGAGCAGCGACCTCAATTCAACTGAATGAGTTTTCGGTTGTGTGTGATTCGAGTATCGAACAGGAACCCCAGAGGTCAAGTTGGTTAACAATATGCATTCGCGTCAAATCATTCAGAAGGGATGATCCATACGAACCAAGAGTAGCAAGCCTTGAGCTCTGAGAGAACCTGTTATGAAAGATTTGGGGTGCTGGAGCCTTTACATAGTCGATGTTAGGTAAAGTGAAGCAGAACTTTTGTGTGTTGCGCACTGACGCGGGCTGCGAGTGCGCGTTTGCAGGTGAAGGCAAGAGATGTCAACAACAGTTGTGCGCCAACACCGGAAGGTTCTGAAAATGTTTTTGCTGTCTTCACTCACTCGCTCAAGACATGTTCGCGTATTGCGAAGGGCAGAGCAATGCGGCAATGCCGGCGCGCGCAAATGACTCTGCCCGCCCGAGCTACATCTTGTGAGGGTATGCCTTTGTTCATGATCCGGCGCAATCACAATCACGATTGCTCAATGTTCTGCCATTTGTCAGTTCATGATTAATCATGTGTGTTGTTCTTACCGCTACCAACCGACAGCACCAATGCAGGACGTCCCCTCATTTCAGGTGTCACCGCGCCCTTTCTATCATAGATCTCGAGAAATGGACTCAGACACTTTCCACTGGCACTAGAACGCTGCTCAAGGACAACAATCGGGAAGTCAGCAGACGAGTAATCCATCACCCACGGTTTCCGAACTCCTCCATGGCTCAAGGAAGTGCTGCTTACCATACAGCTGTGTGACCAGGCTGCAACAGTGGTGACTGGTGACTGGTGACCGGTGAGAGGTCTCCAACCGCGCACAACAGAGCGCCAGCGACCAGTCTCGACCCGAGGACATACGGACAGACAAATATTCGCGTGCCAAGTGGCACTCCCGTGATTGTACAACCTCTCCCACCATGCAATCACAAAGGAACACTAGGATGGTACAACGCGCTCGACATCTTTTCATCAAATGA
>Ga0265798_10004956_pt1 | contig 18154 bp, 14 predicted proteins | sample P3T30metagenome_FD_192430 | JGI IMG/M metagenome (GOLD analysis project Ga0265798, IMG submission 192430) | Plant litter microbial communities from East Loma Ridge, Irvine, California - P3 T30 | ecosystem: Environmental > Terrestrial > Plant litter > Unclassified | place: USA: California... | reverse complement strand
GCTTTGTACAGATCTTTGACTTTGTTTTCCTTATCGGATGCAAAAAACGATTGCAGCCCCATTATCGCAAGCACCGGAACGCAGAGTTCCAGCACGACCTGTATCGAGGAAACAGCCCGGAATTTGTCGTAAAGCGGAATATAGTCGATGAAAAAATTCGTCAGGACCGGAAAATTCTTGCCCCATGAAAGTAACAGGGAAAGGATGGCTCCGCCGAGGAAGGCGTATTTGATCTTTCTGTCATCCACGAAAAACGCAAGGATTGCCAGGAAAAAGACGACAGCACCTACATAGGCCGGGGCAGCCACGATAGGCTGATCGCCCCAGTAAAGCGGCATGCTGTCGATTCCGTGCTTAGCTTGGTCTTCGGGAACGCCCTGTGATATAAGGAAATCGTATGTGTTGCTGTTCGTGTCGAGCTTTTCGCCGTTCGATCCGCCGAAGAGGCGTGGCGCGATCAGGTTGAAGCTTTCGAGGATCCCGTAACTGTATTCGGTGATATAATCGTAATCCATTGCTGATGTAGTCTCGTTCTTCGTTCCGTCCGGCTTGAATGTAAGCTCGCTCTTTCCGCGGATTGAAAAATCGGTATATTCGGCCGTTGCCAATAAGTTTGAAGCGTTGACGCCAACGGCCAGGATTCCGGCTACGGCAAAGATCCCGAACGAAACGCCGAGCGACCTGAACTCCTTATTCCGGAACGCCTTCCACACATAATAAATCACGATGGCCAGCAAAAGGAACAACAGATAATAGGTCATCTGGAAGTGGTTCGCATTAATCTCCAGGCCCGCTGCCAACATCGTGAGCAAGCCGCCCGCGACATAGCGCTTCCGGAAAACCAGCAGGACGCCGGCCACAACGGCAGGCATATACGCAATGGCATGTGCTTTCGCATTGTGCCCGACACCGAGAATCACGATAAGATAGGTTGAAAACCCGAAGGCCAAAGCGCCGATGAACGCCTTTAGCGGATCGGTCTTAAGAACCAGCAACAAGCTGTAGAATCCAAGGAAATAAAGGAATAGATAATCGGCCGGACGCGGCAAAAAGCGCAACACGTCGTCAAGCGCGCCGATGTAATCGTGTTCGTAGTTGGCGCCCATCTGATACGTCGGCATACCGCCAAAGGCCGAATTCGTCCAATACGGCTCACCTTTGCCCGCCGCCCGGAAATCGTTCTGTTCCTTGGCCATCCCGGTAAACTGGGCGATGTCCGACTGGAAAAGCTGCTTTCCCTGAAGTACGGGGTAAAAATAGATTAGGGAGACAAGCACAAAGCCGACGATTGCCAGCAAGTGCGGATAAAACTTGGAGATTTGCTTCATGACCGATTTAATTCAGTCCAAAAATAGTCAAAAACACGGGCATGGCCCAAGCTTATTTGATTTCCTCATAGTCGATATAATCGCCAACTTTTTTGGTTTCGCGCGATGCGGGAGCGTTCGAGGTATCTATAGTGACCTCACCGTCCCTGCGGCGATAGGCGTCGTTTGGGGAATTCTGGCGTTGGTTGAACTGGTCGCGCATATTTTCCTGGGCATGCTCGACGGCCTTCCTGACGAGCATAGGGAAAAACAATTTGGCGAGAAAGCGAAAAAGGTAATAGAAAGCTATGATAAAGAAAATCGTGCGGACGATGTTCGGGAAATTAGCCGTTTCCATTCGTGTGTATTTTTTTCAAAAGTAAGGAATTGGGTGCGTCTGCATTAAAATCCGCTCTTAAATATATAATAAAATAGTACTTTTGGGAATCATCCGGAAAAGTAAAAACCAATTTATGCTCAAACTCAAATTCTTGCTTGCACCCGCTTTGTTGCTGACGTCAGCCGCGGTGACCGCCCAATTTACCGATGTCATAAACTCCAACAGGCCGGGAGAATCAATGTCGGCGTTCTCGGTAGGAAAAACGGTGCTTCAAGGCGAATTGGGAATTACGGGCGCGAAAGAAGAGCACGAAAATCTGGGATGGGATTCCAAAGGCGTAATGTCTGAACTTACGTTTCGCTACGGGGCGTTTCTGGAACAACTGGAATTCATCGGCGAACTTCAGTACCAATACGACCGCTACAACTATCCTGACATCGGCATAAGCGGCGAGACGAGAAGCGCATTGAAATCGTTTAATTTCGGAGCGAAATACCTCGTTTACGATCCGCATAAAAAATACATCGACCGCAAACCCGATCTTTACAGCTGGAGAAATAACCATAAATTCAAGTGGAGAAGCCTGATCCCGGCAGTCGGCGTGTACGTGGGAGGTAATTTCACGTTGTCTGACAAATTTCCGCTTTACGGAGAGAAAGGATTTTCCGCCAAGGGAATGGTCATTACGCAGCATCAATTCGGGCGCCATGTGCTTGTAACGAATATTTTTGCCGATAAATTCGGTTCCAATTATGAAACTTTCGGATATGTTGTGACCTTGACGCGCGGCCTCAGTGACAGATGGTCGGTTTTCGTGGAGAATCAGGGCTTTCAATCCGATATTTACGGCGATCTTATCTTTCGCGGAGGTGCGGCCTATCTGATGGAAAGCAATCTTCAACTCGATGTCAACATCGGGGCCAACGTCAAAAACACCCCTTCGGTTTTCCAGGCGGGAATCGGCATTTCCTGGCGCTTCGACGGTTTTTACGAGGATGTCCTCGTGCGGCTTCCCGGCGAAGAAAAAGCCATGAGCAAGGAAGACAAGAAACGCGACAAAGAACAGCAAAAGAAGCAAAAAAAGGACAAGAAGCGTAAAGAGGCTATCGAAAACGAAACGGAATAAACCGAGATGATCAGCATTCAAGAAAAAAAGACGAAGCAGGAACTAACCGAATTCGTCAAATTTCCATTTTCCATATATAAGAAAAATCCGTATTGGGTACCGCCTTTGATTGCCGAGGAATTGATGTCCTTCGATAAAAACGTCAACCCGGTTTTCGAGTATGCCGAAGCTCATTTTTACATGGCGTATTGCGATGGGAAAGCCGTGGGACGCGTCGCCGCAATCGTGAACTGGAATGAAGTCAACGATCTCGAAAAGAAAAAAGTCCGCTTCGGATGGTTTGACGTTATCGACGACATCGAGGTAAGCAAAGTGCTTCTGGCAAAAGTGGAAGAGCTCGGTCGTTCGCACAATCTTGAAAATATCGAGGGTCCGATGGGTTTCTCCAATCTGGACAAAGTGGGCGCCCTTATCTTCGGATTCGACCAAATGAGCACGATGATCACGTGGTACAATCACGAATATTACATCGATCACTTCAGGCAACTTGGTTTTGCGAAAGAGAAGGAATTCGTCGAGAGCCGGTTTGTTTTCCCGAACGAGCAGCAGGTAGCGCCTTATCTCAAAGCCGATCCGCTGATCAGGAAGCGTTACAATCTCAAGGTCTACAACCCGAGAACGATAGCTGAAGTCATGCCGTTCATTGATCCCATGTTCGATCTTTTTAACGATGCCTACGCAAAACTGACCTCATTCGTGGGCGTTTCAGACAGGCAGAAAAAGTTTTTCAAAGACAAGTACATCGACATGGTCAACCCGGAATTCCTGAAATTCATTGAAGATGAAACCGGAAAAATGGTGGCTTTTTCGATATGTATGCCGTCTTTAACCAAAGCCCTGAAGGATGCGGGAGGAAAATTATGGCCTTTCGGATGGCTGCGTCTCTGGTGGGCCAAAAAACACACAGACGAGGTGTTGTTCTATCTCATCGGCGTCGACCCGGAGTGGCAGAACAAAGGGCTGACGGCGGTCATCATGGCCGAATATTTCCGATCGTTCAGGTCAAACGGAATAAAATATTGCGTCCGGACGCCGGAACTGGAAGAAAACCACTCGATCCACAACCTTTGGAAATTCTTTAACTCACCCGTAACCAAACGACGCGCGACGTTTATCAAGGATCTATAAGAAAACCAGGCAGCCCTAAACAAAAAAAATGTCGCAGCTCAGTCTTCAGAGCCGCGACATTCCTTTTTAGTCCTCAGACCATTCGCTAATTCGCTAATTCTCCAATTCGCTAATTCCCCAATTCGCTAAGTCGCATATTCGCTAATTCGCATATTCGCATATTCGCTAATTCCCAATCAAGGTTTACACTCCGTCTTAACCAAAACCAGGTTTTCATCATACTTGATTTCCGACGGCTTGGTAAACATCATCTTGCCTCCTTTGTCGTCCATGTCCCCGATGCCCATGATCATCGAATTGCCGCTTTTTAAAAACCGGATCTCGCGAATGGACGTCGTGCCTTCAGATTGGAAGGTATAGTCCAGCTTCAGCGTATCGCCGACAAATTCGCCGGAGACGGGCCCGTGATTGCTGTCTTTTTCAAAATTTTTGAAATGCAGGTTTCCGCTTGCCTTCGCGCCTTCCTGATCTATTTCAAGTTCGATCGTGTCTTTTTGCTGAACGAACGCATAACATTCATGGATTGATTGAACTTCGGTTTCCTTAACCGTAACGGAATCCTGTCCGTTCTCGGAATTATCGGTTTCTTTTTTACATCCGTAAAGTGAAATACTCAGGATGGCAAGCGTCAGAATGGATTTTGTCATGTCTTGATGTTTTTCTAAAAGTACTTTTTTCCGAAAGAAGCGACCGTTAATAAAATGCCAATCAAAAAAAACCGCTCCAGGATTGGAACGGTCGTTTATCGCAAGTTGGATGATTTTATCTCTCGTCGGAAACGTCAACCGTATGTTGCTGAGCCAATTCCAGATATTTCCCGGATTGCAGCTTTTCGCGTATAGTTTCGAACGCCGTAAGGGTTTCGTCAATGTCGGCAATCGTATGGGACGCCGTCGGAATCATCCTGAGCAGGATAATGCCTTTAGGAATCACAGGATAAACCACGATCGAAAGGAAAATATGATAATTCTCCCTCAGGTCATTCACGAGCATCATCGCTTCAGGAATACTTCCCTCGAGATACACAGGCGTGACGCAGGTATTGGTGTCTCCGATATTAAATCCGCGGGATTTCAACCCGTTCTGCAATGCATTGACGTTTTCCCACAGTTTGTCTTTCAGTTCAGGCATCGAACGCAGCATCTCAAGGCGCTTCAAAGCTCCTTTGGTAAAGATCATGGGAAGCGCTTTGGCGAACATCTGTGACCTCAGATTGTATTTCAGGTAATCGATGATGTCCTTGTCGCCCGCGATAAATGCTCCGATGGAAGCCATCGACTTCGCGAACGTCGAAAAATAAACGTCGATCCCGTCCTGGCAACCCTGCTCCTCTCCTGCTCCTGCACCGGTTTTACCAAGCGTACCGAAACCGTGCGCGTCATCAACGAGCAAACGGAAATTGTATCTTTTCTTGAGTTCGACGATTTCCTTAATTTTTCCCTGCTGACCCCGCATTCCAAAGACACCTTCAGTAATGACAAGTATGCCGCCACCTGTTTCCAATGCCATTTTGGTCGCACGTTGCAGGTTTTTCTCGATACTCTCCACATCGTTGTGCTTGTACGTAAAACGCTTGCCCATGTGCAGGCGGACGCCGTCGATGATACAGGCATGCGAATCGACATCGTAAACGATAATGTCGTTTTTCGTAACCAGTGCGTCTATGGTGGAAACCATTCCCTGGTAACCGAAATTCAGCAGATAGGCAGCTTCTTTTTGCACGAATTCCGCAAGTTCGTTCTGAAGCTGTTCGTGCAGGTCGGTATGACCGCTCATCATACGCGCTCCCATCGGATAGGCCGACCCGTATTCCAGGGCAGCGTCTGCGTCGGCTTTGCGCACTTCCGGATGATTTGCCAGGCCAAGATAGTCGTTTATCGACCAGTTCAGGATTTCCTTTCCATGAAACTGCATTCTCGGTCCCAGGTCACCTTCAAGTTTGGGAAACACATAATAACCTTCGGCCTGTGAAGCCCATTTGCCCAGAGGACCTTTATTTTTTTGGATTCTTTCAAAAAGATCTTTCACCATATTTTTAGTAGTAAAGGGAACCAATTCATCGGTTCGCGTGCAAAAATAACTAATTCGCAACAAAAGGAAAACCAATGCCGACGATTAAAATTTATTTTTATACGGCTACTTGTTCCGAATCGTTTTATTTGGAGCAATATCCCGCTCTGCACTTGTAGTCCTCGCACTTCGGCGGGTTTTTCATGAACGCGGCAAAAGCTTCCTCCGGTCGCTGTGTCGCGTCCTGAAAAACAACGCCTCTTTGCTGCGGGCTACCGCTTCGATCGGGGCTAGGGCAGGACACAGTTCGAATACCATTTCGCAGACTATCTGTACATTTTGAGTTTCTCGTCTAATAACTCCATCCCTTTTGTCGCGCTCATGGCAATAATTTCGAGTTTATTTGGAAGGCCGTATATAGGGGCCGGTTTCGGGTCGATATAAAAAACCGGGACTTCGGGCCGCGAATAGGAAACCAGGCCCGCCGCCGGATAGACTTGCAGCGATGTTCCGATAACGGCAACGACATCCGCCTCATTGGTCAGATAAACGGCTTCCTCCAAAGCCGGAACCTCCTCACCGAACCAGACGATATGTGGTCGCAGTTGGAAACCCTGTTCATCTTTATCACTCAAAAGCAAATCCCCGTGCCAATCCAGAACATGTCCCGGATTTTTTACGCTTCTCACTTTTAAAAGCTCTCCGTGCAGGTGCAGCACATTCGAACTTCCTCCTTTTTCATGAAGATTGTCGACGTTTTGGGTAATAATACGCACATCGAAATATTCTTCCAGTCGTGCCAGGCCAAGATGGGCCGCATTCGGCTGTACATCCCGCAGCTGACGCCGCCTCTGGTTGTAAAAATCAAGCACCAGTTCAGGATTTCGGCTCCAGCCTTCAGGCGTGGCGACTTCCATGACGTCGTATCCTTCCCACAGGCCGTCGGCATCGCGAAATGTTTTAATCCCGGATTCCGCCGAGATCCCGGCACCTGTCAACACTACCAGTTTTTTCTTCATACAGCTAAGGTAAGCAGAAATCCTTGTCAGGGCTTGCATTCGTATCGACGACAACAGCCCGGATGGAAGCGGCTACCCCGCAGCAACAAAGCGGATTTCCCACCCGCTTGCAGCGGCGACCAACGGGAGCCGGCCGCAAGCGGAGTGAGAAACCGCTTTGGGGCGAGGAGTAAAAGCGGACAGCCGGATTGGCTGCAAAAAAAAGCAACCGTATATTTGCAAAATGATCGACCTCGAACTTTTACACTATCTCGAATCTTTCCTGACCGATGAGCGAAAAGCCAGGTTCCTGAACGTGCTTTCCCGAAGGACCAACCATTTTACCATTGCCATGGAGGATATTTTCCAGTTGCATAACACGAGCGCGGTCATGCGTTCCTGCGAGGTTTTCGGGATACAGCAACTTAATGTCGTGGAGGAAAAATACGGCAAAACGATCGATAAGGAAATTGCAATGGGAGCCGAAAAATGGGTGGACATCAACCGGTTCGCCAACATGCAGGAATGCATCGACGACGTGCGGTCCAAAGGCTACCGAATCATTGCGACAACGCCACACCACGACGATTGTACGCTTGAAGAATTTGACATTTCTCAAAAATCCGCTATATTTTTCGGGACGGAGCGACTGGGATTATCAGAGGAAGTCATCGGCCAGGCCGACGGTTTTTTGAAAATTCCGATGGAAGGTTTCACAGAAAGCCTGAACATTTCGGTTTCCGCGGCGATCATCATTCAAAGCCTGACGTCACGGCTGAGAAATTCCGATATTGAGTGGCGATTGTCTGAGAAGGAAATATTGGAAAAACGAATCGATTGGGCCAGGAAGTCTATAAAAGACATTAAGCGCGTCGAGTCGCGTTTCCACGAAAAAAGCTGATTACTTGCTTTTGAGTATCCGGTATTCCTCGTAACATTCGCTGATCGCCTCCAGGACCTGCAGGTCATTGGCCGTTCTTGCAAAAGATTCGGAATAATTGCAGCGCGCGAGAATCTCAGGCAAATCCTGTTTATCGATTCCCAAAAGGACGGCTATCGTTTCACGGTCATATTTGCTTTCAAGCAGGTTGCGGATGTTGTTGTCCTTTTTGAGTTCCTTGATCTTCTTGAGTTCCCTGGGCTTTTTCCAGAAGAAATTATACAAGGCGTCGGCTGGGTTAAATATGGATCCCATTACTTTTCCGAATGCGCCCGGCGAATACGAACCCGCTTCATAGGCGCGATTCAGGCCTGCGATACTGTATCGGTAATCCTCTCTTTCAGGTATTAGTTTGGTGTCGACTTCGAGATATCCGGTAAGCTGATAGGGCTGAATAATGACATCTTCAAGCGCAATGGCCTTTTCGGTAAGCTGGATCGTGGTCGTTTTATTTTTGACCCAGTCGTTGGAAACCCTGACCTTGATCGGCTGGAATCCGATAAGCGAGAAATGCAGCGTATCGTTCACTTCAGCCTCGATCTTAAAGCGGCCGAATTCATCTGAAGTCGTCGCCTTGATCTTATTCAGGTTGATGATATTGACACCTGACAACTGCAAAGAAGTGTTGTCATTCGAAACAATACCGGAAATTTGCGGGACTTGTTCGTTTTGGGCATAAATACCCACGGTCAACAGTAAAAAAAGTAAGACTGTAAACGATCTCATGTTTGGTTTTAAAGTGCTAAAAGTAGTAAAACGCGTCAAGATTAAGCGAAGGACATCGGTAATTATTAATTAATTAACAGCGGGATTGCCACTAAAAACAAATTCCAAATTCCTTATGTCTCTTCAGACCCGGAATTTGGAATTTTATACAGGAACTTAAAATGTTTTAGTCTTTACGGGTCCTTCTTGGCTTTGGGCTGTCGGCACTGTCCGAGCGCCGGGGCGAACGTGATGTGAAACTGTCAGGACGTTTAGCCCCGGCGTCCCTGCTTCCGAATTCTTTTTTGGCCCCGAATTCCTTCTTGGGACCGAAATCCTTCTTACCAAAACCGCCTTTGTCGTTTCTGAACCCGCCTTTATCCGATCTCGTGAAATTTCCGGATTTGCGTCCGCCATGGTCGCGACGTGAATTGTTGTCGTCGAATCCGTCGTTCTTCGATATCTCGACATTGACGCGACGCCCTTCAAGCGTGATATTGTTCAGCGTTTCCATAACCCGCTCGCTGTGTTCCGCGTCGGTGTTAAAGAATGAAAAACCTTCCTTGACATCGACTTTGTAAACGTCGTCGCGGCCAAGTTCTAGCACTTCTTTGAGGAAATCCTTGAGTTGCATCCAATCGAAATCGTCGCGGGATCCGATGTTGATGAAATAACGTGTTCCTCCGCCTGAATGAAGCTTGGCTTCACGTTGCTCCTTAGGCGATTGGGACGACAGGTCGCGCGCGTTCTTCTTATAATAATTAAGGAAGCGGTTGAATTCCACCGACACCATTTTTGTGATGACTTCTTCTTTTGTCAGATCTTTCATCACCTCGTAAATCGCAGGCAGATAATTGTCGATTTCGTGATCTACCTCTACATCCTTGATCTTGTTGGCAAGGTGGAAAAGCTGGATTTCGCAGATCTCGATTCCGGACGGGATGGTCTTTTCCTCGAATTTCTGCTTAATCATTTTTTCGATCATGTTGATCTTGCGAATCTCGCTTTTGGTAATGATGACGATCGACGTTCCCAATTTACCGGCACGGCCCGTACGGCCCGAACGGTGATTGTAGGTTTCGACTTCATCCGGAAGCTGATAGTTGATGACGTGCGTGACATTGTCCACATCGATTCCACGTGCGGCTACATCTGTAGCGACAAGCATCTGGATCGCGCGTCCGCGGAACGACTTCATGACCGAATCACGTTGCGCCTGGGACAAATCTCCGTGCAAAGCGGCGGCGTTGTAACCGTCCTCGATCAATTTTTCCGCTACCTGCTGCGTATCGCGTTTCGTACGGCAGAACACTACCGAAAAGATATCGGGGTTCGCATCAGCCAATCGCTTCAGTGCTTCGTAACGGTCGCGTGCATTTACCAGATAAAATTCGTGTGATACCGTCGCCGATCCGGAGTTCTTTGCACCAACTGTGATTTCAATCGGGTTGCTCATGAATTCTTTTGCAATGCGTGCCACTTCGGCAGGCATCGTTGCGGAAAACAACCATGTTTTTTTCTCGTCCGGAGTAGTCGACAAAATCGCAACAATATCCTCGTAAAAGCCCATATTGAGCATTTCATCGGCTTCATCGAGGATACAATAGTTGATTTGGGTAATGTTCACCAAACCTCGGTTGATCATATCCTGCATACGACCCGGAGTGGCCACAATGATTTGTGCGCCCTTTCTGATATCGCGGGCCTGTTCCGTAATGGAAGCGCCTCCGTAAACGGCAACCGTATGCAAGCCTTTCACATATTTTGCGTAATGCTTGATTTCATTTGTGATCTGAAGACAAAGTTCCCGCGTCGGAGCTAGGATCAATGCCTGTGTATTCCTGTTTTCAGGATCGATTTTCTGGATAAGCGGGAAACCGAAGGCGGCTGTTTTACCTGTTCCGGTCTGCGCTAAAGCGACGATGTCGATATCGTCAGCGAGCAATAGGGGAATCGCCTTTTCCTGTACTTCTGATGGAGTCTCAAATCCCATGTCCGCGACAGCTTTTAAAAGGGATTCATTGAGACCTAATTGTTCGAATTTATTCATTATATGTTTTTAAATTGGGCGCAAAGGTACGTGTAATAAACGGCTAAACCTATATTGTATCGGATTTATTTCTATTTGATAATCAATGAGTTATTTTTAATAAAGTCCATCAGCTTGGAAAAGGCAAGGCCACGGTGGCTCATAACTGCTTTCTCCTCCATTGGAATCTGGGCGAATGTAAGCTCTTTTCCCTCCGGGACAAATACCGGATCATAGCCAAAACCCTGATTTCCCAACTTTTCCCGGATAATAGCTCCCCGGACAATTCCCTCAAACAAATATTGTGATCCTTTCACATTCATGGCGATGACGGTCCTGAATTGTGCGCTTCGATCTTCCTTTTCACGCAAGCGAGCCAGCAATTTATCCATATTGGCATCGGCATCCTTCGCTTCTCCGGCGTATCGTGCCGAAAATGCGCCGGGTTCGCCATTCAGCGCATCCACTTCCAGGCCGGAATCGTCCGAAAAACAATCATATCCAAAATGACTTTTTACATAATCGGCTTTCAGGATAGCGTTCTCATGAATGGTATCGGCTGTTTCCGGGATTTCTTCCGTACAACCTATATCCTCCAGGCTGAGTAACTCAATTCCCGGCGGGAGCATGGATTTGATTTCGGCGATCTTATTTCTGTTGGAAGAAGCGAATACCAGTTTCATATCTGAAAATTTAAGGATTGTGGTCTGTGGATCTCAAGCGGTATAACCGAAGCTGCCAAGCTCGCACAGCGGTTCGACGCGATATGCAAAGTTGCGTTATCCGTTTAAGAATACCCGTTTTTAAACATTTATAGTCATTTGTAAACGTTTGTTGTCGTTTGTAAACGTTTGTTGTCGTTTGTAAACGAATGTAAACGTTTGTTGTCGGATAGAGCCGGAAGATATTCCTAGTTTTACGGAAGCGATCTGGTCCGTCCGATTCAAACGGCCGAATCATATCTGCAAAATAAAAAGCAACCTTAAAACTATAGCTCACCATGTTTCAGGATATTTTCACTCCGACCGCAATTCTTCAACAACCTGAAGTGCGAACGAACCGCATGAGTAAAAGGATAGCACGTGTATGGCAACTGATACTCTTCGGCGTATTTGCGTATTATAGGTGTGATTTTCGGATAATAGGTATGTGCCACCGCCGGAAACAAATGATGGGCCACGTGATGCGTAAATCCACCATATATAAAGTTTGCAATAGAACTGTCCGCACTAAAATCTTTGGTTACGATCATTTGGTGTTCGGCCCAGGTCGTCGGCATCTTCCCGTCTTCGGGTGCAATTGGAAATGTGGCGTTTTCATCGACATGAGTAGAGACCAAGGCGATAACCGCGACGGCACTGGCCGAAAAATGATACGCGATCCAGGCGCCGAAAATGACATACCAGGCCTGAGGCAGCACGAGTATGGGTATGATCAGCATATAGGCCAGATTGAAAATCTTCGCTCCAAATAACTTGTATATTTCGACCGTGGGTATTTTCGTTACTTGTTTTATATAGTTATCCTTAAATCCGAAAAAATCCTTGAAGTCACGGATGTATAGCCAATTCAAGGTATACAGCGGATAAATGAACCACATGTAAATATGTTGGTACTTGTGAATATCCAAAAGCGGACTCGTAGGGAAGATTCGGATGATGTCGCTTTGTTTAATATCGATGTCCCAATCAGGGACGTTGGGTAACGGATGATGCAAACCGATGTGGCGCTTATGCCAAAGCCAACTGTTTGTCCCGTAGAGTTCCAGAACATACATAAAGGCCTTGTTGTGCTTCGGATTTTTGAACAGCGCTCCATGTGCCGCGTCGTGAAACGAGTTGATGAACAACATGATGGTCGTAAAGCCCAAAAGAACGTATAGCAGATAAAGCACAAAAGTGTTGCTTCCGAACAGCAATATACACGCGTAAATACCAAGATAGGCAAACAATAAAAAAAATGCTTTGACAATACTTTTCCGATGATAAAAATCGTTGCTGAGCACTGTTTGCTCAACTTCCCGATGCAATTTCATAAAGAAATCATCCGCCTTTGGTTTTTGAAAAACCGGCCGTTTGACTTTGTCCATGCCTGTACTATTTGTGCTTAAAGGTAAACTGCGCCTGCTACAAGAGCAACATGCAATATTAAAAAGACAAAATTACACAAAAAAGCAGGTGTTTTAAAGCCGAAGGAGGTAAGATTCGCGATTGTGACCGGGACTGCCGCTGCTCCAGTCCCTTCCCAGTATGGTACGGATCACCTTTTTGAGTATACCGTAATCACTTGGCTTTTTAATGTAGAGATTGGCTCCGCTATTAAAAGTAGCTTCGATATCCTTATCGGATGACGAGGTAGAATAGACCGCGATGGAAGTATGGCTGAAACGGGAATCCGAACGTATCTCTTCAATGCACTCGAAACCGCTTTTGCGCGGCATGTTGAGATCGAGAATGACCACATCAGGCGGAATTACGGAAGAGTGGAGGTAATCCATCAGTTCCTTTCCGTCGCTGAAAGTCTGAAGCTCGCCCTGCATTTGCATTTCGCTGAAGGCCTCATTGAAAAAACTGCGGTCGTCCGCATCGTCGTCAGTGAGTATGATCCTGGCAGATGTTCGTTCAAGCGTCATAACCATACGTTTTTTGCAAAGACTGAAGACAAAGCAGCAATGCGGTTATCCTGTAAAGGTAATCATAATTAAATGGTTGATAAATGTTTGCAATTATTTTAATGACGATTGTAGTTGCATTTCGGCCCGATCCGTCAAATATAACATTTGATAAACCCAGGCGTAAAACAAAAAATCTATTCCGTAACTTCTTACCTAACTTCGGAACAATACCACATTCAAAACTTCACTAATAGGACGCAATTCCTTAAATTTGGGAAACTTAAAAAAAATCCACTACATGAAACCAATCAAAACAACAATCGCGCTTTTTGCCTTTCTCATCGGTTTTGCCTCACATGCCCAGGACAAAAAACCGTTAAGCACCGCTGAGACCGCAACGGGTAAGATCGGGAACGCATCGGTAAGCATCAGCTACGGAAGCCCGTCGGTACGAGACCGCGAGATCTGGGGAGCCCTTATACCTTACGGACAAATCTGGAGAGCGGGCGCTAATGCCGCAACTACTTTCGAGTCAGACAAGGCGCTTATGATCGAAGGAAAAGAACTTCCGGCGGGCAAATATTCCGTGTTCATCATTCCTGAAAAAGATAATGCTACTGTCATCTTCAACAAAGAACCCAACCAAAGAGGTACCGAAAAATATGAGGAGAGCAAAGATCAGCTGCGCGTTAAGGTCAAAACGGCTACCATCGCAAAAACTGAAAAGCTGGCTTATGTAATCACGGCCAAAGGTTTCGCTCTTAACTGGGACAAGATCAGTATTCCTGTCAGCGCGAAATAAGAACGCTTAATCAGATGCCGGAAAGCCCTCACAAGGTTTTCCGGCATTTTTATTTTCAGACGTATGAAAAAATGGATTCTTTTTATAATAGCCATGGTGTATTTCGGATGCGGTAAATCCACATTCGATCCGGATTGGACGAACGAGCAGGCACCCGACGACTTCTCCGCCCGCTTTGAAACTACCAAAGGCAATTTTGATATTGAGGTACAAAGACAAAATTCTCCAGAAGCAGCCGACCGTCTTTACCAACTGATCAAGCATGGCTATTTCGACAATTCCATATTTTATCGCGTCGTGCCTCAGTACATCGCACAATTCGGTAACTCAGACCTGAAAATGATGGAACAATGGCGCTCCGTGACCATTCCCGACGAACCTGTCAGGCTCAGTAACAGGAAAGGAACGTTTAGTTTTGCACGATTCGGGAAAGACACGCGCGACCTGGAAATCTTCATTAACCTCAACGACAATACCGAATTGGACACCGTGGTTGTGGAAGGAGTCAAAGGATATCCTGCCGTTGGGCGCGTATCAAACGGCATGGACGTCATCCTCAAGCTTTACGGAGGCCATGGCGAAAATACGATGGCCAAGGCGGACAATCTTTATCAGGATCGAAATGCCTTTATGCGGTCCTTCCCAAATCTGGACGTCATTAAAAGCGCGTACCTGCTCGATTAGCGCTTGAGGGAAAAGTGCGCCTTGAATTCTTTGGATTTATTCATGCGATCGCGATATTCGAGCAAAAACCAATAATCCGTCGACGGCAGAGCATGCCCGTTAAACGTGCCATCCCAACCACTGCCGGACGATGGCTTCATCGTTTTGAGCAATTTCCCGTAACGGTCGAAAATATAGAGGCGCGCATCCTGTTGGTCGTCGAGATCCGAAATATTCCACCAGTCGTGAAATCCGTCCGCATTCGGAGTGAAAAACTTCGGGTAATTCAGCAAAAAGACTGTAACCTCTTCGGATGAACAGCCGCTGACGTCTTCCACCAAAATAGTATGCTCTCCCGATTGCAACCCTTGAAACGACTCGTTATTTTGAACCTGCTCCCCGTCAAGCGTGAAACTATAGTTACCGGACCCGCCGTTTACGTTCACTTGTACATTGCCGTTCCCGGAAAAATCGGGCGGCACGATGACGCTCACTTCTATCCTACCCGACGAGGTCACGGTCGCCTGAGCCGAATCGCTACACCCGGTTGCAATATCGGTCGCGGTTACGGTATAAAGTCCTGCCTGCACCGCATTGTGAAAGCTTGTCGTCGTAGGAATGGTGCTGCCGTCCCGCGTCCACACAAACGTATAATCCAGATCGGACAGGCCGCTAGACAGAACATACGGTGAAATCGGCTGTCCGCCGTTATCTACGCAGATCACGCCATTCAAAAGCACCGGTTCAGGCAAAGGATTAATCGTCACCTGCAACGTTACTGGACTCGCGCATTGGTTCGGATTCGGTGTAAACGTATAAGTCCTGCTGTTCTGGTTGCTGATCGTTGCCGGGCTCCATGTTCCGGTGATCCCGTTTGGTGAAGTCGTGGCCAATGCCGGAACGGATGCGCCCTGACAGAAAGTGAGCGTGGTCGGGAAATTTGGCACGATTGCGTTTGTGATCGTCACCTGCAACGTGATTGGACTCGCGCACTGGTTCGGATTCGGTGTAAACGTATAAGTCGCGTTATTCTGGTTGCTGATTGTCGCCGGATTCCAGGTTCCCGTGATCCCGTTTGGTGAAGCCGTGGCCAATGCCGCAACCGTCGCGCCCTGGCAGAAAGTAAGTGCCGTCGGGAAATTTGGGACAATAGCGTTTGTGATCGTCACCTGCAACGTGATTGGACTCGCGCATTGGTTCGGATTCGGTGTAAACGTATAAATCCCGCTGTTCTGGTTGCTGATTGTCGCCGGATTCCATGTTCCGGTAATGCCGTTTGGCGATGTCGTGGCCAATGCCGGAACGGATGCGCCCTGGCAGAAAGTGAGCGTCGTCGGGAAATTCGGGACGATTCCGTTTGTGATCGTCACCTGCAACGTCACTGGACTCGCACACTGGTTCGGATTCGGTGTAAACGTATAAATCCCGCTGTTCTGATTGCTGATAGTTGCCGGATTCCATGTTCCCGTGATGCCGTTTGGCGAAGTCGTGGCCAATGCCGGAACCGTCGCGCCCTGACAGAAAGTGAGCGTTGTCGGGAAATTCGGAACGATTCCATTTGTGATCGTCACCTGCAACGTTACCGGACTCGCGCATTGGTTCGGATTCGGTGTAAACGTATAAGTCCCGCTGTTCTGGTTGCTGATCGTTGCCGGGCTCCATGTTCCGGTGATCCCGTTTGGCGAAGTCGTGGCCAATGCCGGAACCGTCGCGCTCTGACAGAAAGTGAGTGTCGTCGGGAAATTCGGCACGATTGCGTTTGTGATCGTCACCTGCAACGTCACCGGACTCGCGCATTGGTTCGGATTCGGTGTAAACGTATAAGTCCCGCTGTTCTGATTGCTTATTGTCGCCGGGCCCCATGTTCCCGTGATGCCGTTTGGCGATGTCGTGGCCAATGCCGGAACCGTCGCGCTCTGACAGAAAGTGAGCGTGGTCGGGAAGTTCGGCACGATTGCGTTTGTGATCGTCACCTGCAACGTGATTGGACTCGCACACTGGTTCGGATTCGGTGTAAACGTATAAGTCCCGCTGTTCTGGTTGCTGATTGTCGCCGGATTCCATGATCCGGTGATCCCGTTTGGTGATGTCGTGGCCAATGCCGGAACCGTCGCGCTCTGACAGAAAGTGAGCGTCGTCGGGAAATTCGGCACGATTGCGTTTGTAATCGTCACCTGCAACGTGATTGGACTCGCGCACTGGTTCGGATTCGGTGTAAACGTGTAACTTCCATTGTTTTGGTTACTGATTGTCGCCGGACTCCATGTTCCCGTAATCCCGTTTGGCGAAGTCGTGGACAAGGCCGGAACCGTCGCGCCCTGGCAAAATGTGAGTGTCGTCGGGAAATTCGGGACGATTCCGTTTGTGATCGTCACCTGCAACGTCAACGGACTCGCACACTGGTTCGGATTCGGTGTAAACGTATAAGTCCCGCTGTTCTGGTTGCTGATTGTGGCCGGGCTCCATGTTCCGGTGATGCCGTTTGGCGAAGTCGTGGCCAATGCCGGAACCGTCGCACTCTGACAGAAAGTGAGTGTGGTCGGGAAGTTCGGCACGATTGCGTTTGTGATCGTCACCTGCAACGTCACCGGACTCGCACACTGGTTCGGATTCGGTGTAAACGTATAAGTCCCGCTGTTCTGGTTGCTTATTGTCGCCGGGCTCCATGTTCCCGTGATGCCGTTTGGCGAAGTCGTGGCTAATGCCGGAACGGATGCGCCCTGGCAGAAAGTTAGCGTCGTCGCGAAATTCGGGACGATCGCCGGTGTGACGTTAACCGTAAGATTGTCCGTAATCTGTGCCCCACAGGAATTCGTCGCCGTCAGGGTTAAAACTATGGAGCCGGCGGCATTGGCCGGAATAGTATAAGTCGTGTTCAAGGCGGTCGGTGCCGAAAAAGTTCCCGAAGCCGCTGACCAGCTCACCGATTGATAGCCTTGCGCCTGTCCGGTAAGTGAAATCGCATTTCCGGCGCAACCGCCCTGGTCCGCTCCGGCTGCGACTGTAAATGGAGGTACCGGGGCCGAGCAACCGTTGTTGATATACGTGGCTTGTCCGCTTGGTGAAAATTGCACGGTCGCGCCGTCTCCCGATGTAGTTGCGCCGTTTTCGTCTATGAGCAACGAACGATTGTATGTTACCGTGTCCGTGCATCCGCCGAACGAGATCGTCAGCGTCCTGTTGCCGGCTCCCGAATTTGCGAAGTGGCCTGTGGTCGTAGTCGGATTATTTTGAAACAGAATGTAAATATCCTCTGTAATGGCCCCGAATTCATTCTGTGAAGTATCGAATAAATGGCTCGTGACAAGGATTACGGTAGCATTCGCCGGAAGCACGCCTCCCGTCGGCTGCAGTAATTGCCCGCAACCGCCGGCAGCTGCGATGTCCGCATTGAGATCTGTCACTTTTTGTGCCGTGACCGCGTTCTGGATCAGGCTTGTCCAGTTATTGTTGGGCCAGTTGACCGTAAAGTTTGTAAGGTTTACCGGAGTA
>Ga0265798_10004954_pt1 | contig 18157 bp, 22 predicted proteins | sample P3T30metagenome_FD_192430 | JGI IMG/M metagenome (GOLD analysis project Ga0265798, IMG submission 192430) | Plant litter microbial communities from East Loma Ridge, Irvine, California - P3 T30 | ecosystem: Environmental > Terrestrial > Plant litter > Unclassified | place: USA: California... | reverse complement strand
CGACCCGCGCCTGCCACGAGGAGATGAAGGCGGGTTGGCGCAATGACAAGCACACCAAGGTGTGGCTGGCCTGCATGGAAACCCACGTCTTCCCCGTGATCGGCGACAAGACCGTCGAGGCGGTGGACAGCGTGACCGTACGCGATCTGCTCGCCCCTATCTGGTTAGAGAAACAGGAAACGTCCCGGCGCATCCTTCAGAGGATTGGGGTCGTCCTCGACTTCGCCCACATCAAGGGATGGCGGCCGACCGAGACGACCCTGAAATCGGTGAGGAAGGGGCTGCCGCGCCACAAGCGTGATGACAGTCATTTCAATGCGATGCCGTATCAGAACGTCCCGGCGTTCCTCGCCAAGCTGCGGGCCGAGACGGAAACCGCAGGCCGTGACGCATTGGCCTTCACCATCCTCACCGCTGTGCGTTCGAACGAAACCCGGTTCGCCAGATGGCCGGAGATCGACATGCGGACCGGAACGTGGACCATCCCTGGGGAGCGCATGAAGACGGGCGTCACGCACATCGTCCCTCTGGCGCCGGCGGCGATCGCCATTCTCGAAAGACGTCGGGAAGGCCGGACGGAGAACGATGGGCTGGTGTTCTTCTCGTCGCCCAAGAAGCCGATGTCGGACATGACCATGACCAAGGCGCTGCGCACGCTCGGCTACAAGGAAGCACACGTGCACGGATTCCGCAGCACATTCACGGACTGGGCGGCGGAGACGACCAGCACGCCGAAAGAGGTGGTCGACAAGGCGCTGGCCCATAAGCTGCCCGACAAGGTCGAAGCGGCGTACCGCCGGACCGACTTCTTCGAACGACGCCGTATCCTGATGGCGTCGTGGGCGGATTATTTGGAGGGGGCGAAGGGCGATATGCGGCCTGTGAAATTGGCATGATCAATGTTGACCGGCAGGCGACATATAGTGGCACCGATCCTGAGCGTGGTGCGCTCGGCAAGGTCGTTCGGGCCTATAAACGGACAACGGTCCTAGAGATGCGGCGGAAGCTATTACAGGCATGGGGTGAATTCGTGACGAGCGATCGCGCGAGTGCAAGGATGTGAGCGGCGATCAGAAACTCCGCCGGCCGACCGACGCTGAATTTCAGTTAGCCGCAACCGCTGCCAGCGAGGCGCGGTACGAGCGTGGGCCAACGAAGATCAATACTACCGAGGCGATGCGCATCCTTCACGCCCAGATGGTGGAAGCGGGACGACTGTATGCAGATGGCGATCTTGGGGACCAGCGTATGGCCGTCTTTCAAGCAATCTCCGGCGTATACGACATGCTCATTGATCAAGGCTTCAGCCACTTTGCACTGGATCCGTTGTTTCGACCAATCGATGCTCTTGAGGCGCAATTCCTTAGGAGCCCCGACCCACTGTTCGCGGAGAAGGATAAGAAGGGTGGCCGGCCGGTCAGCAGTGGAAATCACCATCGACGCATCGGCACGCTAGCCGCGCTGGCGAACTTCTGGATCGACCATCACGATCACGGGGAGAAGCTCAACCAGAAGCTATCCAACGCTGCCCGCCGCTTCCGTGGCCGATGGTTTGGTACCGTGACAAAGGCGCAGCTAGTGGGCGCACGCGTGACGGTGTCGCAGGAGCCCTCGGATCATCCGGCCGTACAAACAGCCGTTGCCGTTGGGGCCTTCCTTGATCGAACTGTCGCCGAATTCGGCATTGAAAATGCCCTCACGGTGGTGATCCGGACCCTAAACGATGCTCCGCGCCATGTTGCCGTGGGTAATTGGGACCAATTAGGCGAACAGACTGTCTCCGACGCCTGATTTTTGAAAAACCCCCCATGTTTCTCCCTCGGCGTTCCGCCGACGACCGTGTTCACCCGCTGGCTGGCGCTGGCGCATTGGGAGACATGGGATGGAACCGATCACCGTCAGTATCTCGAACGCCGGCAAGTCGCTCGGCCTCGGGAAGACCTCGATCTACGAGCTTATCAACGAAGGCAAACTGGCCACCGTGAAAATCGGCCGCCGCCGCTTGGTCAAGGCGGACAGCATCCGCGCCCTCGTGGATCAGGCTGCGTGATTGCATATGGCCGCCAGAAAGGCCTCGCTTCGGCCTGAATACGAAGCACCCCGCAAGACCTGGCAGGGTCCGCGGGGCACCACGAATTACATCAGCAACAGCAGCACCGCAGATAGCACCACAGCCCTCCGCCTGCAACGACTGCGGTTGCTGGGCATCATCGGCATACGTGCCGAATTGCTCGCAGGCATGGCGTGGGAGGCGGCGCATGGATGACGCATTCCAGGCTCGCCGTGGTGCCGCCATGCTCGTCCTGACCAGCAAAGTCGTTCTGACCCGTCGCGCTGGTTCGTTCCTCGGGCAGTGCATAGTCGACCCGACACCGCTCACCGACGCGCAGTCTGAATGGCTGGGCAAGCTGCTCGACCGCGCAGGCTATCCCCGTCTCGATGCGGGAGGTGAAGCATGACGGAGCTGTATCCAGAAACGCCAGGACATCGCGGCGTCGATACCTCAATCGCGGCTGCCAGGATGATCACCAGCATCGCCGGCCCGCTCCGTCGAATGGTCTATCGCGTCGTACATGAGGCGGGTGCCGCTGGCATCACCACGGACGAGATCGCCGAGGCGCTCAGCATGCCGCGGTACAGTGTCCAGCCGAGGACGACGGAGCTCAAGTATGACCGCCGCATTCTCGACAGCGGCCGTCGCCGCTTGAACGCGTCAGGCTGTAAAGCGATCGTCTGGGTTGCCGCTCTCGAACAGCAAGAGCAGGCGGCATGACCGATCCCCGCACCGTCAACATGGCCAGCGAAGCCATGCCGCTCGGCGACGGCCTCACCGTCACGTTCAGCATGAAGAACGGCCAGCTTGATGCCGAGTGGCAGCCGCGCATCCCGTACGGCCGAAAGGGGCGGAAGTGCCTGCCGGCCTATAAGCGCGCGCGGAATGAATTCATCCGCCGGGTCGCGAGCCGGACGGGTCTGAACATGCTGGTGGTGGACCTATGAGCGCCGTCATTCTGGGGCGCGAGCACTGGTATGCTGCCGTCGCACGCCGTTGGAACCGCGCATGGGGCGATGCTGGTGATACTTCGCCCACGATCTACCTGCGCCAGGCGAGCGGTTCCGGGACATGGGTGGTCGTCGAGCCAAGTCGAGGCATCGAGAGCCTGTACTTTTCCTCACATGGCACCGCCGCTGACCACGCCCGGGGCTTGCAGCAGCTGCACGGCTGGAGCGTCGTCGCAGAGCGTTGCGAAGGAGCGATCTGATGGCCCAAGAAAACCGGGCTACCACGCAGCCGATCGACCTTGCTGCGCTCATGCCGAAGGTGGCCCAGCGCCTGCTGGGTGACCCGAACAATCGACTGTCTCGTGGATCGCGGCTGCGCTTCGGCAACAAGGGGTCGATGGAGATCGATGTCGCGGACGGCTGGTTCGACGATCACGAGGCGAACGTCAGGGGCGGCGTGCTCGACCTGATTCGGCACCGCGAGCGGTGTGATGTCGCCGGTGCATTCCGCTGGCTGGAAGCTCAAGGCCTGAAGAATGTGGATCAGCCCGCAGCGCGCGTTCGCGGCAATCTCGCTGACGCGGTACACCGGCCAGAGCCGCCGCGATCCGACGCCCGCACCTTCTATGACTATTGCGACGAGGACGGCGCCACGCTGTTCCGTATCGAGCGTCGCGGCAAGGATGCGGTGCCACCGTTCCTCCAGCACGGCCCGGATGGCAACGGCGGCTTCCACGCCGCTCGGGGCTGCATGCAGGGTGTTCGGCGCGTCCCGTATCGCTTGCCCGAGATCCTTGCGGCCGATCCATCCGAGATCGTGTTCGTCTGCGAAGGCGAGAAGGACGCGGATCGCCTGACCGCCGCCGGGCTCGTCGCTACCACCAATCCTGGCGGCGCGGGCAAATTCACCGCAGACCAGGCCGCGGCGCTGAAGGACCGGCGCGTAATCGCGCTCCAGGATAACGACGAGGCAGGAGCGACCCACGTTGCGGCCGTCTTAGCAGTGCTTGACGGGGTCGCTACATCCGCGGCGGCGCTGTTGCTGCCCGGCCTTCCTGCAAAGGGCGACGTATTCGATTGGCTGGCACAGGGCGGGTCCGCGTTCGAACTGAAGCGGCTGGCCGAAGCGGCGTTGCACAAGCCCACCGAGATATTCCCGATCGCTGACCTGACGGCGTGGGCTGAGGTAGACCCGAAGCCGAAGACGTTCCGGATGGCCGGGTACGTGCCAGAGCAGGAAGTGACGATCTTCCCCGGCCCCGGCGGCGTGGGCAAGTCGACCTTTGCCCTACAGCTCTGCGCGTGCAGTGCGGCCGGGAAACCGATGCTGGGTATCGACGTGGAACCCGGTGCCGCACTCTATGTGACGGCGGAAGACGACGATCGCGAGAACCACTGGCGCCTGCGCAAGATCGCCACCGCTATCGGCACCACCCTTCGCGATCTCGCCGGCAAGCTCCACATCGTCTCGTTGCGGGGCAAGCTGAACAACGAGCTGGCGACGTTCGACAATGAAGGTCGACTGCGACCTGCCCCCGCCTATGCGTTGCTCCGGGCGACCATCGCGGCAACAAAGGCGAAGCTGATCGTGCTCGATAACGTCGGGCACCTCTACGTCGGCAACGAGAACGACCGCGGTCAGGTGACCGGGTTCATCAATCTGCTCTACCAGCTGTGCCGCGAGCTCGGCGTAACCGTCGTGCTGATAGCGCACCCCAACAAGGCGGGTGACAGCTATTCCGGCTCGACCGCGTGGCTCAACGCTGTCCGGTCACAGATCGTATTGCAGCGTCCCGAGGATAGCCACGATCCGGACGCCCGCGTGCTGACGCTCGGCAAGGCCAACTATGCCCGGCCCGACCAGCAATTGACGTTCCGCTGGCACGACTTCGCCCTGATCCTCGACAAGGACCTGCCTGACGACCGGAGGGCCGAGGTGGCGGCGATCATCCATGCGAATACCGAGAATGCCGCGTTCATGAACTGCCTGGCGGAACGCGTGAAGCAGGGCGAAGGACGGCAGGTCGGACCCAACACGGGGCCGAACTATGCGCCGACCCAGTTCGAGGGAATGGCCCAGGCGAAGGGGCTGAAGCGCGACCGGCTGAAGTCGGCGATGGACCGGCTTTTCACCATCGGCGCGATCGAAACGCACACCTATCGGAACACCACCAAGGGGCGCGATGTGACCATCATCAGGGCCGTCGCAGGCGACCCCGAACGCCCACCCCGAACGCTTCCCGAACACGTTCCCCAAACACCCCCGAACAGTACTCCCGAACACCTCACCCCACACACTCCCCCCCTAAAGGGGGGAACAGGCGCGGCCTTCGGGGGCCTCGCGCCTGCCCCTGATCAAGCACCCGATCAGCCGATCAGCGGCACCACTCGAACAGCGTCGAGGATGATCCTCGCGCCAGGTGAAACCGGCGACGAGCCAATACCAGGATGGGATGACCTCAATGGATAATGACGGAACACCCGCGACCAGCGTCGAAGCGCACGATCTTCAGGCAGCTGATGATCGCGCCGCTGAGCGCCGCACCAACGAAGCCTTGGTCGCCATGAAGCCAGCATTCCGGCATTCGCTTGTCGGGGGGACGCTCGCGTTCAGCACTGCCGGGTTCGAGGCAATGGAGTGGAAGGACACGCTGGCGGCATACGACGCGGCATCCGCTGACATCGGCACAGGCGATCTGACCCGGGCGTCCAACATGCTTACATCGCAGGCTCTCACGCTCGATGCGGTCTTCACCGAACTGTTGTCCCGAGCGACGAAGAACATGGGCCAGTACCCGGAAGCGGTCGAGCGCTACATGCGCTTGGCATTGAAGGCTCAGGCGCAAAGCCGGGCGTCGATCGAAACGCTGATGAAGATGCATCAGCCACGCGAGCAGACCGTGCGCCATATTCACGTCGGCCCTGACGGTCAGGCCGTTTTCATCGAGAACCTGCACGGGGGATTAGGGAATGTGCGATCAGACGAACAACCCCATGCACAAGGCGCATCTGGCCCCGCGCTGCTTGGCAACGACGCGAGCGGGTACGGCGTGCCAATCACCAGCAGTGGCGGGGAGACGGCGCTGCCGGATGCACGGGGGCGCAGCCGGCAGCGGCGGCCAACCAGGGAATAGCAACGCGCTGAAACATGGGGCGCGCTCCAGCGCGTTCACCGAGGCGATAGCTTTTCTAAAAGCAGCTGCGCGGTGGGCGGAGACATAAGGGCGCAGTGTCGGTTAACCTAGCCCTCAATCCCAACAACAGATCGATGACCATCATGATAATTTCAAAGCCCGTCAGTTGACGGCGTCATAGCCGGCCCCGCCGTGCCGCACGACGAGCCGTTCATTCCTAGCTAATGCCTGCCGCAGTTCTTCTGGGGAAAGCCGGTGATACAGTCGATCGGGTAACTCCCCGCCCCGCTGCGGCATCGGGTGGTGATCAATCGCCACCAGACGCATGCCTTGAGACTTTCTTGCTCGACTTAATCGGACCGGTCCCCCGACCGAGCCGGGCCGTATCCAGCCGGACAACCCGGCGCGCATTGGTAAAATGGACATCCAATGTAACGGGTTGGGGTAGATTGGCGAAAAAGACTGTATCCGCGTTGTCATGGGATTAACCATCTCGCCGGGCGCGATCCGCCTGAAGCACTCGAATTGGCCTTCTATGCCTTCGCTGACACCCTGCCACATTCGGAAGCGTTCGGGTGGCCTGCGGCGCGCCATAGCGAGGAAAGACGCCCGGACGCGTTCACCATCCGCGGCCGACCCCGCGAAGTAAATATTAGACAGTGCATTCAGATGCTGGAACTCATTAAGCGCAATCGCATCCTGATCCCTAGTGACGTCTAGATAGCAACCGGCCCGCCCTATCGGCGCGTAGCTGTCGTGGTCGTAACAAACGACGGCATGGCGCGGTCCGAGAGGCATAACCAGCATTGCGCCGACATTGACGATGCCGAAATTGGGATCGCGCATCCTCTGTAGGAACACCCTATTGGTGGCAACCGCCGGATCGTCCGACGTGATGAAATCCACTCTGCTGCGGTTCCGCAAAAACAATACCCGCAGATCTTCCACGTCGTCGCCGGCGGTAGCCCACACTCGAAGCGAGCCGATGATCAACGCCAACTGGGACATGTCCAAAGGTTCCGCTCGCAAATGCTCCCCGCCACGATGGACCATGTCATCCATCGCCTGCATCACCTCGCGTCGTCTACGGAGAGCGCCGTCAGTTCTGCACCATTGGAGCAATATGAAATTGCGCATGAATGCCAAGTCGTCGTCGCCTAGCTGCTCGTCCGCCTCGACGCAGCGAATAAGAGATGCATAACGACCTTCAAGCGTCTGTAAGCTACGCTCAATAACTAAATCTTGGCCATAGAAGTACGACTTAGCGCACTGACCAGCGATCGGGACATTCGCGCGCAAAAAATCACGCGAATGATTGTATAAATTTATTGCTATGCCCTCTCTGTTTAGCGAGAACGGCTTAAGGTGGCACCTTGGGACGAAGTGTTGGTTCTTATTGTCGGGCATGTGACGCAAGGTGCCTTCCAGATAGAGCTACCATCATTCGCGTTCGATGGATTTGGCGATCACTGTGCCGCGTGTCCGCGATAATCAAAGCTGTGCACATCCCCGAAATCAGCCGGGTAGGCAGAACGCACTAATATAGGCCGGAAACACCAAGGCGCCCTGGGTCTGCGACTGGCTGCCTGCCGCTCGCCGTTTCCTCTCTGTGTTCTCCTCCTGCACCGCCTGCAAGGCCGCTCGGCACCGTGCCGCTGTAGGATAATCAATCACGACGGTGTTCTGATATGCCGTCAGTACCAGCTTGTATGGAATCTGCTGAGCAACCACGGGAGTGGGGACGGCAAGGGCGGTCAAAATCAACGGGATCTTGTTCATCTGCAGAGGCTAATCTGGCCCATATTGCTTGTCCATCGCGGCTCGAAATGCTACCTTCGGTCCACATCGCTGGGCTGACTTACTTCACCAGCTTCTACGCCAATTGGAGCGAGAAGCCGTGATCAGCAGCAATCCCAATAGCCAATCCGACGAAGCCGAACCCTCGACAATTGTTCGGCCAGATTTTGACCCGAACTTCGCCGCTGGATGGAATACCGATGTGACTCGCAGAGCCGCGGGTGGCGATCTTGATGCTCAACGCACCATGCGGAACGTATTCACTTCGGCGATCCACGAAGTCGACGTCACCTCGCCATTGGCCGTCATGTTCGGGGTGGAGATGGTGCCTTACGCCCGTCTGTGTGCAGCACACGGCGACATGGATGATGCGCGTGTTCTCGCATCGTCGCTCTACTGGACCTTCGCGGCCAGCCAGTCCGCCGGGTTTGGCGACAGCGGTGAGAGCCTAGCCGGCGAGGCTGTGGCGATCCTGGAACGCCTCGCCGATCAGGGTGATGAGATCGCCTCGCTCGCGGCAGTCCAGATGGTGGGTCAAACTCCGGCGGCAGGTGACATCGCCAAGCGCCTCCTCATGAAAGGCAACTGACATGCTATTCGGGCTTCAAACTGGCGCGCAGATCGAGGCCGCGAAGATTGCTGGCGCGCAAGCTCGCCTTCAACGGCGGATGGAGGATGACCCGGCTGTCACCACCATGCAGCCCGGCGGCGTCACCACCATGCCTCAGCCGGCATTCGTGAATGGTCCCGGAGGCACCCGCATATCGCCAGACGACCTCGCATATCGGCGTAAGACGAGTGACCAGCAGATCGCGGCCGGCATGGACACCTCGCCGGTTGGCCACTGGACGCAAGGCTTCGCGCGGGTGGCGCAGGCACTGGTCGGCGGAATGGAGCGGCGGAAGCTGGATCAGGCCTCGGCGGCGAACACGGACGCGCGCAGCGTCATCATGCGTGAACTGACCAAGGGTAACCCGAACTCGGACGCAGTTACCGCCGCCGTGTCCGATGTCGATCCGGTCGTGCGTGAGTTTGGCGAGAAGGCATGGGCCCTGCAACATCCAAAGCCGCAAGGGCCGTCCGACCTCCAGCAGCGCGTCGAGTACCTGAACACGTCGCGCCCTGGCTTGGGCGATACCTATGCAAGCAATTACGCCGCGAACGGCGGCGGCGCTCCCCAGTTCGTGACTACCCCGCAGGGCACGTTCATGGTCCCGCGTAACTCGACGCCTACAACCAGCGCTGCCCCCGCTGCTGGTATTCCGGACGGCGCGGTATCGTTCCTGCGGAGCAATCCCGCCAGCGCTGCGCAGTTCGATGCGAAATATGGCGCCGGTGCGTCGACGCGGTACCTTCAGGGAGGCGCGGCTTCGCAAGCCCCAGCCCCTTTCGTGACCCAATGAAGGCCCCTGGCACGATGACAAGCGGGCGTCGGACGGTGGAAGGCAACCGCCTCGTAGGCGGTGTCACGCGCAGTGCGCATCTGACCGGTGACGCTGCCGATCATGCCGGGACCACGATGGCAGCGCTGCGGTCCTACTACGGCCCCAGCGCCAAGATCCTCGACGAGGGCGATCACCTGCACGTCGAGCAGCGCGGGTACGGCCGCACCCCATACTTCGGACGCCGCGGAACGACAGGAGCGCGATGATGCAGAAGAACCCCTATGATCAGTTCGACGGTCCTGCGGTCCCTGCTGGCATGCCCGCCGGCTCGGTGATGATCGCGCCGCCGCCCGCCGCTAATGTGTACGATGCGCCCCAGGCTGCCGCGACGCTCAACAAGACGAACCAGCAGATCACCCTCGACGCGGCGGCGGAACAGCGTGCCCGTGCTCAAGCCGCCCGCCAGCAGCAGGAGTTCGTTGCGGGGCTGTATGCCAAGGGATTGCGCATGGGGGCCAATGGCCAGCCCGAGCCGATCCCCGGCTGGGTTGATCCGACAAAGGCGGCGGATGGCACGGGCAAGCCCGACTTGGCCGCCGTTCGGGCCGAAGCGATCGACAAGATCAGGCTTGCTCGCACGCTCCAGCAACGGTCCCGGGATGGCTGGTTCACGACTGGAGCCGGCGCCAACGTCGCACGGTTCATCGGCGGCAGCCCCGCCTATGACGTGGCGCAAGATACCGAGACGCTGAAGAACGCGGGCGCACTTACCCGCATCATGGAAATGGCGAAGACCAACGGGGGCAAGAACCCGCTGACGCCGCTGTCGAACAGCGATTTCCAGGCGCTCGCATCGAGCCTGTCGAACCTTGAGACAGGACAGAGTGATGGCCAGTTTCAGACCAACGTCCAGCGCGTGATCGACATGTACAGCCGCGCCTATCAGGGGGCGGGTGGCACTGATCTGGAAGGCGACATCGATCCTGCCAAGCGACGGAATGCCGCCACCGCTTCGGGCAGTCCTGTCGAGGCGTCGTTGCAGCCGCTGACGGTGAACAACGCGGTCGACATCGCGGCGGGGCTGGCCGGCGGCACGTATGCTTTCAATGATCAACGCGAACTCACCTATAACGGCAAGCCCGTCGATGCGTCCGCCGACGTCATCAATAGCGACCCATACCGCGAGGCGTTCAACAAGCGCTTCGGCGAATACCCGTCCATCACAGTCGATGTCGTAGGCGGGCAGCCTGCAACACCCACCGAACTGGAGAAGCGGCGTGACACGTTCGGCGGCGGGGTCGATGCCGCCGTTCGTGGTGCAGCTGACATGGCGTCGCTCGGTCTTGCTGACCCGCTTGCCGCTGCTGTCCGATCGGCATTCAATGACGACGGTTTTGACACCAATCTTGGCCGGGAACGTGCGATCAGCCGGGCCGACGAGGAAGTGAACCCCTATTGGCGGGTTGGCGGCCAGCTTGCTGGTGCTATCCCAACGATGACGGGGCTAGCAAAGGCCGGTGCCGCCTTGACCCCCACACGGCCGTTCCTGGGTACGGCTGTCGCTGACACCGCCGGGGGTGCGGTCTACGGCGGCATGTCCAACATGGAGAAAGACCCCGTCACGGGCGCACTGGTCGGCGGTGGGGCCGCATTGATCGGCAACCAGGTCGGGCAGCGCGTGATCGCGCCGGCGGTGGAGTCGCTGCTTGCCCGTGGCGCCAGTCAGGTAAGTCCCGTTGCCCGCGCGCTGGCATCCAACACGAAGCCCGCGCAGATCACCAATGCACGGACGGCCATCACCGATGCTCTCAAGCTGAAGCTGCCGATGGCCCTTGCCGACGCGGACCCACAGCTGCGTACCATTGCCGGATCAGCAACCCGCATTTCCCCGGCGGCACGGGAGACTGCGGAACGCCTGCTGGAGCCGCGTGGCCGCGGGCAGGCAGAGCGCGCGGTCGCCGGGATAGAGCGCGACTTCGGCCCTGTCGTGAACATTGACGAGACGGGCGATGCCCTGATCAACAAGGGTCGGGCTGCAGCGGGTGGCCTGTACGATGAAGCCTACGCGGCACCGGTCGTCGCCACGCCGGAACTGGACGCGATCCTTTCGACCCCGGCAGGTCGCCAGGCGCTGAGCCGCGCACGGACGATCGCCGCCAACGAACGACGTGATCCGACCGCCCTTGGGTTTGCGCTGGATGGCGAAGGCAACGTGGTGCTCAACCCCGTCCGGCTCGACCCTTACCAGACGCAGGCCGAGGCGAAGAGCGCCTTCGATGCCGCGCAGGAAGCCCACAAGGCGGCGATGCGTACCGTTGGCGGCAAGACGGAAAGCACCCGTGAGTCTCTGCTGGCGGCAAGAGACCAACTCCGGACGGCGGATGCGACACTTGCCGCTGCGCCGACACCGGGGACCGCTGCGACTTCGCGTGGCTATACGACCAAGACTCTCGACTATGTGAAGCGCGGCCTCGACGACATCCTTGAGCAGAACCGCGACCCTGTGACGCGCCGCTTGCATCTCGACGAGGCGGGGCGCGCGGTGAACGACGTGCGGGCCTCGCTCGTCCGTGAGGTGGACAAGCTCAATCCGCGCTACGCTCAGGCCCGAGCAGCCTATGAGGGACCGGCGAAGGAACGCGAGGCGCTGCTGGCCGGGCGCGGTGCCGTTGGCCCGCAGACCACCCCCGATCGCCTGGGCCGTATGACGGCCGGTCGCACGGATGGGCAGCTGGACCAGCTTCGTACCGGCTATCGCAGCGGGATGGCTGAGCAGGTCGATCGCATGCGTTTCAGCGGCAACCCCTACGACGCCGTCTACGGCACGCCGGATCAGGTCGCGAAGGTGGGGGCCCTGTTTCCGGAAGCCGCACCGAACTTCGCGCGGCAGGCGGAACTGGAGCGCCAGATGGGCAAGACGCAGTACGAGACGCTCGGTGGGTCGCCGACTGCGGGACGGGCTGCTGCTGATCGTCAGTTCGGACCGGGGCTGGGCATGCAGCTGGCGGGCGAGACGGCGTTGGGCGTCATGACGGGCGCGCCACCAATCGGTGCTTTGACCACGGCGGCGCGGGCAACGTTCCGGGATAAGCGTCTGCTAGGGGCGGTGGGCCGGCGTCAGGCGGACTCGATTGCAGAGCTGCTGCTCAACCCCGTGCCGGCATCCGCCTTGTCAGCGATCGATGATATTACGGTCGCGCGGATCTTGGCGGCGCAGGCGAAGTCGATCGGCGGAAGTGTCGGCGCCGTGACCACCCTTCCCCTGATCGGGGTGGAATAGGTGGGGGTAGCGCAGTGCGGCGGCGGTGGTGCCGATGGCGCTGCCGATCGCCAACACGATCATGCCGGATGTTACCATGCCAGAATCGTAGACCGTCCCGTCGTCGGCGCAAGGACCCGTCGACTTCATGCGTCGTGCCGACGTCAGGCTGGTGGCCAGCGTTCCGTTTGGGTCTGGATCGGCAGGCCCGGGGGTGACACACTGCCTTGGCATACGTAGGGGCCGACGAATGCGAGACGTCGATGTCAGAATTGCAGTGCGGGGGCTGCTAGCGAGCGAGCATCTCGGCGACCCAGACACCCGGATTGTTGAGGAAATGGGCATCTGGAACGGTGCTGTCCGGGTCGACCTTGCCGTCATCAACGGTGAAATGGCTGGTTACGAGATCAAGAGCGCGAAGGACACGCTGTCACGGCTCCCGGCCCAAGCGGCCTTGTACAATGCCGTGTTCGATCGGGTGCATCTCGTCGCCGCCGAAAAACACGTGTCGCCGGCTATTGATGAAATCCCCGCGTGGTGGGGGATTCTAATCGCAGTCCCCGCTGGCGATGGTGTCCGTTTGGAATGCTTCAGGCAAAGCGGCATCAATGATGATGTCCAGCCGATCCAGATAGCTAGGTTGCTGTGGCGCGATGAGGTGCTTGCCGTCTTAGAACGCCATCAGGCTGCGCGAGGCGTCCGAAGTGCCACACGTGAGAAGGTGGCTTCAAGGCTCGCCGACACCTTGGGCATCGACGAGCTGCGGTTTGAAGTCAGGACTTGCCTGAAGCGGCGAGAAACGTGGTTAGGGCAGCCTGTCGGCAACCAAGGACAGGTGGCGGTTCGCTGCATAGCCTGACCATTTAGCTCTGCTAGCCATACCCGGCGCACCCAACGCGGCGAGTCCGATCTGACTATCGGCCCAGACGTTCGGAACGCCCGAAAATCCTGCGTCCGCGACAATGACGCCAGCGTGCGACTGATACTGTTGCCGCATCGGAAGGCCGTTCTGGCCGCTGGCGGAACGTCCCTTGATGATGAGCCAACTGTTGTCCTGCGTGTATCGCGCACTGACGGTTGCGCTAGCCATCGCGACCCCTGGTGGTTCCGTCAAATCGGGATGACCGGTCAGATAGTCGCCGTAATCGAGGCGAAACGGAACTGTTACCCGAACCGAAGTCCACAAAATCCAGTCGGTACGGGGGACCCGATTCACGCCAAGTGAAAGCGATGTGTTGTCTTTCGGCGCTGCAGCTCCAGCGAGCGTCACGCTACGGAACCCGATCAGCGTCGGAGCCGCCGAGTTCAACATCGTCGAAACATATCCGGAGAACGTCCCCATATCGATCGCCCCAACATGCTTCATGTCGATGACGATGTCCGTATGGATTGCGTGAAGCCCTTGCTGGGCTACCCATGCTGAGAGGGTCGGCAGGTTAGCAAGAGAGACCTTGATCACCGCACCGTTCCCATCGACCATCATACGGGCGGCATGCTGATAGGGTAGCGGATCGTTCGGGCTCCAGCAGGGCATCGTGAAGACCCCGCCGTTGCGCAGGGCCTGGACCAAAGACACGAATGCTGTGCCGTTTCCGGTCTGACCGAAGTTAAAGACACCGTCGATCGCTACCAGCCCTCCTATCCAAGCGCTGATTAACTGAGGCGCGAAGCTGGGCTTAACGTCTGCGCAGGCATGGAACAGAGGCAGGATGCGCGATTTGGCGCCCGGATCTAGATTATCGAGAGCCGCTATTTCGCCGGCTTTCGTCTTCAGCAGGGGCACGTAGCGGTAGATGCCGGCGGCGGCAGTGCCAACAGCGGACGGTTCGTCAGATTCAAGAGGCGCAGTGGCCATATCAAGGTTCCTTTATATCCCAGCCGGGAGGAGCCTTGACCAAGGAATCAACTACGAGTAGAAGATTCCGCGAACCAGGGCAGCGCTCCTCACGACAGGATCGTTGCTTCACCAGAAGCCGCGTAGGGTGTACGAGACCCTGCGCGGCTTCTGCGTTTCCAGCCGGATAGCCGGTAACCATTCCGATATACCTGACATCGCCAAATCGCACAAGGGACGCCTCTCAGCGCCATTTGCGCCTCGAGCCTTGCCGTTATGGCTAACGTCAGTTTCGATGCTCTACGGGCTTTATAGCCGTGCTGACGGGCCTTTTAGAGCGCCAGGCGGCCATACCCGACCGTTGACCGTTAACGAATTGCGCGCTCCGGTTGGTCGGGAGTCGAATGTTCATGAATTGTCTCAATGCGCGAATCACCCGGCATAGCGAGCGTCCGCAGAGAGCGCCCGATTCGCACGTCAAATCTCGCTCAGAGCGTGCACCAGATCACCGCAGTTATCCGGCCGCCCCGCTGAATGCCGCCGTTACACCGTACGATCGAATGACCTCGTTCGCCTGCAGCGATAAGTTCCGTAACGTCACCAATCGGGGCAACGTGTGCATTACATCCATAGCGCGAGGCGGAGCGGAACCAAGCTGCAGCGGCGCTCGTCGATCTTGGAAAAACTACAGTCGCGTCGTTGCGTGCCTCATTCTGTCAGACGGCCGGTCGATGTCGTATGCCGCCATCACCGGGGCGTTGCCGTCAGGTGGAATCAATACTGGCGGCAGTAAGGCATAGGCGAGTGCCGATAGGGCCGGCTTTTCCGGTTGTCCGTAAAATGCCGCATTATCCGGATAATTGTGCATTTCGAGGCAAAACCGTTGTCCAAGAAATAGCCTATTTTGCACGGGACGCGCAGATAGCGCGAAATGGATGGCCGACCGCAGTCTGGCACTTCTTCATCCTCAAAATGCGGAAACACGGCCGTTTTTGCGAGTGTGCCGATTTTCGAGGCAAACTCGGATAAAGTTGGAGCCGTACGCCAGCTGGTTGCAGCTAGCCCCGCGTCGGAGCGCCGGGTGGAAAGGCGAATATGTCGCTAAACCTTTGAAATATCGCGTTATCCGTAAAATGCCGTATTTTGAGGCAATCTAAAGATGGATTATCGAGGCAAGTGCTAAATCGTTGTCCGAAAAATGCCCTATTTTTGCAGAAACGGTCGAAAACGAGCTGCCAACGCAAGCATATCACATTTATTGGGCAACCAAATCGGTACAATTCCGATGAGAGAGACTGATTCAGGTGTTGGAGCGACTTGGCACTGCGGGATTTATTCGGCGCAATACCGCTAACGTGTGGCAAAGCCCACACATTAGCTTGTGCAAGAAGGCCGATTGCATCGTCTGACCTCAAACCATGTTTTAAGCGATGCATCCGATGCCGAGGACGGCATCGGTCGCGCCCGCAGGCGCTCTGGGCGGTCCGTCTGCGGACCTTGGGTCGCCGCTGCGCGGCTCGTGAGGAACGGCCCATGCCGCCGATCCAGATTCAGACGGAAGACCATTGCCCCTGATGGGCGATGGAGAAAATGAAATGAGCAATCCCCGGAACTGGCGCGGACGCGGGCGTACCGAGACGCCGAACAGCAGGCAGAAGCGCAACAAGCTATACCTCGATTCGCACCCCACCTGTCACCGATGCGGTCAGCGCCCGTCCGCGGAGGCGCATCACGATCTGCCCCATCGCCATCCTGCACGATACGAATGGCGGTTCATGCGGGCGCTGTGCATCCCGTGCCACACGCTGATTCACAAATCGCTGAAGGCGATCGTCACCCCGCGTCAGCGGAGCTCGTAAAGGCAAGGCGCACGCCTTCGCCGCCGTCCGGAGACGCACCCCCGGCGGCGATGAAGGCGATACCAGCGTTGACCAATGTGGATGCCAACGTCTCTGCTGACGCGGCGCTGATCGCCGTCCCGCTTTCGAAGCGATTAACTGTCATGACACCAACCCCGGCAGCTTGTGCCAGGTCGGCCATAGTCCAGTTCAGAAGGGCGCGAGCCGCCCGGCATTGACCGACACTCAGACCCATACCCGGGCAGTAGCATCGAACGACAGCGAACCGCCACAGCCTATTGCGGACAATCAAAATCACTGGTATAAAATCTACCAGACGGCCGGGCGCGGAGATTGAGCCCTCCAAACCCGGCCTGACCACCACGATCCTAAGGAGATCGATAATGGCTATGACGACCATAACAGCCGACGTGTGCCCGGCCAAGATCACGCGCACCTCCACCGGACTCGCCAACACAACCACTCGCGCCGTCGAAGCGGCCCGCCTCCACCTTCGCTACGGCAACCCCGGCGGCTATGCCCGCAGCCTTGCCGGCGAACACCGTGCGACCAATCCCCGCCAGCAGCGCGCGATCGAGGCGGTGATCTCCGCCGACGCGTGCGAGCGCCTGTTCACCCGGCATCCCGGCAACGGCTGCCTCATGGCGCAGGAGGGTTGATCATGGGGAACACGACCATGACCCGTCGCGCCGCGCTGACAGGTGCCGCGTCCGCCAGCATCATCATGGCCGCCGGTGGCGCCGCCGCGATGATCCCCACCACCCGTGACGAGGTGGAGCGCCATTGGCAGGACCGTTGCGCGGCCTTCCGCGAATTTGAGGCGGATGCGCAGGTCCTCGACGATCAGGAAGTGCAGGACGCCTATTGGCGGCGCATCGATGCCGCCGAGATCGCGGTCCTTGCCTCGACGTTCCGCACCCGCCGGACGGCCGAACTGCAGCTGTGGATCGCATGGTCGCACTATGAGCCGTCGTCCAGCACGGTCGAGCGGCTGGTCATGCAGGGCGACTATGCTGCCTTGGCTCGGATGCGTGCGGCCCTCGACTGGAACGAGAAGATGCTGTTCGCCGCCATCACCACGTTGCGTGGGGAGGCATGACCATGACCACGCTCACCCGCCGTGCGGCCTTCACCGGTGCCATTGCCAGTATCGCCGCCGCCCGCGTTGCCACCGCCGCGACCACCACCCCGCCGGCTCAGACGTCGAAAGGCACAGAGCCGGACAGCGCCGAATGGAACACCCTGCTGGCCACGTATTTCGCCGCCAGGGTCGAGGAAGTCCGCCTCCACGACCTGTTCGAGGAGCGGCAGGAGCAGTGGTATACATGGCGCAGGCATCGTGAATCCGAGCCGGCGAAACCCGAGGTGGGGCCGCTCGACAAGTCGCTGTCGCTGACCGCTATCCTTGCACAGACCAAGACGCCGGCATGGCGGGCTCGCTGGGCCGACTATGAGGCTGCCCGCACTGCTTGGCAGGCACGGTATGACGCGGAGGAAGGGGCATTCATGGGCGACCGTGAAGCCCGGTTCACGGCGGCGTCGGAAGCCTGTGACGATGCCTTTGCGAAAGTGAAGGCATATCCGGTCAGCTCGATCGCCATGCTTGGCGAGAAGGCGGCGGCGATGAACCACCGCTATGCCGGTGACTTTGAGGGCCATGATGCCGAGGCGTTGATGGTCGACATCGCCCGCCTTGCGAAGATGGAGGGCTGATCGAATGGCACAGACCACCATCTGTCGCGACCTGCCCGGTCACGACACCGACACCGTTACGTGCGCTGTCGATCCAACTCCCGTCATCGGCGATGTGACCTCCGCACTGGCTAGCCTTATCGTGCGGTATCGCAAAGCCCATGCCGCATACGAACATCACTGCAGGACGGTAT
>Ga0265798_10004950_pt1 | contig 18168 bp, 18 predicted proteins | sample P3T30metagenome_FD_192430 | JGI IMG/M metagenome (GOLD analysis project Ga0265798, IMG submission 192430) | Plant litter microbial communities from East Loma Ridge, Irvine, California - P3 T30 | ecosystem: Environmental > Terrestrial > Plant litter > Unclassified | place: USA: California... | reverse complement strand
CCGACATGCCGTTCGACACCGCCTCCGACAGCAGCATCACGACCAGCAGGTCGAAGGGCGTCAGCTGGCTGATGGTGCGCCGTCCGGACAGGCGCACCATCACCAGCAGCGCCAGGTAGACGATGGCACCGCGTGCGATAAATTCCCACCAGGGAAGATCCATGTCGAACATAGCAAACGCTCCATACTGGCTTAACCGATGAGGACATTGTATGGACGAAGCCCACGCCTGATTGTTCGCTAGGGAACGCAGTGTGGCTGCTCGTGTATCCTGAGCCTGCCGCGCCGCCGCGCGGCAGGCGTCGCCTGGATGCCTGATCGCCTGTTCGCCGGGAGCCAGCGATGAAACCGATGCCCGTCTTGCGCACCTGGACTTGCAGCGCGCTCCTGTGCGCCTGCCCGATCGCGCAGGCCGGCCGTCCGATGGTCGTGGACGACGCCACCATCCTCGACCCCGGCAACTGCCAGCTCGAAGCCTGGCTCCAGCACGCCCCGCAGCAGCGCGAGCACTGGGCCATGCCGTCCTGCCGCGCCGGCGCCTGGGAACTGGGCATCGGGCTGGGGCGCATCGATCCCGAGGCCTCGGCCGCCTACGGCGCGCGCCAGTTACAGGCCAAGACCATCTTCCGTCCGCTGCGCACCAACGGCTGGGGCATCGGCCTGACCGTGGCCGACCAGTACCGGCCGGGCGGCGGCCTGTCCGGCGATATCTCGGCGCTGGTGCCGCTGTCGGTGTCGCTGCTGGACGACCGCGTGCTGGTGCATGCCAACGCCGGCTGGCTGCACCGCCAGGGCGGGCGCGACGCCGCGACCTGGGCGCTGGGAACGGAGTGGACGGCGGCGCCCGGCCTGGCGCTGACGCTGGAAAGCTACGGACAGCAGCACGGCCGCGCCTGGATCCAGGCCGGCATGCGCATCGATGCGGTCCCGGGCCGGCTGGCGCTCGACGCCGGCATCGGCCAGCGCTTCGGCCTGCGCAGCGCCGCGCCATACTTCACCGTCGGCCTGACCGTGGCGGCGCCGCTGCTGCGCTGATCGGCAGGAATTGTTGCAGCAGCGTAAGTCGCGTTCTGTTGGATTGAACATCGCCTCCTGCCATGCATATATAAGTGCCAGCGCAGGAGGCGTTCCGGCGCAGGCCGCAACCCAGTACCGTTCAGGCAAGCCGATCCGCGTGCCGCGCCTCCCACGCCGCCAGCGCCTGCCGATAATTTTCCAGCGCAATCTGGTACAGGTCGAACACGCAGTGTACGCAGCCGCTGCCGCAGCAGTCTTCCAGCTGCGGTTCCCTGGGTGGCTCGGGGCGCGGGTCGGGGGCGATGGGATCGAACATGCGGGCCAGCATAGCGTCCGCGTCCGGCCGCGTCCAGGAATCAGCGTTCCAGCGCGTAGCTGCGCAGGCGGAACACCATCTTGCCATCCCGGCGCGCGCAACTGCCGCGCATCACTTCGCCTTCGTCCAGCTGCCAGGCCAGCGCGCTGCCCGGCGCCTTGCCCGCGCAGGCGGCATGGGCCGCGGCCGGGATCGCGGGGATCCGTGGCTGCGGCGGCTGCGGCGGATGTGGAATGGCTGGCGGTGCAGGCGGCGCCGGCGGGACGGGCGGGGCCGGCAGTTCCGCCATGCCCGGCGGCGCGGGCGGCGCCACAGGGGCGAGGGGCGGGGCCGGCGGGACCGGCGGCGGCGGGCACTTGCCGCCGTCGCCCGTGCAGTGGATGCGCACGCCCACGTGTTCGGCGCCTTGGGCCGGCGCCAGGGTGGCCAGCAGCACGGCGGCCAGCGCCGTGCACGACAGGATGGATTGCATGTTTTCTCCTCATTTTGCGGCGTGCGCGGGGCGGCGCGCCATGCCGGCATGGTGCATGCGCAATGTGGAGAAAAGATGGAGCCAAGCGCTCAGAGCTCGAAACGGTAGCCCAGCCCGTAGATCGCGCGGATCGGCTCGAGGCCCGGCAGCGCCGCCTCCAGCTTGCGCCGCAGGTTCTTGACGTGGCTGTCGATGGCGCGGTCGGCCACCTCCGGGCCGGCGCCGCCGGCGCGCGCCAGTTCGAGCAGCCGGGCGCGCGAAAACACCTGGCCGGGGCGGCGCGCCAGCGCGGCCAGGATGCCGTATTCGGTCGGGGTCAGGTCGAGCGGCTTGCCGTGGATGGCGATGCGCTGCGCGGCGGCGTCGATGGAAAGCGCCGGCGCGCCCTGGCCGGTGCGGCGCAGGATCGCCTTGATGCGCGCCATCAGCTCGCGCGGGCTGAAGGGCTTGCACAGGTAGTCGTCGGCGCCGGCGTCGAGGCCGAGCAGGCGGTCGATCTCCTCCACGCGCGCCGTCACCATCACGATCGGCAGGTCGGCGTCGGCGCGCAGCGCGCGGCATAGCGCCAGGCCGTCCATGCCGGGCAACATCAGGTCGAGCACCAGCAGGGCGGGCGGATCGCGCCGGATCGCCGCCAGCGCCTCCAGGCCGTCGTGGAATACCTGCGGCGCATAGCCGGCCGCGCGCGCGTAGTCGGCGACCAGGGCCGCCAGTTCCGGCTCGTCCTCGGCGATGGCGATGCGCAGCGGCGCGGCGGCGGTGGGGTTCATGCCGATTCCGTGACGTGGCGCGCCAGCGGCATGACGATGGTGGCGCGCAGGCCGTCCAGCGGCGAGTGGGCGAAATGCAGGCTGGCACCCTGGGCTTCGAGCAGGCGCCGGCACAGCGCCAGTCCGAGGCCGGCGCCGCCATGGGCGCGGCTGCGCGAAGCGTCGACGCGGTAGAAGCGGTCGGCCAGGCGCTCCAGCGCGCCGTCCGGCACGCCGGGCGCGCTGTCGTCCAGGTGCAGCTGCAGGCGCTGGCCGTCGCTGTGCGCATGCAGGCGCACGCGCCCGCCGGGGGCGGTGTAGCGCAGGCTGTTCTCGAACAGGTTGTCGAACACCTGGCGCATGCGGTCCGGGTCGGCCAGCACGGTGGCGTCCTGCGGCGCGGGGCCGAGGTCGAGCGCCAGCCCGCCCGCGCCGAGGCGCTCGCCGAAGCCGCCGGCCTGGTCCAGCGCCAGCTGCCACAGGTCGAGCGGCGCCCGGCGGCAATCGCGCGCGCCGACGGCGGCGCGCGCCAGCGCATACAGCTCGTCGATCAGGCGGCTCAAGGCCAATACCTGGCGCAGCATGGCGTCGAGGTTGGCCGGGGTGGCGCTGCGCACGCCGTCCTGCAGCGCCTCGAGCTGGGCGCGCAGCACCGCGAGCGGCGTGCGCAGTTCGTGCGAGGTGTCGGCCACCCATTGGCGGCGCGCGTCCTCGGCCCCGGCCAGGCGCTCGGCCAGGGTGTTGAAGTGGCGCGCCAGCTCGCCCAGTTCGTCGCTGCGCCCGGCCGCCAGGCGCACGTCGAAGCGGCCCTCGGCCAGGCGCCCGGCGCCGCGCGCGAGGGCCTGGATCGGACGGCGGAAGTGGCGCGCCAGCAGGGTCGCCGCGACGGCGCTGAGCAGCACCGCGCCGGCCACGATCATCCACAGGCTGCCGCGCAGCTGCCGCAAGAATGCGTAGGCCATCGCGTCGCTGGGACGGGCGCTGCGCGCCACCGCCAGCCAGCCGACGGTCTTGCCGTCGATGTCGATCGGCCGGCGCGCCAGCGCCGCCAGCGGCGCCATGTCGGGCTGGCGTCCGGCCAGCCAGGCGCCATCGGCGTCGAGCAGGGCGATGCGGCGCGCCAGCGGCAGCGCGTCGTCGCTGGCGCCGGCCGGGTCGATCGGGTCCGGCATGCGCGGCGGCGGCAAGGGAGGCAGGGGCGGCGCCGGCGGTACGGGTGGTACGGGTGGAATGGGTAGCGCGGGTGCCGCCGGCTCTACAGGCGGCACCGGCGCGGCCGCGGCCGCGGCAAAGGCCGGGTTCTCGCGCGCGTGCTGCAGCCGTTCCAGCTCGCGCGCGATCCAGCCGCTGCGGTCCCTGGCCGGGATGAAGCGCCAGTCCTGCGCGCCGCGATAGCGCGCCGCCAGCGAGGTCGAGAGCTCGTCCAGGCGGTCGAGTTCGATCGCGGTCGCATAATCGCCGAAGCCTGCCAGCACATTGTGGCGCAGCAGCAGCACGGCGCTGGCGGCGACGGCGAGGATCGCCAGCAGGACCGATGCGAACAGGCGGTGGCCGATGGAGAACTTCAAGGCGCGCACCCTGGCAAGAGAAGGAGACTGGGCCTCATTCTAGGCCAAGCGGGGCCGCCGGTCATGGACCGGCACCCGGCCTCACGCGCCCAGGCGCGCCAGTGCGCGCGCCACGCCGGCATGGGCGTCCTGCTCGACGATGGCGTCATGCGCCGTGATCACGCGCGTAAACGGCCAGCGCAGCACGGCGCGCGCGCTGGCGGCCGCGGCGGCGCGGTCGCGGGTGACCAGGCGCACGGTGCGCGGCACGTCGAGGTGGCCATGCACGCCGGTGGCGCGGGCGTACAGCGCCGCCTTCCAGTCGAGCGGGCCGCACCAGCATTGCAGCAGGTCGGTCGCGACGAGGGTGTTCGAGGCCTTGTGGAACCAGACCACTTCGTTGATGAAAGGCTGGCCGCGCATCCAGACCTGGTCCAGTTCGGCGGCCCATTCCGGCTCGACCGTGTCGCCCAGGGTGCGCAGGCCGGCCAGGTCGGGGCGCTTTTGCGCCAGGCCCGGCGCGCCATACAGCGCCGCGTCGGGGAAGGCGCGGCTGCAATGCTTGACGAACATGTGGTGCGCGCGGTTGGGGGCGACGATCCAGGCGACCTCGCCCAGCCCCGCCAGTTGCGCGCGCACGCCCTCGTCGAAGCGGATGGGGGAATGGACCCACAGCTTGCCGTCGGCGAAGCGGATCACGGTCATGCGCGAGGAAACCTGCATGCCGAGCACCTTGAATGCGCGCTGGGCATGCCACAGGTTGGGAGCGATCTGAATGAGCATCCGCCCATTCTAATGCAGTAACGGCAACACATCCCGGATTCCACGCGGCGAATGTGGCGCATTCAGGCGTGCGACCGATACATGAATTTACAAACAGAATAGAAGTGTTACACGCCGGCCCTGGCCGGCTCCGCAGTCGCTCCTATAAGCTCGGGTATTGTTCAAGGAGTTTTTTCGATGCCAGCTTCCATCGTGTTTCGCCTGTTGCCGGGGGCCATAGCGCCGAAGACCCTGCTCGCCTTCCGCAAGGATGCCGGCTGGACCAACGCCGACATGGCCGAGAAAAGCTTTCATCCAGCAAGCCAGGTGCGCTGGGCCACCATCCAGACCGGTTCGCGCACCATCGGCATCGCCCGCCTGGAGCTGGCGCCGCCGCAGTTCTGCTTCGTGTCCGACCTGATCGTGCAGAGCAAGCACCGTGGCCGCGGCCTGGGCGAATGGTTCATGCAGCAGATCGAGCAGTACTGCCGGGAGCAGGGCATCCCGCGCGTGCTGCTGCAGCCGACCCAGGGCAGCCAGGGTTTCTACGACAAGCTGCGTTTCGTCAGCGATCCACTGGTCCAGGGTTTCCTCAAGAAGGAACTGGGGCCGGCGCGCCGGCGCCTGCCGGCGCACTGAGCCCGGCCGGCACCCTGCGATGGAACGCCGCAGCGACTACCGCATGGCCCTGCTGATCGACGCCGCCATCCACGAGGCGGCGACGGCCGGCCGCTCGGCCGCGCGCGAACTGGCCGGCCTGGGCGTGCCCCTGGAAACCGCGGTGCGCGTGCTGACCCGCCCGGACGAGCGCCGCCATCCGGTGCCCCCGCCCGTCAAGCGCATGCTCGATTAATTCAACTTCACCTTCGCCACCGTGGTCTCGCCACTCACCTCGATGGCGGCGTCGTCGAAGCCCGGCGGCCCGAACTTGCTGCGCGCCTCGCGGCTGAAACCATAGTTTTCCTTGGGGATGCCGACGAAGTTGCGGTCGAGTTCATCGTTGGCGTTCTCGTCCTGGTAGGCCAGCACGGCCCAGCTGCCGGCCGGCACGCCGGCGATGCGCACCACATTGTCGCCATCGCGCGCCGGGGTCGAGCCGCTGTAGGCGCATTGCTTCAGGAAGCGCTCGCGGTCGCATACGGCGACATTGACCTTGCCCTTGCCGGCGGCGACGCCGCTGACGTGGACTTCGACGGTCGCGGCGCCGGCGCTGCCCGCCAGTGAGAACAGGCCGACCAGGCAGGAGAGGGCGGCCAGGCGGCTCGCGGTGCTTGCTTGCATGATGATTCCTTTCGATGGATGAGTGTGCGTGCCCAGCCGTGCGGCAGGGGGCTTGTGGTAGGCTGGTGCCATTCTTTTAACGGATCGGTCGGACACAGGCTATGCTGTTCAATGCGCTCATCGTGGTGCTCACCGTCGTGGCGATGGAAGTGTTTTCCATCGTCGCGCACAAGTACGTCATGCACGGTTTCGGCTGGGGCTGGCATCGGTCGCACCACGAGCCACGCAGCGGCTGGTTCGAAAAGAACGACCTGTACGCCGTGGTGTTCGCCGGCGTCGCCATCTGGCTGATCTGGCTCGGCACCGAAGGCCGCCACCCGCTCGAATGGATCGGCGCCGGCATGACCGCCTACGGCCTGCTCTACTTCATCGCCCACGACGGCCTGGTGCACCAGCGCTGGCCCTGGCGCTGGGTGCCGAAGCGCGGCTACCTGAAGCGCCTGGTCCAGGCCCACCGCATGCACCATGCGGTGCATGGCAAGGAGGGCACGGTGTCCTTCGGCTTCCTGTACGCGCCGCCGGTCGAACGGCTCAAGCAAGAGTTGCAGGCGCTGCATGGCGGTGCGCCGCGGCGCCGTCCGGACGCTGCCACAGCCCGGCGCGAGGCGCAGGCGCCGTCCGGCCACCCGGACTGAGGCGCGAGGCCAGCGCCTGCGCGCCGCCACGGGCCAGCAGGCGCAGCTTGGTGGCCTTGCTGGTGCCGGCGCGCTCGTCCCAGGCGCGCTCGCCGCGCCGTTTCACCTCGATGCCGATCTGGCGATACACATTGCGCGCGGTGGCGATCGCCCAGCTCGAGCGCAGCGGCAGCGCCGCGATGCCGTGCAGGGCCGAATCGTAATATGGCTCGGCATGGTCGACCAGGCGCGCCGCCACCCGCGCCAGCGCGGCGCGGTGGCGCGGCAGCGCGAGTTCGGCGGGCGGGATGCCGGCCTCGCGCAGCCACTGGGCCGGTACATAGCAGCGCCCGACGCCGGCGTCTTCCACGATGTCGCGCGCGATGTTCGTGAGCTGGAAGGCCAGGCCGAGGTCGCAGGCGCGGTCGAGCACCGCCGCGTCCTTGGCGCCCATGATCGAGGCCATCATCAGGCCCACCACGCCGGCCACGTGGTAGCAATAGCGCAGGGTGTCCTCGATGGTCTCGTAGCGCGCCTCCTCGACATCCATGCCGAAGCCGGCCAGGTGGTCGAAGGCGTAGCGCGGCGCGATCGCGTGCTGCAGCGCCACTTCCTGGAAGGCGGCGAAGGCCGGATGCGCCATGGGCTCGCCGGCATAGGCGCGGCGGGTCTGGTCTTCGAGCCGCGCCAGTTCGCGCGCCGGATCGTGTACCTTCGACGGCGCGGCGTTGAAGCCGAGCTCCTGGCCGTCCACCACGTCGTCGCAATGGCGGCACCAGGCATACAGCATCAGCACGCTGCGCCGCGTGGCTGGGTCGAACAGGCGCGCGGCCGCGGCGAAGCTCTTCGAGCCGACCGCGATGGTGTCGGTCGCATGCTGCAGCAGCGCTTCGCTCATGCCGGCACCTGTTCCAGCATCAACCCGGCCGTCGCCTTGGCCGAGCCGATCACGCCCGGCACCCCGGCGCCCGGATGGGTGCCGGCGCCGACCAGGTAGAGGTTGGCGAGTTCGGCGTCGCGGTTGTGCGGGCGGAACCAGGCGCTCTGCGTCAGGATCGGCTCCAGCGAGAAGGCCGAGCCGAGGTGGGCGTTGAGCGTGTCGCGGAAATCGTGCGGGGTGAAGATGCGGCTGGTCACGAGCTGGCTGCGCAGGCCCGGCATGTAGCGCTGCTCCAGGTAGTCGAAGATGCGGTCGCGGTACAGCGGCCCCTCGACTTCCCAGTCGATCGGCGCATTGCCCAGGTGCGGCACCGGCGCCAGCACATAGTGGCTGCCGCAGCCGGGCGGTGCCAGCGAGGGGTCGGTCACGCAGGGCGCGTGCAGGTAGAGCGAAAAGTCCTCGGCCAGGCTGTCGCCCTTGAAGATGTCGGCGATCAGTTCGCGGTAGCGCGGGCCGAAGCAGACCGTGTGGTGCTGCAGCTGGCTGTGGTGGTGGTCGAGGCCGAAGTAGAGCACGAACAGGGAATTGCTGAAGCGCTTGCCGCCCAGGTTCTTGCCTTCGGCCACGCCGCGCGGGTGCTGGCCCAGCAGCTTGGCGTAGGTGTGCACCACGTCGGCGTTCGAGGCGACCGCGGCGGCCGGGAACAGGCGCCCGTCTTCCAGGCGCACGCCGCTGACTCTTGCCTGACCGCGCGCGCCCTCGGTCTCGATGCGCGCCACCGGGGCATTGAGCTCGATGCGTCCGCCGATGTCCTCGAACAGCCTGACCATGCCGCGCACCAGCGCGCCGGTGCCGCCGCGCGGGAACCACACGCCCCACTTGCGCTCCAGCGCGTGGATCAGCGTGTAGATCGAGGAAGTGGCGAACGGATTCCCGCCCACCAGCAGCGAGTGGAAGGAGAAGGCCTGGCGCAGCTGCTCGTCCTCGATGAAGCGCGCCACCAGGCTGTAGACGCTGCGCCAGGCCTGCAGGCGCGCCAGCTGCGGGCCGGCCGAGATCATGTCGCGGAAGGACAGGAAGGGCACGGCGCCGAGCTTGAGATAGCCTTCCTCGAACACCGCCTTCGAATACGCCAGGAAGCGCTGGTAGCCGGCCACGTCGGCCGGGTTGCGCGCGTGGATCTGGCGGTCCAGCGCTTCCTGGTCGTTGGCGTAGTCGAAGTGGCTGCCGTCTTCCCAGCACAGGCGGTAGAAGGGCGATACCGGCAGCATCTCGACGTAGTCGCTCATGCGCTTGCCGGCGAGGGTGAACAGTTCCTCGATGGCCGTCGGGTCGGTGATGACGGTCGGGCCGGCGTCGAACACGAAGCCCTGGTCTTCGTAGACATAGGCGCGGCCGCCCGGCTTGTCGCGTTTTTCCAGCACGGTGGTCTGCATGCCGCCGGCCTGCAGCCGGATCGCCAGCGCCAGGCCGCCGAAGCCGGCGCCCACGACCACTGCCTGTCTATCTTGGTTCATTCGAATGTCCTGGTCTGATCTGGTGAGGGTGGATCTTGCATGCGGCGGCCAGGGCCTGGCCGACCGGCACGGGTGGCTTGCCGGACAGGAGGCGCGCCTTGTCGCGCAGCCGCAGGCGTCCGGCATAGAAGTTCGCGATCAGGGGCGCCGGCAGGCGGTAGAAGCGCTGCATCACGCGCCAGCGCGCATCCGGGCTGCCCGCCAGGAACAGCATGCGGTTGAGCAGGCGGAAGAAGCGCTGGCGCCGCCATTCGTCGGCGGCTTCGGCGCGGATCGCCGCGAACAGCGCCGGCGCAGCGAGGTCCCGCAGCGCCGCGATGCGCTCGGCCAGGCGCAGCGCATGCGGCAGCGAATAGCCGGTGGTCGAGTGGAACAGGCCGGCGCGCAGGCCGGCGCAGGGCTGGCCCTTGACGTCGTCCCAGTAGCGTGCGAAGTCGCCGGCCAGCACGATCGGCAGCGAACCCTGTTCCTCGCGCAGCACGCGCGCGATGCGCCAGCCGCGCGCGCCGGCATAGGCGGCGATATTCGCGCGCAGGCGCTCCGGTTCCCAGGCGGCGCTGTCGACGTAGTGGGTGTCCTCGACCAGCACGGTGCGTTCGTCGAAGGGCAGCAGGTAGACGAAGCGGTAGCCGCCCTGCTGTTCGACCGAGGCGTCCATGATCACCGGCGCGCTCAGGCCATGCGGCGCCTCGAGTTCGAGTTCCTGGCCGAGGAAGGTCTGGTAGCCGAGCGCCAGGCGGCTGCTGGCGCGCATGCCGCGGCCGTCGATCACGGCGCCCGCAGTCAGCCGCTCGCCGCTTTCCAGGGTCACGCCGGTCGGGCCGAGTTCGCGCACCCGCGCACCCAGGCGCAGGGCCGGGCCGAGCGCCGGTTCGAGCACGCGCGCGAAATCGCGCGAGGCGATGCTGGAATAGCCCCCTTCGAGGGTGCGCCGCAGTTCCGGGAACACGACCTCGTAGCGCGGCCAGCGGCAGGAGACGGCCGGCGCCAGCCAGGCGCGCTGGGTGTCGGAAAGGTCGCTGTCGTGGAAGGACCAGGTGTGGTTGCCGCCGATGTGATCGTCCCGTTCCAGCAGCAGGATGCGCAGCTCCGGGCGCTGGCTGCGCAGGCGCCAGGCGATCAGGCCGTTGGCCAGGCCGCCGCCGGCCAGGATCACGTCGTAGTCGGCGCTCATGCCGCGGTCTCGTGCGGGCGTGCTCCCTGCGTGGCCGGCGCCAGGCCCAGCGCCTGCTCGACGATGTCGGTCGCGCGCGCGGTGCCGCCGGCGCGCGCGACGGCGCCCGACAGCGCTTGCAGGCGCGGCGCGAAGCTGTCTTCATCGAGCAGGCGCCGCAGCAGGCGCGCCATGGCGGCGCTGCCGGTGAAGCGGTAGGAGGCGCGCAGGCCGACGCCGGCGTGCACCATGCGCGCCGCCATGCCCGGGTGGTCGAAGGCGACCGGCAGCGCCAGGATGGGCGTGCGCGCGGCGATCGCATCGAGCACCGTGTTCACGCCGGCATGCGAGATCACGGCGTCGGCGCGTTCCAGTACGGCGCGCTGGGGCGCGAAGGCGCAGACCCAGGTGGCGCCGGCGCGCTTCAGGGCCTGCTCCTGGCTGGCGTTCAGGCCGCCGCAATGCGCGACCAGCAGTTGCACGTCGACGCGGCGGCAGGCGCGCGCGATGCGTTCGAACACGCCATAGCGCCCGCCCTGCATGGTGCCGAGCGAGGCGAACACGAAGGGGCGGCCGGGCGCGACCTCGGGCATGGCGTCGGCATAGGGGTCGGGGCCGGCGCCGCTTGAAATCGGGCGCAGCGGGCCGACGTGGTGGAAATGATCGGGCAGGGCACTGCGCGGGAAGTCGAACTCGCGCACGGTCTGGCTGACCTGGGCCAGCGCCGACAGGCAGTCGTGCAGGCCGGCGCGCCGGCCAAGGCCGAAGCGGCGCGCCTCGGCTTCGATGACGCGGCTGTGCGGCCCCATCATCCAGTCGTAGACGCGGGTGCTGCCCTCGACGATCCGGCGCGCGCGCTCGCTGTCTTCGTAGGCGAAGGGCATCACCGGCAGCGGGATGCCCGGTTCGCGGTTGACCGGCAGCGCGTTGGCGACCGAGACGAAAGGCAGGCGCAGGCCGTCCGCCACCAGGCCGCCGGCCGCTTCCATCTGGTCGGCCAGGATGGCGTCGATGCCGAGCCGCTCGATGGCGCCCGGCAGTTCGCGGCACAGCATGGCGGTGCTGCCGGCCATGTCGGCGATCACGCGGCGCAGGCGCAGCGGACCGCCCGGATTGGCGGCGCGGCGCGCCACCGCGTCGAGCGAGCCGGGCGGATGGGTGTCGCCGCCTACCGCGTGAAAGCCGATGCGGGCGTCGTCGAGGTAGGCGCCGGCATCCGGCCGGTGCAGGAAGGTCACGCGGTGGCCGCGCGCAATGAGTGCGCCGGCAAGCGCCTGCATGGCCTTGAAGTGGCTGTAGAAGGCCGGGGCCACGACACCGAAATGCGCCATTGCCCTTAGCTCCTGGAGGCGGCTGCCAATGGCGGCATCAAGCGCGCGCGGCGGCGCCGTCGGCGTAGACGCGCGCGCCGAGTTCGTGGGCGCGCGGCGCCTGGGTCTTTTGCGCGAACAGGCTGCGCATGAAGTTGCGCGTGCCCTGGCGCTGGCCGACCGCCTCGCCCAGGTGGCGTTCGGCCTCGGCCAGGTGGGCCTGCAGGCGCCGGCGCGCTTCCTCGACGCCGAGGGTATTGATGAAGGTGGCCTTGCCGACGTCCTTGCCGGTGTCCTTGCCGGTGACGGCGCTGTCGTTGCCGGGGCCGTCCTGGAAGTCGTCGCGGATCTGGAAGGCCTGGCCCGCTGCCAGCGCGAAGGCGCGCAGCGAGGCGGCCACGCGCTCGTCGGCCTGGGCCACGATGGCGGCCATGTCGACGGCGGCGCCGAGCAGCACGCCGGTCTTGAGTTCATTGGTCACGGCGATGTCGCCGGCCGAGCGCGCGCCGCCGTGCAGATCGAGGAACTGGCCGCGCACCAGGCCCTGGGCGCCGACCGTCTCGCCCAGCGTACACACCAGGCGCGAGCGCACCTCGGGCGGAATATCGCGCGCCGAACTGAGGATGCAGAAGGCGCGCGAGAGCAGGGCGACGGAGGCCAGGATGGTGACGTCCTCGCCGTACTGCACGTGGATGGCGGGCTGGCCGCGGCGCAGGCGGGCGTCGTCCATGCAGGGCATGTCGTCGAGCATCAGCGAGGCGGCATGCACCATTTCCACTGCGCAGGCGACATCGACCAGGGCGGGGGTATTGCAGCCGAGGTCGCGCGCCACCAGCATCAGCAGCAGCGGACGCATGCGCTTGCCGGAACCGAGGGTGCCGGCGCGCATGGCCAGGCTCAGCAGGTCGGCCCGGCCGCTCTCGGCCAGCAGTTGCGCCAGGCGCTCCTCGACATCCGTGCGGAGCGTTTCCAGCGTATCGCCGGCGCCGTCTTGCAGGTCGTGGCCGAGTGCGTCGAACCGCCAGGTCTGTTTTATCATGCGCCACTCCTCCGCCGTCGTCCGGCAACGAATTTGATGAAATCGAAGCTCATCATACCGGAAACATAATTATTGAATCATTAAGCTGGTCCAAGCGTGCGGGGGCAATCAGCAAGCATTTTATCTGTGGAAATAGATGGATTTGCGGGAAGACGGATGGACCGGAAACGGCTTGGGGACTGGCGCGGGACGGCAAGCAGGCCGGAAATCGCGCTGCGTGTCGGCGCAGTAATTTGGCAAGCCTGGAAACGACATGCCCCGCGGGCGCGGGGCATGTCGGCGGTTCAAATGCGGGTCAGGCGACCCGGCGAATGCCTCAGAACTTGTAGCTGTACGCCACGCCGATCAGCTGCATATGGGTCTTCCACGTGCCGCGCGTGGTCTCGCCGTTGCCGGTGCAGCTGGTCGCGGTCGGGTTGCAGTTGTTGGTGTAGTTGCCGTTGGCGTCCTTGAAGTCGAGGTAGCTGTAGGCCAGGTCCACCGAGGAATTCGGCGTCAGCTTCCAGTTGGCGCCGAAGGACAGCTGCATGCGGTCGGCATCCGGCAGGGCCGCGTGGCGCAGGGTGTCGCCGCGTACCGGGGCGTCGTCGTGGGCGATGCCGCCGCGCAGGGTAATGTCCTCGTTCAGCTTGTAGTTGGCGCCGAGCGAGACGCGCACGGTGTTCTTCCACTGCTGGCGGATGACTTCGTCGCCTTCGGTGGTGCCGATGAACTCGATGTCGATGTTTTCCATGCGCGAGGTGCGCGACCAGGTCACGTCGGCCATGCCGGCCCATTTGGCGTCGAACTGGTGGAAGGCGTTGATCGACAGGGTTTCCGGCGTGCGCAGCTCGACGCGGGCGGCCGAGTTCACGCGGTGGGCCGCGCCCTGCAGCACCTGGTTGACGACCGGATCGGTGGTCACGCCGGAGAAGTCCCAGGTCGCGCCGCCCTTGAGCTCGTGCTTGATCGAGGAACGGTAGGCGATGCCGAAGCGGGTGCTCTCGGTCGGCGAGTACATGTAGCCGAGGTTGAAGCCATAGCCCCAGTCCTTGCCCTCGACGCCGGCATGGGCGTCGCCGGCACGCGCCAGCAGGGCCGGGTTGCCGCCCAGCGCGGCAATCTGGCGCGCCAGCACGGCGCCGGTGCCGGTAGCTTGCGCGGCGGCGATGGTGCCCGGCACGTCCACGCCCTGGCCCAGGCGCGCCTTCATGAATTCGGCGTCGACGCCGAAACCGAAGGCGTGGTGTTCATCCAGCTTGAACGACACCGAGGGGTTGATGGTGATGGCTTCCAGCTTGATGTTGGTCAGCGCATAGCGGCCCGACCAGTCCGAGTCGTAGTCCAGCTTGGTGCCGTAGGGAACGAACACGCCGACGCCGGCGGTCCAGCGGTCGTCGATCTTCTGGCTGTAGTACAGCGAAGGCGCGGCCACGGCGCTCGGCGCGTAGTCGTCCTGGCCGGCCTTGCCGCCGGTCGGGCCGCGCGTGAAGCGGGTCGAGCCGCTGTCCTGGAAGGTCGAATGCGGCACCAGGGCGGTCACGCCGCCCATGAACTGGCGGCCCTCGAGGCGCGACAGGCCGGCCGGGTTGGCGAAGATGGTCGAGGCGTCGGCGGCTTCGGCGCCGTTCGATTCGGCCGTGCCCTGCGCGGACACGCTCTGCGAACCGAAACGGTAGCCCGAGGCGGCGGCGTCGAGGGATGCGGCGCCCAGCGCCAGGGCGATCATCAAGGAAATATGCTTGGGATTCATTGTCTCACTCCGTGTATTGACTATCTCGTGAGCCTCTCATGCTAGATGGCTGAGTCGGCGGGGCCGAAGCATAGCATTTTTTGAACGACCGTTCGATGACGTTTTGTAACAGGTAAGCCCGGTGTTTCGGCCATTTCCACCCATTGACGAGTTGCCGGAGGATCATTAGCATCGGATGAATGCTGTTCCGATAATGCCTATAAAGGAGACGCCTTCCATGTCACGCCCAAGCACCCCGTATTCCCTGGTTCCCGCGCTGGTCCTGTTGTCCGCAGTAAGCTCTGCCACGGCCGCGACCGGACCGGTGGCCGTCACCGAATACGGCAAGGTGGCCGGCTCGGTCGAGCGCGGCATCGCCAGCTGGAAGGGCGTGCCCTTCGCCGCGCCGCCGGTCGGCGAACTGCGCTGGCGCGCGCCGCAGCCGGCGGCAAGCTGGGAGGGCGTGCGCGACGCCACCGCCTATTCCGCCGACTGCATGCAGCTGCCTTTCCCCAGCGACGCCGCGCCGCTGGGCACCACCCCGGCCGAGGATTGCCTGTACCTGAACGTCTGGAGCCCGACCACCAAGGCGGGCGCCAGGGCCAGGAAAGCGGGCAAGCTGCCGGTGATCGTCTGGATCTATGGCGGCGGCTTCGTCAACGGCGGTTCCTCGCCGCCCACTTATTCGGGCGCGCCGCTGGCGAAACAGGGCGCGGTGGTGGTCAGCTTCAACTATCGCCTGGGCCGCTTCGGCTTCTTCGGCCACCCCCAGCTGACGCAGGAAGTGCAGGCCAAGGACCAGGGTATCGTCGGCAACTACGCCTTCATGGACCAGCTGGCGGCGCTGCAGTGGGTGCAGCGTAACGTCGGCGCCTTCGGCGGCGATCCGGCGAACGTCACGATCGTGGGCGAGTCGGCCGGCGGCATGTCGGTCAATACCCTGCTGACGTCTCCGCTGGCCCAGGGCCTGTTCGCCCGCGCGGCGATCATGTCGGGCGGGGACGGCAATGCGCGCGACGCCGGCCTGGCCGCCGTCGAGCAGGCCGGCGTGGCCTTCGCGCAGTCGAAGGGCATCGAGGGCGCCGACCCGCAGGCGCTCGAGAAGCTGCGCGCGCTGCCGCCCGACGCCGTGGTCGACGGCCTGAACCTGGCCAGCCGCGGCCCGCAGGGCGCCACGACCTACGTCGGTCCTTTCGTGGACGGCAAGCTGGCGGTGGATTCCGGCGCAGCCTTCGCCTCCGGGCGCTTCGCCAGGGTGCCGGTGATGATCGGCGCCACCAGCGCCGACATCGGCGGCAAGACCGGCTACATGGTGGCCGGCGCGCGCAGCCTGGCCGCCACGCTGGCGCGCCAGGGCGTGCCGGTGTACGCCTACCGCTTCTCCTATGTGGCCGAATCGATCGGCGAACCGGGTGCGCGCCACGCCAGCGACATCCCCTTCTTCTTCGCCACGGCCGACATCAAGTACGCCGACAAGGCGACCAGGCGCGACGTCCGCATGGGCAAGTCGATCAGCACCTACCTGGCGAATTTCGCGAAGACGGGCGACCCGAACGGCAAGCGCCTGCCGGCCTGGCCGCGCTACGAGGCCGGCCGCGACGAGATCATGGATTTCGGCGCCGGCGGCAAGGCGCTGGCGCAGAAGGATCCCTGGGGCGCCGAGATCGATGCCGCGCGCGCGGCCCAGGCGGCGCCGGCGCGCGCCACCTCGGGCAGCGCGCCGGCCGGCGAGGCGGCGGCCAAGCCGCGCTGACCGCGCTTCCCGGAACCCGGCCGCGCACGCCCAGTCCGTGCGCGTGCGGGGCGGACCGGCAAGGTGCCGGTCAGTACACGTCACGCCGGTAGCGCGCCTGGGCGGCAAGCGCATCCAGCGCCTGCTCGCCGAGGATCTCGACCAGCGCCTCGTGCACGCCGCCGGCCATGCCCTGCAGGCTGCCGCACACATAGATGGCGGCGCCGCGCCCGATCCAGTCGGCCAGCAGCGCGGCCTGTTCGCGCAGCAGGTCCTGGACATAGCGGCGCCCGTCGCCGTCGCGCGAGAAGGCCAGGTCGAGGCGCGCCAGCCAGCCCGAATCGGTCCAGGCGCCGAGTTCCTCTTGCAGCAGGAAGTCGTGCGCCGCGTTGCGCTCGCCGAACAGCAGCCAGTTGTCGTGCACGCCCAGCGCGATGCGCGCCTTGAGCAGGGCGCGCAGGCCGGCCAGGCCGCTGCCGTTGCCGATCGCGATCAGGGGGCGGCGCGCATTGTCGCCGAGGCGGAAGCGCTGGTGCGCGCGGATGCGCAGGCGGATCGGATCCTGGGCGCCTGCGCCTGCGCCTTCGCACAGCCAGCCGGAAGCGGCGCCGGGACTGCCGTCGGCGCGGCGCTGCAGGCGTACCAGCAGTTCGAGCCGGCCTTCGGACGGGATCGAGGCGATCGAGTATTCGCGCGGATGCCCTGGGTCGAGCGGGGCGCTGACCTGGGCCAGGTCGCCGGCTTCCCACGCCGGCAGCGTGCCGGTGGCCGGCAGCAGGGCCAGGCGGTACAAGGGCGCGCCGGCGCTGCCCGGATTGAGCAGGGTGCGTTCGCCGATGCGCCAGTCGCCATAGGCCGGGGCTTCCCAGTCGGGGGCGTCGGCGGTGCCGGCCAGGCGCCCGACGTGGTGCTGCCATGCGGCCAGCGCGGCGCCGTCGCCGCGGTCGACGTCGACGCGCTCGAACAGCTGCGCCGCGCCCTGCTGCTGCAGCCAGGCGTCGAGCGCGCGGCCGAAGCCGCAGTAATTGGCGTAGCTGCTGTCGCCCAGCGCCAGCACCGCGTAGTGCAGGTGCGCCAGGTCGGCGCCTGAGGCCATCAGGCGGCCGGCGAAGGGCGCGGCGCTGTCCGGCGCATCGCCTTCGCCGTAGGTGCTGGCGATGAACAGCATGCGGCTGGCGCCGGCCAGCAGCCCGGCGTCGATCGTCGAGATGCAGGCGGCGCGCGCCGACAGGCCGCCGGTGGCCAGCAGTTCGGCGCTGCGCTGGGCCAGGAATTCGGCGTTGCCGGTCTGGCTGGCGTAGACCACCAGCCAGTCGGCCGGCGCGCCGTCCGCCACGCGCTTGCGCCACTGCGCGCGCCAGATGCCGGCGCACAGCGCGAGATAGCTTGCGGACAGCGCCAGCGCGCCGCCCCAGCGCAGGGGTTCGGAGGTGAACATCATGCCTCAGTCATCAAGTAATGCCTGCCAGGCGGACGAGGTGGTTTCGACCAGGCCGCCGCCGCTGCGCAGCAGGAAGCGCGCGGCCAGGGCGCGTTGCTCGGCGAAGGCCATGCCTTGCTGCGGGCCCAGCACGGTGAGCGCGGTGGACAGGGCATCGGCCGCCATGCAGGAAGGCGCCAGCACGGTGACGGAGGCGACGCCGTTGTCGATCGGCCGGCCGCTGCGCGGATCGAGCGTGTGCGAGACGCGGCCCTGCGCCTGAGAAAAATAGCGGCGGTAGTCGCCCGAGGTGGCGATCGACAGGCCGTGCAGCGCCACCACCGCCTGCGGCGCGGCGGCGCCGGCGTCCGGCACGCCTTCGACCTCGACCCACCAGGGCTGGCCGTCTTCGCGCACCCCGGCGCCGCGCAATTCGCCGCCCACTTCCACCAGGTAGTGGCGCAGGCCGTGCTTTTCCAGGCACAGGCCGAGGCGGTCGACCGCATGGCCCTTGGCCACCGCCGACAGGTCGAGGATCGCGCCGCCGGGCTGGTACAAGGCGCGCCGTGCGCGATCGAGTGCGACCCGGGCGCCGCCGCGGCGCGCCATCAGGGCCGTCACCGCATCGGGAGAGGGCGCATAGAAGCC
>Ga0265798_10004949_pt1 | contig 18168 bp, 11 predicted proteins | sample P3T30metagenome_FD_192430 | JGI IMG/M metagenome (GOLD analysis project Ga0265798, IMG submission 192430) | Plant litter microbial communities from East Loma Ridge, Irvine, California - P3 T30 | ecosystem: Environmental > Terrestrial > Plant litter > Unclassified | place: USA: California... | reverse complement strand
GAAGCGGGTTTCTGGGAAGGACTCGTGCCGCGCGCGCATGAACTGCAGCTGGGGCGCACGCTGTTCTACGCCCTGCGCTATGCCCGGCGCCTGCTCGATACAGCCGTACCGCAAGCGGTGCTCGACAGCGCTGCGGTCCACGCGCCGCCGGCGCCCCTGCTGTGGCTGATGGACCGCCTGTTCGAACGCGCCTTGCTGCCGCCGCACGCAAGTTGCGCCGACGCCTTCAGCGGCGGCGCCCGCTTCCTGCTCTACCTGCGTGGCAACTGGCTGCGCATGCCGCCCTTGCTGCTGGCGCGCCACCTGTTCCATAAAGCGTTCCTGTCGCCCCGCGACAAGCCCGCGACCTGAGCCTGCGCCGCGGTGCGGCGACGCTCGCGCGCTGCTGGCCTTCATGCACAGAATCGCCTACCATGGGCGAGGACTGTTAAATTTAATGCAATTTTCTGCAAGGCAGGAGCGAATGGACAAAGCGCACGATCCGCTGGTGCGGTTGCAGGACCTGCGGCAGTTCCTTGCCGCCGGTACCCTCGAGGAAAGCCTGGAGCAGCAGGCGGGCATGGCGGCCGCGCTGGTCGGCGCGGCCAGTTGCTCGATCATGCTGCTCAACAGCGGAGAGGGCCAGGGCATGCGCATGAGCATGTATGCGCGCCACGGCCCCTTGCCCGATGACGCCCTGGCCGCCTCGGTGGCGCGCGGCGAAGGCATCGCCGGGCGCGTGCTGGCCAGCGGCGAAGCCCTGCTCATCGCCGACATCGAACAGTCGGAATTCGCCCCCTTGGCACGGCGCCCCGGCGTCACGGGCGGCAGCCTGATCTGTGCGCCGATCCGCATCGACGGCCGCATCGTCGGCGTGATCAACGTCGCCGGCGCCGCCGGCCAGTCTCCATTCGGCGAAACCGAGCTGCGCCTGCTCGAGGTGGCCGCGCTCTTCATCGGCAAGTCGATCCAGGTGCAGCAATTGCAGCATGTGCTCGATTCGCGCTTCGCCCAGCTGGCCCTGCTGCAGGAAGCCCAGCAGAAGGTCGGGGAATCGGTGCGCACCGCCTACCGCAATCCCGAAGACGTGGCCCGGATCCTGGCGCGTTCCTTCTTCCGCGAGATGACCAAGGCCGGATTCGAGTCCGGCCAGATCGTCAGCGCCGCGTCCGAACTGATCGGCCAGCTGAACCAGCAAATGCAGAACGGCGGCCGGCGCCAGGCTTGACGCGCCGCCGCGGCGGGACGAAAAAAAACCGGCCGAAGCCGGTTTTTTCATGCGCGCAGCAATTACTTCTGCTTGCGGCGGCGCAGAGCTGCCAGGCCCATCAGGCCAGCGCCGAAGATGGCCAGGGTGCCCGGTTCCGGGACGGCGGTACCGTTGAAGTCGGTGATACCGGTTTCCTGGTTGATCACGACGGTGGTGAAGTCGCCGGCGCAGCCGTTGGCCAGGCCGCCGTTGGCGACGTCGCCGTTGCCGTTGCACTGCAGGCCTTGCGAGGTGTTATTGAAGGCGTTGAAGGTCAGCGCGTAGAACGGGTTCGGCAGCACGAAGAACTGCTTGCCATCGGCGGTCAGGTTGAAGTTGGTGTTGATATTCTGGAACGCGCCGCCCAGGTTGTTGATGCCGGCGGTGCCTGCGATGACACTGTTCACGGTGCCCAGCAGGATGTCGTTGCCGTTCACGCCGACGTTTGCATCCGCGGTCAGGCTGGCTTCGGTGAAGCTGTTGCGGTTGGCAGAGCCGCCGCCGTCGGCGTACAGGTTCAGGTCGATGCTGGTGACCGAGCAAGCCACGCCGGTGCCCAGTTGCGAGCTGCAGGTGAAGGTCTGGTTGAACAGGGCGTACAGGGTGTAGTCGAAGTTCGCGCCGGTAACGTCGGCACCCAGGTTCTGGCCGGCCAGCTTGAAGGTCGAGTAGTTGATGTAGCCGGTGCCGCTGTAGGTGTACACACCGTTGCTGACGCCGGTCTGGGTGATGCGTGCCGACGAGTTGCCGAACATGCCGTCGGCCTGGAACGTGGTGCCGACCTTGGAAATGCCGTTGTTGGTCGGGTTCACGGTAAAGACCGGCGCAGCTTGTGCAGCCGAAGCAGCGATGGTGAACAGGGCGCCGATGGCGATGGCGCGCAGGCCTTTGGTGGTGTTGATCATTTTATTCTCCAAGATTGTGTTTGAGCTGTTTATCTCAGGCTTTTAATTAGCCTTGACGTCCCTAAATTTGTACGAAGCCGCTCGTAATGAAGCAGGCCAGATTCTTTGTTGCTCTATGACACAATGCCGGTTAGACTCGTTTGCGTCGTATTCTGAGTATTCGATCATGTGACTGCATGGAAGGTAATGCAAGCACCGTGCCATGTAAAATAAATCTATAATAATCAGTTACTTACAAAAATAGGGTAACAATGTAAGCAAGCTGGGATGTCCTGAATGTAAAAAAAGCCGACAGATTAATCTTTCTTTGCGTCACAATTAATTTTCTGTGGAAATACATTATGCCCAGTCCGCAACTAATTCAAACCGTCGTCCGTGAGCTGCTGACACGTGAGCGCAGCGCACGCGTGACCGAGCCCGACCTCGTCATGGACGATCCCGACAATGTGGCTGCCTATGTGGAAGCAGGGCGCGAACATGCGGTGATGGCGCCGGTTTACTTGTTTCACTGTGCAAATATCTGCGAGGTGATCCGTCCCGGCGATACGGTGGTCGACCTGGCCTGCGGCCCGGCCAACCAGCTGGCGATGGTGGCGCGCCTGAACCCGGACACGCAATTCATCGGCGTCGACCTGTCACAGCCGATGCTGGAGCGCGCGCGCGAACTGATCGAGCGCCAGGGCCTGAAGAACGTGCAGTTCCGCCACGGCGACATCACCGATCTCTCGTCCTTTGCCGACCGCTCGATCGATGCCGTGATGTCGACGATGGCCTTGCACCACCTGCCGACCTTCGACATGTTGTGCAAGACCTATGCCGAAGTGGCGCGCATCCTCAAGGACGATGGCGGGGTCTACATGGTGGATTTCGGCCACCTGAAGGCCAGGCGCTCGATCGATTATTTTGCTTACCAGTACGCGGACCGCCAGCCGGCGCTGTTTACCGAGGATTATTACAACTCGCTGCACGCGGCCTTCTATCCGGATGAATTCCGCCAGGCGGTCAAGCCGCTGGAAGGCCGGGCGCGTTTGTTCGCCACCATCGGCCTGCCCTTCATGCTGGCCCTCAAGAGCCAGCCGCGGCGCGGCAAGGCGCCCGAGCTGGCGGCCGAGCTGGCGCGCATGCAGCGCGCACTGCCGGAGTGGCACAAGGCCGACTTTGCCGACCTGGTGCGTCACTTCCGCATGAACGGCATGAGCGCCGGCCTGGTGTCCTGAGCTAGGAGCGCGGTCCGACCAGCAACTGTTCCACCGGCAGGCGTTCGGACCGCGCATGCGGCGCCGGACCGGCGCCCACGCGGCCCATGTACACGGGAAACAGTGCATCGTTGAAGACCAGTTCGGCGGCTTCCTGCTGGAGCCGCCGTGCCGGTGCGTGCAGCGCGGTCTTGCTGGTGAAGACCCGGCCTTCGCGCACGTATTTCGAGAAAATCAGCGGCGTCATCTCGGGCTGCATGAACAGGCCCAGCTGCGTCAGCGTGAGCCAGAAACGCTGCACCGCGCGCCCGGCTTCGACGTAGTCGTCGATCGTGCGCGGTTCCCGGCGCGCCTTGAGCACGAAATGGGCGGCGCAGGCGATGCCGGGCACCAGGTCCATCTGCAGGCGCGGCGCCCAGGTGCCCATCAGCGTGTTCACCATCGACATGCGCTTCCAGCTTCCCATTGCCCACTTCATGAGCTTGAGCGTGGCCTTGTCGACGCCGAGCGCCTGGTCCGGCACCTTGTCCGGGCTGCGCGTGGCGTTCCAGTGGATGATGCGGCGGTGGACCTCGAAGGCCTCGGGCATGGTCAGGCGCAGCCTGGCATTGTTGAACATCAGGCGCGCGGCCTTCAGTTTCGGGCCGAAGCCTTCGATCCAGCTCAAGGCAAATCCCGGACCGATGGCGGCTTCGAGCGCGCTTTTCTGTGCCGTGGTCAGGGGCCGGGTGCGCATCGGCCGGCGCTGCACCGTGCGCTTGACGATGGTGTCGAGCAGGGGACTGGGGGTAATGGCCGGATCGGCCACGAAGCGCACATCGAATACCGGCGCCTCGAGCGGGCTGTCGGCGCGGCGCGCGCAATCGGCGCGCAGGCCCTGGGCGCTGGCCGCGATGGCGATGGTTTCCAGCAGCGCACCCATCGAGATCTGGCTCGGATGGCCGTCCAGGTCGTAGACGGTGTCGGCGCGGGTGTCGTAGGCATGCACGACCAGGTGCTCGGGCGCGGCAAGCTCGAAGCGCCAGCACTGGGTGTTGTCGCCGCTCGGCGCCCAGCGTGCCAGGTCGAGGATGCGGTACAGGCTGTCGGGAATGGGCGTGCTCATGCCTGCACTTCCTTGCCGGCCAGTTCACGCCCCATCTGGCGCCGCGCCACCGCGATCATCAGGCGGTGCAGCGGATTGTTGTTGCCGCCCGGACGCCAGGTACGCGACAGCTTGTTGCGGTAGGCATCGAACTGCACGCCGTGCGGCGCCGCCAGCACCTTGCCGCGTCCCAGCAGGATCTTCAGCGCCTCGGTGGCGACGATGCCGGCGCACAGCTGGCAGGCCATGAAGGTGGAGGGGCCGCGCTGCTCGGCGAAATTCACCGCCTCCTTGACCACCAGGTAGGGCCGGTGCAGGCCGGCCGGCGCCAGGCCGACCACGAAGCGGATCGCCTTGTCCAGCGCGGGCAGCTCGCCCCAGCGGAAGTATTCCTCGAAGCTCATCTGCCCAGGCATGAAGTTGAGCAGGGCCGCGCCCATGCCCAGCGGCGCCGCAGTGGTGGCCGGAATGCCGAGTTCGGCGCACGCCGCGAAGGTTTGCTGGCGCGCGTCGAAGGCGAAGAAATCGAGCGCGTCGACGTACAGGTCGACCCCGCCCAGGAATTCCTTCAGGTTGCCCTTGTTGACGCCCTCGGGAAAGATCCTGACCTCGGCCTCGGGATTGATGTCCTTGACCATGCGTGCCAATACCTCGGCCTTGGGCTGGCCGATGGTCGACATCATGGCGCCGACCTGGCGGTTGAAGTTGACGATGTCGAAGCTGTCGAAATCGGCGATGTGGAAATGCGCCACGCCCAGGCGCGCCAGGGTCAGCAGGTGGACACCGCCGACACCGCCGCCGCCGGCGATCGCGATGCGTTTGCCGCGCAGGGTGGCCTGCTCGGCGGGCGTCACCCAGCCGATATTGCGCGAAAAAGCCTGTTCATAATGGAACGGATTGTTCATCGGTAGAGGGGGGAACGGGTTCTCGGAAAAGCGCGGCCGGAAGCCGCGTGCACGGCGGGCCTAGGCGTGGTGTTCGTCCATGCGCAGCAGGCGATTGATGATGCCGCGTTCTTCGCGCGGCGAGAAGAAATACGGATAAAACGATTTGTCGGTGACCGAACTGGCATCGGCGGTGAAGGTGCCGCCGAATTTGCGGATCTGCTCCGTCACGAATTCGAAATTCACCCGCAACAGGTAGGCCGGCGCCTCGACGCGTGGGTTGATCTTCATTTCTCCTTCCTGGCGAAAACCCAGCATGCGTTCATAGAAACGGCGATGGCGTGGATTGACTTCGATGATGATATCGGTGCACTGGTGAATATCGCGTGCGTAGATCACGGCCAGGTGGAACAGGTTGGCGAGCGAGGTTTTCGAGCGCACCGTGGGATCGAAGGCCAGCTTGGTGAACTCGCACAGGCGCGCGCCGCCATTGCGGTGGGCATCCAGTTCTTCCTTGAAGATCTGGTCGGCCATCAGTCCGATCGGCGAATCGATGCCGATGGTGAGGGTGCCGACGACATCGCCCTTGTCGGTCGCGGTCAGGGTGATGCGATTCGGGTCGTCGGTGAATTGATGCGTGCCGGCGTAACCGCGCCAGGCATACATCTTGTTGATCAGCATGCTGGCCGAATTACGGCCGTCCGCGGTATCGGTAAGCCGGATTCCATATGAATCGTGGTTCACGATAACATCCTCAAATTGCGAGGGCGCCATATTATCGCGTTCATAGAAAACATGAGCGTCCGATAGGGATGCGTCAGATTCACCCTCTGGATTGTTGAAATCGTCGAAAGTCGTCATCGCAGAAAAATCCCGTCCGTTCATGCAGTATGCATGCATGCGGCTAGAGCCGTATTTTGGCTGGCGCATCCCGGACCTTCCGGGATACGGCAGGTGTTTAAACTTTTTATAACACTATCTTAACCTTTTTACATCGATTTCAGCAATGCGCGCGCGTCGTCGATTTGAGGGAAAGGTTTATTGTCAGCCAGCAGTTTGTCGAGCTCCTTGCGCGCACCCTGCTTGTCGCCCGATTTGCTCAGGCCGACCGCCAGGTGATAACGGATCTCGGCTGCGTCCGGCGCCATGCCGCTGGCCTTTTGCAGCAGGGGCAGGCCGCGCGCGGTATTGCCCTGCTCGACCAGCAGCCAGCCCAGCGTGTCGAGCACGCCGGCATTGTCGCCGGCCAGCTTGAACGCCTGCTCGGCGGTTGCGAGGGCACGCGGGTCCTTTTCCTGCTGGTAGGCCCAGGCCAGGTTGTTCAGGGCCACCGGGTTGTTCGGGCTGCGCTTGAGCACGTCCTCCAGCTGGGCGATCGCCGGCTTGAATTCCTTGCGCGACAGGCTGCTCTCGGCCACGAACATGGCGATCCCGATGTTGTCCGGGGCTTCCTTCTGCCACTGAACTGCGCGCGCCTGGGCTTCCTTGGCCTTGCCGGACAGGCTCATCGCCTGCAGGGTCTTGATCATCAGCTCCGGCGACTTGGCGATCGACAGGGCCTTTTCATACACCGGGAGCGCCTGGGCAGGCTTGTTCTGCGCCATCATGAGGTCGCCCTCGACCATGAAGCCGACCGGCGACGCGGCATTCTGCTTCTGCACCTGGCGCGCGATCGCCAGGGCTTCCTCGGGACGCTTGTTGCGGACCGCCAGGTCGATCTGGACCATGCGCGCCGGCAGGAAGTCGGGTTGCAGCTCGAGCGCACGCTTCAGGTCGTCGGCCGCGGCCGCGTTATTCTGCTGCAGCATGTGCACGCCGGCCAGGCGCATCTGCACCTGGGGCGACTTCGGCAGGATGGCGGCCAGCTTGCTGTAGGTTTCCAGCGCGCCAGCCACATCCTTGGTCGTCACCTGGGCCTGGCCGAGCAGTTCGAGCAGGTCGGCATTGGTCGGGTTGGCGGTCTGGTACTTGCGCGCCAGCGTCAGCGCCTTCTGTTCCTGCTTGTTGATCAGGTAGTGAACGCCCAGCTTCAGCGCCGGCGCCACCGCATCGGGGGTGGCGGCGCTGGCCTTCTCGTACCACGAGGTGGCTTCGTCGTTGCGTTTCGCGACTACCGCGAGGTCGCCCAATGCGCCCATGGCGGCGGCATTGTTCTTGTCCTTTTCCAGCAGTTTTTCGAAGCGCTGCTTGGCGGCCTCGGGCTTCTTGTCCTGCAGGTCCAGGCGCGCCAGGTTGGTCACGGCCGGGAAGAAGTCGGGCTTCAGGGACACCGATTTCTCGAAGGCGGCGCGGGCGCTGGCGTTATCGCCCTTGATCATGTAGACGGCGCCCTTCAGGTTGGCGACCTGGGGATTGTCCGGCTGGGCTTTCTCGAGCGACTGGACGGCGGCCAGCGCCTTGTCGTAGTGCTTCAGGTTCATCTCGGTCTGGACCAGGGCCATGGTGGCCTGGGTCGACTTCGGATCCAGCGTGGTGGCCAGCTCCAGTTCGCTCAAGCCGCGCACCTGGTCGCCCTGCGCCAGGCGCGACAGGCCGAGCGAGGTACGCACGGCGGCGGCCTTGGGCGCCAGCTCGGCGGCCTTTTCCAGGTAGGCGCTGGCCTTGCCGAAGTCGCGCACCTGCATATACGACTCGCCGGCCAGAGCCAGCAGTTGCGGATCCTGCGGTGCTTCCTTCAGGGCCGGGGCCAGGGTAGCGGCGGCGTCGGCCGGCTGAGAACTCTTGAGCTGGGCCTGGGCCAGCAGCTTGCGTGCATAGACGTCGCCCGGAACGCTCTCCAGGTATTTGCGCAGGTGCTGTCCCGCCTGCTGGATCGCGCCGAGGTTCAGGTCGGACGCGCCGGCCAGCAACACGCTGGGCAGGTGGTCGGGAGCGACGCGGAGGATTTTTTGCAGGTTTTCCTGGGCTGCCGAGAATTTGCCTTGCGAGAAATCGTTCAGCGCGCGGACATAGGTGACCAGCAGGGCGCCCGGGGAGTTCTTTTCGGCGGCATCGATTTCCTTCTTGGCGTCGGCGTACTGGCCGCGGCTGATCTGGACGTAGGCTTTTTCGATGTGGACGCTGCGGTGATCCGGCTTGAGCTTGATCACCTCGTCGAACGCGGCCAGCGCTTCGTCGGCCTTGCCGGACAGGCGCAGCATGGTGCCGCGGTTCATGAACACTTCCGGATTCTTCGGATCCTTGGCGACGGCGTCGAGCACGAAGCGCTCGGCGCCTTCACGGTCGCCCTTGACCATGGTATAGCGCGCCAGGCCGAGCAGGGCGTCGCCCGAGTTCGGGTTCAATGCCAGCGCCTGGTCATAGGCCTGCTTGGCTTCGTCGACCTTGCCGGTGGCCAGCAGCGCATCGCCGCGCAGCGCCGTCAGGGGCGCCGACTTGGCCACGGCTTCCGGCGTCAGTTGCTCGACCAGATCCTTGTAATTACCCTGCAGCGCCAGGGCCCTGCCCAGCAGCGGCAATACGCGCTCGGCCGGGACGCCGAGCGAACGCGCCTTGCGGAATTCCTTTTCGGCAGAGGCCAGGTCATTGGTTGCCAGTTGCAGCTTGCCCAGTTCCATGCGTGCTTCGCCGTTTTCCGGGCTCTTCTCGACAGCATTCTTGAGCTGGATCAGCGCCGCCTTCATGTCGCCTTTTTGCTCGTACTGGCGGGCTTCGGCAAGCAGGGACTCGGTCGTTTCGGTGCGGCCGCAGGCGGTCAGCCCGGCAACCAGGAAGGCGCCGGACAGGACGGCGGCGGTGAGTTTGAGCTTGGCGTGACGCGGCATCTGGAATCCCTATGAGTGGCTGTGCGATTTCGCCTCGTGACCGCATCCGCAGGCAGGCCGCAGGCTGTTTGCCTGCGGCGCCGAGCGCCTGGAACGGGGTCGCATGGATCGTGCGGACGAAATTTCTAGCTAACAATCATACCCGAAGGTATTGCCGGAAATCCGCACAAATGCCTGCTGTGTTGCAAATGCCACCAATAGAAGTGGCCTGACAGCAACTAAGAGGCGAAAACGACAAGGGCAGGCGCGTGCCCGCCGGAAAACGCGGCTAGCCGGGCGTGTCGTCACCCTTGCGCAGCCGGCTCAGCAGGGCCTCGACGTTGTCCCCGACCGGCAAGCCATGACGACGCAGCAATTGCACATGCAGCACCAGATTTTCCAGCACCAGCTTGGCCGACACGGCCAGCAAGGTCATCAGGCGATCTTCGGTACTGAAGTTTTCCATCGCCGCCGCCATCTCGCACAAATGGCTGGCGACCAACTGGCGCAGTTCCTCGTCGGGGAAGGGCAGGTCGGCGAAATCGATCGGGTCTTCCTGTTCGACTTCGCGCATCAGTTCGGCGAGTTGTTCGGGCTGGATTGGCATGCAGGGCTCCGTGATGATCGCGGAACCATTCTATGGCAGGCCGTCAAGCACCGCCCACAAGATTGGCTGACTACCATCAAATCGGGGTCAGAGCCCTATTTTTGCAACGATTGTCAGCTTCGTTTGCAAAATAAGGGCTCTGACCCCGATTTGATGGAAATTAAGCGGCGCATGGGCGCCGCTTGCGGTTTACATATTGCGGCGGTACTGCCCCCCCACCTCGAACAGCGCCGTCGTGATCTGGCCCAGCGAGCACACGCGCACCGCGTCCATCAGGCGCGTGAACACGTTGTCGTTGTCGATCGCGGCCTGCTGCAGCGCTGCCAGTGCGGCCGGGGCGGCGTCGGCGTGGCGCTGGTGGAAGGCGTTCAGGCGCTGCAACTGCGATTGCTTTTCGTCGTCGGTCGAACGGGCCAGCTCGATCGTGGCCGGCGCGCCCGCGCCCTTCGGGTTGCGGAAGGTGTTGACGCCGATGATGGGCAGCGAGCCGTCGTGCTTCTTGTGCTCGTAGAGCATCGACTCTTCCTGGATCTTGCCGCGCTGGTAGCCGGTCTCCATCGCGCCCAGCACGCCGCCGCGCTCGGCGATGCGCTCGAACTCCTGCAGCACCGCTTCTTCGACCAGGTCGGTCAGCTCGTCGATGATGAAGGCGCCCTGGTTCGGGTTTTCGTTCTTGGCCAAGCCCCATTCGCGGTTGATGATCAGCTGGATCGCCAGGGCGCGCCGCACCGATTCGTCGGTCGGCGTGGTGATCGCTTCGTCGTAGGCGTTGGTGTGCAGCGAATTGCAATTGTCGTAGATCGCGATCAGCGCCTGCAGCGTGGTGCGAATGTCGTTGAAGTCGATCTCCTGCGCGTGCAGCGAGCGGCCCGAGGTCTGCACGTGGTACTTCAGCTTCTGGCTGCGGTCGTTGGCGCCGTACTTGTCGCGCATCGATACCGCCCAGATGCGGCGCGCCACGCGTCCCAGCACCGTGTATTCCGGGTCCATGCCGTTCGAGAAGAAGAACGACAGGTTGGGCGCGAAATCGTCGATGTGCATGCCGCGCGCCAGGTAGGCTTCCACGAAGGTGAAACCGTTCGACAGCGTGAACGCCAGCTGCGAGATCGGGTTCGCGCCGGCTTCGGCGATGTGGTAGCCCGAGATCGACACCGAATAAAAATTGCGCACCTGGTGCCGCACGAAGTATTCCTGGATGTCACCCATCACCTTCAGCGAGAACTCGGTCGAGAAGATGCAGGTGTTCTGGCCCTGGTCTTCCTTCAGGATGTCGGCCTGCACGGTGCCGCGCACATTGGCCAGCACCCAGGCGCGGATCTGCGCGGCTTCCTCGTCGCCGGGCGCGCGGCCCTTCTCCTGCGCGAAGCGCTCCATCTGCTGGTCGATCGCGGTGTTCATGAACATCGCCAGGATGGTCGGCGCCGGGCCGTTGATGGTCATCGAGACGCTGGTGGACGGGCTGCACAGGTCGAAGCCGTCGTACAGCACCTTCATGTCGTCCAGCGTCGCGATCGAGACGCCCGAGTTGCCGACCTTGCCGTAGATATCGGGACGCAGGGCCGGGTCGGCGCCGTACAGCGTGACCGAATCGAAGGCGGTGGACAGGCGCTTGGCGTCCATGCCGGTGGAAACGAGCTTGAAGCGGCGGTTGGTGCGGAAGGCGTCGCCCTCGCCGGCGAACATGCGGGTCGGGTCTTCGCCCTCGCGCTTGAACGGGAACACGCCGGCCGTGTAGGGGAAGGCGCCCGGGACGTTTTCGAGCATCAGGAAGCGCAGGATCTCGCCGTGGTCCTCGTACTTCGGCAGCGCCACCTTGCGCACCCGGGTGCCGGACAGCGTGGTCTGGATCAGCTTCGTGCGGATTTCCTTGTCGCGGATCTTCACCACATGCTCGTCGCCGGCGTAGGTCTGCTGCAGCTGCGGCCAGGAGGCCAGCAGCGACTTGGCTTCGCCGTCCATGGCATTGTCGCGCTCGAGGATCAGGTCGTCCAGCACCACTTCGCGGTTCACGGCCGCCAGCATGCGCTTGGTCTCGCTCAGCTGCTGGCGCTCGCGCGCCAGTTTCACCTGCCGGCCGGTGTTGCGGTGGTAGCCGCGCACGGTGTCGGCGATCTCGGCCAGGTAGCGCGCGCGCGCTGGCGGGACGATGACGTTCTTGCCGCTCGAATGCTGCTGCGCCGGCTGTTCCAGACGGGACGCCTCGACGCGCAGGCCGCGTTGCGCCAGCGCCGGCAGCAGGCCGTGGTAGAGGGCGGTGACGCCGTCGTCGTTGAAGCGCGAGGCCTGGGTGCCGTAGACCGGCATCTGCTCCGGATCCATGCTCCACAGTTCGCGGTTGCGCTGGTACTGCTTGGCGACGTCGCGCAGCGCATCCTGGGCGCCCTTGCGGTCGAACTTGTTGATGGCGATGAAGTCGGCGAAATCGAGCATGTCGATCTTTTCCAGCTGCGAGGCGGCGCCGAATTCCGGCGTCATCACGTACATCGACAGGTCGACGTGCGGGACGATGGCGGCGTCGCCCTGGCCGATGCCCGAGGTCTCGACGATGACGAGGTCGAAGCCGGCCACCTTGCAGGCGGCGATCACGTCGGGCAGCGCCTGCGAGATTTCCGAGCCGGCTTCGCGCGTGGCGAGCGAGCGCATGAACACGCGTGCCTGGCCGGCCCACGGGTTGATCGCGTTCATGCGGATGCGGTCGCCCAGCAGCGCGCCGCCGGATTTGCGGCGCGAGGGATCGATGGAGATGACGGCGATGTTGATGCGGTCGTTCTGGTCCAGGCGGATGCGGCGAATCAGTTCGTCGGTCAGCGAGGATTTACCCGCGCCGCCGGTGCCGGTAATGCCCAGCACGGGCACGTGCAGGCCCTCGGCCTGGTCCATGACGGTCTTGCGCAGCGCCTCGGCCACCTTGCCGTTTTCCAGCGCGGTGATCAGCTGGGCCAGCGGACGGTGGCGCGCCTCGATGGCGCCGGACTGCAGCGGCTCGATGCTGGTCGGCGCATAGGGCGACAGGTCGACGTCGCAGGTTTCCAGCATCGAGCGGATCATGCCGACCAGGCCCATGCGCTGGCCGTCTTCCGGGCTGAAGATGCGCGTCACGCCGTACGCGTGCAGCTCCTCGATCTCGCTCGGCACGATCACGCCGCCGCCGCCGCCGAACACCTTGATGTGGGCGCCGCCGCGCTGGCGCAGCAGGTCGATCATGTACTTGAAGTATTCGACGTGGCCGCCCTGGTAGCTGGAAATGGCGATGCCCTGCACGTCCTCGGCCAGCGCCGCGGTGACGACCTCGTCGACCGAGCGGTTGTGGCCCAGGTGGACCACCTCGGCGCCGTTCGACTGCAGGATGCGGCGCATGATGTTGATCGAGGCGTCGTGGCCGTCGAACAGCGAGGCGGCGGTGACGAAGCGGACTTTGTTGGACAGCCTGGCCTGCTCGGGGAGCTCGAGCTTGGCGGCGGGGGTGATGTCGTTCATGGGGTTCCTGTGGTGTCGGAAATGAACTCGCGTTCTGGTACGGTATATGACGTTAACGTAAACGTCAAGAATGAGATATGGATGCGTTTAGCTACGTCGTCCCTGCCTTCGCAGGAACGACGTGGGCCTGATCAGGCGGCGCGTTTCTTGACGTTTCCTGACAGCAGCTCGTCCTTGCGCAGGCGATATTCCGCCACCGCCTGTTCCTTGACATGCCCGAAGCCGCGGATCTGCTCCGGCAGCGCCGCCAGCTCGACCGCCGTGGCGTGGTTGTCCGCATCCAGCCCATCCACCAGGGCATGCACGGTGTCGCGATACTCGGCGATCAGCGCGCGTTCCATCTTGCGCTCGGCCGTGTAGCCGAATACGTCGAACGCCCCGCCGCGCAAGCCCTTGCACTTGGCCAGCAGCTTGAACGCGCTCCACATCCAGGAGCCGAACTCGGCCTTCACCATATGGCCCTTGGCGTCCTTTTTCGCGAACAACGGCGGCGCCAGGTTGAATTTCAGGCTGAAATTGCCTTCGAACTGGGTTTTCAGTTGTTCGACGAAGCGGCCGTCGGTGTACAGGCGCGCGACTTCGTACTCGTCCTTGTAGGCCATCAGCTTGAACAGCGATTTCGCCACCGCGATCGACAGCTTGTTGCCCAGGCCGAGCGCCGCCTCGCGCTCGCGCACGCGCGCCACCATGTCGGCATAGGCTTCGGCGTAGGCGCTGTCCTGGTAGCCGGTCAGGAAGTCGACGCGCTTCTTGACGATGCTCTCGAGGCCCTGCGGCATCTGCAGCACGACCGGTTGCGCCGGCACCGCGGTGCGCTCCACGCGCGCCAGGTCGACGGCGGCGCGGCGGCCCCACAGGAAGCTGCGCTGGTTGGCGCCGACCGCCACGCCATTCAGTGCGATCGCGCGCAGCAGCGCGGCTTCCGACAGCGGGATCAATCCCTTCTGCCAGGCGTAGCCCATCATGAACAGGTTGGCGGCGATCGAATCGCCCATCAGGGCGGTGGCCAGCCTGGTCGCATCGAGGAAATCGACGCCGCGCGTACCGCCCACGGCCTCTTCGATCAGCGCGCGCACCTGGCCGGCCGGGAATTCCCAGTCGCGCTGCTGGGCGAAGGTGCCGGTCGGCTGCTCGTGCAGGTTGACCACCACCATGGTGCGGCCCGGACGCATCTTCGAAATGGCGTCGGCGGCGCCGGCGGTCAGCATGTCGCAGCCCAGCACCAGGTCGGCCTCGCCGGTGGCGATGCGCTGGGCGCGCAGGCGTTCCGGGGTCTCGGCGATCTTCACGTGCGAGGTGACGGAGCCGTTCTTCTGGCTCATGCCGGTCATGTCGAGCACCGAGGCGCCCTTGCCTTCGAGGTGGGCGGCCATGCCCATCAGCGCGCCGACGGTGATCACGCCGGTGCCGCCGATGCCGTTGACCAGGATGTTGTAGGGCGCGGCGATCGAGGGCAGCACCGGCTGCGGCAGCGGACCCCAGCCGTCGTCGTTCTTGTCCTTGGCCACGCCGGCCTTGTTCTTCTTGAGCGTGCCGCCTTCGACGGTGACGAAGCTCGGGCAGAAGCCCTTGGTGCAGGAATAATCCTTGTTGCAGGCCGACTGGTCGATCGCGCGCTTGCGGCCGAACTCCGTTTCCTTCGGCAGGATCGCCACGCAGTTCGACTGCACGCCGCAATCGCCGCAGCCTTCGCACACGGCTTCGTTGATGACCATGCGCTTGTTCAGGTCCGGGAACTCGCCCTTCTTGCGACGGCGGCGCTTCTCGGCGGCGCAGGTCTGGTCGTAGATCAGGACCGTCACGCCCTGGACTTCGCGCAGCTCGCGCTGGACCTCGTCCATGTGCTTGCGGTCGTGGATCGTGATCCCTTCCGGCAGCCCGCTTTTATCATCGTAGCGCGCCAGGTCTTCGGTGACGAGGGCGATGCGCTGCACGCCTTCGGCCGCCATCTGGCGCGCGATCAGCGGCACCGAGGTGATGCCGTCGACCGGCTGGCCGCCCGTCATCGCGACCGCGTCGTTGTACAGGATCTTGTAGGTGATGTTGACCTTGGCCGCGATCGCCGCGCGGATGGCCAGGTAGCCGGAATGGAAATAGGTGCCGTCGCCCAGGTTCTGGAACACGTGCGGCACCTTGGAGAACGCCGCCTGGCCGATCCAGGGGGTGCCTTCGCCGCCCATGTGGGTGGTCAGCTTGTTCATCTCCGGGTAGATCGAGGTCGCCATCACGTGGCAGCCGATGCCGGCCAGCGCGAAGGAGCCGTCCGGCACCTTGGTCGAGGTATTGTGCGGGCAGCCGGAGCAGTAGAAGGCCGGGCGGAAGGGCGTGGTCACGGCTTTCATCAGCACCGCATCCTTGGCTTCCAGGAAGGCCAGGCGCGCCTTGATCAGGTCGCGCGTGCGCTGGTCCAGGTTCAGGCGGCTGATGCGGCTCGCGATCACGCGCGCCACCTGCGCCACCGAGAAGTCGGCCTTGGGCGGCAGCAGCCATTCGCCGCGCGGCGCGACCCATTCTCCCTTGTCGTCGAACTTGCCGACGATGTGCGGACGGACGTCGTCGCGCCAGTTGTACAGCTGTTCCTTCAATTGGTACTCGACCACCTGGCGCTTTTCTTCGACCACCAGGATCTCGTCCAGACCCTGGGCGAATTCGCGCACGCCTTCCGGTTCCAGCGGCCAGATCATCGCGACCTTGAACAAGCGCAGGCCAACCTGGGCCGCCATCGCCTCGTCGATGCCGAGTTCTTCCAGCGCTTCCAGCACGTCGACATAGGACTTGCCCGAGGCGATGATGCCCAGCTTCGCATCCGGGCTGTCGATGGTGGTGCGATTGAGCTTGTTTTCGCGCGCATAGGCCAGGGCCGCGTAGATCTTATAGTCCTGCATCAGCGCTTCCTGGTTGCGCGCCTGCTGACCCAGCGGGACCGAGGACAGGCGCGTATTCAGGCCGCCTTCGGGAACGGCGAAGTCCTGCGGCAGCTTGACCTCGACGCGGAACGGGTCGGCGTCGACCGAGGCGCTCGATTCGACCGTGTCGGCCAGCGCCTTGAAGGCCACCGCCAGGCCGGAAAAGCGTGACATCGCCCAGCCGTGCACGCCCAGGTCCAGGTATTCCTGGACATTCGAGGGATACAGCACCGGGATCATGCAGGCGGCGAAGATGTGGTCGGACTGGTGCGGCAGGGTCGAGGAATAGGCGCCGTGGTCGTCGCCGGCCACCAGCAGCACGCCGCCGTGTTTCGCGGTGCCGGCATGGTTCATGTGCTTGAAGACGTCGCCGCAGCGGTCCACGCCCGGGCCTTTCGCGTACCACATGGCGAACACGCCGTCGTACCTGGCCGGGCCGATCAGGTCGACGGTCTGGGTGCCCCAGACGGCGGTCGCGGCCAGGTCCTCGTTCACGCCCGGCACGAACTGGATGCGATTCGCTTCCAGGTGACCCTTGGCCTTCCACAGGTTCTCGTCCAGGCCGCCCAGGGGCGAGCCGCGGTAGCCCGAGACAAAGCCGGCGGTGTTCAGGCCCGCCTGTTCGTCGCGCAGGCGCTGCATCATCGGCAGGCGCACCAGCGCCTGGATCCCGGACAGGAAGATCTTGCCGGAGGTGGCGGTGTACTTGTCGTCGAGGCTGACGTCTTTCAACGCGACGGGTTCGGCAGGCGAGGGGGAAGCGGATGCGGGCGCGGGTGCGCCCTGGCCCAGGACGGTGTCAGGCATGGTGTCTCCAAAATGTTCTTTTGAATCGGTCCGCTCCAGGGAAGGCGCCGGGTAGGCGCCGGCTGGAACAGGCCGCGGTACCGCTTTTACGGTTTATGCCCGCAGTGTAGAGACAAGTTGCCGTATACGGAAATACGGTTTGGGGATGGGGCCATAAGAAAAAATGATGGCTCAGTCGGTGATGGGATGGGCGCCGATCCATGCCTTGGCCGCGCACAGCTCGCGCGCCACCTGCACCACCAGGCGGCCGACCGCGGCGGCGGCGTTGGTGAGCGGGATGTTGCGCGAGGCGCACAGCACCACGCGGCGCGAAATGGCCGGATCGCGGATCGCCAGCGCGCGCATGGCGCCGCGTTCGACCTCGGCCTGCACCGGCGCCACCGGCAGCAGGGTCGCACCCATGCCGGCGAGGATCGCCGATTTCAGGATCGCGATCGAATTGATCTCGATGACGTCGCGCGCCACCAGGCCGGCGGCGCGCGCCACGCTTTCGATGCGCGGGCGCACGCCGTGCTGCAGGCCGGGCAGGATCAGGGTGGTGTCGAGCGCCTCGCGCAGGCCCAGGGTGGTGCGCCGCGGCGGGACGGCGTCGGCGCGGCAGATGAAGTACAGGGCTTCCTCGACCAGCGGGGTGGCGACGAAGCCGCCGAGCTGGCCGTCGTCGAGCAGCACCGCCAGGTTGACGCGGCCCGCGCGCAGCTGCTCGGCCAGGTTACCGGTGAGTTCCTCGGTCAGTTGCAGGGTGATTTCGGGATAGCGCTGGCGGATCGCGACCAGCAGCGGCAGCGCCAGCGCATTCGAGATACTGTGCGGCAGGCCGAGGGTGACGCTGCCCGAGGGCCGCTCGGCCGACTGCACCACGGCGGCCTGGGCGTCCGAGACCTGCTTCAGGATCGCCTGCGCATGCTCGTAGAACAGCTTGCCGGCGTCGGTGCTGAGCACGCCCTGGGCCGAGCGGTGCAGCAGCTGCACGCCCAGCTCGTCCTCGAGCTGGCGCAGCTGCTGGGTCAGCGCCGGCTGCGCGACGTGCAGCACCAGCGCCGCGCGCGACAGCGAGCCATGGTCGACGATGGCGACGAAGTAGCGCAGCTGGCGAAGTTCCATGGTGGCTCGCTTGGGTTGTACGGGACGGATCCTGCAAGGCGGCGAGAGTAACACAGCGCCCCTATACTGGCTGCATCCGGTTCAGGCGGCGGGGAGCATGACATGGCGGCGCAGATCGCATTCTGGTTCGAGTTCGGCAGCAACTACAGTTATTTGTCGCTGATGCGCATCGAAGCGCTGGCCGCGCGCGCCGGGGTGACGGTCGCCTGGAAGCCCTTTTTGCTCGG
>Ga0265798_10004948_pt1 | contig 18170 bp, 13 predicted proteins | sample P3T30metagenome_FD_192430 | JGI IMG/M metagenome (GOLD analysis project Ga0265798, IMG submission 192430) | Plant litter microbial communities from East Loma Ridge, Irvine, California - P3 T30 | ecosystem: Environmental > Terrestrial > Plant litter > Unclassified | place: USA: California... | reverse complement strand
ACGCCCGTATGTGGCGGAAATCTGCCGTTTTTGAACCGTGCCCCTGTGTTGACATCGCAGGGGTCGCAAGTTCAATCCTTGCCACGCCCACCATTGAAAACCCCGCTAGTCCCATGGACTAGCCGGGTTTTTATTTGTCTCGAGTGCTAGCGGGGTCCCCGAAGGGACCCTCGTCAGGCGGGTATCTGGTCGATCGCGGCGGTGTTTTCGGCCTTGATGCCGTTCTCGCCATGCCGCAGCTTCGACAGCGCCTGATAGACCTGCAGCCGGGCGCGCATCACCGAACCGAGCGGGCGATGCGCCGCGAGTGCGTGCGCGGGGCGGAACGTCATCACGTCGTCGTAATACCGGACGCGCGCGGCGCTATAGGCTTCCTGCCGGGGGATGCGGATCGTTCCGACCGTCAGGTAGCGGCTGTCCTCCTGGGGCCAATCGACCGACGTATCCTCGATCGGCTGCGTCTCGGCGTTCGCCCATAGCTGTACGCGCAGTTCGAAGGCCGCGTCGTGTTCGCCGAAATAGCGGACGGCGGCATGACGGAAACCGTCCTCGTCCTGCTTTGCGTCGAGTTCCCAGTCCTTCAGCGCGGCCTGTTCGGGCGAGGCGGGGAAGGCGCCGAGCTTCGCGACGTAATCGCCGTAACGGATCGGGCATTGGCTGAAATACGGTTCGGCGAGCGGATGGCTGAACGGGTGGCCGAAAAAGTCCGCCTTGGGGCTCTCGGTGCCGACCGCGTGCAGCGCCTTGTTCACGTTGCGCGCGAGGCTCGACACCGCGCTCTTGAAGCCCTCCGGCAAGGGCACTGCCGCACCGATCTTCTTGGCGTCGCTCAGGAAGCCCTGCGCGGTGCCGGACGGAAACGTCGTGCCCGTCGCGAACACGAAATCCTGCGTGTCGGCATCATGGCCCGACAGCTTGTCGCCGGGTACGTCGAAGATCTTGATCGCCATGCCGCGGTGCGTCGAGACGCGGTCGCCGAGCGTCTCGCCGGGCCCTTGCGCGAAGCGGATCGCGACGGGGTGCGTGCCGGGCGTCGCGAACACGCCCTGCGCGAGTTCGGGTGGCAGGCCGGGCGCGATCGTCAGTTCGCCGATCACGCAGGCCGAACTCTTCGCGTGGCTCGCGCGGACCGCATGGCCCTCGCGCTTCTCGACGGTTTCGGTCTGCTGCGACATGCCCTGGATGATGCCGTCGATCGACTTCTGCTCGTCGGGCTGGATCGTCTCGATGTCGTCGCTGTAGGGGAGATAGGTCATGTCGGGCCTCACTTTGCGGGTGCGAACGAGAACAGTTCGGTCTTGAGCGATGCGGGCGCCCCGGGCTTGAACCAGTTGGTGTCCTGGATGTGGCTGGCGGTGACGTAGATGCGGCCGTCCGCGCCTTCCGAGAACGTGTCGGGCCAGCGCAGGCGGGCGTCGGTCAGCACCGGCTCGACATGATCGCCGACCAGCCGGGTGATCCCGTTGTTCACCGGCGACGTCAGGTACAGCGTGCCCGCCTTGCTCATCCACAGGCCGTCGGCGACGTGCGTCTGCGCGACCGTCTTCACGCCCGCGGCCCGCGCCGCCTCGCTGACGCCGTCACGCAGCAGCGTGGTGTCGATCGAGTAGAGCGTCTTGCCGGTGAGCGCCTGGTAATACAGCGTCTTGCCGTCGTTGGAGATCGCGATGCCATCGGCGGCGAAGGCGGGCTGGCGACCGTCGGGGCGGACGAGCGGCTTGCCGTCGGTCATCACCTTCACGGTCTTGTCGATCTGCGTTGAGCCATGCCCGTCGAGCGCGCGGAAGCCCTTGCCGGTTTCGAGATCGATGACGATGATCGCGCCACGCGTGCCGGAATCGGTGATGTAGCCGGTCTTGCCGTCGGGCGAGAAGCGGATGTCGTTGAGGTAGGTGCCCTGCAACGCGACGTCGAGCGGCACCTTGATGACCTTGGTCACGCGGTTGGTGGCGAGGTCGATTTTGACCAGCTTTGGCGCGCCTTCGAGGATCTTCTCGTTACCGGGCGCGCCGGGATCGAGCACCCAGAGGTTGCCGTGGCCGTCGGGGACGATCGACTGCACGCAGACGAAATAGTCGCCGACCGGCATCTCCGCCGACTTGGCGTTGCGCCAGCTGTTCCACTTGGCGTCCGGATAGGCCTTGAGCGAGCCGTCCTTCATCACTTCGGCGACCGAGATCGGGGCGTCGTCGGTCCAGCGGGGGAAGTTGACGAAGCGGCGGCCGTCGGCGGTGACGGCGACGCCGGTCGCCTGGTGATCGAACTGCGCGACCTGGGTGAGCGGGCGACCGCTGGTCTGCGATGCGGTCTGCGCGCTGGCGACGCCGATCGCCGCGGCGGCGACGACGGCGATCGCGGCAGCGCCAGCGAGGAAGGGTTTGGTCTTGGACATAATAAGGCTCCGGTCGGTGGTGTCGGACAGGTCGGCGGGATTGCCGGTGAAAAGCTGGATGAGATGGCGCGTGACCGCGTCGGGGGCTTCGCGCTGGATGAAATGGCCGACGCCGTTGAGCGTCACGAACGCGAACGGCCCGGTGAACTTGGCGGGTACCGAGGTGCTCGCCGATGGCGGGTTCACGCCGTCGACCGCGCCCTGGAAATACATCGTCGGCAAGGAGAGCGTCCTGGTCGCCTTGACCTTGTCCTCGAGCCACTGGCTGCGCGGATCGGGTTCAGCCTCGTTCCAGCGCGCGCGGTAGCTGTGCAGCGTGACGTCCGCCCAGTCGGGGTTCTCGAACGATCGTGCGACGCGGGCGAAGGTCGCCTCGTCGAACCAGCCGGGGGGCGACCAGTTGACCCAGTGGATGTGCGCGAAGCCCTTGTGATCGTCGCGAACGGCCTGCGCACCGCGCGCGGTCGCCATGAACCAGTGATACCATTGGCGCTGCGCCTGCTCGAACGGTGGCGTCGGCATGCCGCCGAGACGGGGCGGGGTGGCGAGCATCGCCATCCGTTCGACGCGGTCGGGCCAGCCGACCGCGAGTGCCTCCGCGGTGTTCGAGCCCCAGTCGTGCCCGGCGACCATGAATGTCCCGATCCCGAGCCCGTCCATCAGCGCGATCATGTCTATCGCCAGGATCGCGCTGTTGCCGGTACGTGGTGCATCGCGCACGAACCGGGTTTCGCCGAAGCCGCGCAAGGTTGGCACGATGGTCCGCAACCCGGCCGCGTTGAGCGTGGGGACGACGTCGTCCCAGGTCGATGCGTCGTCGGGCCAGCCGTGGATCAGCAGGACCGGCTGACCGTCGCGTGGACCGGTATCGGCATAGGCGAGTTCGAGATCGTCGGTCGTCTGGATCGGCATGATGGTCCTCGTCGGATCGGGGCGTCGGGCTCGTGGTGGAAGCTCACGGTAGAGCGGGCCGACGCGAAAGGGTCCTGGTATCGAAACAGTCTCCGGGGGCGGCTGTTCCGGCGGCTAAGCCAATGATTCGCAAAGGTGATCGGGCTGCGCGACGTTGTGGGCCGATTTGCGATCCGCGCGTTGGGGACGGCAGAACTCGAGGAGCACGACGATGGATTCACGACGTATGGCCGGTGCGGTCGCAGGTGGCCTGGTGGCCGGGCTGGGCATTACCGCGCTGCTGATGGCGGGCGAGCGCAAGAGCGGCGAACCATCCGAGATCGTCACGCTCGAACGCAAGACGGCGGAGAAGCTCGGCATCGACACGCCAGCCGCAGATGCCCTGCCGTCGTCGCGCGAGCAGGCGGTCACGCAGGGCGGTCACCTGTTGCTGTCTGCGGCGGCGGGTGCGGTATACGCGGCGACCGTCGACGAGGAGGCGTCGGTTATCGGATCGGGCCTGGTGTTCGGCGCAGCGTTCTATGCGGCCATGCACTGGATCACGGGGCCGTTGCTCGGCGTGAAGCCACCGGAGTGGCAGGCCGATGCGAAGACGATCGGCATGCACAGCGTGAACCATGCGGTGTTCGGGCTGGTCACGGCGCTGGGTGCGAAGCTCGCGACCCGACGCTGAAATCGAGTATCAGAAACGTGACGGTGTGCCTGTGCGGCACACCGTCACGCACCATCGTCAACCTGCCGCGTCGACCTGCGGCAGGTAGGCGGCATACCCATTGGCTTCCATCTCGGCGCGCGGGATGAACCGCAGCGACGCCGAGTTGATGCAGTAGCGCAGGCCACCCTTGTCCTGCGGGCCATCCTCGAACACGTGGCCGAGATGGCTGTCGGCGCCTGCCGAACGGATCTCGGTGCGGACCATGCCGTGGCTGTGATCGTGGAGTTCGGCGACGTGCTCGGGCGTGATCGGCTTGGTGAAGCTCGGCCAGCCGCAATGCGAATCGAACTTGTCGGCGGACGCGAACAGCGGCTCACCCGAGACGATGTCGACGTAGAGACCGGGCTCGCGCGTGTTGAGATACTCGCCGGTGCCCGGCCGCTCGGTGCCGCTCTGCTGCGTGACGTGGAACTGCTCGGGGGTGAGCTTGGCGATCGCCTCGTCGGTCTTCTTATAGTCGGTCATGATGATCCTCTCGCGCTCAGGAGAGCGCCGGTTGGCCGTTCGACGCGGACAGGCCGCCGTCGACCGGCAGGTTGACCCCGGTTATATAGTGCGCATCGGCGCTAGCCAAAAACGCGATGGCGCCGGCGATGTCTTCAGGCTGTGCGCCGCGTGCCATCGGGATGCGTTCCTCGAACTTCGCGATCAGGTCGGGCTGGTCCTTCATGCCTGCGGTCAGCGCGGTGTAGGTGAGCGACGGGTTGACCGCGTTGACACGGACGCCGTGCTTCGCCTCGTCCATCGCGAGCGCGCGGGTGAAGTTGGTGACCGCGCCCTTGGCGGCGCAGTAAAAGCTGTGGTTCCAGTCGCCGCCGAGGCCCGATACGGACGAGACGTTGACGATGCAGCCCTTGTTCGCGCGCAAGGTGCCGATCGCGGCGCGGCTCATTTGGACGACGCCGTAGAGGTCGGTCTCGATGACCTTGGTGAATTCGGCGAGGTCGCCCTCGTCGAGCTTGCCGAGATGGTCGACGCCGGCATCGTTGACGAGCACGTCGATGCGGCCGAACTTGTCGACCGCGCGGGCGACCAGCGCCTCGCAGGCGGCCATGTCGGAAACGTCGGTTTCGACCGTTTCGACGGTCGTGCCATCGAGGCTGGCGGCGACCTTCGCGAGGCAGTCCGCGTCCTTGTCGCCGAGTACGAGCGTCGCGCCCTCCGCGGCGAAACGACGCGCGGCGCCTTCGCCGATGCCCGAGGCGGCGCCGGTGACCACTATGATCTTACCATCGAATCTCATCGATCTGTGTCCTGAAGCTTTGGGAGATACCGCGATGAACGACCGACACGCGGCCCGGTTTCCTTGCTGAATCAAGGAGATCGCCCGTTCGCCCCATTGGCGGACCCCGGCCGGTCTCGCGCGCGTTGATGCGTTCGAACCTGTTTCCGGAGAACACCATGCTCGCATCCTTCCTGATGGGCCTCGTCGGTGGCCAGCGCGCGATGACGCCGCTCGCCGCGGTCGCCATCGCCGCCGCTCGCGACGAGCTGCCCGCCGACAATGGTGCGCCGAAGCTGCTGTCGCACCCCGTCGTCGCGGCGGGTGCGCTGGCGCTCGCGATCGGCGAGATGGCAGGGGACAAGCAGAAGACCGCGCCCGACCGGATCGTCGCGATCGGTCTGGCCGCGCGGTTCGTCACATCGGCGATCGCAGGCGCGTCGCTCGTCCCGCGGCGGCAGCGGTGGATCGGCGCCGCGGTGGGTGGACTGACGGCGGTCGCGGCGTCCTATCCCGGCTGGCGTGCGCGGATGGCGGCGATGTCGCAGTACGGCCAGACGCCGACGGGGTTCATCGAGGATGCAGCGGTTCTGGCGGGTGCGGCGGCGATCGCGCGCAACGCGGCGAAGCTCGGCGCGGCCTGACGTCGGAGGCGTATTCCGGGCGGGCGGAAAAGCTGCCATGCGGCGACGATGATCCGTATCTCGCTCTCTACGCTCGCCTTCGTGTTGATTTCGTCCGGTGGCGCGGTCGCGCAGATAACCGTCGCGCCTGGCGACCAGCCGGCTGACATTGTCGTCACCGGGCGCGGGCTAGCCGATGCGCCCGGCGATCGTGTGTACGACATCGTCACGATCGATCGCGACCGGATCCAGGCTAATGCGAGCAATCGGCTGGAGAGCGTGCTGGCCGACGTCGCGGGGCTCCAGCAGTTTCGCCGGTCCGACTCGCGCAGTGCCAACCCGACCAGCCAGGGGATTTCGTTGCGCGGGATCGGCGGCAATGCGTCGAGCCGCGCGCTGCTGATCTTCGACGGCGTGCCGCAGGCGGATCCGTTCGGTGGTTGGGTCGCGTTTCCGGCGTATGCGACGGGGCGGCTCGGACGCATCCGCGTGACGCGCGGCGGCGGCAGCGGGTATCAGGGGCCGGGCGCGCTGGCCGGGACGGTCGAGCTCGAAAGCGCGACACCGGACCAGGCGGCGCCCTTCCAGGGCAGGGTCGCGTATGGCAGCCGGGATTCGGTCGATGCGCAGGGGTCGGCTGCACTGGTGCGCGGGTCGGGGTTTGCGACCCTGTCCGGAGCCTATGCGCGGGGGGATGGCTTCACGCCGACCGTCGAGGAAAGCCGGGGGATCGTCGATCGCGCCGCGCCGTACGAGCAGGCGTCGGGCGCGCTGCGGACCGTCGTCGGGATCGGTCCGAAGACCGAATTGCAGATGAACGCGAGCGCGTTCACCGATCGACGCGACCGGGGGACCGACTTCACCGACAACAAGAGCGAAGGCGCGGATGCGAGCGTCCGGTTGGTCGGGCGCGGGCGTTGGGGATATTCGGCGCTGGCGTATCTGCAGACGCGCGCGTTCGCGAGCAGCTTCAACAGCATCAATGCCGCACGGACGACCGCGATCCAGTCGCTCAACCAGTATAATACGCCCGCGACGGGGCTGGGCGGGCGGATCGAGATCGCGCCGCCGCTGGGCGAGAGCATTACGCTCCGTCTGGGCGCAGATGTTCGCGATGTCAGCGGCAAGACGCAGGAGCTGTATACGTTCGTCAACACCGTGCCGACGCGGCGGCGCGAGGCCGGCGGGAGCACGACGACGACCGGCGTGTTCGCAGACGGGAGCCTTGTCGCGGGCGACTTCACGTTCAGCTTGGGTGGCCGGGTCGACTGGTGGTCGATCGATGGCGGCTATCTGTCCGAACGGCCGCTGGCGACGGGCGCGGCGCTGACCAACCTGCGCTATGCGGACCGCGACGGCAGCGAGACGACCGGCCGGGCGGGCGTCGCGTATCAACCCGTCGAGGCGATCACGCTGCGGGCGGCCGGGTATCGCGGGTGGCGGCTGCCGACGCTCAACGAACTGTATCGGCCGTTCCGCGTCGGCAACGATGCGACCGCGGCGAACGCACTGCTGTCGCCGGAGCGGCTGACTGGGGTCGAGGGCGGTGTCACGCTGACGCCAGCGCCGGGCGTGAGCATCGCCGCGACCTATTTCTACAACCGGCTGAAGGATGCGGTGGCGAACGTCACGACGACCACGCCGACGCAGGTGTTGCCGGGGGTGACGACCTACAGGGTTCGCCAGAACCTCGACGCGATCCGCGCGCATGGGTTCGAGTTGGATGCTGCGTATCGACCCGGTCCCATCGGTTTGCAGGCGTCGTGGTCGCATACCAATTCGAAGGTCGAGGGATCGGGGATCACCGCCGCACTGGACGGCTTGCGACCGGCGCAGACGCCGCGTGACCAGGTATCGGGGACGGTCGACTGGCGGCGCGATGCGGCGGCAATGTCGCTGACGGTGCGGCATATCGGCCGGCAGTATGACGACGACCAGAACACGCGGGTGCTCGATCCGGCGACGACGCTGGACGCGTATGCGGCGCTGCCGATCATGCGCTCGCTGGTGGCTGAACTGCGCGGGGAGAACCTGTTCAACGAGCGCGTCGAGGCGGGGATCAGCGGCGCGAACATCGTCGAGCGCGCCACGCCGCGGACGATCTGGGTCGGGCTGCGCTACGGGGGGCGATGAGCCTTAGTCCGTTCCCGCTGCGACAAACGAAGACAGCATGTTTCCCCGCGAAGGCGGGGACCCAGACTGGGCTCCCGCCTTCGCGGGAGAACAATGTTGGGGAGCGTTGTGGTTTGGTACGAACCACCACCCCGGAGAAGGCCGGGGCCCAATTGGAAAGGTGGCAATAACGAGCCACCGCGCTCCATTATCGACGTCCCCCAACTGGGCCCCGGCCTTCGCCGGGGTGACGCGATGGACCGTGAGCCTACTGATACTCCCCCTGGCGGGGGAGGATCAGCGTTCCCCGCGTTGACCCGTGTCTGGCGCGCGACTAATGCCGCCTACGTGAAAGGTTCCCCGCAAGGGGATCAAAAGGGAAGTCGGTGCGCGGGCCGGGTCGTCACGACCCCATCCGCAAGACCGGCGCTGTACCCGCAACTGTGACCGGATAGCGGCCACCCCGATATGCCACTGGGTTCCGGTCCGGGAAGGCGGGGTGGGCGCGGCGACCCGGAAGCCAGGAGACCTGCCTCTCACGGTCGATCCACTGCGCGGGCGGGTGTCCGGCGCGGACGAGTGCTCCGGTCCAGCCGGGTTTCCTCGAGCGAGAGACGTCTGGCCGCCCGGCGAATGGTCGCTGGCGGTTCTGGTTAGGACGCAGCCGATGACGAAATTCTTCCTTCTCCTGAGTGCCGCGGCGATCGCATCGCCCGCCTGTGCGCAGGACATTCCCGACGCCGACGCCCCCGAAGTCGTCGTCACCGCAACCCGCGCCGCACAACCGCTGAGCGAGATCGGCCAGGCCGTGACCGTGATCGACCGCGCCGAGATCGAGCGCCGCCAGACCACCATCGTCTCCGACCTGCTCGCGACCACGCCCGGCGTCACTGTCACGCGCAACGGCACGGTCGGCGCGCTGACCAGCGTCCGCATCCGCGGTGCCGAGGCGGACCAGACGCTCGTCGTGATCGACGGCGTGCGCGTCAACGATCCCTCGTCGACCGGCGGCGGCTTCAACTTTGGCAACCTCCTTTCGAGCTCGGTCGAGCGGATCGAAATCCTGCGCGGCCCGAACTCGGTGCCGTGGGGCAGCCAGGCGATCGGCGGCGTCGTCAACATCATCACCGCCGCGCCGACCGAAGGCGTGCAAGCCCGCGCCAACGCCGAATATGGCTATGCCGACAGCGTGTTCGCGAGCGCGGGCGTGTCGGGCAAGTCGGGTCCGGTATCCGGATCGCTGACCGGCGGCTATCTGCGCGCTGACGGCATCTCGTCCGCAGCCAGCGGCACCGAGCGTGACGGCTATCGCCAATATGGCGCGACCGGGCGGGTCGGCGTCGAGTTCGCGCCGGGCATCGGCCTCGACCTGCGCGGCTATTTCGCGGACAGCAAGGTCGACATCGACGACGGTTTCGACCCGAATACGTTCGTGGTCGCGGACAGCCCCGCTTACTCCACCACGCAGGAGCTTTACGGCTATGCGGGGCTGCATGCGAACCTCGCGGACGGCCGGTTCAACAACCGCGTGGCGTTCACGATCGCCGACATCAACCGTGACAATTACGCGCAGCCCGGCGGGGACGTGACGTTTCTCGGCCGCGGCCGCAGCGAGCGTTATGAGTATCAGGGCGACTTCCACCCGATCGACCAGGTCCGCGTGGTTGCCGGCGTCGAGCGCGAGAACAGCCGCTTCAACGACGGCAGCACCTTCGCGCATACCGGCATCACCAGCGTGTACGGCCAGCTGATCGTCAAGCCGCTCGACATCCTCACGGTCACCGGCGGCATCCGCAACGACGATCACGACGATTTCGGCAGCCGCACGACGTTCGGCGCGAACGCCGCGCTGGCGTTGCGGACCGGCACCACCGTCCGCGCGAGCTACGGCGAAGGCTTTAAGGCGCCGACCTTGTACCAGCTCTTCTCCGACTACGGGAATCGCGACCTCGATCCGGAGACCGCGCGCAATTTCGATATCGGCGTCGAACAGGCGTTTCTCGGTAACCGTGCCCGGGTCGGCCTCACCTATTTCGATCGCCGCACGCGCAACCAGATCGACTTCCGCGATTGCAGCCCGGCCGAATTGACGACGGCCGGTTCGATTTGCGCCAACCGACCGTTCGGCGTCTACGACAACGTCGTGCGCGCCGAAGCGGATGGCGTCGAGTTTACGCTCGCGCTGCGCCCAGTCGAAGCGCTGACGCTGACCGCCAACTACAGCTATATCGATACCGAAAACCGCTCGATCGGCGTCAATTTCGGCAATGATCTCGCGCGTCGCCCGAAGCAGACCGCGAGCGTCGACGCCGATTACCGGTTCGCGTTCGGCCTCTCCGTCGGCGGCACCGTGACGATGGTCGGCGACAGCTTCGACGAGGCGGGCAACACCACGCGTCTCGACGGCTATGCGCTCGCCGGCGTGCGTGCGGAGCTGCCGATCGGCGAGCGGTTCGCGGTCTATGGCCGCGTCGATAACCTGACCGACTCGCGGTACGAGACGATCGCGGGCTACGGCAATTACGGCCGCGCGGCCTATGGCGGCGTGCGGTTGCGCCTGAAGTGAGGCGCGGGGCGATCCTCTTCGCGCTGCTGCTCGGGGGCTGCGCACAACCCCCCGGCGCGGGAGTAGGCGGGGGGATCGTCTCGACAAATCCGTGCGTGGATTCGGTGCTGGTCCGCATCCTGCCGCCTTCGCGGATCGCCGCGATCAGCCATTATTCGCAGGACCCTTCCGCGACCTCGATCCCGATCGCCGTCGCGCGCCGGTTTCGCGGCATCGCCGGGACCGCGGAGGAGGTGATCGCGCTCCACCCCGATCTGGTCATCGCCAGCACCTACACGCCGCCCGCGACTCAGGCGGCGTACGCGCGGGCCGATCTGAAGACGCTGCTGGTCGGCATCCCCGACTCGATCGCCGAGAGCCAGGCGCAGGTCACGCAGATCGCCGAGGCTGTCGGCGCACCGATGGGCGGCGCGCGGATCAATGCCCAGATCGACCGCGCGGTGGCGCGCTGGAGCAGCAAGAATGGACCGTCGCCGAGCGCCTTGCTCTATATCAGCGGCGATCTCGCGACCGGGGGGAACACGTTGCTGAACGACATGATGACGCGCGTCGGCTTCCGCAACGCCGCCGCGAGCTACGGCCTGACGCATACCGGCACGCTGTCCGCCGAGACGATCGTGACGCAGCCGCCTGCCGTGGTGATCGCTTCCGAACGCGCCGGCCGTGGGACAGCGCTTCGTCACCGCCTGCTGCCGCGCACGCCGCAAGCCGTGTTTCCCCGCGTCCTGATCAATTGCGGCGGGCCGACGATCCCGCTTGCGCTCGAACGTCTCGCCACGATCCGGGCGGGGCTGTGATGCGACGACTATACCAGAACCACCCCGGCGGCGGCCGGGGGTCAATTCGAATGGCGGAAGTAACGGAGTGCCGCGCGCCGTCACGACCGTCCCCCAATTGGGCCCCGGCCTCCGCCGGGGTGGTGGCGGTGGTCGGCTTAGGCGAGGAGGCGTTCCGATGACCCGCACGCTCAAACTTATCGTGCTCGTCCTGCTTCTGATTCTCCTATTCGGCCTGTCGCTCGGCTGCGGCAAGGTCTGGGTGCCGGCCTCTGCCTGGTTCTCGACCGACCCGCGCTGGTGGATCATTCTCGAGCTACGTCTGCCACGTGCGGTGCTTGGGCTAGCACTCGGCGCCACGCTCGGTCTGTCGGGTGCGGTGCTGCAAGGCTATCTCCGCAACCCGCTCGCCGACCCGTCAGTCGTTGGCGTGTCGTCGGTCGCAGCGCTCGCGGCAGTAGCGGCGATCGTGTTCGGGCTCGGCTCGGGCCCCGCGATCTTCGCCGCAGCGATGCTGGGGGCAGGCGGCGCGGTCGCGTTGCTCGCCGCACTGACGTGGCGGTCGCCGAGTGCGATCACCTTCATCCTCGCGGGCACGGTGCTCTCAAGCCTGGCCGGTGCGCTGACCGCGTTCCTGATCTCGATCGCGCCGAACCCTTATGCGGTCGCCGAGGTGATCGACTGGATCATGGGCGCGCTGACCGATCGCGGCTGGGACGACCTGAAGCTCGCGCTGCCACCGATGGCGGTCGGTGCGGTGCTGCTGTTGCTCACAGGCCGCTCGCTCGACGCGCTGGCGCTGGGCGAGGCGGCGGCGCGGTCGCTCGGGATACGGATGGGTCGCGTCCGGTTGCTCGTCGTGCTGGGCACCGGCCTTGTAGTCGGCGCGGGCGTCGCGGTGACCGGCGTGATCGGCTTCGTCGGACTCGTGGTGCCGCATTTGCTGCGCCCGATCTTCGGCCACCGCCCGAGCGCGTTGCTACTCCCCTCCGCGCTCGGTGGAGCGGCGCTCGTGCTCGCCGCCGACAGCCTCGTCCGCCTCGCACCCGGCGCAGGCGAAATCCGGCTCGGCGTCGCGATGGCGATGATCGGGGCGCCGTTCTTCCTAGGATTGCTCGCCAAGGAACGAGGTCGCGCATGGATCTGATCATCGATGCGCTGGGCGTGAAGCTTGGCAAGCGAACGGTCCTCAGCGACGTGTCCGCGCACCTGCGTCCCGGCCGCGTCACCGCGATTCTGGGCCCCAACGGCGCCGGCAAGAGCACGCTCGTCAAGGCGGCGGCCGCCCTCATCGATCGCAGTACCGGGAGCGTCCGGCTCGATACGCAGGACGTCGCCAGGATGGACCCGCGCGCCCGAGCTCGGGCGATCGGCTACCTCCCGCAGGACGCGACGGTGCACTGGAACATCGTCGCGCGCGATGTCGTCGCGCTCGGTCGCCTGCCGCATCTCGGCGCACATGCCGCGCCGTCGCCCGCCGATCGCGCGGCCGTGGAGCGCGCGGTGCACGATACCGAGACGCTCCATCTGGCCCACCGCCCGGTCGGCGAACTCTCCGGCGGTGAGCGAGCGCGCGTCCTGCTCGCGCGCGTCTTGGCAGGCGAACCGCGCTGGCTGCTTGCCGACGAACCGCTCGCCAGCCTCGACCCCTCGCATCAGATCGACCTGCTCACCCGCTTGCGCGGCTACGCGCTTGGCGGGGCAGGGGTGGCGATCGTCCTCCACGACCTCGTCCAGGCACAGCGCGCAGCCGACGACGCGCTGCTGCTCGGCGATGGCCAGGTCGTCGCCTTCGGACCCGTTGCCGAAGTGATGACCGCGGAGACGCTCGGCCGCGTATTCGGCGTCCGTGTAGCGCCACTCGAAGACGGAGATCGCCGCCTGCTCGTGCCGGTCGGACGCATCGGGGCGGCATAGACGGTCGACGCGCCGCGCCCGCGGCACTATTCCGCGCCGGGTGATCGATATTCCCGCTCCCCTCCGCCTGCGCCTCGACGGCGACGCTCTCGTCCAGAACTGGCGCACACTCGACCGCATGAGCGGCACCGCAGCGTGCGGCGCCGCGGTAAAGGCGAACGGCTACGGTCTCGGCGCGATCGAGGTTGCGCGGCGGTTGGCCAAAGCCGGCTGCCGCGACTTCTTCGTCTCGAACTGGCAGGAAGCCGCCGAACTCGCGCCACTGGGCCTGACCGTCTCCGTCCTCCACGGGGTTCGCGCGGAAGACATGCCCGCCGCAGCCGCCGGCTTCGCCCGCCCGGTCCTCAACACCCCGACCCAAGTTGCGCGCTGGAAAGCGGCCGGCGGTGGCGCATGCGACGTCATGGTCGACACCGGCATCAACCGCCTAGGGGTGTCGGCAGAGGATATCGCAGGCGGCCTGCTCGACGGCCTCACGATCGAAACGCTGATGAGCCACCTGGCGTGCGCCGACGAGGATTCGCCGATGAACGCGGTCCAGCGCGACCGGTTCGCCGCACTTGCGGGGCGCACGACGGCGAAGCGGATGAGCTTGGCCAACTCCGCTGGCATCGCGCTCGACGGCTATGCCTTCGACCTCACGCGGCCTGGGCTGGCTTTGTATGGCGGCATTCCTCGAGGCGATCTGGCCAATGCGATCCAGCCGGTCATGACGATCGAAGCGCAGATACTGCAACGTCGTCGCGTCTCGGCCGGAGAGACTGTGGGCTACAACGCGATTTGGACAGCAGAAGTGGACACGGACGTGGCGGTCGTGAACCTCGGCTATGCAGATGGATATTTCCGCGGCTTTTCCAACCGCGGCACCGCGTGGGCCAAGGATGCGTCCCTCCGGGTCATAGGGCGCGTTTCGATGGACCTCGTAGCGATCTCAGTCGCTCCGATGCCATTGCTGACGGAGGGCGACTGGATCGGCTTTGAGCCGGATTTGCCGCTCGCCGCCGCCGCGTCGGGAATGTCGCAATATGAACTCCTTACGGCCGCTGGCGACAGATTTGATCGAAAATGGATATAATATAGTTACTTTGTTTTAAAAATGTTGCCTGATTACAACGGTTTGTGGAAAAATGACAACGTTGTCACATTGACGTCGCGCTTCTCTGAACTCGACCTTACAAAATCGAGAAACACAGGGGGAATCAACGTGATGCGGTGCACTTTACTCGTTCGAGCTTCGGCTTTTGCAATCTTTGCGGCTGGGATGTCTGCAACCGTACAGGCTCAGACGACGCCGGCCGATCCGGCAGCGACTATCGCCCCTGATACTGACAATCCCACCCAGCCAAACAGCACGCTTAACGCCGACGGTACGGATCGCGGTGCAGATCAGGCGGAAGAGATCACCGTTACTGGATCGCGTATTCGGCTGCCGAATATCACGAGCCTGCAGCCGACGGCCACGGTCAGTCGTCGTTATCTTGAGGAACGCGGCTTTACTAATGCGGCCGATGCACTGAACGAATTGCCCGGCATCCGTGGCAGCGTCTCTCCTAACGGCGCGCAAGGCAGCTTCGGGCAGGGTGTGAACTTCGTGAACGGCTTTGGTTTGGGATCGAACCGTACACTCACACTCGTCAACGGTCGTCGTTTCGTGTCGTCTAACGTGCCGACACTATTTGGACAGGGATCGGCTGGCACCCAAGTCGACATCAACAACATTCCGACCGCGCTGATCGAGAGCATCGACAACGTCAGCATCGGCGGCGCACCGATCTATGGATCGGACGCGATCGCGGGGACGATCAACTTCAAACTTCGTACCGACTTCACGGGTCTGCAAGTGTCAGGTGTGAGCAGCGTCACCGAACAGGGAGACGCATACCGCTATAATTTCAGTGCCGTTGGTGGTTTCAATTTCGCGGGCGGGCGCGGCAACGTCACGGCGTCCTACACGCGTGATCATCAGGACGGCGTGCTGTACAACGCGCGTGGCTTTCTTCGCGAGAATATCGGGGGGGCGAACAACCCCACGACTGCGCAGTCCACGACGCTTGGCCGGCCGGCGGGGACCAGTTTCGCCAATGACGGACGGCTGAATCCGAATATCGGTTACAACGATTCGACGACGGACGGTTTCCCTGGGTCGGTGCTCGTCCGCAACCGGACGATCCCGCTGCTCAACGGCGGCGGCGTGATCACGTCCGCCTTTAACGCTGCCAATGCGTCGGTACCGGGCGCGGTTCAGAATTTTCAGTTCAACCGAAGCGGCAACCTGGTGGCGTTCAATCGTGGCATCCGGTTTGTGACGACGCAGGAAGCCAGCGGTGGCGACGGTTTCCGGTTTAACGACTATTCGCAGATCACCAGCGATGTAGGCCGCGACATCGGCACGATCTTCGCAAATTATGAAGTTAGCCCGGCGGTGAAGCTGTTCGCCGAAGGCTGGTATTCGCATAGCCGCGGCGACGAACTGGTTCAGCAGCCCACCTTCAATTCGAACCTGTTTGGTGGGGCCGCCGGGGCGCTGACGTTCAACGTCAACACGCCATTCCTCACGGATCAAGCGCGGGCCCAATTGCAGGCCCTTGGCGTCAATCGCTTCTCGGTGTCGCGAGCCTCGGCTGACTTGTCCGATCCGACCGGTTTCTCGACCAACGACGTCTACCGTCTGGTGTACGGGGTGCGCGGCGACGTGAAGCTCGGCAGCCGGAATTTCAACTATGAGATCAGCGCGAATTACGGTCGCGCCGACATCCTCGACTCGGGACAGGATCTCAATCAGCAGCGGTTCGTCAATGCGGTCAACGTGACGCGCAACGCATCGGGGCAGATAGTTTGCAATACCGCTGTGACGGCAGCGACGAACGCGGCGCCAGGCGGCCTTTTGCCGGTTGCGGATGCGGCGTGCGTGCCCTTGAACCTGCTTGGTGAGGGGCTTTCGGATCCAGCGGCTCGCGCCTATGTCATTCAGAATGTCGTCACGCGCAGCCGGCTTCAGCAAGCAGTGCTCAACGCGAACTTTGGGGGCAGCCCGTTCGATCTTTTTGGCAACCCCGTAGGCTTCAACATCGGTTACGAGCATCGCCAGGAAGAGGGTAGCTTTACGCCCAGTGCGTTCCAGCAGGCGGGCCTGGGTCGGTCGGTCGCCATTGCGCCTGTGTCGGGGCGCTACAACGTCGACGAAGCATTCGGTGAGGTGATCGTTCCGCTCGTCACGCCTAACAATGGCCTCAGGTTCTTGAACAGGCTCGAACTGAATGCCAGCGGCCGATACGTCGACAATACGGTTAATGGTGGGTTCTTCGCGTGGTCGGCCGGTGGCATTATCTCGCCAATCCGCGATATTTCGTTCCGCGGCAACTATACGAAGTCCTTCCGTGCACCAGCGATCACGGAGTTGTTCCTGCCGACGTCGAATGCGTTCAGCACGGTGACCGATTACTGCAATGCGGCAAACATCAATGCAGGCCCGGCACCTGCGAACCGTGCCCGAAACTGTGCGGCATTTATTGCGACCTTCCCGAACGCTACGCCGCTCGATGCGTCGTTCTCGACCGTGCCGAGCCGTTCGGGCGGCAATCCGACGCTAGACAACGAGGTAGCGCGCAGCTTCACCTATGGCGTTATTCTAGAGCCGCGATTTATTCCTGGTCTGACGATCTCGGTGGATTACACCAGCATCAAGATCTCGAAGCCGATCGCCAGCTTGACGATCGCCCAGATCGGATCGGCCTGCTTCGATAACGATTCGTTCGACGCCAGCGACCCGGCGAACGGTAACGCCTTCTGCTCGTTGCTACGCCGCTATCCAGCTGGTAGCCCGGGTATGGCTGCAAACGGTGGGCCGATTGCCGGACAGATCATTAGCGATCCGGCAAACCCGGGCATCAACTTTGCCTATACCAACGGTAACAAGTACACGTTCAACGGTATCCAGAGCGAACTCGACTACTTCCGACCGTTGTCGGGCCTTGGGCTCGCGGGTTCCGCTGGTATCCAGGGACGCCTGCAATATGTTCATCGTCGCATCAACGACGTTACGGGCATAGCGCCGACCCGTATCGACGGGACCTATGGCGATCCCACGTTCCAGGGCCAGCTGACATTGCGCTACGTCGGCGAGCAGTTCGGTATCTCCAGCTCGTTCCAGTATACTGGAGAGCAGTTGGCGTCGCGCGTTTCACGGGGTGCCGATATTCGCGAGATCGACGAGGTTGACGATTATGTGCTGGTCAATCCAAGCATGTATTTCGATGTCGAAAAGAAGTTCCGGCTTACGTTTTCGGTATCAAATCTGTTCAATCGCCATGGTCAAAAATATTATGGGGCGTACATTCCGAACAGCTATCTGAATTTTGACACGACGAGCCTGTTGCTTGGGCGGCGATTTACAGTTGCAGCTCGCGCAACCTTCTAAATATCGCTACCGTAAAGGCCCGTTCCAGCGATGGAGCGGGCCTTATTGCGTTTCGTACTGATCGAGTTTTACCGCTCGATACACATGGCGATACCCATGCCGCCGCCGATGCACAGCGTCGCCAGTCCGCGCTTCGAATCGCGCTTCTGCATCTCGTAGATCAGCGTCGTCAGGACTCGGGCGCCGCTAGCGCCGATGGGGTGGCCGATCGCGATGGCTCCGCCGTTGACGTTGACCTTGTTCGCGTCCCAGCCGAGTTCCTTGCCGACCGACAGGGCCTGGGCGGCGAAGGCTTCGTTGGCTTCGATCAGGTCGAGGTCGGCTAGCGTCCAGCCGGCCTTCTCCAGCGCGCGCCTTGTGGCGGGGACGGGGCCGATGCCCATCACCGACGGGTCGACGCCGGCCGAGGCCCAGCTCTTGATCGTCGCGAGGATGGTCGAGCCGCGGCGTTCGGCTTCGTCGCGACGCATCATTACCAGGGCGGCGGCGCCGTCATTGAGGCCGCTGGCGTTAGCCGC